>Ga0335075_10001803_pt1 | contig 34905 bp, 28 predicted proteins | sample Lox_Sample_24_FD_206723 | JGI IMG/M metagenome (GOLD analysis project Ga0335075, IMG submission 206723) | Soil microbial communities from Loxahatchee National Wildlife Refuge, Florida, United States - Lox_Sample_2.4 | ecosystem: Environmental > Terrestrial > Soil > Wetlands | place: USA...
CACCACCTCGTCCACTTCCGCGCGCGTCGCCGCGACGCAGGTGAGATGCGCAGCAGGTATCAGCTCTGTCTCTGCAATGATGCGCTTGACGGTGGCATGGGTGCGATCGCGCGTTGAACCACCGGCGCCATAGGTCACTGAAACAAAGGCGGGTGCCAGCGGTTCGAGACGCCGGATCGCACGCCAGAGTTGGTCCTCCATCGCGGGCGTTCGCGGCGGGAAAAACTCGAACGACACTTTGGGCGGCGTGTCCTGCGAGCAAAGGCGCTGAAGGCTCATGCCGCCGCCTTCGCCGTCCGCGTCACCGGCAGCGCCGCCATGGCGCCGAGCCAGAGCTTGACGGTCAGCTTCCCGCTTCCCTCTGCGGTGATGGATCGCGAAGCGGCAGGTCTGAGTCCGGCAGCTTCGAACCAGTTCCGCACTTCCTGGTCGGAAAAACCGAGTCGGCGATGGGCGAGCTCGCTGCGACAGAATTCAAGGTCATGCGGTGCGAAGTCGATGATCAGCACGCTGCCGCGAGGATCAAGGACGCGCGCCGCCTCCATCACGGCGGATTGCGGATCCTCCAGATAATGCAGCACCTGATGAAAGATCGCGAGATCGAAGCCGCGATCCGCGGTACCGCCCGCAAAGGGCAAATGGTGAATGTCACCAAGCCGCACCTGACAATGTTGCGCGTGGATGCGTTCGAGGCGGTCGCGGGCGATGGCGAGCATCTCGGGACTATTATCGACGCCCGTGCCCTGCCGGATATGCGGCGCGAGCAGCTCCAGCATGCGACCCGTACCGGTGCCAGCGTCGAGAACAGCGGAATGCGGCAGCGTTTCGGCCAGCGCGAGAATCGCCGCTTCAACTTCCTGGTCTGGCGCGTGCAGCGAGCGGATGCGTTCCCAATCCGCGGCATTGGCCTTGAAGAAATCCGCCGCCGCCGCCTGTCGAGCCTGCCTTACCGCGTCAAGCCTGCGACGGTCCGCTTCCAGGGGCGCAGGAACCTTATTGGCAAGCTCTGCAAGCAGATCTGCAAACTGGGCGCAGTCCCCGTGAGCGGCCGATCTGTAAAAGACCCAGCTGCCTTCCTTGAAACGCTGGAGAAGGCCGGCTTCGCAAAGCAGCTTCAGATGCCGCGAAACTCGGGGCTGGCTCTGGCCAAGAATCTGGGTCAGCTCGGAAACCGTCAGTTCGGCCTCGCGCAGAAGCAGGATCAGGCGAAGTCTTGTCGGGTCGCCCGCCGCGCGCAGCATGGCCAGTACCTCGTCCATGGCACATATAAATATATCTTTATGTCTTTATGCAAGCTGAAAACCAATGCGGCCAATTCGTCCCGAGCGCGTTTTTATGCGGGAATGGCTTAAGGCCGTGCCGCAAACCGCCACGAACTTGCCATATACAGCCAAGAGCATCGGGTTACCGGCGAAGGACAAATCTTATGAAAAGCTGTTTCACGGTACGTCATGCTTTCGGCTGGGGAACCGCGCTTCTGGCGGTCTCGCTGGCATTCGCCGCCGTAGCGGTCTCTATGCCACAGCCAGCAGCTGCCCAAGCGTCGCCAGGGCTTGCGGGGGCCGAGAATTATGTCAGCGCCAACGTTCAGCGCGGACTGACGATCCTCAACAATCGCGGCCTTTCTGAAGAGCAGCGCCGCGCCCAATTCCGCGATTTTCTTACCTCGCTGACCGACATCAGGCGCATTGCCGTCTTCACGCTCGGAGCAGCGCGCCGCACGGCTTCCCCGGCCCAGATCGATGCATTTGTCGATGCGTTCCGCAATTACGCTGTGGCCGTCTATCAATCCCGGCTCAGGGCCTATGCGGGACAATATCTGAAGGTCGTCGGGGGCAGGGTTCACGGACCCGGCGATTATATTGTGCAAACCATCCTGGTCGATCCGACCGGACGGACTGAGCAGCAGGGCGAGCCGATCGAAGTGGATTTCCGTGTCGACGGCGCCGACGGTCATTTCGTGGTCATCGATGTCGCCATTGCCGGAGTCTGGCTGGCGCTCGAGGAGCGCGACCAGTTCACGGCATTCCTCGAAGAGAATAACGGCAATCTTACCGCACTGATCAATCATCTGAACGAACTGGCGGCGCGCCTCAACGGCGGCGGTCCGGGAACGCCGACGCAGTGATACGGTGTCGAACTCCGCACGCAGCGCCGGCCGCCCGACAGTAGAACTGGAACCCTTTCGCTACCGGCAGCCCCAGGCGTGAACGAGCGCGTTGCGGATCATATATCCGGTCGGGTTGCCCGGATGGCCGGCGCGGAAGCGCAGCCAGTTCTGTACAGTGGTCGCGATCTGCCTGTCCGTCGGTCGTTTCCGCGGACACATCTGGCCGGATGCAGCAAGCGCGTCATAGAAGCCGAGAAGAAATCCGTGACAGAAGGGGCTATCGAGCAACGCGCGCGGCGGCCCGTTTCCGCATTGCTGTGAAAATTCCATGCCGGTATAAGCGCTGGCCGGTGCCGCGAGTGCGAAACTTGCCACAATCAAGCAGCACGCAGGGGCGAACTTCATCGGGTTCCTCACAGATCAGGCAAGCATTGCACGATGGAGGGCGCCTCCATATGGCAACTCGCCGGCCAAGCAATTCGCCCGGCTGCAGAGTACCGCACTTCCTCGGCCAGCGCCTGCCGGCGAAACCGGCAGCGCCAGGACTGTCGCCGGCGCGGCCGCCGAAAGTAGGGCTGAGAAACGTCTCAAGTGTTTCCCTCCAACCTATTTGCCGTGCAGGCACTGACCCGCACTCCCGCCTCAAGAACACGCGGACGGAGCGACCAACCGCTCACGCCCGCGCAAAACGCTTGTACTTGATCCGGTGCGGCTGCTCGGCGCCGATGCCGAGGCGGCGCTTCTTGTCGGCTTCGTAATCCTGGTAATTGCCTTCGAACCATTCGACATGGCTGTCGCCCTCGAAGGCGAGCATGTGGGTCGCCACGCGGTCGAGGAACCAGCGGTCGTGGCTGATGATCATCGCGCAGCCGGCGAAATCCTCGAGCGCGGCTTCGAGCGCGCGCAGCGTATCGACGTCGAGATCATTGGTCGGTTCGTCGAGCAGCAACAGATTGGCGCCGGATTTCAGCATCTTGGCGAGATGCACGCGGTTCCTCTCGCCGCCCGAGAGCTGCCCGACTTTCTTCTGCTGGTCGCCGCCCTTGAAGTTGAAGGCGCCGACATAGGCGCGGCTCGGCATCGTGCGCTTGCCGAGTTCGAGGATATCGAGGCCGCCGGAGATTTCTTCCCACACCGTTTTATTTGCATTGAGCGCATCGCGCGACTGGTCGACATAACCGAGCACGACCGTGTCGCCGACCTTCATCGCGCCCGCATCGGGATTTTCCTGGCCGGTGAGAATGCGGAACAACGTTGTCTTACCCGCACCGTTGGGACCGATCACGCCGACAATGCCGCCCGGCGGCAAGGTGAAATCGAGATTTTCGAACAGCAACCGGTCGCCATAGGCTTTGCCGAGTCCAGACGCCTCGACCACAACGGAACCGAGGCGCGGGCCCGCGGGTATGACAATCTGCGCCGTCGCCGTTCGCTGATCCTGAGACGTCGCCAGCAATTCCTCATAGGCCTTGATGCGCGCCCTGGATTTCGCCTGGCGGGCGCGCGGGCTTTGCTTGATCCATTCGCGTTCGCGGGCGAGCGTGCGCTCGCGCGCCTGTTCGCTCTCGCCTTCCTGCAGGAGGCGCTTGTCCTGCATCTCGAGGAAGGTCGTATAATTTCCTTCGTGCGGAATGCCCTTGCCGCGGTCGAGTTCGAGAATCCAGCCCGTGACATTGTCGAGGAAATAACGGTCATGCGTCACCAGCACCACGGTGCCCTTGAACTCGCGCAGCGTGTGCTCGAGCCACGCGACCGACTCGGCGTCCAGATGATTGGTCGGCTCGTCGAGCATCAGGAGATCGGGCGCTTCGAGCAACAGTTTGCAAAGCGCCACGCGGCGCTTCTCGCCGCCGGACAGCTTTGTTACATCGGCATCGGGCTCCGGGCAGCGCAGCGCGTCCATTGCCATCTCGACCTGGGAATCGAGGTCCCATAACCCTTGCGCCTCGATCTTGTCCTGAAGTGCCGCCATCTCGTCGGCCGTCTCGTCGGAATAATTCGCCGCGATCTCGTTGAAGCGGTCGAGCAGCGCCTTCTTCGCCGCCACGCCCGCCATGACATTGCCGCGAACATCCGTCGACGGATCGAGCTCCGGCTCCTGCGGCAGGAATCCGACCCGCACACCGTCCGCCGCCCAGGCCTCGCCGGTGAACGCCTTGTCCTGCCCCGCCATGATCCGCAGGAGCGTGGATTTGCCTGCGCCGTTCAGGCCGATCACGCCGATCTTCGCGCCCGGCAGAAAGCTCAGCCAGATGTCTTTCAACACCTGTTTGCCGCCCGGCCAGGTCTTGGACAGGCCTTTCATCACGTAAACATACTGCTGCGCCATTTCGGCCTCTGGCTCCTCGGGTAGCGGAAAGTTCGGGCGGACCCTGCCGCCGCGGCGCTGCTCTTAGCGTGTGCAGCGAGACGCGGCAATCCGGCGCCGCCTCCTCCGCCCCGTAGGAGGCATAACAGCGATTTTAACAGCGATTATCAGCGAATTGGGGTGCGGCCGGCGCAACAAAAACAAATCGCCACCTTTTTCGGGCGACGGGCGCAGAATGTTCATGCTCTCAGAAACGACAGCACGTTGATCAGACACGGCCAGCCGGCCCGCTTGCCCGTCGCGCATCGCGGCTGCGTGAACATAATGTCTCATGACCACGCTTCCGTCTTCTCCATCCCATCCACCCAGCACGAAATAACACGCAAATTCTCGTCGAGGGCGACGAGATCGGCGCGGGCGTTGGCGGTGAGCATGCCGCGCTCATGGTCGAGGCCGAGGAATTTGGCCGGGGTGCGGGTGGCGGCGCACAGCGCGTCTCCGGGCGGGATGCCGCAAACTGTCACCGTATTGCGGACCGCGGAAGCCAGATCGAGATGGGCGCCGGCCAGCGTGCCGTCTTCCGTCACGAGCCGCTTGTCGCGCAGGAGAACTTTCCGGCCCGCAAGTTCGAACTCCGTCCTGTCGGAGCCGACGCTCGGCATCGCGTCGGTGATCAGAGCGATCCCCTCGGCGCCCTTGGCATGAAACGCCGCGCGCACCGAAACAGGATCGACGTGAATTCCATCGACGATCAGGCCGGCTGTCAGTCCGCGCTCGGCGAATGCCGTTCCGACAAGGCCGGGCGCGCGACCCTGGAACGGCGGCATGGCGTTGAACAAATGCGTGACGCCCGTGAGGCCTTCGGCCATCGCGCGTGAGACAATTTCGGCCGAAGCCTCGCTGTGCCCGGCTGCAACATGGATGCCTGCAGCGACAAGCGCGCGGATGAATCCCTCCGGTACACATTCCGGCGCCAGCGTGATCATCGAATGCCCCGCCTGCCCGAGCGTCCGCAGCCATTCGAGATCGGCCATTTCGGCCACGGCAATGCGCGCTGGGTCGTGAACGCCGGCGCGCGCGGGATTGAGGAACGGCCCTTCGAGATGCAGGCCGATAACGCCGCCCTGGCCGGCTATCGCGCGTGCGGATGCAATGGCGGCGCGCGCCTTGTCGCGTGTGTCGGAAATCAGTGTCGGCAGAAGTGCCGCCGTGCCGAGGCGCCGATGCGCGCGCGCGATTGCGTGCATCGCGCCCGGAGAGGGATCGTCATTGAGCAGCACGCCGCCGCCGCCATTCACCTGAAGGTCGATGAAGCCGGGGGCGAGAATGGCGCCGGGAGCGACGTGCCTTGCCTCGCAGCCGCGCGGAATTTCCGAAACGGCAACCATGTCCCGGATACGCTGCTCCGCGATGAGCACCGCCGCATCCCGGTGCCAATGCCGTCCGTCGAAAATGCGTTCGGCGCAAATGGCCGTGATTTCGTTATCGATTGGCAGGTGCATGGGCCATCGCTCCGGCGGTCGCCCATTATAATGAGTGAGCCATGGAAATATCGACGCGGACCTTGTTCATCGGGATCGACGGCGGCGGCTCCGGCTGCCGCGCCCGCCTTGCCGATGTGGATGGGCGCATCCTCGGCCACGGCGAGGCGGGATCTGCGGCTGTACGCCTTGGCGTGGAACACGCCCTCGCTGCTGTCGACGCGGCCGCGCGCGCGGCATTGCGCGATGCGGGTTTTTCGCCGGACGCGCTCGCGCGGACCCATGCCGTGGCGGGCCTTGCGGGCATCGGCCGCAAATCCGTGCTCGCCGAACTCGAAGCGCATCGCACTGCGTTTGCCTCGGTGGCGTGGTTCAACGATGCGATCATTGCCTGCGTCGGTGCGCATGGCGACCGCGATGGCGGCATTGTCATCGCGGGCACGGGGAGCGTCGGGCTCGCGCTTCAGGGCGGCCGCGAAATCCGCGTCGGCGGCTACGGTTTCCCGATTTCGGACGAAGGCAGCGGTGCCGATCTCGGCCTGCGCGCCATCCGCTCGGCGCTGCGCGCTCATGACGGGCGGATCGCCGCGACCAATCTCACCCGCGCGGTGATGGCGCGTTTCGGCGGTGATCCGTTCGAAGCCGTCGCCTTCGCGGACAACGCAACTGCAACGGATTACGCGAAATTCGCGCCGCTCGTCATGGACCATGCCGAAGCCGGCGATCCGGTCGCCTGCATGGCCGTGGCCCATGCGGCGGCGGAGATCGAATCGCTGGCGACCCGGCTCGCGGCGCGTGGAGTCCGTCGCATCGCGCTGTTGGGCGGGCTCGCGACCCGACTCACCGCATGGCTCTCCGGCGACATGCAGCATCTCTTCGTGCCGGCCGAAGGGGACGCGATCGACGGCGCGCTCGCTCTCGCCCGCCGGTATGCGAGTGAATTTTGCACGCGGAGACGCGGAGGCGCGGAGTGAATTGTTTCATCGAAGATCACAAAGTACTAGAAAGATTTCGTGCTGCGCGCATGAGAATTCCTTCGTATTCTCCGTGAACTTTGTGGCGAATCATCTCTGCGACTCCGCGTCTCGGCGCGTCCTTTTTTCTGCGCAAGTGCTCTGAATGAAAACTGTTCGCACTGACACCGAAGCCGTCGATCCGCGCTATGCGGAACTCGATGCATGGCCCACCGGCGATGTGCTCGCGGCGATGTTTGAGGGACAGCTTGCGGCGGTGGAAGCGGTGCAGGCCGCGCTGCCAGCGCTTGCGCGAGCAGTCGATCATGCGGCCCAAGCGCTCCGCGAAAGCGGCCGGCTGGTTTATGTCGGTGCAGGCACATCGGGCCGTATCGGCGTGCAGGACGGTGCGGAGCTTGTGCCGACCTTCAACTGGCCATCCGAACGCCTTCTGTTTCTGATCGCAGGCGGCGAGACCGCACTCATGAGAAGCATCGAAGGCGCCGAAGACGATGAAGCGGACGCTGTGCGCGCGATCGCCGGGGCGAGGATCGGACCGCACGATGTCGTTATCGGCATCGCCGCGAGCGGCACGACGCCTTACACCGTTGCCGCGTTCCGCGCCGCGCGGGAAGCCGGCGCCGTCACTATCGGCGTTGCCAACAATGCGGGTTCGCCGCTGCTCGCGACAGCTGCTCACCAGATATTCGTCGAAACCGGCAGTGAAATGATCGCGGGGTCCACGCGCATGAAGGCGGGCACGGCACAAAAAGTGGTGCTGAATCTTCTTTCGACCGCGCTGATGGTGAAGCTCGGCCGTGTCTATCGCGGCATGATGGTGCAGATGCGCGCCACGAATGCGAAGCTCAGGCGCCGCGCGGCGGCGATCGTGCGCGCGGTTTCCGGCTGCCCGGACGACGCGGCGGCGGACTATGTCGAAGCCGCAAAGGGCGACGTGAAACTCGCGATCCTGCTCGCACACGGATTGCCCATCGCCAAGGCCGCGCAATTGCTTGATGAACATCACGGCAATCTGCGCGCGGTCATTGCTGCGCTCGGTACCGGAGCATGTTGACGTTGGGTGAAATAATTCCATGCCCCCCTTTCGTCATCCCCGCGAAAGCGGGGACCCAGCAGCGCGTTTTATCCGTAAAGGATGGCGGTCCCCGCTTTCGCGGGGATGACAAATTTGAATTAATACCCATTGCAAATTGCGCCGGTCGCCATGGCTGAGGCCTCCGCCATGGCGCGCGAAACTGCGGAGATTCCGGCGGCGGCGCAACGTCAGCTCGCGCGCAGCGAGGCGTTGCAGCACGCCGTGCAAAGGATCCGCGCCTTGGCTCCGCGGGTGATGGTGTTCTGCGGGCGCGGCAGTTCCGGTCAGGTGGGCGTGTTGCTGCGCTATCTGTTCGAAGCGCGGCTTGGCATGCTGGTCGCGGCCGCGGCGCCGTCGCTCGTCACCGCCTATGACGCGCGGCCCGATATGCGCGGCGCGCTGTTTATCGTGATCTCGCAATCGGGACGGAGCCCCGATCTCCTCGCAGCGACAACGCGCGCACGCCAATCCGGCGCGCTGACGCTTGCGATCGTCAATGATGCAAGCGCGCCCGTGCCACAGGCCGCAGAAATCGTTCTCCCGATCGAAGCCGGACCCGAACGTTCCGTAGCCGCGACCAAATCGGTGGTGCTTTCCCTGCTGATGGGCGCGCGCCTGGTGACCACACTCGCGGACGATCTGAATCTTGCAGACGCCATTTCAAGATTGCCCGCGCGCTTTGCGGCTGCGCTTGCCTGCGACTGGTCGCCATGGACAGACGCCCTCGCCGCAGCGCCGGCGGCTTTTGTTACGGCGCGGGGCTATGCGCTCGCCGCCGCGCGCGAGATCGCGCTCAAGCTGACGGAGGTGCTGCGCCTGCCTTCACTTGCCTATAGCGCGGCCGAATTGCGCCATGGGCCGCGCGCCGCCGTCACGGCAAAAACACCGGTGCTCGTACTTCGGCCGGATGACGAAACGGCGGCGTCGGTGGACGAACTCGTATGTGATTTGCGGGGGAGCGGCGCAAATTTGTTTGTTGCGGGCGGCGCTCATGCCACGCTGCCGTGGATCTGCGCCGACCATCCCGTCTGCGATTCGATCGCAATGCTCCTGCCCGCCTATCGCGCAATCGAATCCGCCGCCCACCGCCTGGGCCTCGACCCCGATCACCCACCGCACCTCGCCAAGGTCACCCAGACGCTGTGACCGACGGACGCAAACAATATCGCCGGTCCCTGCAGCGGCATCCCGCGTGACGCATGACGTTCGGGCCTGCCGCAGTCTCGTTTCAATTGGTGTTCACTTTCACGGCCCTGTCGGGCTGCCCGGCGCGCGGTGTACCGATCGGACCGCCGCTTGCCAGCGACCGCGCCAGGGGCGCCCGCAGGAACAGATCGCCGCCTTCCGCGAAAGCGCGGGGCCCGACATCGCGCAAAAGATGGTCCCGGATGTGCCCTGGAATATCGGGCGCCTCCCAGATCAGGACTTTTTCCTTGAGCTGCCGATAATACTTGTCGTCGGCGGCCGGATCGCCGGTCAGATTGCTTTCCCGTTCGAGCACGCAGGCGCCGGCGCACGGCGTTTGCGGGCCATCCTTTGCGATCGCCATGATTAAGCCGTCCATCATTTCGACCTGGGGCATGTTCACGCCATTCAACAGAACGAACAGAATGGAGTCGTCGCTTTCATCCACCAGGATGCCGTGCAACTGCCCCGAGATGAGCAGCAAAGGCCCTTCGCATTCATAGGTCGAATTTCCCCATCGCGCATTGAGAAGGCCGCCTTCCTGTCGAATGATTACGATGTCGTGGCAGAATTCTCCGGGACGCGTGAACGCGACGCGTGTCGTGTTCCAGATGCCTTCAAACCTCGATCCGCGACGGACCGTTTCGTGGCGCGCCGTTTCGAGCATGCGCGCAAAGACCGCGTCGGCCGGACCGGCGGCCACTTCGTCTTTCTTCACCAGGGCTGCATCGACCCCGAGTTTTGCCGCGAGAGATTCCATGCCGGTTTCCCAGTCGAGCATGGTGAAACCGGGATATTTCTGGGCGATCAGATTTGTCAGATTTGCCAGGTTGTGGGCTGACGGACGGACCGTACCGGCGACCCAACGGCCGACAAGGGATTTGTCGACGCGCAATTCCGCCGCAAGCCGCCCCCGGCTCATCGAAAGCGCCTTGAGGACCAGATCCAGTCTGGCGCCGAAATCCGAAACAGCCATCGCCGCTTCCCCAAGCACCCGCGGCCATTCTGATGGAAATGCAACCCCGCATGCAACATTGCAAGCACTGTTGCAGGCTTGACCGCGCCTGCCGCCGCCCGTTGCTGCACCTGCGAGAAAGGGCTTCCGCGAAGCACATGCACGCCGTCAAGGCCGTCTCGGTAAGCGAGCCCGGGGGCATTGTCCGGAGCGGGGTGTGATATGATGAAAGACTTTTTTATTGGAGCCGTCGTGGGAGCGGCCTTGGTCATCGGCAGCGATCCGATAGCGGCAGGCGAACCGCATGGAGCCGGTGCCGCACAAGAACTGGGCGCACCAGCAGCCGGTCGGATGATCGTGGAAATCGGAAATCTGGCGCGCGACGCCTTCGCCAATCCGCAATCATCTGCTCCACGTGGAAAAATCCGATGAAAATCCGGATCGTGATGGCAGCACTTTGGATCCTGCTCTGCGGCCGTGCGGGGGCGCAGCCTTTTTCCTACGGCCTGCCTGGCGGTAACGGCGCGCCCGGCACGATCATCGCCGAAGAACCAATGCAGGGACCGGTGGGAGCCGATGCCTGGCGCGTGCTTTATCGGTCGACGGACCCGCGCGGCGCGCCGATTGCCGTGTCCGGCATTGTAATTATTCCGCTCGGAAAAGCACCGCCGGGCGGCAGAGCGATCGTCGCCTGGGCGCATCCGACCTCCGGTGTCGTGCCCAAATGCGCGCCGTCGCTTGCCCGTTACTTCTTCCGGCAGGTTCAGGGTCTGCAGGACATGATCGGCCGCGGCTACATCGTCGCCGCGACGGATTATCCCGGCCTCGGAACACCTGGACCGCACCCTTACATGATCGGCATCAGCGAAGCGCATGCGGTGATCGACAGCGTGCGCGCCGCGCGCGCATTGGCCGGCGCGAGTGCAGGCAATCGGTTCGCGGTGTGGGGACATTCCCAGGGTGGCCAGGCGGCGCTGTTCACCGGACTGATCGCAAGGAGCTATGCGCCCGAACTGGGTCTCGTTGGCATTGCCGCTGCAGCGCCCCCCACGGATTTAAGGGCGCTCATCGCCGACGATATCGACACTAATGGCGGCCGCAACCTGACCGCCATGACATTCTATTCCTGGTCGCGGCTTTACGATTTGTCGCTGCAGGGAATTGTCGAGCCGCAGGCCATGCCGGCCGTCGCTGCCCTGTCGAACGAGTGTATCGAATCGATCTTCGACATCATTGAACGCCGCATTTCACAGCGGCCTCTGAAGCGGGTCTTTCTCGCCAATGGCAACTTCGAAAATATCGCCCCGTGGAGCAGCCTGATCGCCGCCAACTCGGCCGGCCCGCTTCCGCCCAACATTCCGGTGTTTCTGGCCCAGGGCACCGCCGATGGCCTGGTACGTCCCGATATCACGACCGCCTATTTCTGGAAGCTGTGCCGGGGCGAAAGTTCCGTTCGCTATCTCCTGCTGCCCGGCGTCAATCATGCGTGGGCGGCGAAAAAAAGCGCGCCCGACGCCATTCAATGGATTGCCGATCGCTTCGCCGGCGCAACTCCGCCAAGCGATTGCCGGTAGCGTGGCGGAGTTATGAACAATTTCGCTGCCGCGTTCGACCAAACCTCTCGGGACCGGAGGCGCAATGCGCATTGTTCTTTTCACGTTGTGTGTCTTTGCCTGGGGCGCGGCCCATGCAGACGAGGCCACGCAATGCCGGGCCAATGACGGCACCTATCTCACCGGCCGCGTAACGGGCGGTCCAACGTTTGCGCGCGGGCGGCACCCGCTGCGCGGGATCGAACTGTCGCACACGCATCTGACGCTTCTGTCCGATCAGGACGGCCAGTCCTGGGACATCGCCGTCGATGATGTTTTCGCGGCGGGATACGACGCCGCGGGAGACAGCGTTCCCGCGCCGCTTTCGACTCTTCGGCCGGGCGATCGCCTCGAAGTCTGCGGCAGGCCCTATAACGATTATGGCCGCCAGGGCATCGATTGGGTCCATACCAATTGCGGCGCTACGCCATCCACCGCCAAGCCGAATGGCTGGCTCAAACGACTTGGCCCCGGCGGCAAGCCGGGCCCCAATCTCGAAGCGTCACAGAAATACTGTTACCTGTGGCGATAGAAACGCGCCAATCGACGCCGCGTCACTCTATTATAAACAGTCGCATTATATGCTGCCGTCATCACCCGGACGCGCTGTTCCACGCGCCGGGTGATGACAACGTCGCGAAAGTATCTACGACCCATCACGAGATTTGCCGGCGCATTCATATCGCAAAAATGTGATTTGCATAGCGCCGGCCTTTTCCGCGACCGTCTCTTCGTCCGAGAGGGGAGGACCGCGATGAGACGGGCGGAATTCGGGTATTTTGCAGCATTCGGCGCTGTTCTGTTTTGTGCGTCTCTCGCACGCGCCGCGGATTATCCCGCAATGGCGCCCATTGATCAGTACATGATGGACCGCTCCGCCGAGATCGCGATGGCGAAGAGCGCGGCGCCGCCTTCCGTCGCGGACAAGGCGACCATATTGGTGCTGACGCGCCACGGCTACGAAACAGCGATCAAGGGCAGCAACGGTTTCGTCTGCGTGGTGGATCGCTCGTGGATGTCGCAATACGACTTTCCGGAATTCTGGAACCCGCATATGCGCGGGCCGCAATGCTACAATCCTCCAGCCGTGCGCTCCGTTTTGCCCTACACGATCCGGCGCACGGAGCTTGTTCTTGCAGGCCGCTCCAAACCGGAAATCGCCGCGGCGATCAAACAGGCCATCGAATCCAATGCCGTGCCGCCGCTCGAAGCCGGCGCGATGAGCTACATGATGTCGAAGCAGGGCTATCTCAATGACGAGGGGCGCAACTGGGTGCCGCATCTGATGTTCTTTTTCCCCCGCGCCGATGGCGCGAACTGGGGCGCCGATCTCCCCGGAGCACCTCCGATGTTCAACCCCCAGTTTCAGAATTCGGCGGAAGCGATCAGCGTGATCATGGTGCCGGTAACGCATTGGTCCGACGGAACGCCCGCGCCCAAAATGCGGTAGGCCAGCCATGCCGCCCGCGCGGCTGGTGGAAGAGGCTGCTGCGTCAGAGGCAATCGGTACGGCAGGAACTACGGATTCCGGACCATTTGCCTGACATTTGTCCTGGCGACTGTGCTCACCTGGCCTTCACTCCGCGCCGGATCAGCTCTTTCCTCAGCTCTGCCATCGCTTCGCGCCGCGCGGCGCAGGCGCGGGCTTTGGCCCCTTTTTCGCCATGGACCGATATAAAGAATCTGCGGCTGTGCCGTTTGCCATCGGCATCCTGCCAGGACGCCTCCCAGACCGGATGCCGGCTGGCCTGATATTGCACCTCGTAGCGGCCGACACCGATGATGCCGCTCGAACTCGGGCGGGAGCGTTTCTGCCGGCGCCACAGCACGTAATCGACGTCCGATGCCGATTTCAGGACCTTATCGCGCCAGGCCTTCGCCGCACTCAGCGCCTTGGCTTTTCCGCCGCATTTGCTGTCGGCAAAATGCTTGTACATGGATTTGCCGCGGCGCACGATGCCGACCCTCCAGCCTGCCGCGGCTTTCGGGCTCTTTTCCAGCCGCGAAATGCTCCTCAGACCCAGGCGCGTGCCCGCGCCTGAAGCTTTTTTTTTGCCTTTCGGGCTGGGGGCAGCCCGCCGCTTTTTTCCACTACGGGAGGATTTGGTTCTCATTGTCCTGACGTATTTAGACCTCGGGTTTCGCGAATCAGATCCAGACAAAATAGTTGATGTCTGGCGCAAAGCTAGTTGGGAAATTTGCATTGAGCAAGTATGCGGTTGCTTTCCGTCCCCGCCCGGGATGCCCTCCCCCCCATCCACCCGCCGGATCAAGCCTGCCGGGATTGAAAGGCCGCACCCGAGCGATACCGGCCGGCGCCGGGATTTCGAGCCTGGCGTGTCCGCGGCCAGCGGCGGGTTGGATTTCGGAAGCTGCCGCAGCAGGATCGGGAACGCGACGGCGGCGGGGTGCTCAACCTCTTGGGCATGGGCGGAAAGGGGCCAGGAAGGCGGAATGGCAACCGAGCGATTCGCGGGAATGGGCACTGTCTTTCTTCAACGGACTCGTCTGTTTGGCCCCCATCGGCTATTGAACATTTCACGCGTATTGCGTCGTTCCCCTGGTACAGATTTCGTTTCCAACCGCCTCTACTCCATCGATGATGAGGCCGGCGGACGGGAAGATGGACTTGAGAAGGTTCAGCCCCTTCTCGATATCGGGCCACGACCTGCATAATTCGCTTTGATCGGTGGGCGAAACGTAACCGGCCGCTTTGTACCGCCGCGCCTCCTCCGCCAGCGTGTGAACATCGGCTTCGGATGTAATCTTATGCATCATGGTGCGATCTCCTGCGACGAGGGACATTCGACGCCTTTGTCCCGACGGTTCCAAACCGGATTCGTCAGGCTCGTGTGACGAGTGTGGCCGGTCGGAAATCTCCACCCTCGGGATATTGCGGTCATCCGGCCATGCTAGCGGAGTTCTCCGCTTGCGCAGCGTGACGGCCATCACGGGTGCCGTGCCGCACGCCACCCATTCCGTGGGGGTGCATCGCCGCTTCGGGGTGAACAATTTGCAGTATTCTGTTCACGGCGAGCAGCGGGAAATCACGCCCCGGGAGCGCGGTGCTGAGAAAATGCGAGGCCGGCACGACGGGCCCACTATCCGCCGTCGCCAACAGCGCGACTGTAAAGGCGGGAGCTGAATACGGCGCAATTCCAACAACGCCAATTGTCAGTGAGCGCACAATCGTAACGGCGGAATATTGCGCGGTGCGGGCTGAGGTCTAATTACTCAGGCAGCAATGCTTTTTGTCGCTAAAACAAAGTGCATGTTGCGAAACCCGATCTGTCCGCGTTGATCGATCTTGAAGCCGACGCCCTCGAGCAATTGAACGATTTCGCCAAGCTCGACGTGCCCGCGCCTGTGAAAGTGGCGAAGAGGCCCATGGCCGCCAATCGACGCACCGAACTCGATCACGAGGAAGCGACCGCTCGGCTTCAGCACTCTTAGGACTTCGGTTGCGCATTCACCTCGGCTCTTGCGTGACAAATGATGCATCATCACTGTCGCCGTCGCACAGTCGAATAGTCGGTCCGGGAAAGGGAGCGACTGCACGGGCGCCTGCTTGAATTCGACGCTTTCGCGCGCCTTGCGCGCCTTCTTTTCTGCTCTCGCGAGCATTTCGGCCGAGGCATCGACGCCGCTCACACGGCCCAATGCTCCGGCACGCCGTTTTGCGACGATGGCCAGGCTGCCGGTTCCGCATCCTACGTCCAGAATGGCTTCCCCCGACGAAACACGCGCACGATCCAGAAGCGCTTCGCGGAAATGACGCTCGCGGCCGAGGGTCATCAGCCATACCGTCAAATCGTAGAAGGCCGCGTTGTGAAGCACTAAGCCGACTTTGTTCAATCGCTGACTGTCATCGGTTGTGCTCACGCTAAGGTCCTCCTCTTTTGTTCCCGCCTGTCGGCCTCGCGCAAACAAAAGCCATTCGTTCTACAGCAATGAGCGAAAGGCCGATCATGCGGAAGGATCAAGCAACCCAAGAATGCTAACGACTCCGATTATGCCAGCTCCAAGGAATTGCTCGGCGACGACATGGCGGCGCAACCGCCGTAGCCACAACGCCGGATTGCCGATAGGAGCGCCGTTAGCCAAGCGCGGCGTAATCCAAAGGCGGTTGCCGGCAGCCAAGCCAAGCATCAACCCAAGCAGACCCAGCTTGAACAGCAACATAAGACCGTAAGTGGTGCCGAATAATCTCGACAGCGATCCGACAAGAAACCAGCTATTGACCACACCCGTCAGCAACAGGGCTGCAACCGCCGCCTCGCCGATCCATGAGAACCGCGTCAATACCTTGCCTATCGCGAGCGGTGTGAGCGCGGGCGATTTTTCGCCGCTCAAATAGCCGATTGGCCATAGTGCGCCGAGCCACGCGCCGGCAGCGAGAAGATGCACGGCATCAGCCGTAGTGTGCCATAGCGAGTGCGGACCGGTTGGCGTCTCGGCGTGGCCGGTACGCGCAAGACTGGCAAGCGCAAGCGCCGCCAACCCGGGACAAAGCCAAGCACGTTGCGAAGCAGGCCTGCGGCAAAGAAACAGGGTCAAGGCAACAAGAACGGCAAACCGCACAGCCCACAATTTGCCGAATTCCATCGACTGAAAGACACTCCGAAGGATGGCAGGATCAAACATGGCTTGAGCATCGTTCGCCATGCTCGCTACTGTGAACAAAAACCATCCAACCAGACTGACGAGGGCCAGTGTGACGGACACCCGTAACAATCGACCGGTCTTGTCGATCAGCGGCTCGGCCATCGCAAGAGTCGTTATGTCGGGAAAGGCGTAAAGCGGAAAAAGCGACGCGCCAAACAGCAGCATCAGCGACGCATAGTGAACAAAGCGGGATACGATCAGCCCCGCCTCAATTGTCACGGAGCGACCTGAAAGCTGTAATGGCCGCTCACCTGATGCGTGTCGTCGCCGACCGCGTGCCATTTGACCGCGTAAGTGCCCGGACCGAGTTTGCCGGTCAGCGGGAGGACCATTTCTTTTGCATCGCCCGGATCGGCCGATGCGCTTCCTGCCGGCATTGCCTGGCCTTGCGCATTGTCGACTTCCATACCCGAAAAAGCCGGGACAAAGCCTTCGCTAAATCCGATGCGGATTTCCGTCGGGCTCGATCTAAGAACGGCATTTGGTGCCGGGCTCGCGCTTTTGGGCAGAGGATGGGCGAGTGCAGATGCCGGACAAAGCAATGATGCGAGCGCAACGGCCGGCATAAATCGGTCGAATTGCATCACAGTCGTCTCCTTGGGTTGCGTCAGAACCAAAGCCGGATACCGGCCCTGAGAGTAAGTTCGTCGGGCGGTTCGTTGTTGATGCGATCGTAGCTTGCCGTGTTGGCAAACGCCTTCGACCACACGAGATCAATATAGGGCGCGAATTTTCGCGTCACTTCGTAGCGTGTCTGCAAGCCAAGCTCGATATCCGAAACCCCCGAACCGACGCGTTCATCCGGGACGTTTTGAATAGCAAGATCGACCTGACCGTGCGGCTCGACGAACAAGTGTTGGGTCACCGGAAGATCGATCCATTGCTTGATGCGCGCCGAAACGTCGCCGCGATCACTGATGAAGGCATGCGCCTGAGTCTCGAAGAAGTACGGAGCCAACCCCTCGAAACCGAAGACCGCGTAAGTGCGGCCGGTCGGCGCAAAATCTTCCCCCACTCCCGCTTGAAAATCCCAATAGTCGGCGATGTTGCGGCTCCACAGCGCCTCGGTCTCGCCGTCATCGAGCGCGTTGCCGCGCAGAAGACCTTGCGTCGAGAGCCACAGCTTGTTGGTGTCACCGCCGTACCAGCCTTCGGCGTCCCAATTGAAGAGGCCGAGGCCATGGGACTGCGTGCCATCGAGATCGGCTTTTACCATGCTGAAAGTCTCTGGGGCATCGGCCCCAAAGCCCGATTGCGTCTCATCGGCCCAAGCCGGAAGTGCGACCGGGAGAAGGAGCGCGGCGATGCCTGCTATACGCCGCTTCATGGCGTCTTCTCCGGCGTCACGACAAGCTCCGTCATCATGCCGGACGCCATGTGATAGAGCAGATGGCAATGGAAAGCCCAGGCGCCCGGCTCATTGGCCGTGAGCAACGCGGACACGGTTTGCCCCGGCGGCACGTTGACGATGTGTTTCTTCGGCAAACGGTCGGGCGGCTGGCCGTTGAGCACTTCGAGGAGCATCCCGTGAAGATGCATGGGGTGCGCCATCATCGTCTCGTTGACGAAGGTGATTTTTACGCGCTCACCGTAGCGGACGACGATGGGATCAGCCTCATCCATCGGCTTGCCGTCGATGGTCCAGATATAACGCTGCATGTTACCGATCAGGTGAAGCACGATTTCCCGGCTCGGCGGGCGTGCATCGCTGTTAGGCGTCAATGATTTGAGATCGGCATAGCTCAAAACTTTCTCGCCGGCCGGATAGCCGCTTCCCCAACCGGTCGCCTGTGTCGCGCCCATGTCCATGCCCGACATGTCGTCCATGGTCATGCCGGGCATCGGCTGATCCATGCCGGGCATGCCTTTCATGTCGTCGTGGAGGGACGGTTTGCTCTCGGGCGGGTCCATGACCATGCCCGGCATGACGCTCATGTCCATGCCAGCCACATCACCGCCCATACCCATATCCGCCATCGTCAGCAACGCGCGCGGATACATGGGGGGTATCGGCGCTTCCATGCCGTCATGCGGCGCAAGCGTCGCCCGCGCATAGCCCATGCGATCGAGCGACTGCGCGAACAGCGTGTAGGCTTTCGCACCTTTCGGCTCCACGATCACGTCGTAGATTTCGGCGGGCGAAATCCGTAGCTCATCGACGCTCACCGGTACGACATCCTGGCCGTCCGCCGCGACGACCGACATCTTGAGGCCCGGTATCTTCATGTCGAAATACGTCATCGACGCGCCGTTGATGATGCGAAGGCGCACGCGCTCGCCGGGTTTGAAGAGAAATGTCTCGTCCGCTTCAGGCGGCTTGCCGTTGACGAGGAAGGTGTAGCCGGACACGTCCGAGAGATCGGTGGGGTCCATCCGCATCTTGCCCCACATGAGTCTATCCGAGATCGTCTCGCCGACCCCCTTTGTCGCTGCATCATGAAAGAAGTCACCGACCGTGCGTCGCGACCAGTTGTAATAGTCGGAATTGGCCTTGAGATTCGCGAGGATGCGGGTCGCCTGCTCCGGCGGAAAATCCGAAAGCATCACCACATAGTCGCGATTCGCTTGCACGGGATCTGGTTGTTTCGGATCAATGACGATGGGGCCGTAAAGGCCCATCTGTTCCTGCAAGCCAGAGTGGGCATGATACCAGTAGGTGCCGCTTTGACGCACAGTGAATCGATACGTGAAGGTTTCGCCGGGCTTGATGCCGGGAAAGCCGTTGAGGCCCGGCACGCCGTCCATGGCGGCGGGCACAAACATCCCGTGCCAATGGATCGAGCTTGTCGTCTTGAGCGTGTTGGTGACGTGGACGACTACGTCCTCTCCCTCGCGGAAGCGAAGTGTCGGCCCCGGTATCTGCCCGTTGACGGCAATCGCCTCGACCGTGTGGCCGTCGATTTCGACCGGCTTGTCGCCGATCGTCAGGTTGTATTCGCCCGCTTCGGCTGCGAACGGCGCAGCCGCAAGAAAGAGCGCGAACAACGCAATGCGAAACGCGATCGATGCAGCCATTTGGCTCACCCATTGAACCGGACTTGCGCTGGTCGGAATCGAGTCCTACATTACCCCTGTAGGGTATTGCAAGGAATTCTTAATGGCACAAGCCAACGCATCACTTCTCGGCCGCCTCTCGCGCATCGAAGGGCAAGTGCGTGGTATCGCCAAGATGATGGAAGAAGATCGTTATTGCATCGACATCTTGAACCAGATCGCGGCGGTCAAGGCCGCGCTTCGCCGGGTCGAGGTCGAAGTGCTGAAGGGACATGCGGCGCATTGTGTCGCGCACGCGATCAAGAGCGGAAACACAAGGGTCCAGACCGACAAATTCAACGAGCTTGTCGAGCTGTTCAGCAAATATGGAAGCTAAAGCGCCATCCCACATTCACGATCCGGTATGCGGCATGGCTGTCGGTCCCGAGACCGGCGAGCATCACGAGTTGTTTCAGGGCGAGACCTATTACTTTTGTTCGTCGACGTGTCATGCGAAGTTCGCAAAGGCTCCGCAGGCGTTCGCGGCCCATTTGCATCAGCACCACGATCAGGCCGCGCACATCGATGAAATTCCAGCGGGCACAATTTACACCTGCCCCATGCATCCCGAAGTCCGGCAGGACCGTCCGGGCAATTGCCCCATCTGCGGGATGGCACTCGAGCCGGTCATTGCGACCGGTGGGCATGTCCACAATCTCGAACTTGCCGATATGTCGAGACGCTTTTGGATCGGCCTTGTTCTCTCGGTTCCCGTTGTGTTGCTCGGCATGGCCGCCGAGCCTCTCGGCCTCAATCGCATCATTCCTGCGACGGCTTCGCAGTGGATTCAGTTCGGCTTCGCCACTCCGGTTGTGGGGTGGGCGGGCTGGCCATTCTTCAGGCGCGCCTGGGCCTCGCTCGTCTCGCGACATCTGAATATGTTCACGCTGATCTCGCTCGGAACGGGCGTCGCGTGGGTCTATAGCGTCGTCGCGACCGTCTTCCCGCATCTCTTTCCCGCTGCGTTTCGAAGCATGGAGGGGACTGTGCCCGTCTATTACGAAGCGGCGGCCGTTATCACCGTGCTCGTTCTGCTCGGACAGGTGCTTGAGTTGCGGGCCCGCGAACATACATCCGGCGCGATCCGTGCCCTCCTCGATCTTGCCCCCAAAACGGCGAGGCGTGTTGAGGGCAATCGCGAAGAAGAAGTGCCGCTAAGCGCCATCGTCATCGGCGACAGTGTGCGCGTGCGGCCGGGCGAAAAGGTCGCCGTCGACGGCGAGGTGCTCGAAGGACGTTCGGCCGTCGACGAATCCATGGTTACAGGCGAGTCAATGCCCATCACCAAGGGGGTCGGCAGCAAGGTCATCGGCGGCACGCTCAATCGTTCCGGCACGCTCGTGATCCGCGCGGAGAAAGTCGGCAGCGATTCCATGCTGTCGCGCATCGTGCGGATGGTGGCCGAGGCCCAGCGCAGCCGCGCGCCGATCCAGCGCATGGCGGATCGCGTTTCCGGCTGGTTCGTTCCTGCCGTGGTTGCGGCCGCGCTTCTTGCCTTTGCCGTATGGATGTTCTTCGGTCCCGAACCACGCTTTCCGTTCGCGCTTGTCTCCGCTGTAGCCGTGCTGATTATCGCTTGCCCCTGTGCCCTTGGGCTCGCCACGCCGATGTCGATCATGGTGGGCGTGGGGCGCGGCGCGCAGGCCGGCGTGCTCGTCAAGAATGCTGAAGCCCTCGAAACCATGGAGCGCATCGATACGCTCGTCGTCGATAAAACGGGCACGCTCACCGAAGGCAAGCCCGCCGTGACGGCAATCGTCACGATACAAGGTGTAGAAGAAAACGAATTGCTCCGCCTTGCCGCCGGGGTCGAACGTGGGAGCGAACATCCGCTTGCCGCCGCCATCGTGGCCGCGGCGGAGAGCCGCAAACTTGCCATTCCTCAGGTGGACGAATTCGATTCCCCGTCCGGCAAGGGCGCGCTCGGCCTCGTCGAGGGCAAGAAAGTTCTGCTCGGCAATTTGCCCTTCATGAGCGAACAAGGTGTCGCCACGGATGCGCTCGCTGCGAAGGCGGATGCGCAGCGAAAGGAAGGCGCGACGGCGATCTACGCCGCCATAGATGGCAGGCTCGCGGGCGTTTTTGCGATAGCCGATCCCATCAAGCAAACCACGCCTGCCGCGCTCAGGGCCTTGCGCGAGGATGGCGTCCGGATCGTGATGCTAACGGGAGACAATCGTACCACTGCCCTGGCCGTGGCCAAGAAGCTCGGCATTGATGACATCGAGGCGGAGATCCTGCCCGACCAAAAGAGCGCCGTCGTCGCGAAACTCAAGCAGGAAGGTCGCATCGTCGCCATGGCCGGAGACGGCGTCAACGACGCTCCCGCGCTTGCCGCCGCCGACGTTGGCATCGCCATGGGTTCGGGCACCGATGTCGCCATGGAAAGCGCAGGCGTAACGCTTCTCAAAGGTGATTTGCAGGGCATCGTGCGGGCGCGTCTTTTATCGCGGGCCACCATGCGCAATATCCGCCAGAATCTGTTCTTCGCTTTTGCGTATAACGCCGTGGGCGTGCCGGTTGCGGCGGGCGCTCTCTATCCGGCCTTCGGCATCCTTCTTTCCCCCGTCATCGCGGCCGCCGCGATGGCGCTTTCCTCCGTGAGCGTGGTGGGCAATGCGCTCAGATTGCGCTGGGCAGCCTTCAGGTAATGCGAGTTCCAGTGAACTCCAAGCTCTCCGAGCCAAATTCCTCTCTTCGTCCCCTATGGCGCTTGCGTAGATTGCCGTCGTCTCGATACGGGCGTGGCCCAACCAACGCTGTACGATGTTGAGAGGAATTCCCTTTTGACCAGCTTCGACAGCAAAAGCAAGACGTAATGCCTTTGGCTTGCAAAGACTTTCGGCAATACCGGCCTGACGCATCACGGCCTTGACGACCTTCCATGCATTTGTACGGCTCCAAGGCCAGGGGTGTCCATCTTTTCCTGCGCCATACAGCGTAAGAAGCGGCGCTAATGCCCGGGGCACTGGTACAGCTCGAAACACGTGCTTCTTCCGTTGCTTCAGCGTCTCAATAATGATCGCCTCGTCCGTTGCGTCAACGCGAGCGGCAGTGAGAGCCAGAACCTCGGGAATTCGAGCGCCGATAAATGCCAGAGTGAGGAAAAAGGCCGGGACAGCTTCGCTTTCCTTTGAGGCGGCATAGACGAATGCGAGCCGCTCTCTGGCAACGAGATATTTGCGATTGCCGCGCTGATCGAAAAGAACCGGTGTCATGGGCCAAAACGTCTCGCTTGCCATCGCAAAATTCGAGGCCAAGCGATTGACGCGGGAAAAGAGCCGTGAACAGCATTCTGTTCACCGATATCGTGGTTGTTAGCGATCTGTGACCCGTGCGTCTCAGTAGCCGCGTGACCGTGGTGATATTTTGAGATGGCGCGACGCGCTCTGCTCAGAAATTGATCTTCGCACGCGACAGTACCGTCACGCCGTTGGCGCCGGTTTGGCCTTCGGCGTTCATCTGGTAGCCGGCATTGGCCTGCAGGGCGAAGGCGCCGTCGAGAAAGGTGGTGACGTAGCCGAGCTGCAGATCGGTTTCGGAGCTCTGGCCGCCCAGGATGGGATGGGTGTTGGCAGAAATGAAACCGTCGAAGGGATCGACGGGCGCGGTGCCAAGGCCGATGTCGTTCGGACCGAGATTGAGCGGCCGTGAGACGGCAATGCCAAGTGAGTCGTCGCCGAACAGCCCGTGCTTGGCCACGGCGACACCGTAGGAACGGCTGCGCATGCTGTCGGTCGCGAACGCATTGAAGCCGGGCCTGAGGTCGAGCTGCGTGACCCCCTGATTGTAGGAGAAGCTCGTCACCCAGCCCTTGCCGAGCGCGACACGGGCGGACGCGCCGATCGTGTCGGAGGACCCCTTTGCGAGCCCGGCATAGCCAGGGACCAACGCGCCTGCCGAGTTTCCCGCAAAGCCGGCACGTGCGGCGTCATGCTCGGCCGAAAGGTCCATGCCGGCCCAGGGAGCGAATTTCCAGTCGACGCCCGCCAGCACCGTATCGGCCTGCTCCTGGCCGAAACCCAAGCCGGCATCGGGTACGGGATAGGGCGCCAGTGACGGCTCGAACAGGCTGCGGTCAGAGCCGGATTCGGAACCGCCGAAATTGAGGCTCACGCCATTGCCAAGACCGAGTGATGCGCCGGCATGAACGCCGCTTTCGCCGAAACCGGAATAGTTGAAGTCTGCGGGCGAGAGAAAGACGCCGCCCAAGGCGGGATCGGCGCGGACATCGGTCGGATTGAAGCGCCGGCCCTGGTCGAAATCATAACCGAGGTCGAATGCGAAGCCGCCGGCGAACCTGTCAACGAGATCGAAATTGCGCAGCGCGTGATAAGCCGCCGGGCCGCCGGTGAGCTGAGGCGCCCAAAGCGCGGTGCTGTTGCCTGACACGGAAAGCAGACCGGCCGGCGATGCAGCCGAAAATGCGAAGGGCGAATTGATTGCTGCTTCGGGACTACCCGGCGTGAGGCCCACAGCGCCCACAACGAAAGGCAGGTTGGGCGCCGCCAAATTGTCATGATAGGTGTCGGCCGTCTGGAGCCAGGTATCCGATCCTGCCGTCATGGCGCGCAAAGGCATGCCGCCCCCAAGGAGGGCAGCACAAACCACCGCCGCCGCCATAATCACCTTCACGCGCACGGAACCCCCGTTCTCGCGGGAGCCGGAGAGACCAGAGGAAACCCTCCGCTCCCGATCAAAAGTCTATCAGAGATGGCCCTGTGCTCCAATGAATTCCATGCCATTTCTGTGGCCGCTCCGCCACAGAATGCCGCGACAATGCAATCATGCTGAACGAGCCGCTGATGGCGCCGATGTCATTCTCAGCTCCGCGCGTTCTCCTGCAGGATGGGCATAACAGGCATGTGGGGAAACGCGCTGCGATCGACAATTGCAGCCTTGCCCGCCAGACCGGAACTATCGCAACTTCCAGGCGTTGGTTAAATCTCGGCTGCGCCTCCCGGGCGCGCCGTTTCAGGCTGGGTTGGCCCAAGGGGCGCCATGTCAGATCATCTTGACAAACTTTGTATCGACACGATCCGCACTCTCGCGATGGATGCGGTGGAAAAGGCGAATTCCGGGCACCCGGGCACGCCGATGGCGCTTGCGCCGGTGATGTACGCGCTGTGGCAGAACCATCTGCGATACGATCCGCAAAATCCGCTATGGCCGGCACGTGATCGCTTCATTCTTTCGGCCGGCCATGCCTCGATGCTGCTCTATGCGACGCTGCATCTTGCCGGCGTGCGGGATGTCGATGCGAACGGCAATCCGACTGGCAGGGACGCGGTCACCCTCGAAGACATCGAACAGTTCCGCCAGCTTGGCAGCAAGACTCCGGGCCATCCCGAATATGGGTTGACGACGGGCGTGGAAGTGACAACCGGGCCGCTGGGCCAGGGCGTCGGCATGAGCGTCGGCCATGCGATCGCCGCCAAATGGCGCGCCGCGCATTTCAACAAGACCGGTCTCGACCTTTTCGACTATCGCGTCTGGGTGATCTGCAGCGACGGCGACATGATGGAAGGCATCAGCCACGAGGCAGCCTCGATCGCCGGCCATCTCAAACTTTCGAATCTGGTTTGGATCTACGACCAGAACCACATCACGATCGAAGGCGACACCGCGATCACCTTCGACGAGGATATCGCCACGCGCTTCGAGGCCTATGGCTGGAGCGTTCTGCACGTGGCCGACGCGAACGATACCGCCGCCATCGACGAGGCGCTGAGCGTCGCCGCCGCCACCAAGAGCCAGCCCACCTTCATCATCGTGCGCAGCCATATCGGCTATGGCGCGCCGCACAGGCAGGACACGAAGGAAGCGCATGGCGAGGCGCTTGGCGAGGAGGAAGTGCGTGGCGCCAAGCGGGCCTATGGTTGGCCGGAGGACAAGACCTTCTATGTGCCCGATGGCGTGAAGGAGCGTTTTGCCGAACGCCTGGGCGCACGCGGCGCGAAGCTCTTTCAGGAGTGGCAGGATCTCTCGGCGCGCTATCGCGATCAGTTTCCCGACCTCGCGCGTGAACTCGAACAGATGCGGGCGCGCAAGCTGCCGGCCGGATGGGACGAAGGCATCGAGAGTTTTCCAGCCGACGACAAGGGCATTGCCACGCGCGACAGCGGCGGCAAGGTGCTGAATGCGATTGCGAGCAAAGTGCCATGGCTGATGGGCGGCGCGGGCGATCTCTGGCCCTCCACCAAGACGCTGCTGAAGGACAACCGCGATTTCGAGCCGGATAATTACTCCGGCCGCAATTTCCATTTTGGCATACGCGAACATGTGATGGGCGCGATCGTCAACGGCATGACGCTGTCGGGCATCCGCGCCTTCGGCGCCACCTTCTTCATCTTCAGCGATTACATGCGGCCGGCGATGCGGCTTTCCGCGATCATGGAGATCCCCTGCATCTTTGTCTTCACCCACGATTCCATCGGACTGGGCGAAGACGGCACCACGCATCAGTCGATCGAACAGCTGATGAGTCTCAGGGCCATGCCGCACATGATGGTGCTCAGGCCCTGCGACGCGAACGAAGTTGCCGAATGCTGGCGGGTGATCATGGAGTTGCGGGACCGTCCGGCCTGCCTGGTCCTGACGCGCCAGAAGGTTCCGACCTTCGATCGCAAGAAATTTGCTCCGGCGAGTGGTGCTGCAAAGGGCGCCTATGTGCTCGCCGATCCCGGCGGTGCCGCGCCGCAGGCGATCGTCATCGCAACCGGCAGCGAAGTGCAGATCGCGGTTGCGGCGCGCGAGTCTCTCGCCAAGGCGGGTATCCGGGTGCGCGTCGTCTCCATGCCGAGCTGGGAATTGTTCGAGGCGCAGACCGAGGCCTATCGCGACAGCGTGCTGCCGCCGGAGATCGCCGCGCGCGTGTCCGTCGAAGCCGGCAGCACGCTTGGCTGGGAGCGCTATGTCGGCCGCGCGGGCGCGCGCATCGGGATGAAGAGTTTCGGCGCTTCGGCACCCGCCGCCGATCTCTACAAACATTTCGGAATCACCGCCGAAGCCGTCGAACAGGCGGTGCGCGCCCAAATCGCGGCGGCCGGGAGTGGCAGATGAACAGGCTCAAGCAACTTGAAGACTACGGCCAGTCGGTATGGCTCGATTTCCTGAGCCGCGAATTCCTGGCGAGCAACCAGTTCCGCCGCATGATCGCGGAGGACGGCCTCAAGGGAATGACATCCAATCCCTCCATCTTTGAAAAGGCGTTCAGCCACGGCACGGAATACGATGGCGACATCGCCGCACTCGCGGCGGACGGTTATAGTGTGGCGACGATCTTCCGGCGCCTCAGCGTGGGCGATATCCAGACGGCGACCGATGCGCTGCGCCCGATCTATGACTCGACACGCGGCAAAGACGGCTATGTGAGCATCGAGGTTTCGCCCTATCTCGCCTACAACACCGAAGCCTCGATCGCCGAAGCGCGCGCGCTGTGGACCGAGATCGGCCGACCCAATCTGATGATCAAGATTCCCGGCACGCGTGAAGGCCTGCCCGCGATTCGTACGCTGCTCGGTGAAGGCATCAACGTCAACATTACGCTGCTCTTTGCCCAGGCGCGCTATGAAGACGTGGTCGAAGCCTATCTCTCGGGACTCGAAGATCTGGCGCGCAAGCAGGAGCTCGATTTCATCGCCAGCGTGGCGAGCTTCTTCGTCAGCCGGATCGATACGAAAGCGGATAGCGAACTTGACAAAAAATTTGCCCAGGCCGACGCGAATTCGCGCGCCGTCATCGAATCGCTGAAGGGCAAGACGGCGATTGCCAACGCGAAGCTTGCCTATCAATATTACAAACAGGCTTTCTCGGGCGAGCGCTGGGAGAAGCTCAAAAAGCTTGGCGCCCGGCCGCAGCGGCTGTTGTGGGCCTCGACGAGCACGAAGAACAAAGCCTATTCCGACACGCTCTATGTCGATTCGTTGATCGGCCAGGATACCGTCAATACCATACCGCTCGAGACGCTCGATGCCTTCCGTGATCATGGCCATCCCGCCGCGACGCTGGATGCGGATGTGGACGAAGCGCGCAAAACCCTCGCCGGTCTCGAAAAGGTCGGCGTGTCGCTCGACAAGATCACGGACGAGCTGGTGACCGAAGGCGTCGATCTGTTCGCGAAAGCCGCCGATCAGCTTTACGGCGCGCTGGCGGCCAAGCGGGCGAAAATTCTCGGCGCAAGAGTGCTGCGCCTGGAGAGCACGCTCGGAGCGGCACAAGACACCATCGAAAACGAGGTCGCGCAATGGGCGAACGGCGGAAAAATCCGCCGCCTCTGGGCGCGCGACAAATCACTCTGGACGAATGCCGACGAAGATCACTGGCTCGGCTGGATGGATATAACAGCACGCGAACTCGCCGATACGGCACAGCTCGAGCAACTAGCCAAAGCGGTGAAGGACGAACGCACGGAGCATTTGGTCCTGCTCGGCATGGGCGGATCGAGCCTCGGCGCCCAGGTTCTTGGCGATACGTTCGGCCATTCCCCGGATTGGCCCGCGTTGCATGTGCTCGATTCCACCGATCCCGAGCAAATCCTGTCCGTTCAACATGCAATCAACGCCGGCAAGACGTTGTTCCTCGTCAGCTCGAAATCGGGAACGACCCTCGAACCCAATATCCTGCGCGACCATTTCATGCAGGTCACGCGCGAAGCGGTTCCGAACGCGCCGCCAGCGCAGCATTTCGTCGCCATCACCGATCCCGGAACGGCTCTCGATCAGGAAGCCAAACGCGACGGCTTCAAGGCAATATTCCATGGCGATCCGGCGATCGGCGGCCGTTATTCGGTGCTTTCGGATTTCGGGCTCGTCCCCGCCGCCGCCACGGGCATCGACTTCCGGCGCCTGCTCAAGGAAGCCGAAACTGCCCGTCAGAGCTGCGCGGACATGGTTCCGCCTGCGGCCAATCCGGGCGTGCAGCTCGGTGCTGCGCTCGGCGTGCTGGCGCGCGATTTTGGCCGCGATAAAATTACCATCATCGCCTCGCCTGCCATTGCGAGCCTCGGTACCTGGCTTGAACAGCTGATAGCCGAATCCACCGGCAAAAAGGGCAAGGGCCTGATCCCGATCGACAAGGAACGACTCGCAGGCCCCGGCGCCTACGGCTCGGACCGGGTGTTCGTGCATCTCGAGCTTGAGGGCCGCGACGAATATGGCCCGAAGCTACAGGCGCTCGCGGCAAGCGGGCATCCGGTGCTGCGCCTCGTCATCGACGACACCTATCAGATCGCCCAGATGTTCTTCGTCTGGGAGATGGCGATTGCGGTCGCAGGCGCGGTAATTGGCATCAATCCCTTCGATCAGCCCGATGTGGAAGCCAGCAAGAAGCGGACGCGCGAGTTGACCGACCAGATGGAACGCGAAGATGCGCCGCCGCGCCAGCGGCCGGACTATGTGCATGATGGGGTCGCCGTGTTCGCCGATGCGGCGATCCGGAAGGATTGCGCGGAAGCACGTTCGCTCGCCGATTGCCTGCGCGCCCATCTCTCGCGAATCCACGACAAGGATTACTTCGCGCTCCTTGCCTATCTGCCGCCGACGCCAGAGCATGCATCGGCACTGGAGGCTTTGCGGCTTGACGTGCGCAACCGGAAACGGATTGCAACCTGCCTCGAATTCGGCCCGCGCTATCTGCATTCGACCGGCCAGGCCTATAAGGGCGGCCCCAACAGCGGCGTGTTTCTCACGCTCACCTGCGATCACGCGGAGGACGTACCGCTGGAGAATCGCAAGCTTAGCTTCGGTTCCGTCCAGCTCGCGCAGGCGCAGGGCGATTTTGAAGTGCTGAACGAGCGCAAGCGCCGAGCCGTGCGGCTGCACCTGCATGATCTTCCGCGCGGACTGACCGCGCTCAAAGCCGCCTTCGGGCAGGCGCTGGGGTAGCGGTGCTCGCGGTCCCTTCCCCCTATTCGTCGTCGTCCGCTTTATGCGGGCGATCCGATGTCCGACAAGATTGGATCGCCCGGACGAGCCGGGCGATGACGAGCAAGTAATGACATCTACTCACCAGAGGGCATTATGCAGATTGCGATCATCGGACTGGGGCGGATGGGCGGCAATATCGCCCGCCGCCTGATGCAACATGGCCATGAGGTGATCGCTTTCGATCGCGATCCACAGGCGGTGAAAACACTCGAAAGCGAACATGCCAAAGGCGCGCACGCGCTTGCCGACATTCCCAAACTGCTGGCATCGCCGCGCGCGGCCTGGGTGATGCTGCCCGCCGGCAAACCGACCGAGGACACCGTCGCCGAACTCGGCAAATTGTTTGAAAATGGCGACACGATCATCGACGGCGGCAACACCTTCTATCGCGACGATATAAGCCGGGCCCAGGCGCTCAAGCCGAATGGTATCCACTACGTTGATGTCGGCACGTCGGGCGGCGTATGGGGCGCCGAACGCGGCTATTGCATGATGATCGGCGGCGAGAAGGACGTCGTCGACCGGCTCGATCCGATATTTGCCGCGCTCGCGCCCGGGCTCGGCGACATCAGCCGCACGCCGAAACGCGAAGGCCGCGATCCGCGGCCCGAACAAGGCTATCTGCATGCGGGTCCCGTCGGCTCGGGCCATTTCGTGAAGATGGTCCACAACGGAATCGAGTATGGGTTGATGCAGGCCTATGCCGAAGGGTTCTCGATCCTGCGCGGCAAGGCCGAGGATGCGTCCGAAACCGAACGTTACAAGCTCAATCTGCCGGATATCGCCGAGGTCTGGCGGCGCGGCAGTGTCATTTCCTCCTGGCTGCTCGACCTTGCCGCTATCGCGCTGGCGGCCAATCCCGATCTCTCCGAATTCTCTGGCTTTGTCGACGATTCCGGCGAGGGACGCTGGACAATCAATGCCGCGATCGAGGAGGCCATACCGGCGCCGGTTCTGTCGGCAGCGCTGTATGCCCGTTTCCGTTCGCGACTCGATCACGATTTCGGGGACAGACTGCTGTCCGCGCTGCGCAACCAATTCGGGGGACATATTGAGGGTCAGCTCGAAAAAGGCGCGGCGCATCCCGGTTCTGCGTCATGAAGGCGGAGCGCGCCCAGCCCTGCGCCATGGTGATTTTTGGCGCGAATGGCGATCTGACCAAGCGCCTGATCATCCCGGCGCTCTACAATCTTTCCCGTTCCGGCCTACTTCCGCAGCCCTTCGCGCTGATCGGCGTCGATCACAACGATATCGGCGCGGAGGCGTGGCGCACGCAGCTGCACGATTTTCTGGAAGACACGGTGAAACAGGGCGGCGGCGAGTTCGAAGCCACCGCCATCGACGAAGACACCTGGAATACGCTCGGTTCGGCCATGTCGTATGTCGCAGGGGACTTCAACGACCCCGGAACGTTCGAGAAGCTCAAGAAGCATCTCGACGACCGCGACAACAAGGAGCATCTGCAGGGCTGCGCGCTGTTCTATCTCGCGGTGCCGGACCGGTTCTTTGGGCCGCTGGTCGAGTCGGTTTCCGGAGTCGGCCTGACGAATGAAACAAATGGCTGGCGGCGCGTAGTGATCGAAAAGCCGTTCGGGCACGATCTTGAATCCGCGATGGCGCTGAATGCGCGCGTGCTCAAATGCCTCAAGGAAAGCCAGATCTTCCGCATCGATCATTTTCTCGGCAAGGAAACGGTGCAGAACATCATGGCGCTGCGCTTCGCCAATGGCCTGTTTGAGCCGATCTGGAACCGCGACCGCATCGACCATGTGCAGATCACGGTGTCGGAAACGATCGGCATCGAGGACCGCGGCAAATTCTACGAAGCGACCGGCGCGCTGCGCGACATGGTGCCGAACCATCTCTTCCAGCTCGTCGCGATGACGGCGATGGAACCGCCCGCCTCCTTCGACGCCGATGCGGTGCGAAGCAAGAAAGCCGAACTGTTCCAGGCGGTCCATACGCTCGCACCGGATAACGCGGCGCGCGGCCAATACGGCGCCGGCAGTATCGATGGCAAAGCCGTGCGCGGCTATCGCGAAGAGCCGAACGTTGCCCCCAATTCCATTGTCGAAACCTATGCCGCCCTGCGGCTCTGTATCGACAATTGGCGTTGGGCGGGTGTGCCGTTCTATCTGCGCACCGGAAAGAGGATGCCGAAGCGCAGTTCCGAGATCGCGATCCGTTTCAAGGACGCCCCGCTGATGCTGTTCCGCGACACGCCGACCGACGAGTTGCACGACAATTGGCTGATCCTGCAAATCCAGCCCGACGAGGGCATCCGGCTGCGGTTCAATGCCAAGCGGCCGGGACCGGAAATGCTTCTCGACAGCGTCGCCATGGATTTCCACTATTCGGACTGGTTCAAACAATCGCCCGCGGTCGGCTACGAGACACTGCTATATGATTGCATCCAGGGCGACGCGACGCTGTTTCAGCGCGCCGATCAGGTCGAAGCCTCCTGGCGCGTGGTCGATCCGCTGCTCAAAGCGTGGAGCGCGCCGCCGACAGAAGCATTTCCAAATTATGCAGCGGGCAGCGCCGGCCCCGCCGCGGCGGACAAACTGCTCGCACGCGACGGCCGGACTTGGCGCGCCATCCGGTGATGCGATGACGGGAAACATGAGCGGGCGCCTCGACGTAGCCGACGATGTTCATGCGTTGTCGCGGCGCGTGGCGGAATGGTTTGTCGACACCGTTGGGCCCGCCCCGGGGCTCGTTCGTATTTCGCTCTCCGGCGGATCGACACCGAAGGAGCTTTACTCGCTGCTGGCGAGTGACGCATTCCGCGCCCGGGTGCCCTGGGACCGGCTCGAGCTCTTCTGGGGCGATGAGCGCTTTGTTCCTTACGACGACCCCGCCAGCAACTACCGCATGACCAAAGAAGCGATGCTGTCGCGCGTGCCTGTGCCGTCGGCGCACATTCATCCCATGCCGGTGGACGGAACGCCGGGAGACGCGGCGGTGCGCTATGAGACATTGCTGAAACGGATTTATGGCGCCGACGAATTCGATCCCGCCCGGCCGCTGTTTGACATCATGCTTCTGGGACTGGGCGGCGATGGACACACGGCGTCGCTCATTCCGGGGCAGCCCGTGCTTGAAGAACGGCGGCGCTGGGTGGCGGCGGTCACAGGCGGTCGCGCCGAGATGCGCATCACGCTCACCTATCCCGCGATCGAATCGAGCCGTATCATCGCATTCCTCGCTGCCGGCCCCGAAAAGACGTCGGCCGTCCGGGCGGTGCGAAGCGGAGACGAAAGCCTTCCCGCGGCGCGCATAAGGCCCCATGGCGAGGTGATCTGGTTTCTCGACCGCGCCGCGGCCGGCCAGGGCTGAATGGCCGGGCGCATCGAAGATTATGCGCTGATCGGCGACATGCGCACCGCGGCGCTTATTGGCCGCGACGGTTCGATCGACTGGCTCTGCCTGCCGCGTTTCGACTCGGCCGCCTGCTTCGCAGCCCTGCTCGGCGACTCACGCCATGGGCGCTGGCAGATCGCGCCGCGCGACAAATATAAGGTCGAACGCCGCTACCGCGACGGCACGCTCATCCTCGAAACACATTTCAAGACGTCCAAGGGCGAGGCACAGGTGATCGATTTCATGCCGATCGGCACCGATCACAGTTGCATCGTGAGACTGGTGATGGGAGCGCGCGGGGCCGTCGATTTCGACACCGAACTCGTCATCCGGTTTGATTACGGCCTCACTGTGCCCTGGGTCACGCGCGTCGACGAACGGACGCTTTCCGCCGTGGCCGGCCCGGATCTGCTCACCTTGCGCACCTTCGCGCCGCTCTATGGCGAGGACATGCGCACCAAGGCACGGTTCACGGTGCGCGCCGGCGAAACGGTTTCGTTTGTTCTCATGCATTCGCCCTCCCATCTGCCCATACCGTTTCTGCCGAGCCTCGAGACCATGCTCGATGAAACGGAGAAATACTGGACGGAGTGGAGCAAGCGCTGCGTGCTGGACGGACGCTGGGGCAAGGACATCCGCCGCTCGCTGATCACGCTCAAGGCGCTGAGCTATCGGCCCACGGGCGGCATCGTCGCAGCGGTGACGACCTCGCTGCCCGAGAAGATCGGCGGCGCGCGCAACTGGGATTACCGTTTCTGCTGGTTGCGCGACGCCACGTTCACGCTGCTCGCCTTCATGAATGCCGGCTACATGGAAGAAGCCATTGCCTGGCAGAACTGGCTGATCCGCGCCATCGCCGGCAGCCCCGAACAGATACAAACGCTGTACGGGGTGGGCGGCGAACGCAGGCTGGACGAATGGACGATTTCCTGGCTGCCCGGCTACGAGGGCTCATCGCCGGTCCGGATCGGCAACGCCGCCGCGCTCCAGCTGCAGATCGACATCTATGGCGAACTGACCGACGTGACAACACAGGCGCGCAAGGGCGGAATTACAATCCCGCCGCCCCGCACCGAAATGCGCCGCGTCTCGCTCGGCCACCTCGAGCAGGTCTGGCGCGAGCCCGACGAAGGCATCTGGGAGATCCGCGGCGAGCCGCAACACTTCGTTTATTCCAAGGCGATGGCCTGGGTCGCGTTCGACCGTGCCGGCAACAATGGCGGCGATAATAAGAAACATCTCGCGCATTGGAGACGCGTCGCACAGACGATCCGCCGCGAAATCCTCCGCAAGGGCGTCGATCCTGAGCGCCACTGCTTCGTGCAGGCCTATGGCTCGAAACAGCTCGACGCGAGCCTGCTGCTGCTGCCGATCGTGGGTTTTGTTTCCGCCGCTGATCCGCTCATGAAGAATACGATCCGCGAAATCGAAAAAAACCTGATGTTCGACGGCCTCGTGTTGCGCTACGGCACCGATAGCGGCGTTGACGGATTGCCCGCCGGCGAGGGCGCCTTCCTCGCCTGCAGCTTCTGGCTGGTCGATAATTACCTGCTGCAGGGCCGCAAGCGCGATGCGGAGCGTCTGTTCGCGCACCTGGTCGGACTGGTGAACGATGTCGGCCTCTTGGCGGAAGAATATGATCCGCGTGGCCGCCGCATGCTCGGCAATTTTCCCCAAGCTTTCTCGCATGTGGCGCTTGTCAATGCAGGCCTCAACCTGCTGCATGCGGAAGCTCGTCCGAACCGGCGCGGCGCGCCCCATCGGCGCCGGCATGTCGCGCGGCACAAAGAGTGAGCCATGGCGCCACGGAAAAAACAGAGCGTGGATGAGCTGCGCGTATTGTCGATCGATATCGGCGGTACCGGCCTCAAGGCGTCGGTTGTCGATGCGGCCGGTCATCTTCTCGTCCCGAAGCAGCGGTGCAAAACGCCTTATCCCTGCACGCCCGCGGTGATGATGGACGCGCTGGCCGAGCTTGTGGCGCCACTGCCGGAACACAATCGCATCGCCATCGGCTTTCCCGGCGTCGTCCGGCACAATGCCGTCGTAACCGCGCCGCATTTCCAGACCGATGAATGGGTCGGCTTCCCGCTTGCCGAGGCCGCGTCGAAGCGATTCGGCGGCCCCGCGCGCATGGTCAACGATGCCGAGATGCAGGGGCTTGCCGTCATCCGCGGCAAGGGGCTCGAACTTGTCCTGACGCTTGGAACGGGCGCCGGCACGGGACTGTACCGCAGC
>Ga0335075_10001804_pt1 | contig 34877 bp, 27 predicted proteins | sample Lox_Sample_24_FD_206723 | JGI IMG/M metagenome (GOLD analysis project Ga0335075, IMG submission 206723) | Soil microbial communities from Loxahatchee National Wildlife Refuge, Florida, United States - Lox_Sample_2.4 | ecosystem: Environmental > Terrestrial > Soil > Wetlands | place: USA...
CATTTGCGTCGGTGTCAATAAGTTCACATTTAGTGAGGTTATTGACACCAAGCCAAAAATCGCTTTTAAGCCGATAAAATCAACGAATTTATTCCTTTTCCATTCTGGAAGGCGCATTTTTGAGGTTAAAAGGTTAAAACGTTGAATCGTTAAAGCGGTGGCTCGTTGGTCGCGCGAAGGCCGCGAATCTGGCAAGGCAAAAGATGGAACATGACCTTCGCGATCCCTTGCGCGACCTATCGCACACATTTTTTGAGCATAGGAAATTCAATTGGGAAACGAACGGGGATTGAGCGGAAAAACGCATTTTTATTGGGGAAGGGCATGCGACTTCGAACGGTCAGCGGGTTTAGAAACCCGCGATACGGCAGGTTTGGAAACCTGCGCTACGGGGCTTTGTTTAGTAAAAAAGGGTGTGCGTGGAAAATGAAAATAAACGGTATAAATGAAATGCTAAACGAACCTGCTCGCGCGCTAAACCAACGCCGTTCTGTTAGCAAATTTGAAACTCTTTTTCTAAACGAACGGTTCCGGTTTTTTTCGGCGAAAAAGCGATTTCGATTACTGATTGTTTAGAGTTTTTTAAACGAAATTGGGCTTGCGGGAATCATCGTGATTCTCAAACTGATCTTCCGATGGCGCTTCCACCCGAGTCGATTTCAAATAAGCGACCAAAGTGACCATGAATACTGTCCCAGTGAAAAAAATAGTTGGCAACGAGGCGAGGAAATAAAAGTAACCGTTGAAAAGTGTGATTTGATGATTGGTAAACTGGATCATCAGGCTCGTGAACACGGTCATGACCACGTGAATCATCAACAGTACCATGAGCGTCGGCAACCCGGTAGCCAGGGCCGCAAACACCGGCAGGATGAAAACTGCAGGGTGCAATCGTTCCTGGACCAATATTGTTTCATTTCTTGTTGCACTCATAATCCGATTCAAAGGGGCGTTAGCAATCCGCATGGCTAAAAGCATTCTTTGTGCCCTCCCGGCTCAATCCGCAACCATGCAACTGGCTCGGTCAGTTTGCTCGACCTTTTCACGCAAGGCCCTGGTCGTTAGGCGCTTACATATCTATGAAAGATTCGAACCGTCAACGGCTTCATTAGCCGATACAGATGCAGTCCGGCAGACGTTGCATTTGTCACGGTGACGGTGTATTGGCCGTCGACAATCACGGGCTGAGAATCATTTGTGAACCATGTGCCCGGCGGCGCGTTGGTGGCGTATTCCAATTGAAAACCCACGAGATTCGTTGACCAAGCTAAAACCGTATTTTTATTTTGGAATGCGATGGCAAGCGGAGCCATCAACATGTTTACGGTGTCGGGAACCGCTGAGTTGTATCGGATGCTTCCTTCGTTCCATGCGTTGGTATCATCATTGTCGTATTGAACGAAGTCAGCGGCGAAGGAGACGATCTGATTGCTAGAATAGGTGACTTCAAGGACCTTGAACGCGCCGTCGGAGGTGTTGTCTCCCCTGCCCATTCCGCCAAACACAAATCTAGCCGGGCTTCCGCCCGCGTTCACGGCGTTTGAATAAGTGCCAACGGTGAACATGTCGTTTGTGCAACTAAATTCCAGGAACCAATTCGTGGCAACGGAGTCGGTCGGTGAAACATTAAATTGAAGAATATTCGGGGAGATTTGGAACAGGGTGACGTTGTAGCCATTCGTTGTGGCGGCGAAGAGGCTTTGTCCCTGGCCGACCCAACTCTGGGCTGAGCTTACGAAAAGAAAGCGGGCGTTCGTTGTTGTAGATGGCACGCCGGATACGTCGGATATTGGATTGTTGGATTGCTGGATTGTTGGATTAATGGGGTTTCCGTTTGTCGTCGTTGGGATTTGCAAGCCAACCCCGCCCTGGACCGGATTTGTTGCCGGTGTTGGCATTGATGGCGCGCCCATCGCATTCTGAGGGACGTTTGCGAAGGAAGAGTTTGTCGTCGGTATTGGCATCGATGGGGCACCCGTCACCCCCTGGGCAGGGCTTGTGAAATTCGAGTTTGTGCCTGGTGTTGATGTTGTTGTTTGCGCGGAACCTGACGTTGCCAAAGTGCCCAGGACCAAAATTAAAACCAACACCCATGATGTCTTCATTTCCCTTTGTCTCCTTTCCCACGACGAACGTAACCTATTCGATGTCAGGATTCAACGGCGGCAATGTTAGTGCGGAATGCGGATTCATTCTTCCAGCCTGTCACGAAGGCGGCCCATTAAGTCCATGCTTTCGTGGAACACGGCAAGAATGAGGGGGCACTGGCTCTCTCGCTCCAAATGAAATACGTAATGGTGCTGGATGCGTGATACACGCAACTCGGGCCGACCCGGCAGAAAATTTCGCATCTTCGCTTTTCCATTTCCGATCGCCTCGAAATGCGCATCTAACAAGGCACCGTACCGCAACGCCTGCTTGGGTCCCCACTTGGAGATAGTGTAAAAAGCAACATTCCTCAGGTCCTCCTCAGCAGCCTCGGCCAATTCGTAATTAGGCATGTCATTTCGCTTTTTTGCGGGTGACGTCGGCAAACACCTCGGAAGGAGTTTTGCGGCTGACGGCTCCTGCCTGTGCAGCCCGGATGCGACTATCAAGGAGTTTTTCCAGTTCCAGCACGGCGTTGTCGTCCGCCTCATCTCCACCCAACGTCCGTTCGAGAACGAAATCTTTGATCGACTGCCCGCGAAGCGCAGCCATGGCCTTAAGCTTCTTATGTTCGTTGTCCGTTACGTCAATCGAGATTCTGCTCATACAATCTTCAGTTGAAGCAATTATAGCGCCATACCCACATTTGTGCAATATGAACAAATGTGGTTAAGATGTCATGCTACGGTTCGCGCCACACTCGCAAGTGGTCTCCCGGAATTCGTGCGGTCTACCAAGAAAGTTCCGCCCGGTATACGGGCGGTGACGGCGCAGCGCACCGTCCCTACCATTCCACTCGCTTTTCATGGCACCAATCTTTATTCTCTTCAGATGGACGTTACTGATGGTTCATTAAAACACCCTGACTCTTTTGTTCGCCGCCACATCGGTCCAAACGAGGCCGAAGCCAAGGAAATGCTGGGCTTGTTTGGCTTTAAGAATTTGGATGAATTGGCCAATGCCGCTGTGCCGACGGCGATTCGGCTTGATACACAACTCAACCTGCCTGCCGCAAAAACTGAGTTTGAAGCGCTTGCCGAACTGAAAAAGGTCGCTTCGGAAAACAAGGTTTTCCGGTCGTTTATCGGCATGGGCTATTACGATTGCATCACGCCGCCGGTCATTCAGCGCAACGTGCTCGAAAATCCGGGATGGTACACGCAATACACGCCCTACCAGGCTGAAATCTCCCAGGGCCGTTTGGAGTGTCTGCTCAATTTCCAGACGATGGTCGCGGATTTGACGGCGTTGCCCATCGCAAACGCGTCGCTTCTGGACGAAGCGACCGCCTGTGCCGAGGCCATGACGATGAGCCATGCGCTCGCAGACGGGCGCAACATTTTTTTTATCTCGGAACATTGTCATCCGCAAAATATTGAAGTCGTCCGTACGCGGGCGAAGGCGCTGGGAATTGAGTTGGTCGTCGGCAATCACGAAAAATTTCAGTTCAACGACAAGGTTTTCGGCGCGCTCGTGCAATATCCCGATTCGTATGGCGCAATTCACGATTTCGGGCCGTTCATAGACGAAGCGCACAAGGCCGGCGCGCTGGTGAGCGTCGCAACGGATTTGCTGGCGCTCACCCTCATCAAACCGCCCGGAGAATTCGGAGCGGACATTGCCGTGGGCAGCGCGCAACGGTTCGGCGTGCCGCTGGGTTACGGCGGCCCGCATGCCGCTTTCTTCGCCACGCGCGACGAATTCAAGCGGCACATACCCGGACGCATCGTGGGAGTTTCCAAAGATTCACGCGGCAAACCGGCTTTGCGCCTGGCGCTGCAAACGCGGGAGCAACATATCCGCCGTGAAAAGGCCACGAGCAACATCTGCACGGCGCAGGCACTGCTTGCGAATATGGCAGCGCTTTATGCGGTTTATCACGGGCCGGAGGGGTTGAAGAAGATTGCGAAGCGGATTTCCGCGCTGACTGATGCACTGGCATTGGGTTTGGAAGAAATTGGCTGCAGCTTTCGTTTCGAGTACTTTTTCGATACCTTGGCCGTTAAGGCACAGCGAGAAGAGATATTAAAGATCGCCGGTTCTCATCGTTTTAATTTTCGGGCAATAGACAAAGATACCATTGGCGTTTCTTTGGACGAAACGACGAGCTTAAAAGACATTATTGAAATTTGGGAGATTTTCAATGGCGGGAAACCGGTTGCGTTTTCTGTTTCCGATGTAGCCGACGTATCTGACGGAGCAGTCAGGAATCTGCAAAACCCGCCATGGTTCCACCGCACCTCGCCTTTTTTGACTCACAAAGTTTTCAACTCCTACCACAGCGAAACCGAGATGCTTCGCTACATCAAGCGGCTGGAATCTCGCGACCTTTCGCTCACGGCATCCATGATTCCGCTGGGCTCGTGTACGATGAAATTGAATGCGGCGGCGGAAATGTATCCGGTTTCATGGCCCGAGTTTGGGAAGATTCATCCGTTCGCGCCGCTGGAGCAGACGCGCGGCTATCAAAAGCTTTTTGAACAACTCGAATCCTGGCTGAAGGAAATCACAGGGTTCACGGGCATTTCTTTGCAGCCCAATGCCGGTTCCCAGGGCGAATACGCCGGATTGCTCGCCATTCGCGCCTGGCACAAATCGCGTGGTGAAAGCCACCGCAACGTGTGCCTGATTCCCACCTCGGCCCACGGCACGAACCCGGCCAGTGCGGTCATGGCCGGCATGAAAGTCGTCGCTGTGGCCTGCGACACCAACGGCAACATTGACGTGCCTGATTTGCGCGCCAAGGCTGAGGCCCATAAAAAGGATCTCTCGGCGTTGATGGTGACTTATCCTTCTACACACGGCGTGTTTGAAGAACCGATTCGCGAGATTTGCGAAATCATCCACTCACAAGGTGGTCAGGTCTATATGGACGGCGCGAACTTGAACGCGCAGGTCGGACTCTGCCGTCCGGCGGATATCGGGGCGGACGTTTGCCATTTGAATTTGCACAAGACCTTCTGCATTCCCCATGGCGGCGGCGGCCCGGGCGTCGGGCCGATTGGGGTTGCGAAACATCTGGTTCCATTTTTGCCTGACAATCCCATTAGTCAGAGCGGACGGACGTCCGCTGCTACGGAAAGAGGGGCGGTGGGACCGGTCGCTGGCGCGCCGTGGGGCAGCGCCGGCATTTTGCCGATCTCCTGGATGTATATCGCCATGATGGGCGCGGACGGACTTACGGAAGCCACGAAGTCCGCCATTCTGAACGCCAACTATATCGCCAAACGGCTCGAAAAGTACTTTCCGACACTTTACCGTCGCAACGGCCTGGTGGCGCACGAATGCATTCTGGATCTGCGCAACTTCAAGAGTGTAACTGCTGAAGACGTGGCAAAACGCCTCATGGACTACGGCTTTCACGCGCCTACGCTAAGCTGGCCGGTCGCCGGGACGTTGATGGTCGAGCCCACCGAAAGCGAATCTAAATACGAACTGGACCGTTTCTGTGACGCCATGATCTCGATTCATGCCGAAATGACGGCCGTCGAATGTGGAACTGCGGACGCCAAGAATAACCCGCTCAAAAACGCACCGCATACGGCGGATCAAATCGCCAGTGACAACTGGAACCGTCCCTATTCACGCCAACAAGCGGCATTTCCGGTCAAAAGCCTGCTCGAATACAAATTCTGGCCGCATGTCAGCCGCGTGGACAACGTGTTTGGGGATCGAAACCCGATTTGTTCGTGCGCGGGGATGGAAGAATACCGGGATTAAGTCGAATGCGGAATGCGGAATGGCCGAACGGCAGGGATTAATGGATTAATGGATTAATGGATTGGTGGATTGATGGATTAGTGGAATAATGCGCTTGTGAATTCAATGAGGAGTTGAGGAAGCAATGCTTGCCGCTAATGCAACTGCCTACGTAATCCAAACCAGGCCGGGGTGGATAATTCAAGACCTTTCGAACATCGAACGCCGAACGTCGAATGCTTGAAACGCGAGCGCTGTAGCGCTCGCCTGGCGGACGGGAACGTCCGCCCTACCGGGCGCACCGCACACCGGGTGGTCATTTATCTGTAACTTGACAACACCTGTTTCCGTCATAACATTTGCTCAGTACACTATATGAAAATTAACATTCTATCTCTATCGGCAATCGTAACCGTTTTAGGCAGCACAAGTTTGCTGGCGGCTACCCCCTCACAAACCGCCAATGTGCAGGCTCCGGCCTCTACATTCGCCCAAATTCAAACAATTGAATTCCGCAATTCCCCGGAAGAAGGCATGATGCACAAGGCCTATCGCATTCTCGCCTCCGGCGACCATGACTATCACGGCCACCGCATCGCGGCCATGCACGAAATCCACAAGGCAGCCGACCTGCTCGGCGTGGATTTGACCGGCGACGACAAAGACCGCGAAAAGCAATTCCTGTCCGACGACCGGCTGCGCGAGGCGCGCGGACTGTTGAAAAACGTCCTGGGCAACTCCGAAGTCAAAGGCCAGGACCGCATTTCCCATCATATCGAGCTTGCGATCCGGGAAATAGATTTGGCCCTTCGCAATCATTAAGATTTTAGGAATTAAACAGAGCCGCGCCCGGTAATGGGCGCGGCTCTTTTCGTTTTCGGGATTCGATGAATGAATCCAAAACATCGAACATCCAACATCGAACACTGAACATCGAATGCCAGACGTCAAGTGCCGGAAATAGCCGGTTCAGACAGGCAGGCGAACCGTAAAGACCGCGCCGGCGTGCTCTTCGCTGGCCACCTCGATTGTTCCGCCGTGCGCGGAAACGATGGCTTTGGAAATTGCGAGTCCGAGCCCGGCGTTGCCGGACGAACGCGACCTGTCAGCCCGATAAAATCGTTCAAACACCCGTGGCAGATCCTCAGGGGGTATACCGCGACCCGTATCGCTCACTGTCAAAACGGCCATGTTGTCCTCCCGATGCGTGGCGACTTTTACCTCACCACCATCGTGATTGTATTCGATGGCGTTTGTCAAAAGATTCGTGACCACCAGGCTGAGCTTTTCGGCATCGCCGGTAATCTCAAGCGGCGCGGCATCCGCGCTCATCCTGATGCCACGTTCGTCCGCGAGCGGGCGCACCAACTCGACACATTCCGTGATTGTTTTGCCAAGGTCAAAAGAGAGACGTTTCAGGGGCTCCTGACCGGCATCGAGCCTCGCCAATTCCAGCAATGCGCTGATTAACTTTCGCATCCGTTGCGCAGCCCGCTGACATGCTTCAACCGTTTGCCTGTAGTCCTTCGCATCGCGTTCGCGCGCCAAGGCGGTTTGGGCCTGTGTCAGAATCACCGAAACCGGCGTGCGCAGCTCATGGGCCGCGTCGGATGCGAACTGCTTTTGCTGAGCAAACGCCGATTCCAGGCGGGCGAATGTGGAATTGAGGACCGCGGCCAGCCTGCCCAACTCGCTTTCCGTTTCGGCGACGTTGATGCGCTGGGACAAATCGCCCGCCGAAATTCTCACGGCGGTTGCGCTGATGTTTTCCACCGGCCGAATCGCGCGCGAAGAGATCCACCACCCTCCAGCAAGTCCAAACAGTAAAATGATCATCCCGGCCCCGACCAGCCAAAACATGGTATTTTGTAATGCATTGAGTTCCGGAACAATCGAGCAACCCACCCAAACGGTTTCACCCGAGGGCAGGACACGCGCGAGGACCCGTCCTTGATTCGAATAAAACGAGGGAGGCATTGAGCGTCTATCCGGAATAATTCTGGGAGGCGCATTCTCCTGTTCAAGAACCTCTGTGCTGACTTTGCTGTTAAGTGCCGCGTCCGCATTGGTCGAACTTCCGATCTCTTTGCCGTCGCGGCCTAAAATCACAAAATAGAAGTGGTGCGGCTCATTGGGATCAAATAGTGCCTCATCCTGAGGCGGCAATTCAAAGCCGCCGGGTTCATGATCCGGCGGCGGAAAATCATCCGGCATCCCATCCGGCGGAGGTCCGTCAAACGGCCGCCGACCGCCTCCCGGCGGATGGGGATGAAGCGCGTCGGCCAAAACGCTAAAACGCCGCTGCAATTCTCCGTCAACCCGGTTGAAGAGCAAATTGCGCTGCAAAGCGCAGGCCGTATAGCCAAGCGCCACCAGCACGACCATAAGAATCAAACCGTACCAGATCTGCAGCCGCCATTTGATGGATTTGAAGAGATTCATTTGGCGCCTAATTTGGGCGGCGCAGCAGCGCCGCCCTACCAATGAGGAATGTTTTCATTCGATGCTGTACCCGTGTCCGCGGCGCGTCACAATGAAATCGGCGCCCAGCTTTTTGCGGACGTTCGAAACATGAACGTCCAGCAGATTCGAGAATGTATCGTCATTTTCGTCAAACAAATGCTCGTAGAGTTGGGTGCGGGTGACGACTTCGCCGCAATGCAGCGCCAGAAACTCCACCAATGAATACTCGCGCGCGGTCAACTCGATCGGGGCGCCTTTCAAAAAGACATTTCGCGCGGCCATATCAATTTTTACTTCGCCAATTTGAAAAACATTTGTGCCCTTGTTTTTGCTTCGGCGAATCAGAGCCCGAAGCCGCGCAAACAATTCCGGCAAATCAAACGGTTTGACCACGTAATCGTCCGCGCCGGTATCTAGACCGCGAACGCGATCACGCGATTGGTCCCGCGCTGTGAGCATCAGCACGGGAGTCTTTTTTATTTTGCGAAGGCGGCCGAGAATCTGCCAGCCGTCCAATTTCGGCAGCATGACGTCCAGGACGATGGCATCATATTCATAATTCTCGGCTTTATAAAAACCGTCTTCACCGTCATTGGCCGTGTCCACGGCATAGCCCTCCTCGCGCAGCGCCTGCGCCAGGCCCGAGAGCAAGTCCGGCTCGTCTTCAACAATTAGTATTCTCATTTCGGTTTGCGATGTTTTTAACATGTGAAGTGTCGCACGAGCAACCTTAAGCGGACGTGAAGGAGACTTTTGAACTTATCTGGATCGGACGAATTGGACGAATCGGACTGATCTTTCGCGCTTCACATTCTCTTAAGGTTCACTCAGGTAAATTCGCGCCATGAAAATTCAACCCGCATTGACACACACTCTCACACTTGCACTGGTCATGAGCGTTTTACTGTCGCTCGAGACTCGGGCCCAGGCTTCCGATGCCCGCACGAATTGCTGGCTCACGACCTACGCCGGCCAATACGCCCGCGTTTACACCAACAGCTCGATGCAACAGGACGGCATGACGCTAACGACCTGGGCGAATAGCTCGATGGCACAATCGCTCCCTGCATATTGCGGCGTTCAGGAAGTCTATTCGTCAAGCAACTGGGTTTATGTCCGCAGCACCGGTTTAGCCAGCTATACGATGGGGCCCTGGTTCCTGAATTCGGCTCACACGCAATTGTTTCCCAATTTGCCGACGAACCAGCAGGTGCTCTATCGCTTTCCGGTTACAAACGCCGTGCCCACGACCAAGACTGAAAACGGCGGCGGCCAGATCGGTGTATTCGTGGACGGCGTGGCCATGTTCAACAGTTGGGACGCCTATACCTGGGACCCGACCAACCAAATGAACGAGCAAAACATAACCGGTTACTGGAATCGCGACGCCTACATTAACGAAGGCGTCACCTTTGATCCGGGCAATGCGCATCAGCAAAATAGCGGCGTTTATCATTATCACGCCGATCCGATCGGTCTGCGCTATTTGCTCGGCGATCACGTGGATTACAATGCGGCCACCAAAACCTATAGCGAAGACACGAATGCGCCCACAAAACATTCGCCAATTCTCGCCTGGACCGCGGATGGCTTTCCCCTGTACGGCCCCTATGGTTACTCGAATCCCACCAATGCCAACAGCGGTATTCGCCGGATGGTTTCCGGCTACGTGCTGCGTAACGGCCAGGATGGAACAAGCAATTTGACTCTCAATGGCCGGACAACCATTCCGCAATGGGCCGTGCGCCTTTACAATGTCGCGTCGAATCAACCGGGCCCCAATGTGAGCTCAACCTATCCGCTGGACGATTATATGGAAGACAACGATTATCTCGGCGACCTGATCAACACAAACACCGGGACAAATTTCCAGCAGGGCGTGGACTTTGATTTGGACCAATACAACGGACGCTATTGTGTCACCCCCGAATTTCCCAATGGCACATACGCCTACTTCGTAGCCATTAATTCCAACGGCACGCCGGCCTTTCCCTATGACATTGGCCGTGGTTTTTACGGCAGCCCGGTCGGCGGCGCGGTGTCCGTCATATCCGAGACCGTGGTGACGAATTTTCTTGGCTACACCAATCTCCCTTCAACATTGAACACTCCAGCGGTCAAGACCGGAAGCGTCACATTGACGTGGAGCGCACTGGAAGGAGGGAGCTACGAAGTCCAATCCACAACCAACGTTGCGGGTTCTTCCTGGACAACTCTCGCTTCCTCTGTTTCGCCCGATGAGATTAGCGGCGCGTACACGAATGACACAACTTTGTCCCGGAATTTTTATCGAGTCGGAAGAACAGGCGTCGCGGCGTACCAGGGCGCCGGCACCACCACATTTACCACTTCAAGTGTCGCCCCGGGCGGCAGCGCTAATCCCGGACAAACCGTTACCATAACCATTACCCTTCCGGACAACGGCCCACCCAGCCCTCCCGCCAATGCCCCGATTTCCAGCGTGACACTGACAAATACCGTTTTCGACGCGAGCATCGCCGGCGCCAGCATCACCGATTCGACCCAGGGTGCCGTTGTGGCAACGTTCACGATTCCATCTGGCGCAACCGCCGGATCGCAGAATGTCGTGGTCGTATTTCAATCGCCGGCCCCGACCTACACACTCGATAATGGATTTACGATTAATTGATGAGGGGACGCGTTGAGCACTTTCAATAATTCCGAATCTGGAGTGGTTATTATGAATATTAGTAACGCCGAGTGGACAAAGGTGGACACGATGCCGCAGATCAGATTCGCGCTATCGCGCGGCTTCGCAAATGGCGGCCGGATTTGGGTGGCGCATTACCCAGGGCGGCGCTCGCGGACTCGCTTGCCCTGGGCTACTATCTCTCGCCCTTCCAGGGCTGTCAGTTTGCTGCTTCGCAGACAGATGGAATCTCAGAATGCAGGCGCATCGTCGAGATTCTTTAGAATTTCTGGCTTCATCTTCACGCCATCTTAAGGTGTTTTCGTTTAGAGTAACGCCATGACAATTTCACACCCAATGAAAGGAAAAACATTATGAAACACATCATCAAAGCAACGCTTGCCCTCGTGTCGGTTGCCATCGGCGTATTGCCGGCATACGGGCAGGACTACGGCCCGCCCGATGGCGGCCCGAATGGCGGCGGCCCCGGCGGCGACGGTCCCCGCCATCATCATCGTCCGCCGCCGCTGCCATTGCTCCTGGCGCTGGACACCAACCACGACGGCATCATTGATTCAAATGAAATCGCAAACGCGAGCGCGGAATTGTTGAAGCTGGACAAAAACGGCGACGGCCAATTGACTCCAGACGAGTATCTACCGCCGCGCCCGCCAAATGCTGACAATTCAGGCCAGACCTTCCGTCCCCCACCCTCGCCGCTCATTGAGGCGCTGGACGTGAACCATGACGGCATTATCGACGCAAACGAAATTGCCAACGCGCCGGCGGAACTCAAGACATTGGATAAAAACGGCGATGGGAAATTGACACGCGATGAATACTGCCCGCCCCCACCCCAAGATTTCGGCAACGGCGGTCCCGACGACGGTCCTCCACAAGGTCCGCCCCCGGACGATGCGCCCAACGGTTCTTCTCCGCAAGGTTCTTCTCCGAACGATGCGCCCAACGGCGGTCCTCCCGGTCGACCGCCGAGCCAGTAAATTCCATTCGTGTGAATGGAAGCGGCGGATTGCTGCAAGTTCGGGTGTGAAGCAGCAGTCCGCCGCCGGATTTGAGAGTTGTGAGTTATGAGTGACAAGTGAATGCGCCTCGTCCGCGCTGCTTGTCACTCGCCACCTTTACGGCACGGCCAGGCGATAGAATGTCTGTTTGTTTGTCGGCACTATTGTGTAAGACGAGCCGGTGGAAATTGGGCTCCATGGGCCTGTTATATTTGTGGCCTGTAACAGCGTTCCGGCGGCCCAGCTTAATAACGGCTCTGTGGCGCCAGCCTGCATATATAGAAAATTGGTAAGCCCCCACACACCCAAATTACCTGCCGTCCCCACATATACCTTTCCATTTGCAATCGTGGGACAGGCCATTTTCACATAAGTCCCGACGCTTCCTTTCCAAAGCACATTTGAGATATTCATCGCATCATATGCGCGCAAATTGCTGTCACTTCCCATTTCCCACAATATCCCATTGGTGGTTCCATCGGCCGAAAGCGACAGTCCGCCGGAACGATCGTCCTCCGAAAAAGCGCCGGTTCCCAACGGCGTGGTGCTGATGCTGCCGTTTGTATATTGAAAGGACTCCGTGGGATCATTCGCGTGCATGAGGAAGATGTATTGCATCGCCGGCCCCTGCCAATACACGGGTGATTTGCCGACGACGTCCCCGGAGGAAGACTCGGCTGTGAATGCCTCCGCAAATCCACCGACATGACCCATATGAGTGATGTCGGCCAAGCAGAGGTTCGTATCCTTGCCGATGCCCACCGCGTAGTGCGGCGGCAATAAAACCACGCCACCGGAGCCGAAGTCCTGGTCACCCTCACTGAGCGACGCATAATTAGTAGGTGTGGCATAATCCTCCACGGCCAAGCTGCCGGACAATTTAACCATGGACATGCCAAAGTTTTCGGTGCCGTCAAATGTGCCGTTTCCGGTCATCACGTATATGTTTCCATTCGTATCGGCTGCGGGCGCCATCCCGCAGGACCAGATACCGCCCTCGGCCCCGCTGGGCGTTGTGTTAAACGTATACAACAGTGAAAGGTTGGTCGCATTGTAACCCAGCAAAAAACCATGATACGCTCCCTGGTCGCAATGCGACGCAAAACCAAGATAAACCACACCGTTCAACAACAGCAGGCCCGCTCGCTGGTGCTCGATGCTGCCGGTAAAATCCGCGGCGACCACCGTCACAGGCCCGCCGAGTTTCTCGCTGCCATTGGTGATGCTCAGAGCATGCAACTCGTGATTTCCCGATGCCAATTTTGTCTCCAAATAAATGATGCCCGCGTTCAAATCAATCACCGGAGTGCTGGTAATGCCGACAACCGGCGACAAATCAGTGCACGTTGCGGGCGAAAACGGTGTACCCAAATTGGTATGCCAATAAATTTCGCCTGGGATGTCCGCATCAAACGCGTACACGCTATTGCTCTCCGTGCAAACAAAAACCACGTTGTGGACCCCTCCGGAAATATTCAAATCCTGAACGTAAAGCGGTTGCGCATAAACCTGCGCGTCAACGTTATCAGTGAATAGTTTTCCGAAGGACGCAGCCACATTGTTCGTCGTCAAAATGGTTTCAGAGGTGTTGGCTCCGGTTCGCGAAAGGTCGTTGTGCTGGGTCAACACATTTACCGCCATGGCGCGAGAGAGAACCAACGCCATTGCAATAAGGACAAACCCGATAAACCCCCTTGGAATTCGATAAGCGATTACTCTCAATCAATGATTTTTATAGCACCGCCAATTGTACATGTCAAGGTATAAGTGAGCCGTCCGAATCGGAAACATCGAACCCTCCTTCGCCAGGGCTACGGAGGGCAGGCATCGAACATTGAACAATACCAAGATGGAACGAAAGCGTTCAGCTTTTGGCAGAGCGGCAGCTCTGCCCTGCCAGATTAGATGTACTTTCCCGGTTGAAGTAGCCCGGTTATGAGTTAGATTTCTTTTTGCCATGGAGAAATGCCTAAAAATCGCCCAGGTGGCGCCGCTTTACGAAAGCGTTCCACCAAAATATTACGGCGGAACGGAACGTGTCGTTTCTTATCTTACCGAGGCGCTTGTCAGCCTTGGCCATGACGTAACCCTTTATGCCAGCGGCGATTCCGTGACGTCGGCTAAATTGCGGCCCATTTGCCGCAACGCATTGCGGTTGGACGCATCCAGCATTGATCCTCACGCGGACCACGTTTTGCTCGCTGAAAAAGTCCTGCAGGAATCCGGCGAATTCGACATCGTCCATTCGCACATTGATTACGCGGCGTATCCCCTGCTGCGCCGGATGGAGACACCGCGCGTCACCACGCTCCATGGACGCCTGGACATTCCAAATCTCCAAAGCCTCTATCACGAGTTCGACGATGAACCGCTCATATCCGTTTCCAATCGCCAGCGCCTCCCTCTCTCCTGGGCCAACTGGCAGGCCACCGTGTATCACGGCGTGCCCGAAAAGCTTTACCGGCTGAATGAGACTCCAGGCAGATATCTCGCCTTCCTGGGCCGCATCAGTCCTGAGAAGCGCGTCGATGATGCCATCGAAATCGCTCGTCGCGCACGCATTCCGCTCAAAATCGCCGCCAAGGTGGACAAGACAGACCGCGAATATTTCGAAATGGTCATCAAGCCGTTGCTGCACGACGGTGTTGAATTCATTGGCGAAATTGGCGAACTCGAAAAGAACGAATTCCTCGGAAACGCGCTCGCGTTGCTGTTTATGATAGACTGGCCTGAACCATTCGGTTTGGCCATGATCGAATCCCTGGCCTGTGGCACGCCGGTCATCGCCCGTTCCCGCGGCTCGGTGCCGGAGATTCTCGAGCACGGCGCCACGGGATTTGTCATTGAAAGCCTCGACGAAGCCGAACGGGCCATTCGGCAATTGGGCCAATTGTCCCGCAAACACTGCCGCAAAATGTTCGAGGAGCGATTCTCCGCAATCCGGATGGCCTCAAATTACCTCACCGTCTACGAAAAAATCATCGCCGCCCGGGGACCGTCCAGTCCGGACGATATCGTGGCCGAGGCTGCCTGAGGTGACGCTATGAGTGACATCATCGAAGTCCAGGGTCACTACTATATCCGGGCCAATGCGTCGATTGCCGACACCGGCGCGCGCATCCTCAAGCATGGGGACACTTTCGCCGTTTTTGACCGCCACGGCGACATTCGCCCGCTCGGCTTTGAGAACCAGGGTATTTTTCACGAAGGCACGCGGTTTCTGTCCCGCTGGAAGCTTCTGGTCAATGGGGCCAGTCCATTGCTGTTAAGTTCGAACGTCCGCGAGGACAACGATTTTCTGATTGTTGACCTGACCAACCCGCCTCTTCCTTTTCCGGATGGAAGAACGGTGCAGCAAGGGACCATTCATTTCGTACGGACCATCTTTTTGGTCGTTAACAATTGCTTCGAACGGATTGAAATTTCCAATTTCGGATTGGATCCCGTATGGCTGATTGTGGGACTGGAATTCCGGGCGGACTATATGGACCTGTTTGAAATCCGGGGAAACACCAGGAAACAAAGCGGCACGCTCCACGAACCGGTCATTTCGGCTGATGAGGCCGTTTTGTCGTATGACGGCCTGGATTCCGTCCATCGCGAAACGCGGTTGAAATTCAATCTGACACCGGCAAAAATGACACGCGACCGCGCGGTTTTCGAATTGGAACTCAAGCCGCGGGAGAAAAAAACGCTCGATTGCCGAATCCTATATGTCGCGGGTGAACGAAAAATCGATGGACCCGCTTTCGACTCGGCGTTCGACATGGTTCATGTTGCCTATGAACATTACCGTAAAAACCTCGCCGAAATTGAAACGTCAAACCCGCAGTTTAATGAGTGGGTGGTCCGCTCGCGGGCGGACCTGCACCTGCTTTTGACCCAGACGCCGGCAGGTCCTTATCCGTATGCCGGCATCCCATGGTTTAGTTGCATTTTTGGCCGGGATGGAATTGTGACAGCCCTTGAGATGCTTTGGATTCATCCGGAAATCGCGCGAGGCGTCCTGGGCTATCTCGCGTCGCGTCAGGCCACGGACTTTGATCCTGCCAAAGATGCCGAGCCGGGGAAAATTCTACACGAAGAACGCAAAGGAGAAATGGTTTCGCGCGGCGAGGTGCCCTTTGGCAGCTACTATGGTTCGGTTGATTCTACGCCACTGTGGCTGATCCTGGCCGGTCATTATTTCGAACGCACCGCAGACAAGGACTTCATTGCGCAACTCTGGCCGAACATCGAACGGGCATTGGAATGGATCGAACGATACGGCGATCACGACGGCGACGGCTTTGTCGAATATAGCCGGCGCGCCACAGGCGGCCTGGGCAACCAGGGATGGAAGGACGCGGACGATTCCGTTTTCCACGCCGACGGCACGCTCGCGAAGGCTCCAATCGCCCTGTGCGAAGTGCAGGGGTACGTTTATGAAGCAAAATTGAAGGCCGCGCACATCGCTGAAGCATTGGGCCGCGGCGCCCTGGCGCGTGACCTCAGGAAAGCGGCGGAAGATCTCAAACGGCGGTTTCATGACGCATTTTGGTCCGAAGAAATTGGAAGTTATGCGATTGCCTTGGATGGGAATAAGAAACGTTGCTGCGTCCGCAGCTCAAACGCGGGCCAATGTCTTTTCACGGGAATTGCGCAACCCGGAGCGGCGGCCAAAATCAAAGACGAGTTGATGGACGACCGATTCTTTAGCGGTTGGGGTGTTCGCACCATCGCCGCTTCTGAAGCTCGCTACAATCCGATGTCCTATCACAACGGCTCGATCTGGCCGCACGACAATGCGCTCATTGCATCCGGACTGGCGCGTTATGGTTTCAAAGACGCCGCCACGCGCGTCCTGAGCGCCCTGTTCGACGCCAGTCAGTTCATGGAAATGGACCGTCTTCCTGAATTGTACTGCGGTTTCGAGCGGCGCGACGGCGAAGGTCCGACGCTTTACCCGGTGGCTTGCAATCCCCAGGCCTGGTCATCTGCCGCCGTTTTCTTTGTGCTCCAGGCGGCGCTGGGCGCGCGCATCGACGCGGCCGCGCACCGGCTTCACTTTGACAACCCCCATTTGCCGGACTGCATCCAGCGGCTCGAAATCAAGAACCTGAAAGTCAACTCCAGCGTTGTGGACATTTCGTTAATCCGGCATGACGGCAAAGTCGCCGTGAACGTGCCGAGGCGGGACGGGCGGATGGAGATTATAGTCACGCACTAACTCGTGGATAATCGGATTAATGGATTAATGGATTGTTGGATAATTGGATTGATGGGTTTCTTGATCCAAGGACCATCTCATGGTCCTTTTAAAAGGAAATTATTGCAAAAAGTATTATTGGTTAGCTTGCGAGCTAACTACTTCCCTGCCTGGTTTAAATTCAAGCACCATGCGCTCGGCGTTTGTAGTCTGTTCTGGTGTTAGCAGGCCCATGGCTTTGCGCAAATTCTCTTCAGCCTGTTTCGAACCGTTGATTGCGGCCAACTTAAACCATTTATATGCCTGGACATAATCCGTAGCAACACCCCTGCCTGCCGCAAAACAGGCGCCTAAATTGTTTTGGGCCTCGGCGAAGTTTTGTTCGGCAGCTTTATCAAGCCATTTCACCGCTTCCGCAGCATTCTCCGCAACCCCATCGCCAACAAGATAACCCACGGCGAGATTATATTGAGCCTGGGGATTTCCCTGTTCCGCAGCTTTGCGATACCATTGCGCCGCCAGGCTGTGGTCCTCCGGCACACCCTGTCCAGCCTCGTAACAGTTGCCCAATCCCAATTGCGCGTCGGCATTATTCTGTGAGACGGCCTTCTTGAACCACTCCAACCCCTCGGCATCATTTGTGGCCATGCCCTGACCATTAAGACAGCAAAGGCCAAGATTGAACTGTGCCTCAGCATAGTTCTGCTCCGCGGCAAGGCGATACCATTTCACCGCTGCCACTTCATCGATTCCCACACCGACACCGTTGGCATAACAATTACCCAACTCGTTTTCGGCATTGGGTTCATTTTGTCTGGCGGCCTTGAGATACCAGTTGATCGCCTCCAATGGGTCTGCCGTGACACCGTCGCCGTCTTCATAACGACGGCCGAGTATATACTGGGCCTGCGGAAGGCCCTCGTCCGCGGCTTTCTGATACAACGCCAATGCCTGTGTGTCATCCCGTGTCACGCCCTCGCCGGAATAATAGAGATTGGCGAGATTGAACTGGGCTATAGCGAGATTCCTTTCAGCGGCTTTGGCATACCATTGCGCCGCCACAGACTTATCACTCTTGACTCCCCATCCATGGTCATAGCATTCGGCAAGATTAAATTCGCCCAGTGAATTATCCTGTTCGGCAGCCTTGCGAAACCAGCCCACGGCTTTTGCAAAATCCCGGGTCACGCCCTGCCCATGTTCGTAATAGAGGCCTAAATTGTTCTCGGCATCGGCATTATTTTGCCGGGCTGCTTTGCGGATCCAACCCACCGCTTGTGCGTAATCCTGTGTGACCCCTGTTCCAGTGGCATAACAGACACCGAGAATATTTTCAGCGGGAGCATAATTCCGGTCCGCCGCCTTGCGAAGCCATTGAACTCCCTTGACTGGATTTTGTGCGAGGCAGCTTGTTCCCAACCGGAACTGCGTTACCGGTTCGCTGCTATTCGTGCCACCTGGTTGACCGGAAAATTTTATCCACACATGCGTGGCCACAACGATGATTGCGGCCACTATCACCACAAGCACAACAATGGGTCGCGCCTCCTTCACGTTTGACTCTCAAGAACAAATCAACCAGCGCCAAAACTTTCCAACTCCCTGCTACATTCAACGCAAGCGGCTGCCGCGTCAAGTCCGCCTTAATCCTTCTCCTCAACCGGTTTGAATTCACGGACCATGCGCTCTGCGTTGGTGATTTGGGGCGGAGTTAACATGCCAATGGTCTTTCGCGCGTTATCTTCAGCGTCCACCGACCCTTGCATGGAGGCCAGCTTAAACCATTTATATGCCTGTACGTAATCCGGCTTAACGCCCCGGCCGGCGCCAAAGCAAACGCCCAGATCGTTTTCGGCATCGGCGTATCCCTGTTCCGCGGATTTGGTAAGCCATTTCACAGCTTCCACTTCATTTTTCCCCACCCCTTCGCCATCGAGATAACTAACGCCGAGATTATATTGAGCTTCCGCGTTCCCGTGGTCCGCGGCTTTGCGATACCATTGCGCCGCCACGACGTGGTCTACCGGCACTCCGTGGCCATTGTCGTAGCAGACGGCCAGGCCCAATTCTCCGTCGGCGTTATCCTGTTCGGCCGCTTTCCGGTACCACTTTACCGCCTCGACATCATTGGTCACCACACCCTCGCCATGGCGATAGGAAACGCCCAGATTGTATTGGGCTTCGGCATAATTCTGCTCCGCGGCGCGGCGATACCACTTCGCCGCTTCCACTTGATTGGCTTCCACACCCACGCCGAGGGAATAACAATTACCAAGCATATTCTCGGCACTCGGGTTGTTCTGTTCGGCAGCCTTTCGGTACCATTTGGCGGCCTCCGCCGGGTCTGCGACAACCCCCTGGCCATTATCGTAGCAACTGCCCAGATCAAATTGAGCCGGCGCAAATCCCTGGTCCGCGGCCTTGCGAAACCACTCGACAGCCTGCTTGTAATCCTGCGCCACGCCCTGTCCGTTAAAATAGAAAGCAGCGAGGTTGTATTGGGCTAAAACGACATTCTGTTCAGCGGCCTTTCTGTACCACTGTGCCGCCAGCGCCTTGTCAGGCGTCACGCCCCAGCCTTTGTCGTAGCACTCACCGACATTGACTTCGCCCAAAGAGTTGCCCTGGTCGGCGGCTTTGCGATACCACTCCAGCGCCGTCGTCAAATTCTGCCTGACCCCTTCCCCATGTTCATAGAGGTCACCCAGATTGTTTTCAGCCTCGGTGTCATTCTGTTCCGCCGCTTTGCGAAGCCACACCTCCGCCTGAGCGTAATCCCGCGAGACACCTATCCCCTGGCCATAGCAGACGCCAAGATTGAATTGAGCGGGAACGTAATTCCGGTCGGCGGCCTCACGAATCAATTTGATTCCTTCGACGAAATTTTTGGCATCGAGACAGGCCATTCCCAATTGGAATTCGGCGGCTGCATCTTCGTTTGTCATACCGCCATTATTTTTCGCGCCCGCCTCTTTGTCATTTGGTTGAACGTTGACAGAAAAGTGCACGCTCACATGCGTAACTACCAAAACAACCGCCGCGACAATGGCCAACAGCACAATGATTAGCCGCGCATTTTTCATTTGTTATCCGGAGGATACTATTAGCCGGAGGCAACGCTTTCCAATTTTTCTCTAAATTTCCTGCACGCGCCCGCGACGTCAAGCGCGTTGAGAATCGCCGAAACCACGCAAATGCCTCCGGCGCCCGCCGCCAGGACGTCGTCCAGATTTTCCAGATTAATTCCTCCAATGGCAAACCACGGCGCCTTTACATTCTGCGCGGCCCATCGCACGTACTCGAGCGTCACTGGCTTTCTCCCGGGCTTTGTGCCTGTTGCATAGACCGGCCCAACCGCAATGTAGTCCGCGCCTGCCTCAATTGCCCGTTGCGCCTGTTCGGGCGCATGCGAGGACAGTCCGATTTGCAAGAAAGGCGTTGAAGCGTTGAAGGGTTGAAGCGTTGAAGCGGATGGCGTCTCGCTCGTAATCTTTAACTCGCGCACGTGCTTGTGACCCGCGTCGAAAAAATCTTCCTGCCCCAAATGGCAAAATTCCGCGCCGACTTCACAGGCAATGTCAGGATAATCGTTGACGACCAGGCGGACGCCGGCGCGTTTTGTGATTGGAACGATCGCCTCGGCCATACGGCAGATTTCATCCGGGGAAGATCGTTTCGCGCGCAACTGGATCAAATCGCTGCCGCCATCGCAGAGCTGTTGGGCAATCGTTTCAGGCGCCCGGCCATTCAAATAGGCCGTGTCCACAAACGTGTACAACTTACAATTTTCAAGCGGCTTCATGAAGAAACTCACTCGCGCGGCGGAAAATCAAACGTAATCTTTCCCTTCTCATCCATGACCAAATTCGCGGAAAACGGTTTGTCCGCTCTTGAAATGAATTTGTCCAGCAGATCGCTTTTGTGAGTTTCGAGAATTTTAGCAGCCTGTGCGGGTTCGATCGGCTGTTGCGCAATTTCCCTGCTGATCTTGAACCTGCACGGCTTGGAATCCGCCTGTGAGCGTTCACAGACATATCCGATTTCCGTGTCAAAAACCTTTCCACCGCACTTGGGACATTTCCCAACAACCGCTTTGCCGGTGAAATCAATTTTCGGGGCCGGTTCACTGGGCTTTCCGTCTTTGACGCCACGCGCCTTCCTTTCGCGCACCGGAAAATCGAATTTCGTTTCACCGTCCTTTATAATCAGGAACGCCTCGAACTTGCGATTGGTTTTCTTCGAGACAAATCCTTTGAGCAAGTCCGTTTTGCGCTCGGCCAGCAATTTTCTCACCTGGTCCGGCCCGAATTCCTGCTGCAAAATAATCTTGCCCGTCTTGAATGTGCAGGTCTTCGATGGTCCGGTCGCGTTCTGGCAGATGTAATTCATTCCGGCGTCATAGACATTCCCGCCGCATTTCGGGCATTTGCCCAGAGGCTCTTTGCCGGTGAAATCCACCGGGGCGGAATCCTCGCCGTTTTCCTTTTTGTCCTGGCCGAAATCAAACTCGGTCGTGAAATCGGGTTTCATCTTTATGATGGCCGCAAACGGAAATCCCTTCGAGCTGCGAAATCCCTGCAATGGGCCGACCTGCCCCTTCGAAATCAGCTCCTCGACCTCGGGAATTTCCATCTGCCGGCCCAGGACGTTCTTCCACAAATTGAAATCGCACTTCTGGCACTGGAACTTTTTGTAATTTTCGTGAATCTCGCCGCCGCACTTCGGGCACGGAGTTTTCAACGTCCCAAAATCGCCGGGTATCGTGTCGCTTTCATGGCTGCGCGCCTTTTGGACAATATCGCGCGTGAACGCGGCGATCTCGCGCATGAAATCCACGCGCTTCAACTTGCCGCGCGACATCTGGTTCAATTTAAATTCCCATTCGCCGGTCAGTTCCGGCATGGTCAATTCCTGCACACCCAGGCCGTTAAGGAGTGTTATCAACGAAAACGCCTTTGCCATGGGCTGCAATTCGCGGCCGTTGCGCGCGACGTACTTTTCGAAAATCAGGCCTTCAATGATCTGCGCGCGAGTGGCCGGCGTGCCCAGGCCTTTCTCGCTCATGGCGGCGCGCAATTCCTCGTCATCGACCAGTTTCCCGGCGCCTTCCATTGCCGAAAGGAGCGTCGCTTCCGAGTAGCGCGGCGGCGGCTTGGTGACATTGGCCTGCACGTCCACCTTGATCGTCTTCACCTGTTCCTCAGGCTGAACGGGCGCGAGCGTGGGTGCTTCCTCAGTGTCGGCTTCCTTCCCATAAACTTCCATCCACCCGGCCTTGACCATCACCTTGCCTTCGCTTTTGAACGGTTCCCCTTCGACGCGGGTAATTCGCGTCGTCACGAGAAATTCAGCCGCCGGATAGAAAATGGCCAGAAACCGTTTGGTGACCAGGTCATAAAGCTTTTGTTCCGGCTCGCTCAGGTGCTTCGGAGCCACGAGCGTGGGAATAATCGCAAAGTGGTCGGAAATCTTGGCGTTATTGAAAATGCGTTTGTTTGGGTTCACCCAATTGTTCTTCAAAATCGCCTCCGCGAAGGTCGCGTAATGGGTCCCTTTCAGCATATCCATCGTGCTTTTGACCGTCCCGATGTAGTCCTCCGGCAACGCGCGCGAATCCGTACGCGGATAGGTCAATACCTTATGCTTTTCGTAGAGCGCCTGCGCCACAGCGAGCGTGCTTTTGGCCGAAAAACCAAAGCGCCCGTTTGCCTCACGCTGCAAGCTCGTCAAATCATAGAGCAACGGAGAGAGCGACGTCGTGGGTTTGCTTTCCTCGGTGACGATTCCAATTTTGCCCAGGCACTTCTTCTGGATTTCCTCGGCGCGCGCCAGTTCCCACACGCGTTCGGCCCGCAGATATTCGTCTCCGTCGCGTTTTGCAAATTTTTCGTCGAACCAGCGGCCAACATATTCTCCGGCCTGGGCGGCAAATGTCCCGTGGATTTCCCAATAATCGCGCGGAACGAATTTTTTAATTTTCCCTTCGCGCTCGACCAAAATCGCCAGTGTTGGCGTTTGAACGCGTCCAACCGTTGTGAGGTAAAACCCGCCGGTCTTGGAATTAAACGCGGTCATGGCGCGCGTGCCATTAATGCCCACAAGCCAGTCGCTCTCACTGCGGCAAATGGCGGCGTCGGCCAGGGGAATCATATCCTCGTCGCGCCGCAATTGGGCGAATCCTTCGCGGATGGCGGCGGCGGTCATGCTCTGGAGCCAAAGCCGCTGGATTGGTTTGTCGCTCTTTGCGTATTGGACGATGTAACGGAAAATCAGTTCTCCCTCCCGCCCGGCGTCACAGGCATTGACGAGCCTGTCCACGTCCTTGCGTTTGATGAGCCTGAGCAGGAGTTTGAGGCGGTTTTCATTCCGTTCAATCGGCCTTAAATCAAAATGGTCGGGAATCACCGGCAAATGCGCGAACGACCACTTGCCCTTTTTGGCCTCGACGCCTTCGGGCGGGACCAATTCGAGCAAATGGCCTACGGCCGATGAAATCACGTAGTCGGCGCTTTCAAAAGATTCGCCGCTTTTGTCTTTGGTGAAACCGCCAAGCGCCTTGGCGATATCGCCGGCGACGGACGGTTTTTCCGCTATGATGAGTGCTTTACCCATTATGTTGCCGCGAATCTTTAAGCTGCGTCACGGGGTTAACGCAACTATTTTTTTCGTTTTCAAAAAGAGTCTCACCCACTTTTCGTCCAATATGCCTGAAAATGAATGGTCCGACGCATCCGACCGATCGGACCGATACGACCGGGTCACACCGCCTTCAAAACGGCTTCGACAGTGCTATGAAGCTCCGACAGCGAGAAAGGCTTGGTCAAACAGGGACGCCTTTCCGCTTCAAGGAACTGGCGCATCTGGGCGTTGATGACATCGCCAGTAATGAAAATAACGCGCTCGCAGAAGCGGGGATTGGTCCGGCGCAATTGCTCGTACACCTGCTGGCCGGTCAAGCCGGGCATCCTCCAGTCGCAAAACGCCAGATCGAAATGATTTTCTTCGAGCTTGCTCAGGGCGGTTTGGCCGTTCCCGGCCACTTCCACCTCGTAGCCGCGAACCACAAAATCGTCGTGGAGCAGGTTCAGGATGGGTTCCTCATCATCAATGATCAGCACCCGTTTGCCGTGGCCCTCGTGCAAATCCGGAGGCGCGGCCGGTTCCGGCAATTCCTTCGGCGCCACGCCAGCGGCGTCAGCGTTCTCAGCGATGGGCAACTCGATCAGGAACGTCGCGCCCTTGCCAACCTGGCTTAAGGGCGTGATTGTGCCGCCGTTCTCCTTGATATAACCGTAGCACAAACTCAGCCCCAGGCCCGTGCCTTTGCCGACTTCCTTGGTGGTGAAAAAGGGATCAAACAGGCGCCGCAAATGTTCCCGTGGAATGCCCGGTCCATTGTCCTGGATGCTGATGCGGACATACGGCGCCCGGGATTCGGTGGTGATTTGTATCTTACCCGGCAGTCCTCCCGCTGTAATGGCCTCTTGCGCGTTGTTGATGATGTTGAGCAGGACCTGCTGGATTTGGCTGGTATCCACCAACACCATGGGCAGCTTGGGTTCCAGCCTGGACACGACCTCGATGTTGCCCGTGCGCAGCGAGTAGCCAACTATTTCCAAAGCCGTTTCAATCAATTTGTTTATCGAGACCAGCTTGCGCTCGGACTGTTCGCGCCGCGCGAAACTCAACAGGGACTGGACGATTCGTTTACAGCGGATCGCCGCGTTGAGAATGTTTTCCGAATATTGCCGGTTCTTTGGATCTGCCGCCGCATCTTTCAGAATCTCCGAAAAACCAACCACGGCCATCAGCGGATTGTTCAATTCATGCGCGACGCCCGCGACAAACTTGCCGATGGCCGAAAGCTTTTCGCTCTGAACCAGTTGTTCCTGCGTCACCTTGAGCGTGTCCACAGTTTTTTCCAGCTGCGCCCGCGATTGCTGGATGTTTTCCGTCATCCCGTTGAACACCAGCGCCAGTTGGCCGCATTCATCGCGGCTGCGCACCGGCACGCGGAGGTCGAAATCGCCGCGCCCCACCGCCTCGGCACCATGCCGCAGCTCGCGCAAGGGCTCGGTAAGCCGGTTGATGAAAAGCCACACCGCCGTCACGCAGAACATAATCGCCAGGCAACCCATGCCCGTCAGTATCTGCTGCGTCGCCTGCATCGCCGCCAGCGATTGCTCGCGCGAACTTAACAGGACGTAACCGAGGTTGCTCCCGGAATCCAGCGAGGGAAATCGTCCGGCGATGCAATAGTAATGCACGCCATTGAGCGTAACGGGCTTGACGTTCGCCGCCGGGTCGTCGCTGTTATTGGCGGGCATCGCGCCCTCAAACGCGCTGACAAACTCCGCATTCACGTCCAAACCGGGCAGCGTGGATGCGACGACGTGGCCGTTAGCCATCAGCGCCACCTGGCTTTGCGCAAGTTTGCTGAATTCCTGCGCCGCCGTGCCGCCCAGTTCCGATCCAAGCGTCAGCACACCGATCTGTTCATTGTCCAGGTTGTAGGCCGGAATGGTAATCACGTCGTAGAGCTTTCCACCCGCGAAAACCGTGTCCGCCTTTTCATCACCGCGCAAAGCCAATTGCAACACTGGAGCCGTCGCGTCCTCAAATTCCGTCACGGGAATCTCCGGATCATTTTTCTCGACATCGAGGATTTTTCCCCGGTTGGAAGCATAAAACAGGATATCCACCCGCTGCATTTGCATGAGACCGCTCAGCGTGCTGTGCAGGTCCTTGGTCTCGCCGAACTGGAAAACCTGACGCCAGAGCGGCTCGTTGGGCAAATTGTGAAAGCGCAACAGCAGGTCGTTCCGCCGGAAATCCTGCGAGGAGCGGATGCCCACGCTGGCAGTGGCGAGGGTGGAACGCGCCTCCTGCTCCGATTGTTGCGTAATCCGATGGCTCACGACATGAAACGTGACGGCCATCGCCAGCGCCATGCTGCATACTACCGGGAACAACACCTTGGCGCGGAAGCTGGAATCGAATAATTCATGCGCCCGAACCACGAACAACTTGACCAACTGGCGGATTTTCCCCGGCGCCGTCAGGCGCTTGAGAAGTTCGACAAACCGGGGCTTGCGAACGGAAGCGGGCGCGCTGTTGGTTCCGTCCATGTCCATGGCCGGTTTTTCTTTGACGCGCGCATGCCCGTTTTTCCAAAGGGCCAGACTGCGAAGTGCCTCTTTGAAGTTCATCGTTTCCCGAAAGAGCAGGCTACGTGCCGTAATGGACATATTTTGCAACGCTAATGTCCATTTAAAGAGACCTTGGAGATATTCGCAAGTGTTTCAGCCAGAGTATTTTGAACTTCAAGTTCGGTTTGGAACTCCTAAATACACCGAATATACGATTAATGCGCCGGCCTCAGAAGCCTCGGGAAGCCGAAATATTCATTCTAATTCGATAGGTCATTTTACTTCGTTCCAGCAGGCGCTTGACAGTCATCAGCATGATAATCGAAGAGACCACCGTTTATTTATTTGCCGGAGCGTTCCCGGTAAGCTTTTTGCTTCGCCCGATTGCCACAAATCGCCATGCTGCACCACCGGCGGTCGTGCCTGCGGGTTTCGTCATAGAAAAACAGGATACAATTCTCTCCCTGACAGGCTTTGATGCACGTAAAGTCGGCGGAACAAATGACTTTTGCGATTTCCTCTGCGACCAGCGCCAGGAGCGATTCGGCTGTGCGCCAGCGGCGCTGGGTCTGCAGCCGAAAGTTCATCGGCGAACGCCCATCACTTTTATCCTTTGAGGTTTTCGGAACGATCGACCAAAACATCTGGTCCAGGCCAAGCAAGTCAGTCAGAGGCTTAAGCTTCGTCAAAGCCTTCGCCGGAAGCGGTTTTCCCTTGTGATCTCTGGCGAAACCACGAAACCATTCCCTCAATTCACGCGCCCGGCGCGCGATTTCGTCCAACTCCCCGGCCGAAAAATTGGACTTGATGATCGAAATATCGTTTGTCGTGAGAAGCTCCGCCTGTCGGAGCCAATCCAAATAGTCCTCCCCGGTACTGATCCAATCCACGACGGAATCAACGGGGATCGCCACGGAATTTAAAAAGTCGATGCCAAGTGGTCCGGCGATGAACAGGGCTGGAGGCAGTTGACTAGACATACAGGATGCGGAAGGTTCCAGGCGCGGCTTTACAAAGGAGATTTAAAGTAACCCGTAAAAATGTATTTGACAGGTTACTACACGCGGTGCTATCGTGCCTCCGGAGCATGGTTGAAAAGGGATGGAAGAGCGCAAAGCACATAACAAAAAGCAAATCATCTTGATTGGAGGACTGCATTATGACTGTCAATTATCAAACCGTTCGTGTCAATGGTCTCAATATATTTTATCGGCAAGCGGGCGCGAAGAACCTGCCGGCTGTGCTGCTGCTTCATGGCTTTCCAACTTCAAGCCACATGTTCCGGAACCTGATTCCCATACTGGCCGAAAATTATCATGTAGTCGCGCCCGATTTTCCAGGTTTTGGCCAGACCGACCTTCCGGACCACAAAAAGTTTTCATACACCTTCTCAAATCTCGCCGATATTATCGGCAAATTTACCGAAACGATCGGACTTAAACAATTCTGCATCTACATCTTTGATTACGGCGCGCCGGTTGGCCTGCGCACGGCGCTCAAGCATCCCGAGCGTATTCAGGGCATTATCTCGCAAAACGGCAACGCCTACGTGGAAGGCCTGAGCGAAGGATGGAATCCCATCCGGGCCTATTGGAAGGACCCGTCCCCAAAAAATCGCGATGCGCTTCGTTCCATGCTGACGCCCCAAACCACGGAATTTCAATACGTGCACGGGGTCGCTGACAAATCATTGGTTTCTCCAGACGGGCGGTCTCTGGATGACTTTTACCTGGCACGCCCAGGCGCTCACGAAGCGCAGCTTGACCTCTTTCTTGACTACGCGAGCAACGTTGAGCTGTATCCGGAATTTCAAAACTTCTTTCGCAAACAGACGCCGCCACTCCTGGCCATCTGGGGCAAAAACGACCCGTTCTTCCTTCCCGCCGGCGCAGAAGCCTACAAACGGGATATCCCCAATGCGGAAGTCCAATTCCTGGATACAGGACACTTCGCCCTTGAAACCCACTACCCGGAGATCGGCGCGGCCATCCTCAAGTTTTTGAAAAAGGCCGTTCATTAAAACCTGCATGTCAAAGCAATTTAAAAACAAATTACATGAACACATTTGAAAAAAATGCGACGGTCGTTCTGGTTCACGGGGCCTGGGCCGATGGCTCGAGTTGGAGCCGGGTTATCGGGCCATTGCGTGAAGCGGGCCTGGGAGTGATTTGCGCTCCGGTTCCGCTCAGCAGTTTGTCAGAGGACATCACGGCGGTGACAAATGTCGTTGAACGGGTCCAGGGCCCGGTGATTTTGGCAGGGCACGCGTACGGAGGCGCGCCGATGGCCGGTGTCACGGATGACCGCGTCAAAGGCCTGGTCTATGTCGCAGCGCTCGCCCCGGACGCGGGGGAGACGGTGGCAGAGGTTTTTTACCGTGAGAAACCCCACCCGCAAGCCCCTGCCCTCGCCCCGGACGCCCACGGCTACATTTGGATGCCTGAATCCGGATTCCCAAACGCCTTCGCCCAGGATGCGCCGCAAGAAACATTTGTCATTTTGAACGCAATCCAACGGCCAATTTCGGTTAAATGTATTCAGGAGAAGGCTCCCGTTCCGGCATGGAAATCCAAGCCATCCTGGTTCCTGGTGGCCGAGCGGGACCGGATGATTCCACCGGCGACCCAGCGCTTTATGGCAGAGCGGATGAAGGCGAAAGTTTTGATGAAACCGATTGATCACACACCTTCAATTACGGCGCCGGAGGTCGTGGTGGAAATTTTGATTGAAGCTGCCAATTCGGTATTAAAGAGAAAATAAATTAGTTGCATGAAAGAGGGAAAAATTCAAACCAGGGATATATGAATCAATCTGTTGCAATCGTAACCGGGGCGAGCGCGGGCATTGGACGCGCCACCGCCATTCGCCTCGCGAGCGATTTTAAGTTTGTAGTCCTCGCAGCCAGAAACGAAAAGGCGCTTCAGGAAACCGCCGAGGCCGTAAAATCAGCGGGCGCTGAACCGCTGGTGCTGGCGCTGGATTTGAGGCAGCCGGACGCGGCCAAAATGCTGGTTTCAAAAACATTGGAAACATTTGGCCGGATTGACGCACTCCTGAACATCGCCGGCGCGATCCCGCAGGTTGAAATTCTTGAAATGACGGACGCGCAATGGGATGACGGATTGGCCCTGAAGCTGCACGGCGCGCGGCGCGCTACGATTCATGCCTGGGAAGCGCTTAAAAAATCGAGGGGTTCGGTTGTTTTTATGTCCGGCAATTCTGCTTTGGAACCGAAACCGCCTTTTGCGGCTGTTGCCACAATCAACGCCGCTATTGTCGCGATGGCCAAGGCTTTCTCGGAACGAGGCATTCACGATGGAGTTCAGGTTAACAGCGTCCTCCCCGGCCCCGTCTTTACAAACCGGCGGCGAACTTACATGGAAAAATACGCGCCGTTGCACAACATGACTCTCGAAGAGGCCCTCGAAAAATTTCCGGCCGAAGCCGGCATCACGCGTTACGGACAACCGGACGACATCGCCAACTTGATGGCATTTTTGGTTTCGCCGGCCGGAAAGTGGATGACGGGCTCTGCCATTCGCATGGACGGCGGCGAAATAAAGACGATTTAGGCTAAAAGCCTTTTTCGATTCAGAAGGATTCAGTCCTGAAGTGACTTCTTGTCGCGTGCTTTGGTATATTTGTCCCGTTGATATTTCAACGGATTGGAGCATACTGAAGTAGAAAACCCAATTGAGAGGCTATGAAATCCTACTGGTCCGGGAGGCGGTGGTGGCCCATTGTTGTCAAGTACGCGGCAGCCGTTCTGTTTGTCGCCGCTGCCACGATTATCACCATCGGTCTGCGTAAAGTATATCCGTCCACGCCAAATTCGCTGTTTTTCTGCGCGGTCATCCTGAGCGCCTGGCTTTGCGGATGGGGTCCGGGAGCGCTGGCCAGTTTATTGGCCTGCGTGAGCATTCTTTTACTCCCTCGGCCGTTGTCTGCCGACCATGCTTTTGACGGCACAGGACCGCGCTTCGCTGTATTTCTGCTGACGAGCCTTTTCATTAGTTGGATTTGCGCCAGGCAGAAGCTTGCGCAAACCGCGCTGGAACAGGCGCGCGATGAATTGGAGCAAAGAGTCAGCGACCGGACCGCCGAGCTGAGGACCGCCAACGAGGGACTGAAAACTGAAATTGCCGAGCGCAAACGGACCGAAGCTCTTTTGGACGGGCAAAAACTGGTGCTGGAAATGATCGCCGCCGGCGAGCCACTGACGGAATCACTGTCTGCCCTGGTGCGGCTCATTGAGGCACAGACCCCGGGCATGTTGGGCTCCATCCTCCTCATTGACAAACTTAAACACCATTTCTGCGCCGGCACGGGGCCGAGCCTGCCGCCGGAATACTTAAAGGCGATTTACGGCCTGCCGATTGGACCGGCGTCCGGTTCATGCGGCACGGCCGCTTATCGTAAAGAACCCGTGGTTGTAAAAGATATCGCCACTGATCTGCTTTGGAAAGATTACCGCGACATGGCGTTGCCTCACGGATTGCGCGCCTGCTGGTCCACACCCATCCTTTCCGCGCAACAGGAATTGCTTGGCACGTTTGCCATGTATTATCGCCATCCCGCGCAGCCCAAACCGGAGCACTGGCGGCTGGTTGAGACGGCTACACACATCGCTTCGATTGCCATCGGCAACGACCGTTCTCAATCTGCCTTGCGCGAGAGCGAAGCAAAATTAAAACAAGCCGAACGCATTGGTAACATTGGGTACTGGGAACGTGATATTGTGAACGACCGCATTACCATTTCGGAGGAATCGTGGCGCATTCTCGGATTTTCGCCTCAGGACCGCGCGCTGACCCAGGGCAGTTTGCAGGAAATGATTTACCCGGACGACCGGCCGATTCAAAAACACGCGCTGGAAGACGCCTTGCAAAATCGCAGGCCTTATGACGTGGAATACCGCATCGTTCGTCCCGATGGCGAAGTGCGATTTGTGCATGTCCGGGATAAAATGGTGTACGACAATTCCGGACGGCCATTTCACATGTTTGGCACGGTACAGGACATTACCGAACGCAAGCGCGCGGAGGAAGCATTGCGGGAAAGCCAGCAACTGCTGCAGCAGGTGCTGGCCACTCTGCCGGTCGGCGTGGCGGTAACCAATCAGAAAGGCGACATCATTCTCGTAAATACGGAGGCGAAGCGTATATGGGGCGACATCATCCTGACCGGTCGCGAACGATGGATGCAAAGCAAAGGTCATTGGCACGAAACGGGCAAAGAGATTGGACCGGCAGAATGGCCCTCCGCGCGGGTGCTCACCCGCGGGGAAACCATTGTTAATGAATTAATCGACATTGAAACCATCGAGGGCCGGCAGAAGATCATCCTTAATTCTACGGCCCCCATCAGAGGCGGGGAAGAACGCATCGTGGGAGCCGTCATTGTGAATGAAGACGTAACTGAACAGAAAAAAAGCGAAGAAAAGTTGCGTCAGACAGAACTCGAACTGGCCCGGATCGCGCGCCTGACAATCATGGGCGAGTTGACGGCCTCGATTGCGCACGAAGTGAACCAGCCCCTGGCCGCAGTCGTGACCAATGCCAACGCCGCCCTGCACTGGCTCGCCATGTCACCGCCGAACCTCGGTGAAGTGCGCAAGGCTGTCCAGCGCATCGCCGGCGACGGAACCCGCGCCAGCGAAGTCATTCGGCGCATTCGCGATTTGATGAAAAAGGGCGAACCCGACAGAAAACCGATTAACCTCAACGATCTTGTCCAGGAAACCGTCGTGCTAATTCAACCCGAGTTGAAGCGCAAAAAAGTTTCCGTAAACACCGAACTCGCGCCGGCATTGCCTCTTGTGCCGGCGGATTTTGTGCAAGTGCAGCAAGTGCTGTTGAACCTGATTGTCAATGCCATCGATTCCGTCAGCGCGGCGGCGGACCACCCGCGTATGCTGTCCATCGCGACAAACCGCACGGAACCGGATGGAGTCCAGGTGGCCGTGCAGGACACCGGCACAGGAATCAACCCACAGGAAAGCGAACGTCTCTTCGAGCCGTTTTACACCACCAAATCCGGCGGCCTGGGCATGGGCCTGGCCATCAGCCGTTCGATTGTGGAAGCCCATGGCGGCCGGCTCTGGGCAACCCCCAACCAGGGGGACGGAGCGACCTTCCAATTTACCCTCCCAATCCATGACGGAAACGAATCTTGAAGACTTCTGACTCAAAACAACGGCCCGTGGTTTTCGTGGTCGATGACAATGCTTCCGTGCGCGAGGCGCTCGACAGCCTGATTCGCTCGGTCGGACTGCGGGTCGAGACGTTTAGCAGCGCCCGGGATTTTTCCCGCCACTCGCGGCCGGACGTGCCGGCATGTGTTGTTCTGGACGTCCGCCTGCCGGACCGCAGCGGTCTGCAAATTCAACGCGAACTCGCCGCGTCGGGCTGCCCCCTCCCCATCATCTTCATCACCGGGCACGGCGACATCCCCATGAGTGTGCGGGCGATGAAAGCCGGGGCGGTGGAATTTTTAACCAAGCCGTTTCGCGACAAAGACCTGCTCGACGCGATTCACACAGCCATTGAACGGAACCGGGCCCACCTCAAGCGCCGCGCGGAGTTGTCCGAATTGTCCGCCCGATATAATTTGCTCACGCCCCGCGAGCGCGAAGTCATGGAGTTGGTCGTCCGCGGAATGTTAAACAAACAAATTGCCGCGCAATTGGGAACAACCGAAATCACTGTCAAAATCCAGCGTGGAAACGCAATGAAAAAAATGCAGGCGGCCTCCCTGCCAGAACTGGTACGCATGTCGGAAATGTTGCGGATAAACGATGCTCATCACACTAAAGTATAATAGAACCTTCCGTCCCAAGCCGTTACCTTCTTTGGAAATTAAAAGACCATAGAAGAAGCACAAGAATCGAATGAAGCGAGGGATTCGGCATCAGCCCAAAAAACATGTAATCCGTTCGCCGGACCATTCGCTTGAAAAACAATTGGCGCGACACACCGCCCAACTTCGGCGCATCAGCAACTTTGTCCAGCTTGTCAGCAGGTGGAACCACAAACTTGTCCGAGCCACCGAAACCCTGGTTCGAAGCATCGCGCAGGACAATGAACGCGAGCGGGCCAGGCTGAAATCTCGCAAGGAACTGGCGGAACTCCGCGCCCGCTATGACTTATTGACACCACGCGAACGGCAGGTCATGGCGCTTGTCGTCACGGGGCTGCTCAACAAACAAACCGCCGCCGAATTGGGCACTGCTGAAATCACAGTCAAAATCCAGCGCGCCAGCGTAATGAAAAAGATGAAAGCCGGCTCCATCGCCGACCTGGTGCGCATGGCCGAAAAGCTGCGAATTCTCTCGATCCCCTGATTCTTCCTCCTGCGGTGTATTAAACCAAAGTATGATTGTTCGAACAGTTTTTTCCGCTAAAGTCGGTTTATCGCTGGCATTTAGGGTTGGCGCAGCAGGCACGTCGGACGATGGTTGCCAGCGATCCCCCAAAAGTCGCCATTGTCCACTTCTGAGCGCCGCGGTGGCCGGCGTATAATGTCTGTCGCCACCAATTTTTAACCATCGAGCGAATGGTTGGATCCGCATTCAGTGGATTAAACCAACGTATGATTGAGTGTGGGTCGGGCAGGCTCGACCTTGATGCAATGTTTCGTAATAGGCATATTCCTGCGGTAAAGAGGCTGGTAGTTCTATGGGTAAACGGCACAGCCTCAAAAGTACAGATCCGTAAACTGCGGAGAGAGGATGAATTGACCAGTAAACAACGCTTTCGCGAACTGGCTAAAACCATCAATCCACTGGTTCGTCTCCATCGCGCTTCCAGGTTCTCTCAATAAAATGCAGGTTCGCGTTTTTGAGGTGTTTGCCAGGATGATCAGCAATCTTCCGGCCCAATGCGTTCTCAAGGCCCTGGACATCGAGTGTCAGATGTTGAAGAACGACGTGGAAAACAATCGTTTGCCTCTTCCCGAAGATGCTTTTTCACTCTTTTACTTCAGGGAATTTTTGCAGGCAGCCAAACAGGGACGGACCACGGCCTGCAGCGGGCCGGTGCCGCCGGACCATATCGAATTCTTCAAAGAAACAATTGTCCGATTAGTACAAGCGAACGAACTGCCACGGAACGCCATGGAACAGTTTGACCGCGTTTTTGTGAACGACGTTTCCTAATGTGGTGGAACACGGCGCGCTGCGCCGTGTAGCGCCGCGTGCAGCGGCGCAACGAGTCTGGCCAGTCGTTGGCGCCGCGTATTTCCCGCCGGCTCTGCGCGGGCGGGAACGGCGCAGCGCGCCGTCCTCCACCACATTCGGTTCATGGCCGGATGCACGATTCGCAAATCATTGAATCTCCCCCCCAATCATTAGCGATTGCTTTGGCGGATGCACCTGCGGGTGAAGATTTTGGGGTTAGGTGAAACATTTTGGGATGCTGGCCCGTCCATTGGTGTATGCCGCAAATCAGCAAACGCTCACCGAAAATCCGATTCGAGTTTGTTCCAGCCAAGAAGCAATCCATCCTCGGAGGGTTGCCGGCCATTGAGGCGCTGGCCCAACGGTTTGGCCTTTGGCAAAA
>Ga0335075_10001805_pt1 | contig 34862 bp, 31 predicted proteins | sample Lox_Sample_24_FD_206723 | JGI IMG/M metagenome (GOLD analysis project Ga0335075, IMG submission 206723) | Soil microbial communities from Loxahatchee National Wildlife Refuge, Florida, United States - Lox_Sample_2.4 | ecosystem: Environmental > Terrestrial > Soil > Wetlands | place: USA...
GCGTGTTCTCACTCTACGGCGTCTCGGTATTGCTCACGATCGCGTGCGTGGTCCACTGCATCCGCACGCGCCAGGTCGCGACGTGGATCTGGATCCTCATGGTGCTCACGATGTTCCCGCTGATCGGCCCCATCGTTTATTTCTGCGCGATCGTGCTGCCCGACATGATGGGCACGCGCTCCGGCCGCAAGGCGGTGCGCGGCCTGCGCGACACGTTCAACCCGGAAGGCGACCTGCGCCGGCTGGAGAACGACGTGAAGGTGTCGGGCGACGTGCAGTCGCGGCAGCGGTATGCCGATGAACTCGTGCGGCTCGGCCGGACCGCCGAGGCAGTCGACGTCTATAAGACTTGTCTGACAGGATTTTTCGCCGACGATCCCAAGCTGCTGCTCGGCTACGCGCGCGCGCAGTTCGCGGCGGGAGACGCGCCCGGGGCCCGGCAGACGCTGGACGAGCTGATCCGCAAGAATCCGGACTTCAAATCGGCCGAGGGACACCTGCTGTATGCCCGCGCGCTGGAGAGCGAAGGCGACCTCGAGAAGGCGCTGAGCGAGTACGCGACGCTGGCGGGCTACTTCCCGGGTGCCGAAGCCGCGGTGCGGTACGCGAAGCTGTTGAAACGACAGGGCCAGGCCGGGCCGGCGAAGATGGTGCTGGAAGGCCTGCTGGACCGCGCGAAGTACGCGCCGCCGCATTACAAGCGGGCGCAGCGCGAGTGGCTGGACGAAGCCGAGACGGAACTGAAGGGTTGACTCGCCCGTTTCCCGCACCCACGAAAAAGGGGACGCCCGTCAGGTGCGTCCCCTTTTGTGACACTGGAAACAGGGTACGTCCCCATTTCCGATGTCATAAAGCCTACTTCTTGCGGTTGATGGAGCGGAACGACACTCCTTCCATCATCGCCTTGTAGCGGACCGCGCCCGGCGAACGGCCCAGCTTCTGCGCGGCGACCCGCGCCGAAACCCTCGACTTCGCGAAGGCGCGCAGCTTCTTCATGTCGCCTGCGGACCATTCGCGCATGTGCCGAGCACCTTTCTTCTTGGCTGCCATTCCGGATTCCTCTCGCTTCGGGTGGGAAAAGTGAGGGGGCTAGTCTAACAACAATACCCCGGGTCGGAGTCAATCGTCGCCGGACGCAGACAGTGAAGGAAATCGCCTATCAACCTTGGAAGACTCCTTACAACAATCGCTAGACGAGTTTGATGGTCTTCGGATCGAAGTTCGCGGCCGGGAACCGCAGCGGCAGCTGCTCGAGCTCGTAGATCAGCACTTGTGAGACCGCGAAATCGCGGAACCACTTGCGGTTTGCGGGAATTACGTACCAGGGCGCGTGGTCGGTCGAACAGCGGGCAAACATCGATTCGAAGGCGCGCGTGTAGGCCGGCCACTGCTGCCGCTTCTCCAGATCGCCGGTATCGAATTTCCAGTTCTTGCGGCGGTCGTTGAGGCGTTCCTGGAACCGCGCCTTCTGCTCGTCCTTGCTGATGTGCAGGAAAATTTTTACAACGCGCGTGCCGCAGGCGTCGAGCAGGCGCTCGAATTCGTTGATCTGGTCGTAACGGCGGCTCCAGACGTCCTCGGGAACGAGATCGTTGACGCGCACGATCAGGACGTCTTCGTAATGCGAACGGTTGAAGACCGCGATCTCGCCCCGCGCCGGTGCATGTTTGTGGATGCGCCAGAGGTAGTCGTGACGCAGCTCCTCGGCGCTCGGCGCCTTGAACGCGGTCACGGTGCAGCCCTGCGGATTGAACGCGCCGAACACGCGGCGGATGGTGCTGTCCTTGCCGCCGCCGTCGATGGCCTGCAACGCGATCATCATCGCGAACCGGCCGTCGGCGTACATCTTGTACTGCAGCTCCTCGAGCCGGGACAGGTTCTCGGTGGTCGCGGCGACGGCCTTGTCCTTCTCCTTGTCCCAGCCGAACGTGCGCTCGGCATCGGCGTCGGCGAGCTTGGGCCGCGATCCGGGCCGCACCCGCAGGCGGTCGGGCAGATCGCGGCGCGGAACGGGACGTTGGCTCATCGGGGCACCTGCTGGGTGATGCAATGGATGTTGCCGCCGCCTAACAGGATCTCGCGGGCGGGTACGCCCACGACCTGGCGGCCGGGGAACGCGCGCTTGAGCTTCGCGGCGGCGGAACGGTCGGTCTTCTTGTCGAGCAGGGGCATCACGATGCCCTTGTTCGCGATGTAGAAGTTCACGTAGCTGCCGGCGAGGCGCATCCCGGCGCTGCGGCGGTGCGAGGTGTCGCGCAGCAGCAGCGTCGCGGCCTCTTCCGCCGTGAACTCGAGCGGGCCCGGCATCGGCAGCTTGATCACGTCGAACGCGCGGCCGCGCGCGTCGCGCGCATGCCGCAGCCGCTCGAGCGCGTCGCGCGAATGCTCGTGCTGCGGATCCGCCGGATCGTCGGCCCAGTGCAGCGCGACGACGCCGGGCTTCACGAAGCAGGCCATGTTGTCGACGTGGCCGTCGGTCTCGTCCTCGACGACGCCCTGGCCCAGCCAGACGACGTGGCGCACGCCCAGGTAATCACGCAGCAGCACCTCGATGTCGGTGCGCGAGAGGTGCGGATTGCGGTTCGGATTGAGCAGGCATTGTTCGGTGACCAGCGCGGTGCCCTGCCCGTCCACGTGGATCGCGCCGCCCTCGTTGATGAACGGCGCCCGGTACCGGTCGTGCCCCTCCATCTCGAGCACCTTCTGCGCGACGGCGTCGTCCTTGTCCCAGGGGAAGTACAGGCCGCCGTGCAATCCGCCCCAGGCATTGAAGTGCCAGTCGACGCCGCGTTTGACGCCCCTGGCGTTGGTCACGTACGTCGGGCCGACGTCGCGCATCCACGCGTCGTCGTGCGAGATCTCGACGACGCGCACTTGCGGCGGCAGCTGCGTGCGCGCGAACTCGTAGTGGCTGGCCGATACGCCGACGCTGACCGGCTCGAAGCGCGCGATGGCAGTGGCGACGTCCGCGAACGCCCGTTGCGCGGGCAATGCGCCCTCGCGCCAGTTGTCGGGCCGTTCCGGCCAGAGCATCCAGCAGCCGGCGTGCGGCGCGTACTCCGCCGGCATGGCGAAGCCATCCGCGGCGGGCGTGGAATCGAGTGTCTTTGGCATGGGTGGGGCGGGATTCTACTGAAGATGGCTGTGTTAGCATCCCGGCCCCTCCGTCCGCCCGAGAAAGAACCGCAACGATGGCCACTCCGACGAGTCCCAAGGTCAGCCCGCCCGCCGGCGGCGCCAAGATTTCGATCCAGAACGGCAAGCTCCAGGTCCCGGACCAGCCGATCATCCCGTTCATCATCGGTGACGGCACCGGCCCCGACATCTGGAACGCCAGCGTCCGCGTGATGGATGCGGCCGTGCAGAAGGCCTACGGCGGCAAGAAGAAGATCCACTGGCTCGAGGTGTACGCGGGCGAGAAATCGTTCAACCTCTTCAAGAACTGGCTGCCCGACGAAACCGTCGAGGCCTGCCGCGAATACCTGGTCTCGATCAAGGGACCGCTGACCACGCCGGTCGGCGGCGGCATCCGCTCGCTGAACGTCGCGCTGCGCCAGTTGTTAGACCTGTACGTCTGCCTGCGCCCGGTGCGCTGGTTCAAGGGCGTGCCCTCGCCCGTCAAGGCGCCCGAGAAGGTCGACATGGTGATCTTCCGCGAGAACACCGAAGACATCTACGCCGGCATCGAATTCGAACACGGCACCGAGGACAACAAGAAGTTCAAGGAGCTGTTCAAGCAGGCGTTCCCGAAGGCGTACGCGAAGATCCGCTTCCCGGAGACGTCGGGCATCGGCTTCAAGCCCGTGTCGCAGGAAGGCACCGAGCGCCTGTTCAAGGCGGCGCTCGAGTACGCGGTGATCAACAAGCGCCGCAGCGTCACCATCGTCCACAAGGGCAACATCCAGAAGTTCACCGAGGGCGCGTTCCGCAACTGGGCGTACGCGTTGGCGGAGAGCGGCGAGTTCGCCTCGAAGTTCTACACGTGGGAACAGTGGGGCCGCACGAAGGCCGCCTCCGGCGAGAAGGCCGCGAACGACGAACAGGCCGCGGCGCTGAAGAGCGGCAGGATCCTGGTGAAGGACGCCATCGCCGACATCGCGCTCCAGCAGGTGCTGACGCGCCCGGATGAGTTCGACGTGATCGCCACGACGAATCTCAACGGCGACTATCTCTCCGACGCGCTGGCCGCGCAGGTCGGCGGCATCGGCATCGCGCCGGGCGCCAACATCAACTACGTCACGGGTCATGCCGTGTTCGAAGCGACGCACGGCACCGCGCCGAAGTACGCCGATCTCGACAAGGTGAACCCGGGTTCGGTGATCCTGTCGGGCGAGATGATGCTGCGTTACCTGGGCTGGACCGAAGCCGCCGACGCGATCATCAGCGCGATGGACAAGACGATCGGCCAGAAGACCGTGACCTACGACTTCGCCCGCCTCATGGACGGCGCGAAGGAAGTGAAGTGCTCCGAATTCGGCGACGCGCTCATCCGGAACATGTAGGGGACATCCTTCGTTTGCCGCGGCTCCGCCGCAAAAAAGGGGACAGTGCGTTCAGCACTGTCCCCTTTTTTCAGCAAACGATGGATGTACCCATTGCTCTAGTGGCACGCCCTGGTTCGCCAAACTTTCGACCGGGCTCCCGAACCTTGCGCCGTTCCGACTGACCCGCTCCGGATCCTCCAGCCCACGCCCCCTAGTTAGCCGCCCCCCGCGTCTCACCCCCCACCTTCGCATTCACCCCCAGAAACGCATCCAGCTTCGTCAGCAACGTCTGCCTAAACTCGAACCGCGACAGCGAATGGTCGCCATCCTCGATCACAACCAGCTCCACCTTCTTGTCCGCCCCCTTCAGCGCCCGCGCCATGCGCTTGCTCTGATCGACGTTGACCTGGATGTCGTTGTCTCCGTGCACCAGCAGCACCGGCACCTTGATCTTCTCCGCCGCGCGTAGCGGCGAACCCGCGCGCATCTCCGACACGTCGTCGCCGTACGTGTATTCCGAGCGCTGCCGGCCACCGTAGAACCGCTGCACCTCGCGCGCCTGCGAACGCAAGTCGGCGACGCCGGCGATACTCACGGCGCAGCGATACAGGTCCGGCTCGCGCACGGCGCTCATCAGCGCCGCGTAACCGCCGAAGCTCCAGCCGACGATGCTGGTGTTCGCCGGATCGGCGATGCCCTCGGCGATCGCCCACTTCGTCGCGGCGGTGATGTCGTCGACCATCACGGTGCCCCAGTTGTGCAGGCCGGCCTCGTACCAGTCGTAGCCATAGCCGATCGAGCCGCGGAAGTTCACCTGGATCACCGCGTACCCGCGGCTGGCCATGAACTGCACCATCGGGTCGTAGCCCCAGCTGTCGCGCGCGTGTGGACCGCCGTGCGGATAGACGATCGTCGGCAGGTTCTTGCCCGTCGAGCCCGCCGGCAGCGTGACGTATCCCGGCAATACCGTCCCGTCCGGTGCCTTGATCTTCACGAACTTCATCGGCGACAGCGTCGCGCCCGCGAGCGCGGGATTGGCGCTGCCGACGCGCACCAGGTTCCAGTTGTTCGTGTCGAGCACGTAGTAGTTCGACGGGCGCACGTCGGCATGCGACGCGACGAGCAGCTTCTTGCCGTCGCGCGAGGCGCTGACCACCTCGTTCTCGGCGTCCGGCAGCGCGCGGTCGATCGCGGTGTAGACCGCTTCCGCCTCCGAATCGAAGAACTTGTGTTTCACGCGGTCGGTTTCGTAGCTGAAGCCGATGATGCGGTGGTCGCCCGGCCAGTACATCGGCTGGGTCACGTCGACGTCCAGGTTCGAGAACAGCAGCTGGCGGTCGCTCTTCTCGGTGAGATCCATCTCGAAGATCGCGTCACGGCCGTTGTGACTGGCGCTGACCAGCAGCGTGCCCGGCGTGGGCCCGAAGCCGATGACGTCGAAATCACCGTCGCCCCACTTCCACTTCGCGAGCGTGCGCCAGCCGCTGTCGGCGTCGTCGCGGGTGATGTACAGGCTCTTGTTCGAGTCGTAGCCGAAACCGAAGCGCACGACGCCGGCACGGTCCGTGGTCCAGCTGACGATGGGATGGCGCGGACGCTGCACGACGGTCATCAGGCCGGTCGTGATGTCGAGCGAGTGGACGCTGGGGAAGGGATCGCCGTCCGTCAGCTCGATCAGCACGTGCGTGGGATCGTCCTTCTTCCAGTCGAGGATGTTGTCCTGGAACTGCGACCCGCCCTTTGCGCCGTTCTGCACGAGCACGCGCGGTTTGTCCTTGCCGGTCACGTCCACCGACACCAGGCGCGACACCGGGTAAGGCTGGCCGCGCGAGAACTGCGTGCCACGAAAACCGCACAGCAGGCGGTCGTCGCCCTTGAAGCGGCAGTAGCTGAGGTCGAACGAATCGACGCTGGCGCTCATCAACCCGGTGCGCTGACGCTTCACCAGGTCAACGTACACGAGCACCCGCTGGTCGTTGATCCGGGTGACGTACGCGACCTTGGTGCCGTCGGGCGAGAGCGTCGGAAAGCTGAAATCCGTGTCGGCCGCGAAATCGGCCACGGACGGCGGCGCCGCCGGCGCGGTCGACGAAACGAAGAGCGCCGCGCACGCGGCGAGCAGGTGCGCGATGAACGCGCCGGGTCGGATGGTCGCCATGTGTCCCTCCCAGGACGCCAAACTACTGCAGGGTGACTAACAGCCTGGCCATGGTGGCATCGCCACGCAGCGCGGACAAGCGTGCGGCCGGCAATCCCAGCTCGAGCGCGGCGGCATCCACCGCGCCCGGCGCACAGAACTGCGGCGCGATCAGTTCGAGCGCGAACAGGCGGCCGAGGTAGACGGCGGTCGCATCGGCGGCGGCATCGGGGAAGTCGCGCAGCCGGCGCCATTCGGCGGCGGTCGCCGCGGCGCGTACGGGCACACCCCAGGCGCGCACGGTCCGGTCCAGCAGGCCGATACCGAGCTCGGCGCACAGATCCGCCCGGCCGACGGCGTCGAGCCGCACCTGCCGCGCGTGTTCGATCGTCGCGATGGCGCGCACGGTCAGCAGGTCGCCGAGGCGGTGCAGCAGCGCGGCGATCGCCGCGGTCCGCGGATCGCCGCCGACGTCGGGCGCCAGGCGCCAGGCGTACGCGGCGGAGATCACGCTCTCGTTCCACAGGCCGCGCAGCTCGGCGGCGCGCGCCGGCGCCGTGCACAGCAGCTTCTGCAGCGAGGCGAGTCGCAGATCGACGGCCTCGCCCTCGCCCGCCACGAGACCGCGCTCGACGGTCTGCCAGTCGAACGTCGTCCAGTCGAACGGCGCCGCGGGGATGTCGCGCGCGCGTTCGCGCAGCTCGACCGCGACGAGACGGCGGGCATCGAGCAGGACATGGGGAGCGCTGCCGGAGCGATTCGACATAAACCGGGAATCCGCGAAGGGGTGGGCGGCGATTGTCGGCGTCAGCCCGGCGGCGTGGCGAGGGCCTGGTCGATATCTGCGAGCAAATCCTCGACATCCTCGAGGCCGATCGACAGCCGCACCGTGCCCGGGCCCATGCCGGACTGGCGCGCCTGGTCCGGCGTGAAATCGCGGCTGCCCATCAGCTGCGGCGCCATGACCAGCGACTCGGTCGAGCCGAGGCTCGCGGTCAGCGCGAACAGCTGCAGATTTTCGCTGAAACGGCGCGCCGCCTCGCTGCCGGCCTTGAGGTCGAAGCTGAGCACGGTGCCCGCGTCGCGCATCTGCTTCTTCGCCAGCGCCGCCTGCGGATGCGTGGAGAGGCCGGGGTAATGCACCTTCGCGACCGCCGGATGCGCGGCGAGGTGCTCGGCGACCGCCTGCGCGTTGCGCGTCTGCTCGCGGTAGCGCACGAAATACGTCTTCAGTCCCCGCTGCAGCAGGAACGCCGCGTGCGGATCGAGCAACGCGCCGAGCACGGCGAAGTCCGGGCGCAGGTCGTCGATCAATTCCTGGCGACCGATCACGGCGCCGCCCATGACGTCGCCCGTGCCCGAGGCGTATTTCGTCAGGCTGTGCACGAAGAGATCAATGTCGTATTCGCCGTGCTGGTGGAAACCCGCGAACGTGTTGTCGACGACGGCCAGCGCGCCGTGCCGGTGCGCGAGCTCGACGAGCCGCTCGATGTCGGCGACCTTGAGCATCGGGTTCGTCGGGCTCTCGAACAGCACGAGCCGGGTCGGCCGCGTGGCCAGCACGTTCTCGACGCCGGCCAGGTCCTCGATCGACAGCATCGTGTTCTCGACGCCGAAGCGCGCCAGCAGCCGGCGGATGATGTTGCGAGTCGGGCCGTACGTCTCGATGAAGAACAACACGTGGTCGCCGGCCTTCGTCAGCGCCAGCAACGTCTGCGCGATGGCATTGACGCCGGACGCGGTGGCGAGGCAGTCGTCGCGGCCCTGCAGCTGCGCGAGCGTCAGCTCGAGCTGCCGCGTCGTCGGGTTGCTGGCGCGCATGTAGAAGTAGCCCGGCTTCTGGCCGCGCAGCATCTGCAACGTCTCGTCGACCGTCTCGAACTCGTATTTGACGCTCTGGTAGATAGGCGCGATGACCGGCGCGTTGCCGGGCGGCGGCGTGGTCTCCGGCGGGTGGTTGAGGAGCGTGGGCTTCTTCATGACGGGATCATTCCAGCGAGAACGCATCGGCGTCGAGGTGCGCGGGGAAACGGTCGCGCCAGTCGCGCACCGCGTCCGCGTCGATCGGCACCGTGGCCACGCACGCGTCCGAGCCGAGCTCGAGCAGCGGCTGGCCCAGGAAATCGAGCACGACGCTGTCGCCGAGATGCGCGACACCCTTGCCGTCGTCGCCGACGCGGTTGACGCCGACGCAGTACGCCTGGTTCTCGATGGCGCGCGCGCGCAGCAGCTGCTGCCAGGCGTAGCGGCGCGCGGCCGGCCAGTTCGCCGCGTAGATGACGACGTCGTAGTCGAGCCCGGCGCGGCGGCGGCTCCACACGGGGAAGCGCAGGTCGTAGCAGACCAGCGGGCACAGGCGCACGCCGCGGAACTCGATGATCAGCGCGTGACCGCCGGCGCTGTAGTGGCGATGTTCGCCGCCCATGCGGAACAGGTGGCGCTTGTCGTAGGTGTGCAGCTCGCCCGCGGGCGTCGCCAGCATGAAACGGTTGTAATGCCGGCCGCGATCGACGACCGCGACGCTGCCGCCCACCGCCGCGTCGAGCCGCCGCGCCTGCTCGAGCAGCCAGGCGCGCGTGTCGCCGTCGGCCTCCTCGGCGAACTCGCCGGGCTGCATCGTGAAGCCGGTGGTGAACATCTCGGGCAGGACGGCGAGATCGGTGGTACCGCGCAGCGGCGCGAGCACGGCGTCGAAGTGCGCGCGGTTCGCCGCGGCGTCGTGCCAGGCGAGCGGCTGCTGGACGAGCGAGACGCGGAAGGTCATCGGCGCCCTGCGCCGGACGCGTTCGCGCCGGACGCACCCGTGTAAGCCTTGATGCGCGCGGCCGCCTCGGTGAGCGTAGAATCGCGCTTGGCCACGCACAGCCGCACCACGCGCTGCTGCGCGGGCGGCTCGCGGTAGAACGGTGACAGGGGGATCACGGCCACGCCGGCCTCGTTGATGAGTTTTTCGGTGAATTCCACGTCGGTCAGTTTCGCGAAACCGTCGCCGAGCGCGCCATAGTCCGCGAGCTGGAAGTATGAACCGGCGGCCGGTGGCAGCGTCAGGCCACTTCCCGCGAGGTTCGCCAACAGCAGGTCGCGCTTGGCGCTGAAGAACGCGGCCACGTCGCGCCACGCATCCGGATGCCGCTCGAGATACAGACGGATCGCGGCCTGCAGCGGCGCGGCGATGCTGAAGGCGTTGAACTGGTGCACCTTGCGCAGCTCGCGCGTCAGCAGCGGCGGCGCCACGCAATAACCCACGCGCCAGCCCGTGATGTGCAGCGTCTTGCCGAAGGAGTAGACGGCGAAGCTGCGTTCCCGCAGCTCCTCGTGGTTGATCACCGACTGGTGCACGCGCCCGTCGTACAACACGTGCTCGTAGACCTCGTCCCCCAGCACGTGGATGGGACGGTCGCGCGTGACGATGGCGAGCTCGTCGAGATCCGCGGCGGTGGCGACGGTGCAGGCCGGGTTGTGCGGGTTGTTGATGATGACGAGGCGCGTGCGGTCGTTGACCGCCGCGCGGACGCGTTCCCAGTCGTAGCGGAAGTGCGGCGCTTCGAGCGGGATGTGCACGCAGCGGCCGCCGGCGAGGCGGATCGCGGGATCGTAGGCATCGTATGACGGATCGAAGACGATGGCCTCGGAGCCCGGCGTCACGACGGCCTGGATGGCCGAGTAGATGGACTCCGTGCCGCCGCAGCTGATCGTGATCTCGGTCTCGGGATCGGTCTGGCGGCCGCCGGCCGCGACGATCTTGGCGGCGATGGCCGCGCGCAGCGCGACGTTGCCTTCCATGGGCGCGTATTGATTGAACCCCGCGGCCACCGCTTCGGTGACGCAGGCGGCGAGCCTGGGATCGATTTCGTAGTCGGGAAAGCCCTGGCCCACGTTGACCGCGCCCTGTTCGGTCGCGCGGCGCGACATCACGGTGAAGATCGTGGTGCCGACGTCGGGAAGCTTGCTGGAGAAAACGCTCGAAGAAACCATCGACCGGAGTGTACAGCCGCCGCGCACCCCCGTACGCGGCGTCTGCAGAGGACGCCTACTTCTTCTTGGCGCGCTTCGCCTTGCGAGCGAGCTTCAACTGGACCCCGGCCGGTTGATCGATGAAGCGGAAGCGGATGCCCTCGACCATCGCCTTGTACTTGACCGCTCCGGTGGAGCGACCGAGCTCGACGGCGGCGAGCCGGGCGGACATCTTGGATTTCGCCAGCGCGCGCATCTTCTTGAGATCGGCGGGCGTCCATGGAGCGTTGTGTTTACGGGCTGATTTTGCCATTGAAAGAATCCTCGTCAATTGCGATGGTGGAAGTTTATCAGTAGTTAGCCGGAAGCGGCCATCTGTTCCTCGCGTTTGCGACGCAATTCCTGCCGGCGCATCAGGACCGCCGACAGGATCACGCCGAGTGCCACTATCAGGACCATTATGGTTGCTAGGGCATTCACGACCGGGCTTACACCTAGTCGAACGCGAGAAAAGATGACCATGGGCAGGGTGTTGGACCCAGGTCCGGAGACGAACTGCGTCACGACGAGGTCGTCCCACGACAACGTGAACGCGAGCAGCCAGCCCGAGAGGATGGCCGGCAGGATCAGCGGCACGGTGATCCGGAAGAACACCTTCGCCGGCCGCGCGCCGAGATCGAGCGCCGCCTCCTCGAGTGAATCGTCGAAGCTCGCGAGCCGCGACTGCACGACGACGGTGACATAAGCCATCGTGAAGGTGATGTGCGCGATGGTGATCGTCGCCACGCCGCGGTCGAACTGCCAGCCGAACATCGCCTTCAGCAGCTGCTCGAGCGAGACGAACAGCAGCAACATCGACAGGCCCGTGATGACCTCGGGCATGACCAGCGGCGCGGTAGTCAGGCCCTGCAGCAGCGCGCGGCCCTTGAACGGGCCGAACCGCGCGAGCACCAGGCCCGAGAGGGTGCCGAGCACCACCGCCCCGGTCGCGCTCATCGCCGCCACCTGGATCGAGAGCCAGGCCGCGGAGAGGATCTGGTCGTCACTGAATAGCCGTCCGTACCATTTGAGCGTCGGCGAGCCGACGGAGTTCCACACGGTGACGAGACGCGAGTCGTTGAACGAGAAAATGACCATCGAGAGGATCGGCACGTACAGGAACACGAAGCCGAAACCCAACATAACCTTGCTGAACAGGCCCTGCGTTTTCACTTCTTGTTGGCCTGCAGTTCTTTGTTCTGGAAATGCTGGAACAACATGATCGGCACGACCAGCAGCAGCAGCATCGCGATGGCCACGGCGCTCGCCTTCGGCCAGTCGCGGTTCAGGAAGAACTCGTCCGACAGCAGCTTCGCGATCATCAGCTGGTCGGTACGGCCTAACAACGACGGGATCACGTATTCGCCGACCGCCGGGATGAACACCAGCAGCGAGCCGGCGACGATGCCCGGGAACGACAGCGGCAGCGTGACGCGCAGGAACGCCTTGATCGGGCCGGCGCCGAGATCCGACGCGGCCTCGAGCAGCGTGTTGTCGTGTTTCTCGAGGTTCGAATACAGCGGCAGGATCATGAACGGCAGGTACGAATAGACGATGCCGATGTACACCGCGAAGCTGGTGTACATCATCGTCAGCGGCGCATCGATGATGCCGAGCCACATGAGCACGTTGTTGATGACGCCGTCGGTCTTGAGCAGGCCGATCCACGCGTAGACGCGCAGCAGGAACGACGTCCAGAACGGCAGGATCACCAGCATCAGGAACACGTTGCGGTAGGTGGGCGTCGAACGCGCGATCGCGTACGCCATCGGGTAGCCGAGCAGCAGGCACAACACCGTCGACACGGCGGCCACCATGATCGAATAGCCCCACGAGCTCACGTACAGCGGCTCGTTGAAGAGATAGGTGTAGCTCGAGACCAGCAGCTTGATCTGCAGCGCGCCCTCGTCGAGCCAGCGGAACACCGGCTCGTACGGCGGCCGGCCGAGCGGCGAGAACTCCGCGAACGAGATCTTGAGGACGATCAGGAACGGGACGAGGAAGAAGATCAGCAGCCACAGGTACGGCAGCGAGATGACCAGCCGCTGGCCGGCCCAGTTCTTGATCAGGTATTCGGTCCAGCGCGGCGGCCCGTAGCGGAACAGGAACGTCCACACCGGGCCGAGACGCCCGGGCGTTCCTCGCGTTCCGACGGTTCGGGCGGCGCTCAGGGACAAGGGATCAGCCCTCCGGCCGTTTCATTGCGTCACCACGACCGGGCTCGAGGCGTGCCACGTGAGCCACACCGTCTCGTCCCACTGGATGCGCTCGTCGTCCGAGAGGCGTTCCACGTTCGGCAGCGTGACGCGCACCGTCTTGCCGCTGTCGATCTTCACCAGGTAGATGGACACGTCGCCCATGTAGGCGATTTCCTTGACCACGCCCTTCGCGCAGTTCTCGCTCGTATTCGCCGGCGGCTGGCGCTGGATGTTGATCTTCTCGGGCCGCACCGCGGCCCAGACGGTGGCGCCCGGCGCCGAGCTGATGCCGTGGTCGATGTAGATGAGGCCGCCGAGCTCGTCCGACTTGATGCGCGCGCGGTCGGGCAGATCCTCGACCAGCTGGCCCTCGAACATGTTCACCGAGCCGATGAAGTCCGCGACGAACTTGGTCATCGGGAATTCGTAGATCTCGGTCGGCGTGCCGATCTGCACGATCTCGCCGCGGTTCATGACGCCGATGCGCGACGCGAGCGTCATCGCCTCTTCCTGGTCGTGCGTGACGACGATGAAGGTGACGCCGAGCGATTCCTGGATGTTGATGAGCTCGAACTGCGTGGCCTCGCGCAGCTTCTTGTCGAGCGCGCCCAGCGGCTCATCGAGCAGCAGCAGCTTCGGGCGCTTCACCAGCGAGCGCGCCAGCGCGACGCGCTGCCGCTGGCCGCCGGACAGCTGGTGCGGCTTGCGCACCGCGAACGGCGTGAGCTTCACGATCTCGAGTATGTCGGTCACGCGCGTCGCGATCTCGCTGCGTGACAGGCCCTTCTCCTGCTCCAGGCCGAACGCGATGTTCTTCTCCACCGTCATGTGCGGGAAGAGCGCGTACGACTGGAACATCATGTTCACGGGCCGTTCGTATGGCGGGATGCCGGCGAGGTCCTGGCCGTCGAGGTAGATGGTGCCGGCGCTGGGTTGCTCGAAGCCGGCCATCATGCGCAGCAGCGTCGACTTGCCGCAGCCCGAGCCGCCGAGCAGGCAGAAGATCTCGCCCTTGTAGATCTTCAGGCTGACGTTGTTGACGGCGACGAAGTCGCCGAACCGCTTCGTGATGTTCTCGAAGCGCACGTAAGCCTCGGCGTTCGGATCACGCCACGGCTCGTTCTTGATCTTCTTGTCAGTACGTCGTTCCGCCGACTGCATGGCAGACCCCCGGAAGCAAAAAAACGGAGGCCGGTCGCCGCTCCCTAAGCGGCGACCGGCCCGGGATCATTTGCCGGTACGGAAGCGCGTCCAGGTGCGCGTCAGCTGGCGGGTGAACTCCGCCGTCTCCGGCAGGTCGGGCACCAGCTTCTTCATCATCTCGGGCGTCGGGAAGATACCGGGGTTGTTCTTGACGTCCGGGTTGACGAGCGGCCAGGAGGCCGCGTTGCTGTTCGCGAAGCTGATGAAGTTGCTGTTCTTCGCGGCGACTTCCGCGCGCAGCATGTAGTTGATGAACAGGTGCGCGTTCTTCACGTGCGTCGCGTCGGCCGGGATCGCCATGTTGTCGAAGAACATGACGGCGCCTTCCTTCGGGATGTTGTACTTGATCGTGAACGGCTTCTTCGCCTCTTCGGCGCGGGTCTTGGCCTGCAGCACGTCACCCGACCAGCCCAGCGCGAGGCAGATCTCGCCGCCGGCGAGCTGTTCGATGTACGGCGCCGAGTTGATCGTGCGGACGTACGGGCGGATCGACATCAGCACCTTCTCGGCGGCCTTGAGGTCTTCCGGGTTCTCGGAGTTCGCGTCCTTGCCCAGGTAGATGAGCACGGTGCCGATGACTTCCGACGGGGCGTCGAGGACCGACACACCGCACTTCTGGAATTTCGAGATGACCTTCGGGTCGTAGAACATCGCGAAGCTATCTACCGGCGCGTCCGGCAGCGCGGCCTTGATGGCCTCTTCGTTGTAGGCGACACCCGAGGTGCCCCACATGTAGTTCACCGCGTGCTCGTTGCCCGGGTCGAAGACTTCGAGGCGCTTGGTGATGTCGGGGTCGAGGTTCTTGAGATTGTCGAGCTTGGTCTTGTCGAGCTTCTGGTAGACGCCGGCCTTGATCTGGCGGGCGAGGAACGACGCGGAGGGGACGACGACGTCGTAACCGGTGCGACCCGCGACGAGCTTGGTCTCCAGCAGCTCGTTGGAGTCCATCACCTCGTAGTTGACCTTGACGCCGGTCTCCTTGGTGAACTCGTCGAGGACGGTCGGTTCGATGTAGTCCGACCAGTTGTAGACGTTGACGACCTTCTCGGCGTCGGTGTCCACGGCCGGCGCGGCGGCCGGGGCGTCAGCGGCGGCGGGTGGCGGTGCTTCTTCCTTCTTGCCGCAGGCGACGAGTAACAGGAGACAGGAAGCCGAAACCAGAGCCGACAGGCTGCGAGTGGACATTTTTATGACCCCTAAGTGTTGTCGCGTCGTGAGACCCACACGGCCGCGTCTTTGGACGCGTTATATAACAGCGACCGCGTCTATAGCCAGCCCTCGTTGCTTGCCCAGGCAAGCGTTTCGTCCAGGGAGCGCACTACTTTGGACAGTAGTTCGTCAATTTCCGCGTTGGTGATTACCAGCGGTGGCGCGACGAACAGCGTATCGCGCGTCGCGCGCATCACCAGGCCGGCGCGAGTGCAGGTATCGCGCATGCGGACGCCGACCTCGCCGCGCGGCTCGAAGAAGCGGCGTGACGCCTTGTCAGCAACCAGTTCGATGGCGGCCAGCAGCCCGACGCAACGCGCCTCGCCGACCAGCGGATGATCCGCGAGCCCGCGCCAGCGGGCGGCTAGATAGGGTGCCGCCTCCTCGCGCACGCGTTCGACCACGCGCTCGCGGCGGAAGATCTCGAGGTTCGCGATGGCCACGGCGCAGGCCGCGGGATGGCCCGAATAGGTGAATCCATGGAAAAACTCGCCGCCCTTGTCGATGAGCACGTCGGCGACGCGGTCGCCGACCATGAGCCCGCCGATGGGTAGATAGCCCGACGACAGCGCCTTGGCCATCGTCAGGAAGTCCGGGCGCGTGCCGTAATGTTCGCAGCCGAACCACTGGCCCGTACGGCCGAACCCGCAGATGACCTCGTCCGAGGCGAACAGGATGCCGTACTTGTCGACGATCCGCTGGATCTCGGGCCAGTACGTGTCGGGCGGGATCACGAGGCCGCCGGCGCCCTGCACCGGCTCGCCGATGAACGCGGCGACGCGGTGCGGACCGACCTCGAGGATCTTCGCCTCCAGCTCGCGCGCGCACTTCAGGCCGAACTCCGCCGGCGTCAGGTCGCCGCCCTCGCCGTACCAGTACGGCTGGTTGATGTGCACGATGCCGGGCACGGCGCCGTCCGGACCGAGCTGCTCGTGCATGGGTTTCATGCCGCCCAGCGACGCACCGGCGACGGTGCTGCCGTGATAACCATTCCACCGCGAAATGATCACGTTTCGCTCAGGGCTTCCCTGCAGCTGCCAGTAACGGCGGATCAGGCGCAGCAGGGTGTCGTTCGCCTCGCTGCCCGAGCCCGTGTAGAAAACGTGGTTGAACTGCGGCGGCGTGACCTCCTTCAGCAGTCGCGCCAGCTCGATCGCCGGCGTCGTCGTGCTCTGGAAGAAGCTGTTGTAGTACGGCAGCTCCTGGAGTTGTTTGTAGGCCGCATCCGACAGCTCCTTGCGACCGTAGCCCAGCGCCACGCACCACAGGCCGCTCATGCCGTCGAGGATCTTCTCGCCGTCGTTCGTGTAGATGTACACGCCGTCGGCCCGCGTCACGATGCGCGCGCCCTTCGCCGCCAGCGCCTTGTAGTCGGTGAACGGATGCAGGTGGTGCGCGGAGTCGAGGGCCTGCCAGTCGCGGGTCGTCAGTTCTGTCACGCGGTTCTCCGGTTCTTCTAGTTAGACCCGTTGCTTCGATCAGACGTTCAGCAGCAGGTGCTCGCGCTCCCACGAGCTGATCACCTGCAGGAACACCTCGTACTCCGCTTCCTTGACGATCGTGTATGCCGAGATGAACGGCTCGCCGAGGATGCGCACCAGCGGCTCGCATTCGCGCAGTTCGCGGATCGCATCGTCGAGCGAACGCGGCAGCGAGAACGGCAGGTCGTGCGCGGAGCCCGAGATGGGCTCCGACGGCAGCAGTCCCTCGACCATGCCGAGATAGCCGCAGGCGAGCGACGTGGCCAGCGCGATGTACGGATTGGCATCGGCGCCGGCGAGCCGGTTCTCGACGCGGCGCGCGGCCGCGTCCGAGGCCGGCACGCGCAGGCCCGCGGTGCGGTTGTCGTAGCCCCACTGCACGTTGATCGGCGCCAGTTGGAAACGGGATATGCGGCGATACGAGTTCACGTTCGGCGCGAGCAGCGCCATCGCCGCCGGCAGGTACTTCTGCAGGCCCGCGATGTGCGCGAAGAACAGCGGCGTCGGCGTGCCGTCGTCCTTCGAGAAGATGTTCTTCTTCGTCTTGCTGTCGACGATGCTCTGGTGGATGTGCATGGCGCTGCCCGGTTCCTTGGCGTGCGGCTTGGCCATGAACGTCGCGTACATCTTGTGGCGCAGCGCGGCTTCGCGCGCCGTGCGCTTGAAGAGGAACGCCTGGTCGGCGAGATCCAGCGCGTTGCCGTGCAGCAGGTTGATCTCCATCTGCGCGGCGCCGTCCTCGTGGATCAGCGTGTCGATCTCGATGTCCTGGTCCTCGCAGAACTGGTACATGTCGTCGAACAGCGGATCGAACTCGTTGACCGCCGCGATGCTGTAGCTCTGCCGGCCCGGCTCGGCACGGCCGCTGCGGCCCACCGGCGGCTTGAGTGGATAGTCGGCGTCGATGTTCGGCTCGACGAGGTAGAACTCGAGCTCCGGCGCCACCACCGGCTCCCAGCCGCGGTTCGCGTACAGCTCGAGGATGTGCCGCAGCACGCTGCGCGGCGCCATGCCGACGCGGCGGCCGTCGGCGTAGAAGCAGTCGTGGATGACCTGGCCGGTGGGCTCGGCGGCCCAGGGCACGCGGCGCACGGTCTTCGCATCGGCCTTGAGGATGATGTCGATCTCGGCCGGGCTCATCGCCTTGTCGGTGTCGGGTGGATAGTCGCCCGTCACCGTCTGCAGGAAGATGCTCTCGGGCAGGCGCATGCCCTCCTCCTCGCCGAACTTCTCCGACGGCATGATCTTGCCGCGCGCGATGCCCGCCATGTCCGGGATGATGGCCTCGACCTCGGAGATGCCGTGGTCCTTGAGGAACTGCCTGATTTCGTTTGCCATGGTGCGTCCTGACTATCTTTTGGTTTTGCGGCGAGCCGCGCGGCCGAACTCCGCGAACAGCGCCTTCGAGAATTCGTTCGTCATCACCTTCCATTCGGGGTGCCACTGCACCGCCAGCGCGAACGTCGGCGCCGACTTCACGCTGAACGCCTCGATCAATCCGTCCGGCGCGCGCGCCTCGACGGCGAGATCCGGCCCGAGCCGGTCCACGCCCTGCCCGTGCAGCGAGTTCACCGTGATGCGCTCCGCGCCGGCGAGCTGCGCCAGCAGGCCGCCGCGCTCGAGCGTCACGTCGTGCGCCGGCGCGTACTGCACGTCGAGCGGCTCTTCCTTGTCCTCGCGGTGATCGGCGAGGCCCGCCACTTCGTGCACGCGCTGATGCAGCGTGCCGCCCATCGCGACGTTCATCTCCTGGAAACCGCGGCACACGCCGAACACCGGTACTCCGCCCGACACCGCGCGCGGGATCAGCGACAACGTCGTCGCGTCGCGATGCGGATCGTGCAACGTGCCGGCGAGGCTCGACGCCCCTTTGTAGCGATGCGGCTCGACGTTCGACGGGCTGCCCGTGAAGAAGATGCCGTCGACGATCGACAGGATCTCGGCGACGTCGAGCGGCGTCTCGAGCACGGGAATCAGCAGCGGCAGGCAGTCGGCGGCCTGCGCGATGGCGGCGATGTATTTCTCGCCGACGGCATGGAACGGATGGGGTCCGATCATGCGCCGGTCAGCGGGAATGCCGATGACGGGTCTGTTCATAACGACGCTCACACGCGGATCGTCGGACCCGGGCGCTGTCTATTATCTTTTACGATTCCGGACCCGCGACAGGTCCGGCGGCGGTCATTAGACCACAGCTCGACGCCTCGCGGCTCGGCACCTCTGCCGCGCGCGACGGGCCGGCAAAGGCCCGGATTAGGCCGTTTTTCGCGTTTGCCGGCCCCGCGGCCTCGGGCATATGCTGCGTCGCCGGGCACCGCTGCGGTGTCGAGAATAATAAACACCTGCCATGACCCAACCTGCCGCCGCTGACGAACTCGAGCGCTTTCTCGCGGCGCATCCCGAGGTCCGTTTCGTCGATGCCTTCGTCAACGACCTGAACACCGTGGAGCGCGGCAAGCGCATCGACCGCGCCGCGATGGCCGGCGTGTTCGCGCGCGGCATGCCGCTGCCCGGGTCGATGTTCGCGCTCGACATCCAGGGCGGCACCGTCGAGGCGACCGGCCTGGGTTTCGCCGACGGCGACGCGGACCGTCCGTGCCTGCCGATCCCCGGCACGCTCGCGCCCGTGCCGTGGCAGGACGGCGGCATCGCGCAGGTACAGCTGACGATGCACGATCACGACGGCGCGCCGTTCTTCGGCGACCCGCGCCACCTGCTCGCGAACGTGCTCGCGAAATTCAGACGCCTCGGGCTCACGCCCGTGGTCGCCGTCGAATACGAGTTCTATCTCGTCGATCTCGAACGAACCGCCGACGGCCAGCCGCAGCCGCCGAAAGGTCCGCTGACCGGCCGGCGCGAGTTCCGCACGCAGATCAACTCGATGACGGATCTCGACGAGTACTCGCCGCTGCTCTCCGCGATCGACGCGACCTGCCTGGCGCAGAACGTGCCGGCGACGTCCGCCTTGGCCGAGTACGGCCCCGGCCAGTACGAGGTGAACCTGCGCCACGCGGCCGACGCGCTGAAGGTCTGCGACGAGGCGCTGCGCTTCAAGCGCATCGTGAAAGCCGTCGCGCGCGCACACGGCTGCGAGGCCACGTTCCTCGCGAAGCCGTATCGCGACATGGCCGGCAGCGGCCTGCACATCCACGTGAGCCTGCTCGACGACGCGGGCCGCAACGTCTTCGCCGCGTCCGCGCCGCTCGACAGCGCGCCGCTGCGCCACGTGATCGCCGGCACGTTGGCGACGCTGGCGGACGGCATGGCGCTGTGCGCGCCCGGCCCGAACTCCTACCGGCGTTTTCGCGCCGAGGCGTACGTGCCGCTGCATCCGACCTGGTCGATCAACAACCGCGGCTCGGCGATCCGCGTGCCGGCGTCCGATCCGGCGAACCTGCGCATCGAACACCGCCTCGCCGGCGCGGATGCGAATCCGTATCTCGTCACGGCCTGGGTGCTGGCCGGCATGCTGCACGGACTCGAATCGCGGCTCGAACCCCCGGCGGTACTGACCGGCAACGCGTACGAACAGGACGGCGACCCGCTGCCGGCCAACGGGCCCGCGGCGATCGAGAAATTCGCGGCCAGCGACTTCGCGCGCGCCACGTTCGGCGACAAGTTCGTCGGTCTCTTCGCCGCGGTGAAACGCGCCGAGTTCGAGGAGTTCAATTCACACGTGACGGCGCTCGAGATCGCGCGTTACCTGGGACCGCTGTGACGTGAGCGCGCCCGAGTCCAACGACCCGGCCTCGTCGAACTACTACTACGCGACGACGCGCCCGCCGCCGGCGCACGCGCCGCTGGCCGGCGACGTGCGCGCGGACGTGTGCATCGTCGGCGGCGGGATCTCGGGGTTGTCGGCCGCGCTGCATCTCGCGGAGCGCGGTTACGCCGTCGCGCTGCTGGAGGCGGAATTCCTCGGCTTCGGCGGCTCCGGCCGCAGCGGCGGACAAACCATCTTCGGTTACGCCAGCGGCCAGGAGAAACTGAAGAAGATCGTCGGCGCTGTCGACGCCCGCCGGATGTGGGACATCTCGCTCGAGGGCATGGCGCTGCTGCGCGATCTCATCGCGAAGCATCGCATCGACTGCGACTACGTCGCCGGCCACCTCCACGTCGGCGTGAAGCCGCGCCACGACGCCGAGCTCGCCGCGGAGTGCGAGACGCTGCACGACGAATACGGCTACCGCAGCGTGCGATCGGTGCCGCACGACGAGCTGCGCACGCTGGTCGCGAGCGCGCGTTACACCACGGGCCTCTACGACTCGGCCAGCGGCCATCTGAATCCCTACAAGTACACGCTCGGCCTCGGCGCTGCGGCCACGCGTGCCGGCGTGCGGATCTTCGAACACTCGCCGGTCACGAAGCTCGAGATCGCGAAGGACGCGAACGGCGAGCACGTCGCGCACGCGGCGAACGGCAGCGTGCGCGCGCGCCACCTGCTGATCGCCGGCAACGCCCTGCTCGGCAACCTCGTGCCCGAACTGGCGCGCAAGCTGATGGCCGTCGGCACGTACATCGCGACCACCGGCGTGCTCGGCGAGTCGCGCGCGGCCGCGCTGATCACCAACAACGCCGCCGTCGCCGACATCAACTGGGTGCTGGACTACTTCCGCCGTTCGGCGGATCACCGGCTGCTGTTCGGCGGCCGCGTCAGTTATTCCGGCGTCGATCCGTTCGACTCGGCGCGCGTGCTGCGCGGGCGCATCCAGCGCGTCTTCCCGCAACTGGCGGACACGAAGATCGAATACGCCTGGGGCGGCTTCGTCGACATCACGCCGAACCGCGCGCCGCACTTCGGCCGCCTCGCGCCGAACGCGTACTTCCTGCAGGGCTTCTCCGGCCATGGCATGGTGCTGACCGGCATCGCGGGCAAGCTGGTCGCCGAGGCGATCGCCGGCACCGCCGAGCGCTTCGACGTGTTCGCGCGCATCCCGCACCACGACTTTCCGGGCGGCGCGTTGTTCCGCCGTCCGGCGCTGGTGTTGGCGATGCTGTGGTTCCGGCTCAAGGATCTGTTGTGACCGCTGCCTTCCAGTACGACGTCTGGCTCCACGCGCTGCCCGTGCTGCTGGTCGCGGCCACGATCACGTGGCTGCTGTCGCTGCCGATGCGCAACGTGTCGATCGTCGATTCGTTGTGGAGCCTGATGCTGTTCGCCGCCGGCGTCGTCTACGGCCTGTGGGCCGATCCGCGCGCGCCGCGGCTCGACTTCGCGTTGTGGCTGCTCGCGGCGTGGGCGTTCCGCCTGTCGCTGTTCATCACGGCGCGCAGCATCGGCAAGGGCGAGGACCACCGCTACCAGGCGATCCGCGAACGCAACCAGCCCGGCTTCGCCTGGAAGAGCCTGTACCTCGTGTTCTGGCTGCAGGCGCTGCTGGCGTGGATCATCTCGCTGCCGCTGCTCGGTGCGTTCGCCAGCAACCGGCCGATCGGCTGGCTCGACCGCGCCGGCATCGCGTTGTGGCTGTTCGGTTTCCTCTTCGAGGTGATCGGCGACTGGCAGCTCGCGCGCTTCAAGAGGAACCCGGACAACGCCGGCCAGGTCATGGACCGCGGCCTGTGGCGCTACACGCGCCATCCGAACTACTTCGGCGAGTTCTGCGTGTGGTGGGGGTTCTATCTCATCGCGCTGTCGGCCGGCGCGTGGTGGTCGATCGTGGGCCCGGCGCTGATGTCGTTCCTGCTGCTGCGCGTCTCGGGGGTAACCCTGCTCGAAAAAGACATCGGCAATCGTCGGCCGCGGTATGCCGACTACGTCCGCAAAACGAACGCGTTTTTCCCGGGCAGATCAAGGAAATAGCCTAAAGCCTGCCCTGTTCTGGGCCGATAACGCCGGGAGACAACCGGATTCGGTGCAAGGACCCAGACAGGACAGATCGTGAACGCCGTCGATACCCACTCTCGCGAGGCCCGCGCCCGTGAAGTGCGTCACGCTGTCGTGGCGCAACTCGCGATCGATTCGCATCGCCTGTTCCGCATCCTGTTCGCGGTGCAGTGGGTGATCGCGGTCGGGCTCGCGTGGCGCTCGGGTCTGCCCGGCGACTCGCGCGTGGCGATCACGCTGATCGCCGGCGGCATGTTGTGCCTGCCCGCGGGACTGTTCACGCTGGCCGCGCCGCACGCGTTCTGGGTGCGCCACTTCGTCGCCGTCACGCAGATCTGCTGGTCCATGCTGTTCCTCTGGCTGCTCGAAGGCCGCCCCGAAGCGCAGTTCCACGTGTTCACGTCGCTCGCGTTCCTGGCGTTCTACCGCGACTGGGGCGTGTTGTTCACCGCGACGCTGACCGCCGTCGCCTGGCCGGTCGCGCGTGTCGTGTTGCTGCCCGACTCCTACGTGATCCACGACTCCGTGTGGTGGCGCCTCGCCGAGCAGTCGGTGTGGATCGTCGCCGAAGACCTGATGCTGCTGATCGTCATCGCGCAGAGCATGAAGACCATCATGAACTTCGCGATGAATGCCGCCGACCTGCAGCTCGCGAACGAACGCATCGCGGACGCGGTGGGCGAACGCACGCGCGAGCTCGAGAAGAGCCGCGAGCAATACCGGCACATCGCCGAGACCACGCGCGCGATCCCGTTCGAGCTCGACCTCAAGCGCGGCCTGTTCACGTACATCGGCCCGCAGGCCGAGGCGATGCTGGGATTCCCGGAGTCGCGCTGGAAGGAACCGAACTTCATCGACCGCCTGCTGCCGCGCGACCGCGAGACCGAGGCGCGCCTCTTCCTCGACGAATGCATGCCCGGCACCTTCGAGACCCTGTGCTCGGTGGTCACGGCCGACGACCGCATCGTCGAGCTGCGCTGGACGGTGTCGTGCGAGATCGTGCACGACGTGCGCGTGTTGCGCGGCCTCATGATCGACGTCACCGAGGCGCACCGGCTGGTGCGCGAGATGGCGCAGGGCCAGAAGCTCGAGTCGGTCGGCCGCATCGCCGCCGGCGTCGCGCACGAGATCAACACCTCGGTGCAGTTCATCTCGGACAGCGTGCGTTTCGTGCGCCACGCGCTGAAGGACGTGCCGCACGCGATCGCCGATTACCGCGCGCTGACGACCAACGCGCTGTCCGGCAAGGAAGTCACCGATGCCGCGCGCAAGGCCGCCGACACCGACGAGGCCGCGGACGTCGACTACTTCCTGAAGAACGCGCCCGACGCGCTCGACCGCGCACTCGAAGGCATCAACCGCGTCGGCTCCATCGTCAAATCGATGACCGAGTTCGCGCACCCGGATTCGCGCACGGCCGCCGACGTCGACCTGAACCGCGCGATCCGCACGACGCTGAACATGGCGCGCAACGAATACAAGAACGTCGCGGAGCTGACCTGCGACTTCGGCGACATCCCGGCAGTCCATTGCCACGCCGGCGACATCAACCAGGTAATCCTGAACCTGGTGCTCAACGCCGCGCACGCGATCAGTGACGTCGTCGACGGAAGCAGTGCCAAGGGACGCATTACCGTGCGCACGCGCGCCATCGTCGACTACGTGGAGATCTCGATCGGCGACACCGGGGACGGCATTCCCGAGTCGGTGCGCGGCCGGATCTTCGAGCCGTTCGTCACGACCAAGGAAGTCGGTCGCGGCACGGGCCAGGGTCTCGCGCTGTCGCGCGGCATCGTGGTCGAGAAACTCAAGGGTTCATTGCACTTCGAAACCGAGACGGGAAAAGGGACGACTTTCTACATCCGACTGCCCGTGTCGGGTGCGGCCTCGCTGGCCGATCCAACCAACAAACAGGCCGCAGCATGACTTCGCTACACGTTCTCTTTGTCGACGACGAACAGGCCATCCTCGATGGCCTGCGCAACAGCCTCCGCAAGGAGCGCAAGCGCTGGGACATGACCTTCGCGCTCGGTGGCCAGCAGGCCCTCGAGCACATGAAGCAGACGCCCGCCGACGTCGTCATCACCGACATGCGCATGCCGGGCATGGACGGCGCCGAGCTGCTGCGCCACATCCAGCGCGACTTCCCGGCCGCGGCACGCATCGTGCTGTCGGGACAGGCGGAGCGCGAGGCGATCATGCGCGCGCTGCCGGTCACCCACCAGTTCCTGCACAAGCCCTGCGACGGCGAGACGCTGCGCGCGGTGATCGAGCAGACGCACAACCTGCACAAGCTCATGCAGAACCCGGCGCTGACCGCGCTCGTGGGCAAGCTCGAGCGCATCCCGGCCGTGCCGACCACGTACACCGAGCTGTCGCGCCTGGCACAGGACCCGAAGTCCGACGCCGCCGCGTTCGCCAAGGTCATCGAGATGGACGCCGCCGTCTGCGCGAAGGTGCTGCAGCTGGTGAACAGCGCGTACTTCGGGCTGGGCCAGAAGATCGTGTCGATCCGTCCCGCCGTCACGTACCTGGGCGTCGAGATCATCAAGTCGCTGGTGCTGGGGTCGACGTCGTTCTCGGACAAGGCGATCAGCGAGGTCAAGGGATTCTCGCCCGACCGCCTGCAACACCACTCGATGCTGACCGCGCTGCTGGCGAAGAAGATCGTCGGCAACCCACAGCTCGCCGACGCCGCGTTCACGGCCGGCCTGCTGCACGACATCGGCGCGCTGGTGCTGCTGCACGCCGCGCCGCCCGACTACGTGCGCGCGCTCGAGCGCAAGAAGGAGCTGCACGGCGACGGCGCCTCGGCCGAGCGCGAGATCTTCGGCGTGACGCACGCCGAGGTCGGTGCCTATCTACTCGGCCTGTGGGGCATCCCGTTCCCGATCGTCGAGGCCGTGGCGTTCCACCACCGGCCGAACGAAGTGGCGCCGGAATCCCGCGCGCTGGTCGGCGCGATCCACATCGCGAGCGGCCTGGTCGAGGAGATGTCCGACGCCGAGGCCGCCAAGGCCAGCGCCACCGCGAGCATCGACAGCTCCGGCCGCATCGACGCGACGTTCCTGCGCGAGGCCGGCCTCGAGGAACTGTTCAAGAAGAGCCGCGCCGAGGCCGAGGCGCTGATGAGCAACGTGGCCAAGACCGGCTGAAGCGACTAGCATCTCCGCCCTCTTTCCGGGAGGGCGGGACATGCGCGGACTTCGAACCTGGGCGATGGTGCTGGCGGCGGCCGCCGGTGGCGGTCTCGCACTGCTGGTCACGCCACACGCGGATGCCGCGAAGGCGACCGCCCGCGAGGGTGACGCCGACCGCGCCGCGCGCGCCTTCCTGGCCGCGCTGACGCCGGAGCTGCGCAAGACCGCCAGCTTTCCGGCCGACTCTCCCGAACGCCTGAACTGGAATTACGTGCCCATGGACCGCGCCGGCGTCTCGATGCTGCAGCTCGACGACCGGCAGAGCGAGGCGCTGGGTCCGCTGCTCGCCTCCGCGCTCAGTCCCGGCGGCCTGCTGACCGCGCGCGACGTCATGAAGCACGAGAACATCCTGCGCCGCGTCGAGACCGAGGCCGGCGTCGCCAACGCGTCGCGCCGGGACCCGGGCCGCTACTACACCGCCGTGTTCGGCACGCCGGGCGCCGCGGCGCCGTGGGCCTGGCGCTTCGAAGGCCATCACCTCTCGCTGAACGTGACGCAGATACCGGGCCAGCCCGCCGTGGTCACGCCGATGTTCGTCGGCGCGAATCCGGCGATCGTGAAGAACGGTCCGAACGTCGGTTATCGCATGCTCGCCGCCGAGGAAGACCTGGGCCGCGAGCTGGTGAAGATGCTCTCGGCGGAGCAACGCAAGGCGGCGACAATCCAGGACGAGGCGTTCGGCGAGATCGTCACGCGCAACGACCCGAAGGTCGCCGCGCTCGAGACCCAGGGTCTTGCGGCCGCGGACATGTCCGCCGACCAGCAGGCGCAACTCCGCCGGCTGCTGGGCCTCTACATCGGCCGCATGAACGACGCCAGCGCGAAGGAGCAGTGGGCGCGCATCGAGCGTGCAGGCTTCGGCAAACTGCACTTCGGCTGGGCAGGCGGCGTCGAGTCCGGCGACAAGCACTACTACCGCATCCACGGCCCGACCGTGCTCGTCGAATACGACGACACGCAGAACAACGCCAACCACATCCACACGGTGTATCGCGATCTCGAGCGCGACTTCGGCGGCGATACCCTGCGCGCCCACTATCGGCTCGATAGGCACGATCGAATGGCCGCGCTCGGCGCGGCTCGTTAGACTCCCCGGCAACCGAAGGAGAAACGACATGGCGAAGAAGACCACCGCGGCGATCGCGCCGCAGATCGACATCGGCATCAAGGGCAAGGACCGCGAGAAGATCGTCGCCGGCCTGTCGCGCGTGCTGGCCGACACGTACACGCTGTACCTGAAGACCCACAACTTCCACTGGAACGTCGAAGGCCCGATGTTCAACACGCTGCACCTGATGTTCATGGAGCAGTACACCGAGCTGTGGAATGCGCTGGACCTGATCGCCGAGCGCATCCGCGCACTGGGCTTCCCGGCGCCGGCCACCTACAAGGAATTCGCGAAGCTGTCGTCGATCGAGGAGACCGACGGCGTGCCCGACGCGCTCGAGATGGTCCGCCTGCTGATGACGGGCCACGAAGCCGTGGCGCGCACCGCGCGCGATGCGTTCCCGGCCGCCGAGAAGGCCGGCGACGAATCGACCTGCGACCTGTACACGCAGCGCCTCAACATCCACGAGAAGACCGCGTGGATGCTGCGCAGCCTGCTGAAGTAGGCCGCGCATGAAACGCGGGATCGGGGCGGCGTTCGGCGCCGCCCTTCTCTTTTGGGGGCTGGGCATCTCCGGGCTGTCGGTCCCGGCGCGCGCGGCGGCGGCGGAGCCGGTGCTGAAGATCGCGCTGACGTTCGACGACCTGCCGATCAACGGCACGCAGCCGGCCGGTATCACGCAGACGCAGATGGCACGCGACACGCTCGCGGTGTTGCGCAAGTACCGCATCCCCGCGTCGTACGGCTTCATCAACGCGCAGAAGCTCGAGAACGATCCGGATGGCGCGGAGGCGCTGCGGCTGTGGGTGCAGGCCGGGCATCCGCTGGCCAACCACACGTACACGCATCTCGATCTCGACAAGAACACCGCGGACGATTTCACGCGGGAGATCCTGCGCAACGAGCCGGCGCTCGAGCTCCTGATGCTGCTCGACGGCAAGATGTCGGGCAAACACGATTTCCGCTGGCTCCGCTATCCCTATCTGCACGAGGGAGACACGCTGGAGAAACGCCGCGCCGTGCGTGCGTTCCTCGCCGCACATCGCTACCAGGTGGCCGAGACCACGCTCGACTACGAGGACTACCTGTGGAACAGCGCGTATGCGCGCTGCCTCGACCGGAAGGACGCGGCGTCGATCGCCCGACTGCGCGAGAGTTACATCGCCACCGCCGACGAGTGGATGCGCGCGGAGCGCGAGATGTCGCGCCAGGTCTACGGTCGCGACATCAACCATGTGTTGCTGCTGCACCAGGGCGCGTTCAGCGCGACGATCCTGCCCGACCTGTTCGCGTTGCTGAAGAAGCGGGGTTACCGGATCGTGACGCTCGAAGAGGCGCAGAGCGATCCGGTGTATGCGGAAGATCCGGACGTCGCCCTGCCGCGTGGCGGCACGCTGATCGAACACATGGTCGTGAAGCGCGGCCTCACCTGGCCGGCGATCGCGCCGAAGCCGCGCGAGGAACTGGCGGCGATCTGCCGCTGAGCGGGTAGCCAGCCGGCAGATCTGCGCCTACGCGGCCAGCTTCACCAGCCGCATGCCGATCACGGCGCCGTACGGATCGACGATCTCCTTCATCTTCGCCTCGATGTCCTTCGAGTACTTCGCGCGCCACAGGCCGGTCTCGATGTCGAAGAATTCCTTCTCGTGGTGGTGATAGCGGTAGGCCATCGTGTGTTCGCGCGTCCAGAAGATCGCGACGTACGGCGAGGTGGCTTTCGTCTTGCGGATGACTTCGCGGTACGAGGAGATGTTCTCGTCGCCGCCGGTCACCGGCACCAGCTTCGCCAGCGCCGATTGCGCGACCGGGTCGTTGTCGAGCTTCCGCACGGTGGCCATGATGAGGTTCATCGAATGGTTGTCCATGCCGAGCTCGGAATAGGCGGTGAGTCCCCGGCCCAGCTCGAGAGAACGTCGCGCCCAGGTCAGCGAGCTGAAGGTGCAGATGCCGACCTTGTCGCCCTGGTTGAAGTTGTTGGTCGCGGGAAACACGAGGGTCGCAGCCATGTCGCACACTCCGGTGTTGGAACGACCGGAGTGTGCAGCGGGCGGCGATCGACGGGACGCGACGCGCGTCTCGTTTTTCCGGGACTTAGGACTCCCGGCTTAGGCCTCGCGCCGGCGGCGCAGGCCGCCCAACGCGCCGACGCCTAACAACATCAGCGGCAGCGCGGCCGGCAGCGGCACCGGCGTCGGCGGTTCGACCGTGAAGTTCGTGTCGAACACGACGCGGTCGCCCGGCGTCAGGCTGAAGTTCAGCAGCAGCGCGATGGAGCTGGCGACGCCCGGACCCGGGTTCGTCGGGCCCGGCAGGCCGTCGCTCTCGGTGCCGCTGGCGACGCAGCCCGGCCCGCTGGCGAGGCAGGTCAGGTTCGCGGCGAACAGGCTGAGCACGGTGCTGCCGTCGATCTGCCCGCGGTAGATGGACGGGCTGACCGCGATCGGCGCGAGTTCGAGCACCGAGTTGTTGTTCGCGTCCGTCGCGGTCGCCGTGATCGAACCGCCGAACACCGACGGCGAGAACGTCGGCGTCACCGGCAGGACGAACTGCAGGTTGAAGTTGCGCGTCGTGGTGGTGAGGTTGGTCAGCGTTAGCGTGCCGGCGATCGACGGGTCCTGGTTCAGCGTGAGGTCCCAGGCGAGATCCCAGACCGCGCCGCCGTTGAAGGAACCGCCCTGCTGCTGGCCGACGAGCGTGAAGGAGCCGTCGGTATTCGCCGTGACGGTGCCGCCGACCAGGTCGGTGGAGCCGATCTGCAGCACCGGCGCGAACGGCAGCGGCGCGTTTTGCGCCTGGACGACGGTTGCACTACCGATGACGGACAGCGCGGCACCGGCGAGCAACGTGCGGATTCCCTTGGCATTCATGCGAGCGACTCCCTCCGAATGGAAGGAATTGCAACATCGCCATATGTCCATTCCGCGACCGCGCGATGAAATGGGGACAGTCCCCGATTCCTGGCAAAAGGGGACAGTCAACTCGGGGGGGTGACTGTCCCCTTTTGCTAGGAAACGGGGACTGTCCCCATTACTTCGGCGAGACGGGCCGCCCGAACTCCGCCGACTCGTAGATCGCCCGCACCAGCGACACCGCCTTACGCGCCTCGACGCCCTCGATGAAGAACGGCCGGTTCTCCCGCACGCCGTCGATGAAATCCTGGATCTGCCGCAGGTGGCCTTCGAACCTGATCGCCATGGGTGCCGCTGCGCCCGAGCCCATCGCCGCACTCTCGCGTGTCGCGCGGATCTTCGCGTCCTCTGGCCGCTCGTCGCGGAACTCCCATTTCACGATGTCGTCGTCTTCCATCACCGCCGAGCCGTTCTCGCCGCAGATCTCGATCCGCCGCGCGAACCCCGGCCACAACGCCGTGCTCGCCTCGATCGTGCCGAACGCGCCGTTCTCGAATTTCAGCGCCGCGACCGCCGTGTCCTCGGACTCGATCCGGTGCACGCGCTGCGTCGTCCACGCGAACACCTCGCGCGGCATGCCGGCGAACCACTGCAGCAGGTCGACGCCGTGGATCGCCTGGTTGATCACCGCCCCGCCGCCGTCCTCCGCGAGCCGGCCTTTCCAGCCCGTGTAGTACTCCTTCGTGCGGTTCCACTTCACGTAGCAGCTCGCGAGCACCAGCCGTCCGAAGCGCCCCGCGTCGATCGCGGCCTTCAACTGCCGCGCCGCGTCGCCGAAGCGCGCCTGGAAGATCGACCCCACGCGCACGCCGGCCTTCGCGGCCTCGTCGAGGATGTGGTCCGTGCCTTCGACCGTCGAATCCAGCGGCTTCTCGATCATCAGGTGCTTGTGCGCGCGGATCGCCGCCAGCGCCGGCTCGAGATGCAGCGCCGACGGCGTCGTGATGCAGACCGCGTCGAGGCCCGGCTGTTTCAGCAGCTCCTTCACGTCGTCGGTGGCGAACGGGATGCCGTGCTCCGTCGCGAACGCCTGCGCGCTGCCGAGCCGCCGGCTCGCGACGCCGATCAACGCGCCGCCGTTCGCCGCCGCCACCGCGCGCGCGTGGAAATTCGCGATCGCGCCGGAACCGATGAAACCGAACCCTAACTTCTGCATGTCAGTGCGCCAATGCCTCGGGGATGTCGTGGTAGACCGCGTCGCGGAACGTCTTGTGCAGCTTGACCTTGTCGAACGGCCGCATCTGCGTGAACAGCACGGCGGCGATGTCGTTCTTCGGATCGACCCAGAACACCGTGCTCGCCGCGCCGTCCCAGAAGAACTCGCCGACCTGGCCCGACGATTCGCTGGCGTCCTTCGGCGGCGCGATGCGCACCGCGAAGTCGATGCCGAAGCCCACCTGCCCCTTCGACGGCAGCCACGACTTGTCCGTGACTTCCTTCGGCATGGCGTCAGTGGCCATCAGCTTCACCGTCTCCGGCTTGAGCACGCGCGCGCGGCCGAGTTTTCCGCCGCCCAGCAACATCCGCGCGAACTTCATGTAGTCGTCGAGCGTCGCCACCAGCCCGAAGCTGCCCGGCTTGTACGGCCAGCTCGCGCTGTTGAATTTCAGCGCCTCGTCGTCGGGCTGGCGCGTGAACGTGCCGTCGTCGTTGCGCGTGTACACCGGCGCGAGCTGCGCGCGGTCGGGATCCGTCGGCAGGATGGTGTAACGCGCGGTGGTCATGCCCAGCGGCTTGAAGATGTGCAGGTCGAGATACTTGTCCATCGGCACGCCCGACAGCTTCTCCGTCAGTGCGGCCTGGATGTCGACGGCGTCCGAGTAGAGCCAGCGCGTCCCGGGCTGGTACAGCAGCGGCACGGTCGCGAGCTTCTGCGAGATGACGCCGGTGGTGTTCTGGAATCCGCCGCGCAGGTCCGCCGCGCGATACGCCTCGCCGACCGGGCCCTTGTCGTCGGCCGTGCCGAAGCCCGCGGTGTGACGCAGGATGTCGCGGATCAGGATCGGCCGCTTCGGCGGTTCGTATTTCGGCTGGCCGTTCGCATCCTGTCCCGCGTAGACCTTCACGTTGCCCCACTCGGGCAGGTACTTCGACAGCGGCTCGTCGAGCTGGAACTTGCCGCGCTCGTAGAGCTTCATCAACGCGACGCCGATGACGGGCTTGGTCATCGAGAAGATCTCGACGATGGTGTCGCGCGCGAACGGCTTGTTGTTCTCGCGGTCCGCGAGGCCGAACGCGCCGAAGTAGACCTCCTGGCCGTGTTCGTAGACCAGGGCGGACACGCCGACGATGGCCTTGCTGTCGACCATGCCTTTCAGCGCCGTGTCGATGACCGCGGGCTGCACGTGCACGACGTTCGCCGGCGCGATGGCCGGGGCCGGCGCGGGATCCGCGGCCAACACCAGCGTGGATACACACGAGAACGCCGCCACCGCGGCGAGCTTCAGCAGCTTCATGATCCCCTCCTGCTGACTGACTGTTCTATCTACCGGGCGGGCTTCGGGCAGCCTACCCGTTTCGTGGCCAGCGACACGTCGTCCAGCCACAGGTCCTGGTCGTTCGCGGAATCCGCGTACCGTTCGAAGCCGATGTAGAAGCTGTCGAACTTCGGCGGCGCCAGCCACTGGCCGGCGAGATCCTGGCCCTTGCAGGTAGCCCGCGCGTCGCCGCGGCCGCGCACGTGCGCGACGCGTTTGCCGTCGATCCAGAACTGCAGCTCGTTCGTGGCCACGGCGACGTGCCATTCGACGCAGGCCCAGCGCTGGACCGGCAGGTTCAGCGGGGATTTCTGCTTGCAGTCGGTGGTGACGGGCGGCGTGGTCTCGAAGTTGGCCATCAGGCCGAGGCCGCCGCGGTCTTCGACGCCGAGGCGGTAGATGGAGTTGTACCGGTCGTCGGCGGAGCGGCCTTCGCCCTGCAACAGCGTCCAGTGGACGGGCGGATCGCCGGGCAATGCTTCGGGCGCGGCATCGAGCCAGAGCATCGCGCGGCCGTAGAAACCCGACTGCAGCGCGGGCAGCGGCGACTTCAGGTGGATGGCCAGGTAGCCGCGGCGGTACTTCGCACCGCGCGGGTCGTGGATGTGCAGGGATTGCGTGCCGGAGAAAGCGCGTTCGGCGTCGACGCGGATCGTCACGCCCGTGTTGTAGCTCTCTTCTTTCCAGGGGGTGCCGGGCGCGGCGCCAGCAATGCGCGATTCGAAATCGTCGGAGAAGCGATCGGCGGGAGGTTCCGCGGCCCGGAGGGTGGTAGTTAGGACGAGGAGCAGGAGGCAGGTTGCGGCCCGGAGAATGGGGACAGTCCCCATTTTCCAGGGACAGAAAATGGGTACAGTCCCCGGCGTTCTCATGGGTGCGCCACGGACAGGATGCGATAACACGTATCCAGCGTGGGCATCGCCACGCCCGCCTCGCGCGCCTTGTCGAGCGCGTAACCCAGCGTCTCCACGTATTCGAGCCGGCTGCCGCGCAGCACGTCCTGCTGCGCCGACATGCGGTGCTCCGGCGACTTCTCCAGGAAGTTCTGCCCGAGGCCGTTGAGGATGGCGATGGCCTCGCCCTCGGTGCTGCGCACGATGCTCGGCACCGGCAGCGGCGACATGTCGACCAGCGGGATGTCGAGCGCCTTCGCCAGCGCCGCGGCTTCGCGCACGATGCGCACGATGACGGCGGCGCTGCGCTCGTCCATCAGGAATTTCCAGGTGATCTGCCGCGTCAGCACCGCCAGCGGGAACTGCGCGATCCAGCCGGCGAACTTCGACCACTCGCGCGTGCGGATGTCCGGTGCTGCCACGCAACGCACGCCGGCGTCGTCGATGAGCTTCACCAGCGTTTCGACGCGCGGGCTCAGGCCGCCCTTCTCCTCGCCGATGTGCAACGCGACGTTGCGCGTGAACTTCACCTCGCCGTTCGCCAGCAGCTCGCCGGAGAAGTCCGCCATCGCGCCCAGCGTGCGCGAGTAGCCGAACACCTGCGCCAGCAGCTCGTTCTTCATGACGCCGTTCTGCACCGACAACGCCGTCTCGACCTTCAGGTCCTTCAGCGGCTCGAGGCTCTTCGCCGTGTCGATCGCCTTCGTCGCGATGATCAGCACGTCGGCTTCGCGCAGGCGGCGCGGATCGTCGACGACGGCCGTGCGCGCCTTGATGTCGGACAGACCGTTCAGCACCAGCCCCTGCCGCTGCAGCACGCGCGCGCGTTCGCCGCGCGCGATCATCGACACGTCGTGACCGGCGCGCGAGAGATGCGCGCCCAGGATGCTGCCGAGCGCGCCGGCGCCGAGGATGGTGAATCTCATGTCCGGAGTCTCACTTCTGCCGATACCGCTCGAACCACGCCAGGATGTTGTCGACCTTCGCGATCAGGTTCGACGGCCGCGCCGTCATGCCGTGCGACGCCTCGGGGATACGCACCATCATCGTGTCGATGCCGCGCAGCTTCAGCGCCTGGTAGAACTGCTCGGACTCGCCGATCGGCGTGCGGAAGTCGGACTCGCCCGTGAGCAACATCGTCGGCGTCTTCACGTTGCCGACCAGCGACAGCGGCGAACGTTTCCAGTACTGCTCGGGCTGCTCCCAGGGCTGCGAACCGAACCAGTACTTGTAGAAGAAGTTGGTCGCGTCCGACGTCAACACGAAGCTCGACCAGTTGATGACCGGCTTTGCGACCACGGCCGCGCGAAAGCGGTCCGTCTTGCCGACGATCCACGCCGTCAGCACGCCGCCGCCCGAGCCGCCGGTGACGAACAGGTTGTTCGTGTCGACGTTGCCCTGCGCGATCAGCGTGTCGACGCCCGACATCAGGTCGTCGTAGTCGTTGCCGGGATACGCGTGGTGGATCAGGTTGCCGAACTCCTCGCCGTAGCTCGTGCTGCCGCGCGGGTTGCAATAGAGCACGATGTACCCGGCCGCGGCGTAGAGCTGGATCTCGGTGGTGTAGTTAGGCCCGTAGGCGGTGAACGGCCCGCCGTGGATCTCGAGGATCAGCGGGTATTTCTTCGCCGGGTCGAAATCCGGCGGCGTCACGACCCAGCCCTGGATGTCGCGCTGGTCGAACGAGCTCTTCCACGTGAGCTCGCGGACCGCCCCCTGCGTCTTCACGCCGAGCACGTCGTC
>Ga0335075_10001806_pt1 | contig 34860 bp, 45 predicted proteins | sample Lox_Sample_24_FD_206723 | JGI IMG/M metagenome (GOLD analysis project Ga0335075, IMG submission 206723) | Soil microbial communities from Loxahatchee National Wildlife Refuge, Florida, United States - Lox_Sample_2.4 | ecosystem: Environmental > Terrestrial > Soil > Wetlands | place: USA...
CGGCAGCCGCGGCAGCGGGTCGGCCAGACCCAGGCAGGCAGGACACTGTGTCACCTGGAGACGGTGCGCGATTACCAGCTGACGTTCGGCGGGGCTCTGCTCGATAAACTCAGGCCGCTCGAGCCACTGCTCCTCTCCGCCCGCTGGCTGAGCGCCGCGCTGGCGCAGGCCTATCAGGCCATGCTCGCCGACCTGTACCGTGAGGCAGCGGACGATGCCGGCTGTGAACAAGTGCCGCTCGCGCAGCTCTGGTACGACGCGTTCGACGCGTTCGTCGGACGGGACAGGCCGGCCGATCCAGTGGTGGCCGAGTACTTGCGCCGGTGGGCCACGGTGCTCGGACTCGATACCGTCGGCAACGCCACGAAACGGCTTGAGCTGACCACCCGCGAGCTCATGGCGAAGGTGCCGCTAACCTTCCCCGCCGACGCGCCGGGATGGGCCACCGCCCGCTTCCACAGCCCGGACCTGCACGTCTGCGCGCCCTCACCGGAGGCAGTCGAGCGTGGCGAGTTCACGGTCGTACTTGGCGAACTGCACGTCAGCCTGGCCGCGTTCGATACGCACTTTTTCATGACGGGTCATCCGGCGCCTGGGGAGCTCGTCGAGGCCATGAGCAGGGACATCCCGGTCAGCAGGGTGGCCTTGGCGATACCAGACGACTGGCCGCGGACGACCGCGCGGGAGGCCGAGTGGCTGGCGGGCCCCGCGGATGTCCAGCTCGGCTTCACTGTCGCCTCCGGCATGGACCGCGAGCGGCTGCTGCCGGTCACCGCACTGACCGTGACCTCCGAAGCCGGAAACTTGATCGTACGCGCACCGGACGGGCGCTCGTGGCCACTGATCGAGACGTTTGCCGGCCTGCTGTGGATGCATGCCTTCGACACCTGGAAGCTGGCTGGAACCGGCACTCACACGCCCAGGATCACGGTCGACGGGCTAGTCCTGGTCCGCGAGACGTGGCGGACCACGGTGGCGGAAACGGGCCTTTCCGGCATCAGCGGGGAGCGCGAGCGCTACATGGCGGTCCGGCGCTGGCGGGAGGCGACCGCGCTGCCCGAGCGGATCTTCATGCGCATCGACACCGAGACCAAGCCCTGCTACTTCGATCTGACCAGCCCGCTGTACGCACGAATCCTGTGCAACATGCTGGGCGCCGCGCACCGCCGCGGCGGTCCGGGCACGGCACTGGCGATATCGGAGATGCTGCCGGGTCCGGATAAGGCATGGCTCACCGACGCGGATGGCCAACGATACACATCCGAGCTACGAGCCCAGATACGTGACCCGCGTTCCGCTCCCGCATCATAGTTCCGCAGCCCGCCCGGCTGAGCTAGCGGTACTCCATGAGGTGACGGGCCGTACCTTGGCCCGGCAGTCGTGGGTGAAGCTGGGCGGATCCAGGCTGTCCAGCACCGCCTGCTGCGTCGCTCGGAGCGCGGGCCCCGGCTCGATGCCGATTTCGCTGATCAAGAACTCGCGCGCCCGCACGTACGCCGCCAGCGCGTCAGCCTGTCGCCCGGACAGATGCAGCGCCACCATAAGCTGCTGATGGAACGCCTCCTTCAGCGGATGCAGCGCGCACAGCTCTACGAGTTCTCCGATAACTTCAAGTCCACGGCCCAGGCACAAGTCGACCCCGATCCGCTCCTGCAGCAAAGCCAGCCGCTCCTCCTCCAGCCGCACCGCGTAATGGTCAAGCTCAGGCGTCCGAGCTAGATCCGCCAGCGCGGGCCCTCGCCACAAGGCGAGCGCTTGACGGAACATGTCACCCGCCTCCCGGCACCGGCCCTCCCTCAGCCGCCGCCGGCCCTCCGCGGCCAGCGATCGGTAGTCCGTCACGTCGAGCTCATACGGAGCCACGGACATTAGGTACCCGGCCGGCTCTGTCTGCAGCACCGGATGCCGCCGCGGGTCCGCCTCCTCAGCATGACCGCGCGGCGTCAGCACCCGCCGCAACCCCGACACGTACATCTGCAACGCAGCAACCGCCGACTTCGGCGGGTACGAACCCCACAGCTCATCCACGATCCTGCTCGTGGTCAGCAGTTCATTGGCGTGAAGAAGCAACAACGCCAGCAGTACCCGCTGCTTGGGGGCCGTCGGAGTGCACCGCCGATCATCGCGCAGCACCTCCAGCGGGCCCAGCACATGAAACCTAAGGGCCATCCGCTCCACCTCGCCCGACGATTGTCATCCGAGCACCGTTTCGATATGGGTATAGAGTCCGGTAATTCGATATGGATACCGAGCCTGGTCATTCCTCGTCACCCTCGTTCCGATCCAGGGGGGACTCGCTGTAGAGCGCTAGGCGCCACCGGGCCAGAACCGGGTCGCATACGGCCAGTCTTACGGCGGCAATCGCATCGGCCGCGGTCCCGTCCGCCGGAGCCGTGACAGTGAGGACGATGTTGGGCCCAGCGGTGATGATCCTGGGACGCAACTCCCGTGGCACGAGTGCCACGAGCCGGACCGCGGCTATAGCCGCGTTATACCGAGATACGGCATCCTCGGACGTGAAGAGTACGTAAAGTGTCATTGTTTGATCGGATCCGTGGGCGGTGAGTGCCACAACGATCCGGTGCCCGTCGATCCGAAGCGGGCGGATTTCGACCCTGTTACGCGGAGCGAAGGGCGTTGTACCCTGCGGCGCGGACTGGGACGCTGGGAGGTTCCGGTGAGGCTGCTGGCACTCGGTATCAACTCCACCGAAGAGCGTGTATACAGGCACATGCTCAGCCGCGATGATTGCACTCTGGACAGCATTGCTGATTCTCTGGGTCTGGAATCCGCAAGCGTCAGGGACATTCTGACCAAGCTGCTTAATCTTTCCCTGATCAAGACTGTAGGGCCAGACCTCGTCAAGGCAGCTGAACCTACGCTGGCCATCGAGCAGTTGATCGAGAACCGGCTTGCCGAGTTGAATTCTGAATCCCACAGGGTGGCTGCGGTACTGCGGCATATTCCAGCATTTGAAAAGATCAGGACGAACCGCGAGTACGATGCTGGCTTCGCCGAGGTCGAGCGTGTCGATGGCCTAAAGGAATTGCGGGAACGGATCGACGAGATTTCTTTCTTCTCCTCGGACGAACTCTTGGCGATCCAGCCTGGGCCGGGCTTAACGCAGGCGGCTATCAATGCCGCCCGGCCGTTGGACCGTAGAGCGCTGCGGCGAAGAATGCGAATGTGCACGATCGTACATGAGAAGTCGTTGAAGAACGAGCAGATGCTGCTTTATCTCGACGAACTCGCCAGCCTCGGCGCGGAAATCCGGGTTACAGCGGAGACGCTGGAACGTGTCCTCATATTCGACCGCAGCGTGGCGGTAGTGCCTATCAACCCGGACGCCACCGGGCAGGGTGGACTGATCGTTCGCCAGGCAGGACTGCTCACCCAGATCCTGCTGCTCTTCAGTCGCTGCTGGGAGTCTTCCGTCCCTCTCCATCCCGAGGTCCAAGAATCGGAGCCGGTCACGCTGACCCCGTTGGAGCAGCAGACGCTCGCCGTGATGGCCGAGGTGGACAAAGATGTGGTTGGGGCGCGCCTCATGGGTGTTTCGCTGCGCACTTATCGTGGCTACGTGGCGAAGGTGCTGGAGAAACTGAACTCGTCCAGCCGCTTTCGGGCAGCGCTGATGGCAAAGGAACGCGGCCTGTTGTGACATCTTGGCTCTCGCTATTGGCTGTTCAATCCCAGGCATGGCTGTTGCCGGTATCGGAACCGCTCACCTGTCCTGAGCCGGAGGCGACCGTGCTAGATGTGGCCGCGGCAGGGCTGCCGACGGCGAAGACCCGCTGCGGCGTAGTAAAGGCGTAGGCCGCCAGCCCGATAGCGATGAGCGCGCCAAGCGAAACAGTACGACGCCAGGGCTTGATTGAGAACGCAGGGCTGAATGACACCGGATGCTCCTTACCTGTTTATTTCGCCGACGGACAAAGTCTGTAATAGACTGATTTCCGGTACCAGTCGCGCGACGTTCAGCAACATGCATCCTCATTTGCAGGTTCCTGCGGATTCCTGCAGGTTCCCGCGGGTCCCAGCCCAATGCCACGGGGATAAGAGCGAAACTGCCTGAGACCTGAGACCTGAGACGCGAGCCAGTTACGGCGGTTCCGCTGCAGGAGCTGCGGCGTGGCCGCCGGCGCTGCCGGGACGGACAAGGCCGCTGTGGAGCATGGACTGCTGGACGCGGCGGCGCGGGATCCCCGCATCTATTCCCGGAAGACCAGGTCTGGCTGCCGGGCCCGCCCGCAGCTGCCAGACCCGCAAACCGCCCAGCCAGCCCACGGGAAGGGTGCACGTATCCGGGCGAGACCCTCAGTTAAGTTAAGCGATAGCTTATTTGGCCGTTGCGCTGCTGGTCAGCGCGTTGGACGATACGCGAATATCAGTCACGGCGATGTCAGCACCGCTGGCGTCGCCCCGCCAGGGCTGGGGTATTGGCATGCGCGTCGAATCGGATGGCCACAGCAGGGGTAATCCCCGCCTGTACGAGCTGATCGAGAACGCCCCGAAGACCGGGAAGAGCCCTACCGTATGGGCGTGGCCGGAGCTCATCGAGCATCTCAAGGTCGCGGGCCAGCCGGTCGCCGGCCCGTGGCCGCCGCATCAGGAGCCGCGCCCCGATCCCGACTATGAATCCGGACCCGTGGCCGTGCCCGACCCGGAATCCGCCGGATAAACCCGCACCTCCATTAACACCGCCAGTCTGGAGGACAGCGCATGTACCCATCGCGGTTCCGCTACGAGGCACCGCACTCCCTGACCGAGGCGATCGGCCTGCTGCACGACGGCGGCGAGAACGCCAAGGTGCTGGCCGGCGGCCAGAGCCTGGTTCCGCTGATGAAGCTGCGCTTCGCGTCGCCGGAACTCGTGGTCGATATCAACAACGTGCCCGGCCTGGCGTACCACACGGTGGACCCGGACGGCACGCTCCGCATCGGCGCGCTGTGCCGGCACGTCGACCTTGAGCGGTCGGACGTGCTGAACCCGACCATGGCCGCCGCCGCACCGCTTATCGCGGACCCGATCGTGCGCAATCGCGGCACACTGGCCGGCTCGCTGTGTCACGCCGACCCGCAGGGCGACTGGGCGTCGGTGGTGCTGGCGCTCGGCGGTTCGGTGGTCGCGCGAGGGCCGAATGGTCAGCGGACGATCGCGCTCAAAGACTTCGTGCACGGCCCGTTCGAGAACGCGCTCGCGCCGGACGAGATCGCGGTCGAGGTCGTCATCCCGGCGGCCACCGGCACCCGGCAAGGCGGTTACCTCAAGCTGGAAAGAAGGGTCGGCGACTTCGCCACGGTCGGTGTGGCCGTCGCGGTCGAGACAGCCAACGGCACGGTAACCAAGGCCGGCATCGGCCTGACCGGCGTCGGCGGCTCCACGATCGCGGCCACCGAGGCGGCGCGGGCGCTCACCGGTCAGCCGCTCACCCCGGACACGATAAGTCGGGCCGCGGACCTGGCCGCCGAGGCGGCCAGGCCGAGGACAGACCACCGCGGCAGCGCCGACTACAAGCGGCACATGGTGCGCGTGTTCACTGAACGGATCCTGAGCAACAGCAACGGCACCGGGCACGAGGAAAAGGCGGCGTAAACGCGATGACCATGGTCTACGAGGACGATGAGGCCGCGAGCGACGTCCCGGTACGCAAGATCCGGTTCACGATCAACGGCCAGAAGAAGATCGCCGAGGTCGAGCCTCGGCTGCTGCTGTCTCACCTGATCCGCCGCGGCGCCGGCCTGACCGGAACGCACATGGGCTGCGACACCACGAACTGCGGCGCGTGCACCGTGCTCGTCGACGGCGCCGCGGTGAAGTCGTGCACGATGCTGGCCGTCCAGGCGGACGGGCACTCGATCGAGACGGTCGAAGGGCTGGCCAGCGCGAGCGAACTGCACCCGCTGCAGGAGGGCTTCAAGCAGGAGCACGGGCTCCAGTGCGGGTTCTGCACGCCGGGCATGATGATGGCCGCCAAGGCCCTGCTCGCCCGCAACCCCGACCCGACCGAGGAAGACATCCGCTGGGCACTGTCCGGCAATCTGTGCCGCTGCACCGGTTATCAGAACATCGTCAAGTCCGTCCTCTGGGCAGCCGCGAAGATGCGAGGCGAACGATGAAAGTAGACGAGATAAAGATCGGCGGGATCGGCGCCAGCCGCAAGCGGGTCGAGGACGACCGGTTCATCCGGGGCAAGGGCAACTACACCGACGACATCGTGCTGCCCGGCATGCTGCACATGGAGATCCTGCGCAGCCCGCTGGCGCACGCGCGGATCAAGTCCATCGACACCAGCAAGGCGTGGGATATCCCCGGCGTGCACCTGGTGATGACCGGCGAGATGATGGCGAGCCGGAACCTGGCCTGGATGCCGACATTGTCCTATGACACGCAGGCCGTCCTGGCCACCGACAAGGTCCGGTTCCAGGGCCAGGAGGTTGCCTGCGTCATCGCCGACGACCCGTATATCGCCAAGGACGCGTGCGAGGCGATCGAGGTCGACTACGAGCTGCTGCCGGTGATCGTGAACCCGGATCAGGCGGTGGCCGAAGGCGCGCCGGTGATCCGGGACGACAAGGAGAACCAGCCGGACAACGTAATCTACAACTGGGAGGTGGGGGACAAAACGGGCACGGACCGCGCGTTTGAACAGGCGGACGTGATCTCGAAGCTGGAACTGCACTACCCGCGCTCGCATCCGTCCCCGATCGAGTGCTGCGGCTCGGTGGCCGACTTCAACCGGGCCACCTCCAAGCTCACCGTGTACATGACCACGCAGGCGCCGCACATCATCCGCGCAGCGGTCGCCATGGTGGCCGAACTCCCCGAGCACATGATCCGGATCGTGTCGCCGGACATCGGCGGGGGGTTCGGCAATAAGGTGCCTGTGTACCCAGGCTATGTGTGCTCGATCCTGGCCTCGATCCTGCTGGAGCGGCCGGTGAAGTGGATCGAGGATAAGTCGGGCAACCTGATCTCCACCGGCTTCGCCCGCGACATCTACCTGAAGGGGGAGATGGCGCTGCGCAGGGACGGCAAGATCCTGGCCGTCCGGATGCACACCGACGCCGACCACGGCGCGTTCTTCTCCGACGCGCAGCCGAGCAAGTTCAAGCTCGGCCTGATCCACTCGGCGTTCGCCGCCTACGACATCCCGGTCGCGCACCTGACCGCTCGCGGCACCTACAGCAACAAGGCGCCCGGCGGGGTGGCCTACCGCTGCTCGTTCCGTGTCACGGAGGCGATGTTCTTCCAGGAAAGAATGGTCCAGGCCGCGGCCACCGACCTGGGCATGGACCAGGCCGAATTCCGCCGGATGAACTTCGTCCGCGATGATGACTTCCCGCACCGCACCCCGTTCGGCTTCCTCACCGACTCCGGACAGTATGCCAAATGCCTAGAAGTCGGCCTGAAGGCCATTAATTACCAAGATTTCCGGAAAAAGCAGGCGGAGGCGCGGGAACGCGGACGGCTGCTCGGCCTGGGCATCTCCACGATGACCGAGCCGCTGGGCGCCGGGAACAGCCGCGAGTACGACATCCTCGGCATCAAGATGTTCGACTCGGCCGAGCTGAAGGTACACATGACCGGCAAGGCCATCGTGCGCACCGGGGCGCGCACCCAGGGCCAGGGGCACGAGACCACCTGGGCGCAGATCGTCGCGCACGAACTCGGCATCCCCGCCGAGGACGTGGTCGTCGAAGAGGGAGACACCGACACCGCGCCATTCGGCATGGGCACATACGCGTCCCGGTCCACGCCGGTGGCCGGTGCGGCCGTCGCGATGGTGTGCCGCAAGATCCGGGCCAAGGCGCGGAGGCTGGCCGCGCACCTGCTCGAAGTTTCTGAAGAAGATATTGACTGGGAGCTGGGCCGGTTCTACGTGCGCAGCGCCCCGGACCGCGGGGTCACCATCCAGGAGTGCGCGCTGGCCGCGTACAGCAACATGCCGGACGGCATGGAGCCCGGTCTGGAGAACACCGCGTACTACGATCCGCCGAACCTGACCTGGCCGTTCGCCGTCTACATTGTCACCGTCGAGGTTGACCCTGCCACGGGCGTCTGGGACGTGCTGAGCACGGTCGCGGTCGACGACTGCGGGGTCAGGATCAACCCGATGATCGTGGAGGGCCAGATCATGGGGGGGCTGACCGAGGCGTACGCGATGGCCAGCATGCAGTTCATCACGTTCGACGCCGACGGTAACTGCGTCGGCTCGAACTACATGGACTACCTGCTGCCGACCGCGTGGGAAACGCCCGGCTACGAACTGCACAGCGAAGTGGTCACGCCGTGCCCGCACCACCCGCTGGGCGCCAAGGGCATCGGCGAGTGCGCGGCCGTCGGCGGGCCCGCCGCGTTCGTGAACGCGGTGATCGACGCGATCTCGCAGACGGGTGTGCGCAACATCGACATGCCACTGCTGCCTGACCGGGTCTGGGAGGCGCTGGAAACCGGCCGCGACGTATCAGGTGCGCCGCCGGTGAAGAGCTCGTGATGGACGGCTGGGCGGTTCTTGAGCAGGCAGCGGAGCTGGCTCGCCGGGGTGAGGCGTTCGCGCTGGCGACCGTGGTCTGGCGGCAGGGGCCGTCGTCGAGTAAGCCAGGCTCGCGGGCGATCATCACCGCCGACGGGCAGGTACGCGGCTGGATCGGCGGCGCCTGCGCCGAGCCGGCCGTGGTCAGGGCCGCCCACGAGGCCATCAGCTCGGGCGACCCGGCGCTCTTGCTGCTGGGTCAGCCCGACCAGTTTCCCGGTGCTCGCGCTGGCGAGAGGATCGTCCCCATTTCGTGCCAGAGCGAGGGGGCGCTCGAGGTGTACATCGAACCGGTGCTCCCGGTGCCCCGCCTGGTGGTCGTGGGCGGCTCCCCGATGGCGCACACGCTCACCGAGCTGGCCAGCGCTCTGGGCTGGCGAGCCGAGCTGGTCGCGGGAAAGGACTTCGGCAGCACGGACGCGGACCGGCGCACGATGGTGGTGGTCGCCACCCAAGGACATGACGATGAGGGGGTCCTTGAGCGGGCGGTCGCCGCGGAGCCTGCTTACCTGGGGCTCGTCGGTTCCCGCAAGCGAGGTACCGCCGTGCTCGGCTACCTCGCCGATCGCGGCGTGCCCCAGGAACAGCTGGGCCGCGTCCGGGTGCCGGCCGGGCTCGACCTCGGCCACACCACGCACGTCGAGATAGCCGTCGCGGTCCTCGCCGAGCTCGTCCAGGTTCGCGCGTCCGGTTTCGTGCCGAGCACCGCCCCCGCGCAAGGGGCGGCCCAGGAAAGCTGCTGTCACCAGGAGAAGACCCATGCTGATTAAGAATGAGTTCGAGGTCGCCGAACCGGTCGATAAGGTGTGGCAGTTCTTCCAGAACATCCCGCAGGTGGCGACCTGCCTGCCCGGCACCGCGCTGACCGAGGAACTTAACGACGACAAATACAAGGGCACGGTGGCGGTCCGGATGGGTCCGGTGCGGCTCCAGTTCGCCGGCACCGCCGACATCACGTCCCGGGACGAGGCCGCTCACCGCATCGTGGTGAACGCGGTCGGCGCCGAGCAGAAGGGGCGCGGCCAGGCCAGCATGGTAGTAACCGCGACGCTGGTCAAGACGGGCCGCGGCACCCGGATCGACGTGACCCAGGATCTGCAGCTGGCCGGCGCCGCCGCCCAGTACGGGCGCGGCATGATCTCCGATGTCACCGCGGTCCTCATGCATGAGTTCTCCGCGAACCTGCAGGACCGCATCGCGCGGATCGACAGGGGCGAGTCTGTCTCGATGACCTCGGCTGCCCCCGCCCGCGGTTTCTCGCTGGCGCTGCGAGCCGCCCGGATGGCGCTGGCCCGGGTGTTCAGAAGGTTCTTCCTGCCCTACCAGGAGGCGTAGTCATGGCGCTTTGGTGGATCGGCAACGTGATCCTGCTTGTGGTGGTCTTGCCCGTCGTCATCTACCTGCTCAACCGCGTGCTCGCGGCGCTGGAGCGGATCCGCGGCGCCAGCGACACGATCCTGCGCGGTGGCGTGGCGCTGATCGGCGAGCTCGACGGCGTCCCGGAGGCGCTCGCCGTCACCGACACCACGATCAAGGAAGTCGCGAACGGCGCGGTCAGGTACGCCGGCTCGGTCGCGAAGCTACTCGGCTAACCGGAGGTTGTGCAGATGCCAGCAGCTGCCTGGATGACGCTGATCGTCGCTTTTCTCATTATCGGTTTCGCAGCGCTCGGCCTGATCCGGGTCATCTTGCATCTGCGTGCCGTCAAGTCCACGCTCGGCGCGCTGCTCGGCGGCGTCGAGGTGGTCGCCGCGCAGACCGCTCCGGTGCCGGACGCGCTGGCTTCGGTGAACGCCAGCCTGAAGCCCGTCAGGGACTTCTGCGAGGGGGTGTGATGTCTTCTTCTCACGTGCTAGCCGCCGGTTTCAGTTCCACCGGATGGTGGATCGGCTACACGATCGGCATCGTTATCGTGCTGGTCGTCGTCGCGCTCGTGGTCCCGATCCTGCTGCTCGCCCGGTCGATCGGCGGCCAGGCGTCGGCAATCAACGCGTCGCTGGAGAAGTCGGTGCACAACACCGCGGCGCTTGCCGGGCTGCGCACCACGATCGAGCACGCCACGATCATCATCGGCGGCCTGCAGCGCGGCCGTCACCGGCTGGGAGGCTGATGTGAACGGTACCGAGCACACCCTGTGGGTGGTGGCGATCATCGTCGGCTTCGTCGTGGTGCTCGCCGTCGCCGCCCTGCTCACCGTGCTTATCGTCTTGGTGAAGAACATCGACCGGCGCGTGGTCACGGTTCGCGACACGCTCAAGGCGGCCGCCGCCAACACCGCGGATACCGCCCTGATCCCGCAGGTCGCGGCCGGCGTGGAGGCCGTCCTGGCCGAAGGCCTGCAGCATCATCTGTTCCTCGGCCGAGTGCTAGGCAAGGTGAAGTCATGACCGTGCTGGTGATCTTGACGGTTATTGACATCGTCCTGCTGATTGCGGGCCTGGCGGTGTACCTGTTCTGGGTCGGCACGCTGCTCACCCGGATCGCCGGGAACCTGGAGGAGTGCGCGGAGATCGTCGGCACGATCGTTTCGCATGCCAAGCTGATCGGTCCCGGTGTCGGCCACATCAACGAGACCGGCGGCGTGGTGGCCGGCGCGCTGCCGCTCCTGTACGGCATGGCCGAGGAGATAGTCGCCGACGTCGCAGCTTCTGCCGCCGGTGCCGCTGCCAGTGGCGGTGCCGCTGCCAGTGGCGGTCCCGGTGCGGACGGTCAGCCCGCCCCGGCCGAGCCCGCCGCCCCCGGGCCCGCCCGCCCTGCCTCCGGCACCCGCCGCTCCCGCCTCCTGCAAACGGTCGGCTACACCCCCGCTAGTCGACCCCCCGGCTAGTCGACTCCCCCGCTGGGGGTCTGTGGCCCCGTACCCCCAGGGGGCTCGGGGCCACGAAGCGCCATAGCGGAGGCCGTTCCGTTGGCGTAGAGTTGCGTTATTACTCCAGTTGCGGGGTCACGATGGCAGATGGCTGATGATGCGCCGGATCTACGGGAGCCCGGTCCGGTCGCCAGGTTTCTTTTCGGCCGGGTTATCCGGCGGTTGGTTGGTCCGTCCGCCGGGGAAGCGACGGTGAAGGCCCTCATGGCGTCGCCTGACCGCTATATCCCTGATCCTGGCCAGGAGCCGGCACCAGCTGAGATCATCACCGACCCGGACCTAGCCGAGCGCCTGCCCAGACTGCTCGCCTGCGGGATGCCGCAGACGTCGGCGGTGCCACGTTCCGCCTGGTTCTCGTTCAGCGCCAAACTGGAGGAGGACGGGGACACGCTAATCGTCAGCACGCGCTCGGGGGACAGAGGGAAAGTGAGTAAGGACGAGAACGGGAACGTGCTTCTCGTCCGTGCGCCGTCGGAGCGCGTCGGGAAACTGAGTCCTGCGGACGCTGACGTGTACCGGACCCACCTCCGGACCGCTCGGCTCTGCGGCCAGTCAGTCGCCGTGGTGGTGTCCGGCCGCAGGAAAGGCGGGCGGCTGCGGGGTGTCACCGTCCGGCTCGTATGAGATCTCTGGCGGTATGACGGCAGCGGTGTGGCCGAGTAGCCTTACAGCCATGGGAAGGGTGCCGTTGCGGACGTGGCCGTACACTCCGGCTCGCGGGTGGACGGCCGATGACCTCCGATGCCGAACTCGATCTTCTCAAGCGCGTCGAGCTGATTGACGGAGCCCTTGTCATCATGAGCCCGCAGACCGCCTGGAATCGAGCTGTGATCATGCTATTCGCGCGGGAGCTAGCGGAGCAGGCACCGCCGCATCTCAAGGCCACATCTGAGATGGACATCAAGCTCAGCGAGCGACAGCGTCCCGTACCGGACGTGCTGGTCATCTCCCAGGAAGCCAGCGAGGATTTCACCCGTACGTGCTATCTGCCCCGGGAGATCAGCCTCGTGGCCGAGGTGGTCTCTGAGGAGTCATGAGTGCGGGACCGGGAGCGGAAGCCTCAGCTGTACGCCTGGGCAGGAATACCGTTCTACTGGCGCATAGAGAACGTGAACGGCAAGCCGGTTGTCTTTACCTTCGAACTGGATCCGGCGAATAGCTCGTACGCGCCGGGCGGCGTCTTTCATGACCGGCTGAAGACATCGGTTCCCTTCCCGTTGGACATCGACCTCGCCCGGATCCGGTAGCTTCCCCGAAGAGCCTTGAGTTCAGCGGCATTGTGATCTAGGCGGATAGCAGGAGTTCCTTGCTGTCTGTGACTACAAGTGCCAAGTCGAACCACCGGTCAAGGGTCCTGGTGTCGTCACAGCCGTTGACCGCGTCGCGGACCTCGTCGGGCACCTCGATGCCACGCTTGTCGAAGATCCGCAGGATGTCCTCGCGCCGTCCCTCGATCCGTCCCTCGATCCGTCCCTCGATCCGTCCCTCGCGGCGCCCTTCGCGCTGGCCTTCGCGGCGCATCTGGGAGACGTACGGGTAGCCTGCTTTGGTCGCCATCAGCTGCCTCCATATAATCCGCCCGGCGGTCTTGCCGAGCCCGGCCTCGGTAAACTCCGCGAGTGAGGCCCCGGTCTGGGCGTCCACCGTGGTGAGCGCGTCGGCCAGTACCTCCAGTATGGCACCCACCTCACGGGAGCGGCTGTGGGTGAGTGCGGAGAGCATGGTGAAGCACACGTCCTGAGCGGCCTCGGCCGGATCGGTCACCGCTGGCACGTTGTCCGGCCCTAGCACGGCCGGGTTGACGATCATGCTAACCAGCCCGCCCACCCCGATCTTGATCGGCTCTCTGGCCCACCTCGCGGTGGCGCGCTTGCTGCACACGACCAGCAGTACGACGTCACAGCCGTACTTGTCATGCAGGTAGGCGATCGCATATGGCCACCGGCTGCGCCGCTCCTCATCAGGCTGAGTCTGGGACTCGATTACCAGGATGTACCGGCCGCAGCTGCTCTCCCCGATGAACTCGGCTAGCAGCACCGAATCCACCCGCCGCTCCATCGGCAGCGTCTCGGTCAGGTCCACGGTCATGACGCTGACCTGGTCCGGAACGGGCAGGTCGGCGCCCAGGATGCGGTTCATGGCCCTGGCGAACAACTCCAGGTCGCGCTGGAAGATGCGGTGCAGGGCTTCATGTTCGGAGGTGAGGGCCATGATTGAACCGTACTCTCCGTGACCGATAAATTACAAATCGGCAACGTGTTGCCAATTTCGGAATAATCGGCATCTCTCGGTGTGCTCGCCGACTGGACTGGACTGGACTCCACAAAGCCCCCGCCGCACGGCTCCACGGCTAGTGTGTGGTGCCGATCCACTCGGCCTTCCAGGACGGGTCGTACTGCTGGTCATTGCAGCCGGGACGGTAGATGGCGGTCAGTTCGCGGGTGATCTGCTCGCGGTGTGACCGGGTGCCGCCTGGCACCTCGTACGTGCATATGTACACCCTCCATCGCGACCCGGCGCGCTTGATCCAGCACGGTGACCGGGGGTGCCGGAACGGGAACCGCTCAGCGGACAGATCCTCGGCGTGGCCGACGTAGATGACCGCGTAATGCTCGGGCTTGCCCGCGGGGTCGGGCTTGTACGCGATCGCGTACACGGCGGCAGTCGGCGGCGCGGCCCAGCCCGCGAGCAGCCGCGGTCCCTCGAACGGGTATCCCGCCAGGGAGCCGAGCCTGATCATCAGGCCACCTCCAGCGCTTCCGCCAGCCGTTCCAGGCTCGCCAGATCGTGCCCGGAAAGCAAGAGGTCGATGTGCGGCGCGGCCGCCATCATGCCGAGCGTGCTGGGCAGGGACGATGACGACTGGTGCGGATTGAGCCAGACGATCCGGTAACACAGCCGCGATAGCCTCTCCATTGCGGTCGCGAGGACCTCGGGGTCGCCGCGATCAAGTCCGTCCGAGCAGATGATCACTACGCCGCCCCGGCACAGTCCGGCGCGCCCCCATCGGTGCACGAAAGTCCGCAGTGACTCCCCGATTCGCGTGCCGCCCTCCCAGTCCGTCACCAACTCGCCGGCCGCCGTCAGCGCCATGTCCGGCCGCCGGTGAGAGAGGGCACGGGTGACACGGGTGAGCCTGGTCCCGAAGCAGAACACCTCAACACGCGCCGCGGCGTGCCTGGCCGTGTGCGCGAACTGAAGCAGGTTCCGCGAGTAATCGGCCATAGAGCCGGACACGTCCAGGATGAGGATCAACGGCCGGGGCCTGGTCCGCCGCTGCCGGAAGAACAGCTCGCCGGGCTCGCCGTGCGCCCGCATCGACCGCCGGATCATCGCCCGCATATCCAGCGCGCAGCCGGACGGCGCGGTCCTGGTGCGCCGTGTCCTGCGCACTGGCGGGGTGAGCCGCATCCGGGCCATGATCCGCCGCAGCGCGGCCAGCTCGGCCGGGGTGCACGCGGCGAACGACCGGTGCTTGAGCGCGTTCACGTCGGAGGCGAGCAGGCCGAGCACGGTCGGCTGTTCTTCATCCTCGGTCTGTTCAGGTCCGGACAGCGGCTGCACGAGTTCCGCGGCGATGGCGGAGCCGGACGCCGATGTAGGCAGCGTGAGCGCGCCGCTGCCCAGTTCGCCATCATCGAGGAAGTACCGCCGGAACACCCTGTCGTAGACCCCGATGTCTTCCCTGCGGTTGACCAGCGTCACCCGCCCGGCCCAGTACAGATCGGTGAGGTCGGACGGGTCGAGCGGCCTCATGGCCGAACAGTAGGTGAGCATGTCACCGGTGCCCACCGTGAGCCCGGCGGCCCGCAGCGCCCGCGCGAACCCCACTAGCAGGCCGGTGAACGGGTCAGGCACCGGACGTGATCTCCGTCAGGTTTTCCTGTACCAGTTCGAGGTCGTCCCGGTCCTTGATCACAGCGCCGAGAGTGTGCGCCGTAGGCTCGTGCTCCCCCAGGAACCCCAGCATGCGGACCCAGTCGATGGTTTCGGCCACTCCCGGCGGTTTGGCTAGCTCCATCTCCCGGAGCCGGTGCACGGCGCGCACGACCTTCCTGGTCAGCTCGGGCTCGGCGTCCGGCGCGCGCACCGCGATGATTTCCACCTCGCGGTCGAAGGACGGGTAGCCAATCCAGTGGTAGAGGCAGCGCCGCCGCAGCGCGTCGTGCAGTTCCCTGGTCCGGTTGGAGGTCAAGATCACGGCCGGCCAGGACGGCGCGGTCACCGTGCCGATCTCGGGGATGCTGATCTGGAAGTCGGATAGCACCTCAAGCAGGAACGCCTCGAACTCGTCGTCGGCCCGGTCGATCTCGTCGATCAGCAGCACCGCGCCCTGGCCGGCCCGGACTGCGGCCAGCAGCGGACGTTCCAGCAGGTACTTGGGCCCGAACAGCTGGTCTACCGCGCTTTCAGAAGCAGCCTGGCGTTCCGATAGCGCCCGGATCGCCAGCATCTGGCGGGCGTAGTCCCACTCGTACAGGGCCTGGCTGGTGTCGATGCCCTCGTAGCACTGCAGCCGGATCAGCCGTCGGCCGTACACCTCCGCCAGCACCTTGGCGACCTCCGTTTTGCCAACGCCGACCTCGCCCTCCAGCAGCACTGGCCGGTGCAGCGACAGCGAGACAAGCAGCGCGGTGGCAAGCCCCCGGTCGGCCAGGTAGCCACCGTGTCTCAGGCCATCGGTCAGCTCGGCGACAGTTGCCGGATACTCAATCACCGGATACTGGGGCTCCGGATACTGGATCACCGGATATTGGGCCAACGGGGCCGAGAACTAGATCCCGCACGGTGTCGCCGGACCGGCATAGCTTGCCTTCGCGTTCTAGCCGGGCATGCCACGCGGTGGCCAGGTCGGCGGCGCCATCCGCGAAGTCCTCGAACCCCACTCCCGCGTCGTCCATCCGCTTGCACGACTTCGTCTCCGAGCCGAGGTCAGTGCCGGTCTGTCCCTGGCTGCGCCAGATCCCGCGCAGCACTTCAAGCGGCTCACTCATGAACCGACGATAACTCCAGCACGCGCTCGGATCGACCGGTGATTAACCGATCTCTTAATCAGCGAGGCAGGAGCCCCTGACCTGGGAAAACTCAGGAAGGGGCTTTGCGGGTGAATAAGCTCGCTACACTCGCACCATCCGGTGACCGTCGCCGTTCTAGTGACCGCCAACGCAGTAGTGACCCACATCACACTCCCGTAGGCGGTCTGGTGTCCGACCCGTTCGATGTCTCGATCGCCGGCTTCGCGCTGGCCATCCCCACGCTGCCCGGCAGGCGCAAGGGCGCCTCGACGCAGAAGCTGTACCTGTACCACGCCGGGCGGCTGGCCAGGTGGGCGCGGCAGCGGGGGCACGAGGGATTCGGCACCCTCACCAAGCACGATCTGAGGGCCTACCTCGCATCCCTGGTCAGCCGGGCAGGGGACGAGGCAAGTCCCGCGTACAAGTCGTCGGTCCTGGACGGGATCAAGTGCCTGTACGTGTACCTCGAAGAGGACGAGGACATCCCGGACATCGCCCTCAAGCTCTCCGTGGGCCGCGTCCTGGAGAGCGACCGCATCGCCCACCTCGACAGGCCCGAGGTCGACCGGCTGCTCGGTGCCTGCGCCGACGACCGGGACCGGGCGGTCATCTCGGTGATGCTCGACTGCGGCCTGCGGATCAGCGAGCTGGCGTCGCTGGACCTGGCCGAGACGCAGGCGGACCTCGCCGCCATGCGCCTGCTGGTCCGGGGCAGGGGCAGCAAGATCCGCTCGGTGCCCTACGGCCCGGACACCGCCCGCGCCCTGCGCCGCTACATCAAGAGCCGGGCGCAAAGCAGGCACGCCCACCTGGCCGCGCTGTGGCTGGGACGCGGCGGCGAGATGCACGACAAGGGCCTCGACGCGCTGATCAGGCGTGTCGGCGCGCGAGCCGGGATCGACGACATCTACCCCCACCTGCTGCGCCATACCTGGGCGCACCATTACCGCCTCAACGGCGGCCAGGTCGACAACCTGGTCTACCTGGCCGGGTGGTCGGGACCTGCCATGGCGCTTCGCTACGGCCGGTCGGCCGCCGCCGAGCGCGCCGAGATCGAGGCCCGGACGATCAGCCTCGTCGGCCGTTCGGGAGGCCGCCGTGGCTGAGTACCTGAGCACCGATCCGCCGCACGCCTACATCCCGGTGGGACCGGTCCAGTGCACGCCGCTGGGCAGCTTCCGTTCGCCGCAGGAGCGCAGGGAGGCGTTCGCCGCCGCCCTGGAGGGCGTCGAGCTGGGCGCCTACGACGAGCGCATGATCGAGTGGCTGACTCAGCTGGATGACCCGACGTGCCGCACGATCGCGTCGCTGATCTGGCGCTGCCGCATCGAGGGAGCGCCCAGGGCAGCCGGGGGTGAGTCATGACCGGCGACCAGGACGCCATCACCGCCCTGGTGGCCGAGATCCAGGCGGAGGTGACCGGGGCGTCGGCCTGGGTCGACTTCGCCGAGGACGAGATCGAGCAGGCCGCGGCACGCCACCCTGGGGCGTCCGACGATCTCTACCACGCCTTCTGCCTCCTGCTGCCCGCGATCGAGGTGAGCGCGTGGGGGACCGAGTTCGTCTACCGTGCCCATTGCCGCGAGCTGCTGGAGCGGGTGGCGACGGGGGAGGACACCAGGCCGGGCACGACCGTCGAGTGCCTGCTGGCGATGGCCGAGGTGTCGAAGAGGATCCCGCTGAACGGCACCGCGGCCGGCCTGTACTTCAGGCTGTGGGCGCGGGCGTTCCCGGAGCACGAGCTGTCCGACCGCGGCGAGTACTACGAGGCCCTGTACAAGGAGAGCATCGACAAGACCGAGCAGGAGCTGCGCCGCAAGCTCAGCCTGCGGGGCCGCGTGGTGCTGCGGGACTTCACCTGCGACGGCACTCACCACGGGCAGCCAGCCGAGTGCAAGTACGCGGAGGCGCGGTCATGACCGGCACGAGGGTCCGGCTGATGGCCGCGCTGCCGGTGGCGGCGGTGGCCGCCGTGGCCGGCATCATCTCCTACACGCACATCTACCGGCTGGCCCTGGCCGAGGGACAGACGCCGTTCGACTCGCGCCTGTTCCCGTTCGCGGTGGACGGGCTCATCGTGGCCGGGTCGGTGGCGCTCTACCGGGCCACGTCCGGCCAGCCGTGGCTCGGGTGGCTCGGAGTCGGCCCGGGCGTGCTCGCCACCTTGTACGCGAACGTGGAGTCAGGCATCAGCCGGGGAGTGCTGGCGGCCATCGTGGCCGGATGGCCGGCCATCGCGTTCGCCCTGGCCAGCTTCCTGTTCGAGCAGTCGTTCAAGCCGGGCCGTGGCCAGATACCGGCCACCGTGGCCATGCGCGGCCAGTGCGGTCACGTAATGACCGGCGACGCCGAGTCGGTGACCGTCGGGATGTACCTGCACCAGCGCGACTGCCTCGGCGTCACGCCGTCGATGCGCCAGCTCTCGGCCACGTCCGGCCTGTCCCGCCACAAGGTGGCCGGACTGGTCGGCGCCCTCGCCGGATCGGGGGCCGCGGCATGAACGCGATCAGGATCGTGGCCGCGACCGTCGTGGCCGTGCTCGTCTTCCTAGCCACCGCGTGCGGTGCCGGCAGCCACGGCGGGCCGGCTCCGGCGGCATCGGCAATACCTTCAAGGTCGCCAGTGTCCTCGTGCGAGGCGACGGTGCTGGCGCTGCTGGGCGAGTCGGCGGCGAACCTGGAGAACGGCTACTCCGGCGGCCTGGACACCGTGCAGGTGATGGAGAAGTACGGCGAGAACAGTGCGGTGTACCGGGCGTTCGTGCAGCTGGACGGCGCGGTGCTTTCCGCCGAGGAGCAGGACGGCAACACCGGGCTGCTGACGCCGTTCGTCGGCCAGGCCGCAGCGCTGTGCAGGGAGTACAGCAGATGACGAGAGGAGGCGGCGCGGTATACGGGACGCAGCCCGGCTGGGCTGCGAACCCCGTCGCCCGGTGCTGGGACCTGCATGACGAGCGCGGCAGGCTGGCGGGCCAGGTGGGGGCGGATACAGTCAGCCGCCACGGCCATGAGGCTGCCTTCCAGGCGTGGGCCACACACCGGTTCGGCGTGCCGCTGCCGCGCGGAAGCGCTCGCGACGACGCCGCGCTGGCGTGGATCAGGGAGGTGCTCGGCGACGAGATCGCCGACCTTGCGTCCGGAATGCCTCGCGAGTCGCCTATGACGTAACCACACCACATCCGAACGCATAAAGGTCCCGCCCTATTCTGTGAGTTGTCGAGGCTCACGAGGAAAGCGCGGGACCTTATGTCTGCACAGCCTAGCGGGCACGCCGCTGACGGCGTGCACCTGGGCGACCGGCTGGCCAGGCTGCGGCGGCTCGCCGGGCTGACCCAGGAGCAGGTCGCCGAGCGGTCAGGCGTGTCGATCGACGTCGTCCGGAAACTGGAGCAGCGCCGTAAGCACTCCGCCCGCCTTCCCACCCTGCACGCGCTGGCCAGGGGGCTCGGCACGGAGCTGACCAGCCTGCTCGGCGAGCCGCCGGGCATCGCCTCCAACGGCGCGCCCGAGTCGCCCGAGCTGATCGAGCTGCGCAGGGCCGTCATGCCGTCGCTGGTGCCGAAGGCGCCCGCCATGAGCGACCTGGGCTCGCTGTCGATCGGGGTGCTGCGCCAGGAGATCGCCGACGGCTGGAGCCTGTACCACAGCGCCAACTTCGCGCAGCTCTTCCCCCTGCTGCCGGGGATCATCGCCGAAGCGCGGCTGCTCGCGGCGGTCGGCACCGCTGACCAGAAGGCCGCCGGGTCCGCCGCGCTGGGGAAGGCGCTCCAGCTCGCGGGTCACCTGTCGATCCGGCTGGGCAAGACCGACCTGGCGCTGTCCGCGCTGGAGCGCGCGGCGTCGGCGGCCGGGGATTCGGGTGACCCGCTGCTCGGCCCGATGATCTACGGCTCGGTGGCCTGGGCGTACCAGCGGCAGAACAGGCTGGACGACGCACAGGAACTCGCGCTCACGGCCGCCGACGGACTGGAGGGCGGCAAGCTCGACAGCGCGGCCCGGGTGCGCGTGTGGGGCGGGCTGATGCTGTCCGCGGCGACCAGCTCGGCCAGGATGGGCGACTACGACGAGGCGCGTGACGTCATGATCGCGGCCGAGGAAGGAGCCGGACGCCTCGCCGCTCTGCCGCCGCCCGACGACGACGGCAGGCTGCTGTCGGTCTTCAGCACGTCCTCGGTCCGGATCGAGCGCGTGCGCCTGGCCGTGCAGTACGGCCGGCCGGACGAGGCGCTGGAGCTGGCCAAGCGCACCAGGCTCAGCGCGGACACCCCGCCGTCGTGGCGGACGTGGCTGCTGCTGGACGTCGCCCGGGCCTACGCCGACACGGGCGACGCCGAGAACGCCGTGCGGACGCTGGAGACGCTGCGCCGTGTCGCTCCGCTGTGGATGCGCCAGCACACGCTGGCCGTGGCGATCGTCACCGATCTATGGGCCGGATCTACGCACCCGGCCGGGCTGCGCAAGCTCGCCGACTATCTCGGTGTGATCAGCTAGCTGCCTGAAGGTAGGACGTTCCGTCTCTGTTACCGCTCTGCCCGTCGCGAAACGCTGCCTGTACGGCTACCGCTATTACGTCGGACAGGGAGGTTCGCGATGAATCGGGCAGCGCCGGAGGAAGCTGCCGGGCCGGCGGCCCCGGCAGGCAGGACCCGGTCACGCGCCGCGAGCAGTTCGAGGCCACGCACCCCGGCGTCGTGATCCTGCCGCCGTCTGCCGGGCGCTGGCGCGCGGTGGCCGGTGGCCAGACCTACGGGGATTACAACCTGTCGGGGCTGCTGGACCAGCTCGACGAGGTCTGCAGAGACGTGCCGGAGGACCCGCGAGAAGGCTGACAGACCACGGCTCTGTCGGAGGGAACCCCTTCGCACCGGGTCCTCCGGCACCTTGCCCGGGTTAGCGCGGATTTCCGCGCAGCCAGTTCAGGGCAACAGTTTTACGGGCACGATGCTCCTGACCTGCAGAAATCGGATCGGCGACAGCGAGATGCGAAGGCCGATATCGCTGCTTGGGTGGAACATCACAGCTGTTATGTGGCTGTGGCCGAGACGCTGAGCACGCTAGCGGCGACCAGCGGTGAGGGCAGATAGGCTCATTTGCAGTGATCGTGGCCCATTCCGGGCGCCGCCCCTTCCTGCTGTGATGAGTACGGCGGGACAGCGAGTGGCAGCTCGACAGGCAGATCGGGACAACGAAAGCGCTGTACCTGCGCTGATCCGAGCCAGCTGACCTCGGCGAACTCACCGGAGGTGCCCGCTCCGCCCGGCTGTCGTGAGGGGCGAATTAGCTGTGTGAAAATCGGCGTTAGACCACCGGGAACAGTTCCAGCAGCGCGTCGGCCGCGATCGTGAAGCTATCGCCGCTCGTGCCCTCCTTGGCCTACAAGGGCCAGCGGGGACCATGGGCGAGCTGGACCGCGTGAAGGTCGGCGTCCCCGAGGTGGCGGACAAGCTGAACGTGACGACGGTAAAAACCCGGTAGGTCATCACGCTTCTCACCGAAGCTGGGCAGGCCGGTAACTGTCCGGACCGTGTGCTGCTAACCATAAGAGCGGCCGACGGACCGGGAGGCACTCGGATCCGTGCGTGGTCGCCCAGGGGCAGTGGAGGAGCCTGCCGCTGGAGTCCCCTGCGGCAGGCTCCTCCGCTTGGCCCACGCTCACAGAAGCTTGTACAGCATGTACAGCGCGGTCGCGCCGCTGAGCGCCTTCTGCCAGCCCCTGGGCAGGATCCCCAGCGCGACTAGCGCGGAGGCCAGCCCGAGCAGCTTCCCGAAGTCATCGCCCGGGAATCCGGCAACAGCAGTCCTGGCCACGGCACTCACCTCCTTTCGCCATGAAGCTCCCCAGCCGGTGCCGGGAGAGAAATTTGTTGTTCCTTCTCCATCATTATCCCAGCTGCAAGGTCGATAGTGGTGATCGAGAATGGTCCAATAAGGTGTAATCTCCATAGTGTGGAAGAGGTAACCGGCGTCGGCACGATCCACCAGCTCACTGCCGACGCGGCAGCGGCCGGACATCAGGTCACCGTGCGCATGATCAGGGACTGGACCGAGGCCGGACTGCTGGACTATCCACAGCGCCGTCCAGCGGGTAAGGGCCGCGGCTCCAGGCAAGCCTTGTATCCGGCGACCCAGCGGAGTCTGTTTCTCACCCTGCTGCACCACCGCAGCAGCAACGGGATCAGCAGCCTGGCCCGGATCCCTGTCGGCATCTGGATGTACTGGGGCGATGAGTTCGTGCCCCTGCGCCAGGTCCGGCGCGCAATGAACACCTGGCTCGGCGATCCTCGGGATAGCTTGCGACGGGCGCGGGAGACCGCCGGTGAGGTCGTCCGGCAGCTCGATAACCCGGCCGCGGCTCCGGCCGCGCGCCGCGAACTGCGCAATGCCCTCGCCGACCTCGCCTACACAGGTCGGCCCGACTTCGCGCGCCTGGAACGTGCCGTCTCTGAGGTCTTCGACGCCGGTTTCGGCACTTTGCGCAGAGCTGTCGGGCATCCGGCCGCCCCGGCTATGTCCGAGTCGGTGATCACCATGCTCAAAGCCAGGCTCGCCGCCGTCGACCTACTGAGGACGGGGAAGGTCAGCGACCACGACTTCTACACCGCCCGCCACGTCCACCGGGTAGCTTATGCAGAATACGCAGCAAGTCAGCAATTCTTCGCGATGCACGCACCCCCCGACAACCCGGACATGTACGAACCGGTGACGGCAGAAGCCGCTCTCAACGCCTGCTGCGGCCACCTGCTCACCAGCATTGGCCTGGCCAGCCTCTACCCCGAACGAGCCGGCCAGATCGGCGTCGAACCCGCGCCCGTCGGCCATCCCTGGCGTTCGCTGACCTGACGGCGACGCGAAATCCGGCTGCTCTAGCGTCTCGGTAGGCCGCTCAGTTCAAGATGGAAGCTCTGCGGAGCTGGGTCGGGAGCCTGTTTCGCAAGGCGCAACGGGCAGTGTTGGCAGGAGACCGGCGGTACCGCCGCCTGCAACGGGTGCGGCATGCTGGCCTGTGACGGATAGCGAGAGTGACCTTGTGCAGGCGTCGGTGCAGCTGACGGTTTCTCCCGTTTGTATGCCATCGCGCCTGGCCGTCACCACCGCCCGCGGCCGGAACGGCGGGCGCGAGCACCGGCTGCCCCCGGAGCAGGTCCTGGCTGCCAAGGATCTGCGCGCGGCCGGGCGCTCGGTCAAAGAGGCCAGTAAGTTGCTCGGCGACGGCAAGCCGGTCAGCCGCCAGATGGTCTACTGGGCCCTGGGAACGCTTGATGTGGCGTCCTTACCGTGCTCGCATAGCCAGCCCATCTCCGCGGGCTGGGCGGCACACCTCGGCGTCATGGCGACCATGGCCGTCGAGGGCCTTCTTCAGGATTGAAACTGCCACTTGAGAATTACCGCGCCGCCGGATTGCTGCTCAGCTATGCCAGCTCCGGTACTCGATGAAGTCGCGCTCGGAGGCGTCGAGCACATCAACGTAGTCACTTTCATGATCATGTGTAGGTGGCACGCCCAGGTCTGTGAGCAGCAGCCGCAGGACCGACTCGATGCTGACCCGCCCGGTAGGCAGGTGCGCATGACGGCCGGGCTTGGCTGCCGCCACGTGGAGATGAGGGTGATCGGGCCCCTTCATCGGGGCTGGATGCCAGTGCCAGGAAAGGATCTCCTTGCCGCCGCCGTCGTTCAGCCGGTAGTCGTAGGCGACCGTGCTCACCCGCCAGCCAGAGGGCTGGTCCTCGACGAGACGGAACTGGTGGGCGAGCAGCAACTGAAGGCGGTCTCCGTTCGCGGCACGGAGCAGCAGGGGGTCCTCGGACAGCCCGAGCGCCAGCGTCTCGCCGGGTTTCTTGCCGCCGGCTACGTACAGCTGGGCGCAGGTGATGCAGGACACGGCGCGACGCAGCGGCGTAAGGAAAGACTCCCGCGCCCCGTGCGGAGTCCTACCGGGCAAAGGGCAGGAGCATGATCAGGTGCAGCACCTCGGAGCGGTCAGGCAGCGTGTCGGCCTCGTAGGCGGCCTCGAATTCTTCGAGGCTCATGCCCAGCATGCGCTGGGTCCGCTGGCCGAGCATCTCCCGGCCTTCTTCGCGGGTCAGCTCGACGACGCCGCCGTCGGCGGTAACCGGACTCATCGTGTCCTCCCCTCTCGCTGTTAGCATGCCCCGTACGAGGCAAACAATATCAAGGAATTTAGATATCCTCAGCTCGTGCTCTGCCAGGCATAAATCTCGAAAATACGTACAAAGCATATTTTTGGTCAAGGAGACGGCGGCTGTATGCCGGCCGGTGCTGAGCTGAGCCTGGGCCCGATGGCATCACGCCAGGTCAATGGATGATGCGGGATGGAAGCAACCGGCAGTGGCTGCGTACTCTGCCATGCTGGCCGGATGCAGTGACACCGGGGAAGCATCGGCTCAGCCGCTACCATGGTGCCGAACTGCCCGACCTGGGCCTGTAGGGCTTCCCTCATACGCCCCGGCGGTAGGCCCTAGCCCGGAACTTGCTCAATGGGTAGGGCTTGGACACATCGAAGATCTTGGCCGGCAGTTTCGCCTTCGTCTGGCTCACGTCACCGGCCAGCGACTCCAGCTTGCCCCACATGCGCCGGATAACAGCTACAACAAGATCTCTTTCCCGATCCCACTGCGTTGCCGGGAGCCGTGTGTCGAAGCCATCCAGGACCGTCAGGCCGGCGTTGCGGGCGCGCTGGTCAAGCTCTTGGTAGATTTCCTGGTAATCAGGGCCGACGCCGCCGAGCACCAAGGCCGTTCCTCCAGGGATGAGCGCATTTCCTACCAGGCGCTCGATAGCGTCGGAAAACCGAGAGAGGGCCCGCGAGCCGGGTGTGAGGAAGTTCATCATGCTCGCGACCGCGTACCCGCTTGGCCGGTCGGCCGCTTCGGCGTAGGCAAGGCGGCGTGCTCCCTCACGGCTCAATGCCGCGTCATCCTCCCGATACAGTTCCTCGGCCCGGACAAGCCGTGCCTGGTGATGTTCATGATGCACATCAAAGACCGAGAAGTCCCGGTACACCTGACTGGGCGGCAGCGCCGAGCGCGCAAGCTCTTCCGCGCATGGAGGCGGAGCGGACGGGTCGGCGCCACTGAGTTGATTTCGCTCTGTCATGAGCAGGGCTTGCCCGAAGCGGCCCATCACCCGCGGCATCGCCTGGCTGTACTCCACGATGTCGGCACGGCCGAGCGGCGTAACGCGCCATGCCGGATCGTGCAGGCGGGTGTAACAAGCAAGAGCCGCGTAGAAGCTGCGGACGGCGAAGATGCCCGGCCCTGGTCCCGCCCCGATATCGATCGCCGCGAACCTATCGCTCTTGCCGATCGGGAGCGCGCCATTGACGAGCATGCGCTCCAGCACTTGGAACATGCGGCAGTAACGGTCCGGCACATGGAGGATGAGGTATGCGAGTGCCTGGGCTGGATCACTGAATCCAAGATGATCACAATTCTCGCGAACAGCAGGAAACCTTTCAATGACCCTGCGAGCCCAACTCTGGTTGTCACCCACTTCCCACTCGATCGTGGTCTCTACAGCCGAGCAGATATTGCCTAGCATGCCCTCCGCGACCCCGGATGAGCGTATCCAGTCGACAGCGGCGGCGCCGTGGGCCAGCTGCCACTGCCGAGCACTTTGAGTTACGGGCACCGCTACCATCCCCGATCCACCGGTCCGTCATCCATGACGGTAGCGCCAGATCCGGTCGGCTTCTGGTCCTTCACGATGCCCGTGCCCGTACAGCCACAGATCCTCGGTTTCCGTGACGACCTGGCTATCTCGGAACCCAGGGCGAATGTGCTCGATTCCGCTCCGTACCGTGGCGTGGCAATGGTCGGCCAGCCCCCGCTCGCAGCGCAAGACCCTCCAGCAACGGGCTGCGCGTGATCTGCTCCGCATACTTGACCAGGTAGCAGGGCCGGATGGGCCGCAGACTCAACTCGCGGTCCGCGACGTCGCCGCAGCCATCGACCGAACAGCTAGCCACCGGATTGACGACGGCCCTTGGAGGGAGCCTGCGCCGCCAGCCTCCCGCGGCGCAGCAGCCGGAGTCATCCTTAGCATCCATCCCGCACGATTTATCTCGTCATCAAGATATTTAATGCTGTGGCCAGGAAGCCAAATTGAATCTCCGACTATTGACTGACCATCGCAAAATCGGCGCCTGGGAAGAAGTAGAAGCCCAAACAATTTGGGACCCGGCGTGTTTCGCGGCAACCGGACCCCAGGGAACAATCAGGAGTATCGATGCTACACGAGATAGCTGCACACCCATCTGCTCAGCTCAGCAAGGCCAGGCGGCGTCACACAGCGCCGGTTCCCTATACAGCGCAGCGCGCGGTACCGGGAGTCCTTACCGACCTCGCCGACATACGGGAATACATGCTCCAGGCGCGGTCAAGGTTCGAGCAGAACGCGGACGACGCGATCTGGGACCGCTGGTGCCTGAACTCCGATCCCTACGAAGAGGGAACGATCGACGAGCACGTTGCTGTGTTGCGTGGCATCGCGTCCGAGTTGGCCGGCCAGCTGAGGTGCCTGGCCATCATCGACGGCGAGCTGAACGAGCACAACCCGGACCTGGAGCCGCCATACCAGCCGCTCAAAACGTCCTCGGCCCTCAGGGAGATGCTCAGCCGCCGGATGACCGAGCTGTACGGCCGCATGGAGCAGACCACGCACTGCCGCGGGGCAGCGTTCATCGACCGGCAGCCCGGCGAGCCGTATTTGAACGGGAATTGGCCGCTGGTCCGGCTGAGCCGGGTATCGACCTCCTACGGCTCCGTTAACAGCGGCGCCGAGGTGGCGAGCGTGCGGGAACTTAGCGCTGCGGCCCTCCAAGAAGTGCTCATCGCACGGCGATGGCCGGGCGTGCCGGTGATAACAAAGGCCATGCTCGCCCGGATAGTCGGCCGGAACCAGGAGCCAGCTGTCCCGCTATCTGCCCTGGTAGCCGAGATCTCGCAGTACGTCGCCGACGGAGCATGGCGCGGGAGCATCAGTGACCTGCACCGGGAGCTGGAGCGGACCTGTTCCCTCATGAGCACGACCCGGGCATTCGATCAGGCGCGGCCTGCCCTGGTGGCCCTCGGGTTCCTCGTCGCGAAGACCGGGCGGCGCATCGGCGAGAGCAGGAGGGTCGAATGGCTGATTCAGGCCCCCGCAAGCCTCCATGCCTCCGGAGTCCCTTCTGAACTGGAGAAATGAGCGGAGGCTTGCGAGAATTCAGGCCTCCGCGCGGCTCTCAAGCCTCCGCACGGGTGCGACCGTGACGAAAGGAAGGCGTTCATGGCCGACGTCGCACAGTGCGCGAACTCCGCATGCCGACAGCTGGTCGAGTGGCGCCCAACCGGGCGCCCGGCCACGTACTGTGGCTCCAACTGCCGACAGGCCGCCCACCGCGAGCGTGCTCGCGTCGCCGAGGCCGAGCGGCAGCGCGCCGTGCAGCCCAGTGCTGACCCCGGCTCTCGTGACGGATACAGTGCCGCCGCCCAGGCGGCCGTGCTCCAGGCCTGTGATCATGTTGCAAGCCAGGCAGTATCCATCCCGTGCCAAGGCACCGACGCCTCGGGCACGGCCGTCACGAAACAGGAAGCCGGCGAGTCGGCATCCATGACGGTCACCAGGGACGAGGGTGATGCCCAGGAAGCCCCGTCAGGCTCCGGGGTCCGGCCGCCAGCGTGGCCGCCATGGGCGTGGACGGTCGCCTGAGCGCGGGCACATGCATCCGGGTGTCACGGCGCGGCTTCCTGTAGGCCGTTCCCCGGCTGGCGTGCGGACAACTTCAGGGGTGCTTGCCGAGTTCACCTGCAGGACTTCGCAGCGGGGCTCCAGGGCAGCGGCCTGTCGGCGGCCTAGCCGGGGCGGCTATTGCGTCGGCTCATTTGCGACCTCCCTACGCAATGACGCTGCAGGCGGGCGCTCAGGCCCCGCCCGGTGACGATGGCGGCGTGCCGACCTGCGGGAAGAGCACGATTTCTCGTCGAATGCCCGCCTGACCTGGTACGCCAGCTTGAACCTGAGGTCTTCCTCGACCATGTACGCCGCCGGCAAGGTCCGCCACTGGTGCATCCGGCGGTAGTGCTCCTCGTCCTTCGTCTTCTTCAGCTCGCCGCGTTCGTGCAGCTCACGGGTGATCCGCCTGGCGTTCTCGATGTGCATGTACCGGCAGCCCAGCGGATCCTCCGGGCTCTCCATGCCCAGTTCTGCACGGTGGGTGTTGATCCAGGTCGTGAGCATCCTGCTCGTGGCGCGCTCGCCTCCCTGAGCTGCCCACGCAGCCTTCACAGCGTGTTCGCCCAGCTTGCGGCCGACGTAGGGTCCTGCCTTGGGGTTTCGGGCCTCCGGGCAGCCTGGGTATGACGGCCAGGGATCCCGGTCCTCGGTCGCTTGGTCAGGCCTAGGGTCTGACCAAGCGATGACCCGACCGTCCTCGCCGTCCGACAGCAGGACCGCGCCGTTGGGGGACTTCCGGGACAAGCATTCCCATATCTGGTCCTCGATCTGCTCCCGGCGGACCTCGATCCCGACGATTAGCTGCTGCATCACCCAGCCGTAGCCGGTCCTGGCACGCTCGCCGCCCCGCTGGTCCCAGTCGCGCGACAGCGCGTGGCCGTCTAGCTCGGCCGCCCATTTGGCCTTCAGGTCCGCAGGGGCACTCAGCGCCACGCAGGGAGACCAAGGTTCTTCTCGTCCCCGCAGGTCAGCGTGGTGTTTGGAGCTAAGATCGCTCCCTTCCTCCATGCGCCAAACACTGCCCTGACCTGCGAGGACGCCCTGCCCTCCCGCTGTCGGGCTGAACGCCTGAGCCAGCCCGGCCTCTTGCTCCCGGTCCTCTGCCTCGCTAGGTCCGCCCTTGTGCCCATCGTCCGCAGCGCCCGGCATGACTCCCAGGATCCAGCGCCGTTTCAGCCCCTTGTGTTGCAGGACGGTGGCCTGGATCTCGGCCTCGCTCAGCGGCTCGGCGAACTGGTCGTTGCGCGCGAAAACCCGCCGGGCCAGCTCCGGGTCATCCTCGTCGAGCCCGTGGTCGTAAAACAGCTCCTTCTTGAACCTGTACAGATCGTTGTTCCTGCCTGACCCCTCCCCGCCGTCGCGGCGCCCGGGACTCCGCCCCGCGCCAGCAACTCGGCGCGGCGAGCTGCCTCGATCGGCTGCGCGCCGATCGGCCTCCCACTGCTCGTCCAGCAGGGCGGACCACTCCGCTTTCCAGTGAGGAGGCGTACCCGGTCGGACCAGCTTGTACCGCCGCCCGCTCGGGTGGAGGGCGCCAGGTGCAGCGACGAAGCCGTGACTCTTGACATCGCCAAGGCCATCGCAGTAGTTCCGCTGCGCTGGCCACTGCTCCCTTGTCAGGTGCCGCCCATCGAAGACCATATGGAGTCCGTCCGGCTTGCCGGTCGAGACCAGCGGCGCGTCGTCCGGCAGCTCGATGCCAATCGACCTCAGCCAGTCAAAAAACCCCGGCTTATCCTGATCCAGTACGATCACACCCGACCGGGGCGATACGACATAGCCGTCTTGGACGTCGTCGAGCCATATCTCTTGGCCCCACCGGTCGTATCCGTCGAAGCCCCACTTCTCGTATGGGATAGCGGGGATACCGTATGGAAGATCCTGGTAATGCCAACCGCGCCCGATAACGGGCACCTTCTGCCATTTTCCATCCTTATCCTGCCGGGCAACCCACGGTATCGCAGTGAAGGTCAGCCCCGACGCCTGGCCTTCCGCCTCACGCTCGGCAGCGAGCAATGATTTTTGATATGCAGAAGCAGCTGCTACCATATGAACACCTCGTACAATCGGAGCCCGGCGGCCATTGCAAGTTGCCGGGCTCCAGTCATTGTGGCGCTCACTCTGCACAAGTGCAAAGCAGGGAATTATTTATCAATAAAGTTTGATAATGGCGCCCTCTAATCGGCCAGGTGACTCTAAAAGAGCTGCCGAGGAGCTTGTCAGTGCAGGGTTGAACATGCGGGCGAGGACGGAGGGGCTTCGCGTTCGTTGACGGCGAGCCTGACCGGTGGCGCGGTCGAGGTCGTAGCCGAAGGGGCGGCGTCGTAGCACCGACGTCTCGGCTGGCTTTGCGTCCAATGTTGGCCGGGCCGCGGGCCGAGTTGGCGTGCGATCTGGGCACCATCGTGCGTTGCAACCCGGACCTCGGCGATCGATAATCGGCACGCTCATCGCCGCCCTCGCCAACATAGTCGGCCTGTACGGCTGGGTCGCCCTCCTCGTACACAAGTAAGGACCGCGATGACCCCCGAGGCCGCCAATATCCGAATCACCGTGTTCCGCGGCACGACGACCAACGCCTTCGGCGACGTAATCAGCACCAGCACGCCGTTCGCCGAGCACGTCCCCGCCATCCTCGTCGAGACAGGCCGCAGCGTTTAGGACCCGCCTCGCCGACGCCCCGCACCATCAGCAAGGTGATCTGCCATGTCCCGGCGTGGCTGGGCGTCCTGAGCACCGACCGGATCTACGACGAGTCGACCGCGGACACCTACATCATCATCTCCGTCACCCGCCCGCCGACCCTGTACGGTGCCCCGGTCGACGAACTACTCCAGCTCAATCGGGTGACGGCGGCTGCGCCTTAGCTGGCTGGCGGCGTGTCCGGGATCGGGTCACGCACATAGAACCTGAACGACCCGAGTTCCTTCTGGCCACCGCTGACCTTCGCGGTCACGACGCAGGGCCTGAACACCGGAAGCCGGAACGGCACGGCGAAGGGTTCCCGGATCGGCACGCCGGGAGCGGGCTCGGTCCGGGCACCGAAGATGAGGATCGAGGCCGAGAACCCGGGGTTATCAGGGTCATCGTCATCGCCCATGGTGATCGTCAGCACCGGATCCTTCTCGATCTCGCCCGGGCTGAACGTCGCGATGCCGGCGACGAAACCGCCGATCGTGATCGGGAGCATCTGAGGGGACGCAAACTCCCATCCGGCGCCCTTCACATTTAGCAGCCCGTTTTCAGTATCTGCCGAGCTGGCGACCGTAAGAACTTCGATTTCCATAACGGGTGAGTTTAGGGAATTTCGCGGACCCGCTCGGCGGATTCAGCGCTCGGCGGAAGACGCTGTGAGCGCACCTGAAACGCGTGAGCTGCCAGGTCCACAGGGAGGCTACTGTGCCGTCTCACGTGCGCATGACCCCGGCTGGGAAGAGCAGGTGCTCGGCCTCACCGACACGCTGTTCTCTGACATCCTCGGCCCGCCATCCCGGAGGACGCGTGGCAGTACTGCCCGGTCTTCGGCGGCCAGAACAGCACGGCGACGATCGAGTCGCTGACCGCCTCGGACTCCGACGCCGAGTCCGGCGACCTGCTCGACTCAATCGAGTACCACCTGTACGGCCACACGCTGATCGTGTCGGCGAGCGGCGGACCCGACCGTGCCTACGCCGCGTACGTCGAGCTGGGCCACGCATCGTCGCGTGGGGCCACGACACCGGCCGCGAGAAGGAAGGGCAGCTGTTCATGCGGCGCGGACTGATCAACTGGCTTCTCGCACGGTCGTAGATGCTACCGTCATCTGGGAGTGGGAAAACACTCACCGGGTCGTCAACGGCTTCTACGGCTGCAGTATCAGCTTTCAGCCCTTTGGTGACCTGCTGTGGGCCGAGGCGGACCGCCTCAGGTGCAGTCACCGGATCGTGCAGCAGTCCGAATCTCCGGTCCCCAGAGTCATCGTCGGATTGGCATCCGAAGAGCGCGCCGCGGGAGCCGGTCACCACCCATCGTCCAAGGCCAATCGCGGGACCGGCGTTAAACGGCGTGCGGTTCGCATTGCTAGAACCAGGGGATCTCGGTGAGCGACTCGAACCCTTCGTTGATGATCCTGTCGGTGACGATGGCCGTGAGTCCTGCATCGGCGAACGCGGCGGCGACGAGGCGTCGCGTACCGGGAGGGCTTGCCAGGTGATCGATCCCCGGTTCAGGCGCAGACGGCGGTGCTAGCTGATTAAGCTCCCTGGATCGCTGGACAGACGGGGACAGATGAGGGCTATCCTGAACTGCCAGTTATCTAAAAAACCTAGTCAGGGTGCCCCTCCGCAGCAGGTTAAGCGATCTCTTAATCGTCCGCGCTCCAGCCAGCCCTCGCTGGTCAAGACCAGGCCATCTCCGGATCGGAGATCAGCCAGGTATCTTGACCTTGCTTGTGCCGTTACCCGGTTCTGTCGCTCCGATCTGGAAGAATCTACGTCATGACTAGCCGCGGCGTTGCCATCTCGTTGTTCTCCGGTGCTGGTGGCCTCGATCTTGGCATTGAAGCTGCCGGGTATGAGGTCCGAGCCGCAGTCGAGTGGGACCGGGACGCGGTGGCCACGATGGAGAAGAACTTCAGTCATCTTGCTTCGCCGGTTATCCAGCGAGACATCTTGAAGGTGCCGACCAAGGAGATCCTCGAGGCTGCCGGACTCCAGCTAGGCGAGCGGCCTGACCTGCTGGTCGGCGGACCGCCATGCACTCCGTTCTCCAAGTCGGGTTTCTGGCTGGAGTACAAACGTGAGGGCCTAGACCCTGACGCCACGTTGTTGCAGGCGTTTACCAGGGTTCTGAAGGACGCACGTCCTCATCGGTTCGTGCTGGAGAACGTGTATGCGCTCACCTATGCCAATAAAGCTAGCCGCCCAGCTTATGAACGCCTCGTGCGCGAAATCGCTGAGGCGGGCTATCGATTCGTGGCAAAGGTTCTCAATGCTGCGGACTATGGTGTACCACAGTCTCGTCCGCGTCTATTTATTATCGGGGTGCCAAAGGATGAGCCTCTCCCAGAGCATCCCGAGCCGACCCATGGCGGGCAGTGGGAGCGCCGGATGAGTGGGAATCCTCGCCAGCCACATGTCACAACGGGCCAGGCGCTGGAGGGGCTTGTCGCACAACCAGAGCCAGGTGAGGAAGTTAACGGTAAGTACGGGCATCTACTTCCCGCGATTCCGCCCGGCGATAATTACCTGTTCTACACGGAAAAGCGCGGTCACCCGGATCCGCTGTTTAGATGGCGCAGTAAGTACTGGTCATTCCTCCTCAAGCTGTCTCCTGACAAACCATCACCTACTATCCAGGCCCAGCCTGGTCCTTATGTCGGCCCGTTCCACTGGGAGAACCGTCGCTTGCGAGTAGCCGAGATAAAGAGGCTGTTTACCTATCCCGACGACTTCGAAGTTGTCGGAGGTCGGGTGTCCGCGCAAGCCCAGCTCGGTAACTCGGTCCCGCCGTTGCTTGCCGAGAAGGTCGTTAGGGCTCTGCACAGCGAGGATACAACGGATCGAAGCGTTCAGCTGCAGCTCTCCCTCTAGAAGCGTAGCCTCTCTCCAGGCAAAGGGGAGGCAGGTGGAGAGCCCTTGAGCATCAAGATCTCCCAGACGGCAGCTCAGGCACGTTTGGATGAGGCGTTCGCGTGGGCTGACTCGGATCGGTCGGTACCCGAAAATTGGGTGCGGTTTGCAGAACAGACCTTTCGTATGACATCAAAAACCTATACTGCGGCTTTGGGTACTGTGCTTCTCGCTCGCGCCACTGACGATAGAATCGATCCACTGTCGATTAAAGAAGCTTATGGTCCGAATACCTACAGCCTTCGGACCTTGGGTCATCAGATACTTGTTCCCGGCGCCCGCAGGCTTGGTTTCTCGATCAGGAACACCGGTCGCGAGCCGCTAAATAATCAGCCGTGGTTCCGGTACGACTATATGACTCTAATCGACAGAGTAAAGGATAGGGGTGCTCTCGCACAGTTTGTGGATGGCGTAAGGAACATCGGAGACCTAGACCGCAATCAAGGACTGGCTGCATTGGCTGCGTTCCTCCGTGTTGCTATAGCTGAAGCCCGCCGGACCGAAACATTTGCTGTCGAGGAAGGGGACTTGACAGTGCAACAAATAGTTACCGCTGTAACTACTTTCCTTGAAGAGCATGATGACCTTCCGCGGAAGGCGCAGGCGCTCGTAGCTGCTGCCTTCGACGTGACACACCACACGGTACTCTCGCGGCGGTTGAATGACCCGTCTAAGGACTACCCCGGAGATGTCCAGGCATTCGAGGGAGCACGTCCTATACTCGCAGCGGAAGTCAGGGCGAAGAGCGTGCTCCCAACGGAAGTCGAAGGGTTCGTTTCTGCCTGCCGCGCCGCCGATATCGACAGAGCTTTCATGGTCGTCCTGTGGCCAGGGCATCGGCCGCTACACCGTGAGAGTTTGTACCAAAGCGCTCTTGATGAGTACAGGGTACTTCTTACCATAATTGAGGAAGCGGAAGATCTTCTACTTAATATTTTCGGTTGGTCCGACATGGCCTTGGAAAAAACCCTTGATAAGTTTACTGAGGCAGCGCTAGCTAGGCTCCGAGAGATTGAGGCGAAGCCTGAAACGCTTATTCGCTGGGTGACGCTCGTAAGCCGTTAAGATTCGTCGAGGGTGTACCTACAGTACCTGGAGG
>Ga0335075_10001808_pt1 | contig 34848 bp, 35 predicted proteins | sample Lox_Sample_24_FD_206723 | JGI IMG/M metagenome (GOLD analysis project Ga0335075, IMG submission 206723) | Soil microbial communities from Loxahatchee National Wildlife Refuge, Florida, United States - Lox_Sample_2.4 | ecosystem: Environmental > Terrestrial > Soil > Wetlands | place: USA...
CCCATGTCAAGCCCGGCTCACCTAATCACCACGCGCCCAGGCCGGGAACCCCGGAAGCAAGCCGCGATAAAATCGGTGCACGGCAGGCACAAAGCACTGCTGTTCACACAAGATCAAGTGCGCACCAAAGCCGGGGACTTCCAGACCGTGTGCGGCTGCGCCGCCGCATGAGCTCTGAGTTGGGAAACGCGTTCCAGAGCCGTGTCCGGGAGGCTGCTCTAGCCGGTGCCGGTCCTGCCGCTTCCGAGGGACAGGCCGTCGGCATGCCCGCACATGAGCGGACCAGACGGAGCAGCCGCAGGGGCGGCGGGATGGGCAAGGCCGACCAGTTGATCCGGCTGGCAGGTGAAGGGCGCGACCTTGTCTCTGGATCTTCCCGACATGGATCTTTCCATTCCCAAAGCTTGAACTTTCGGATGCGTTACATCTAACATCTGATGCATCAGATGTCAGGAAGCGAGCTACCACCTTGAGCCTGCAATATCGTTCGGCGGCTGACCTGGCCGCCGAGGACATCCGGCGTCGCATTCACTCGGGGGAACTTGAGCCTGATACGAAGATCAGCATCGACGACCTGGCTGCGGAGATGAGAGTGAGCAGCACTCCTGTGCGAGAGGCACTGAAGGAGCTTCAGAGCGAGGGTCTCGTGCGAATTGCGCCGCGTAGTGGTGTCTATGTGCGGCGGATATCCGCTGACGAGGTCGCCGAGGTTTACGCGGTCAAACAGTCGCTGGAGCCGCTGATGGTCCGCTGGGCGATGCTGCGGGGTCGGCCAGATCGTCTCAGAGCAGTCGTTGTGTCGGTCCGCGACCTCGCCGTTTATGCCCGCGACGAGCGCCTGGGCGAGTACGTGGCGCTCGTCGAGGAGCGCCGCTCGGCGCTGCTGGAGATGGCCGACAGCGAAGTACTCACCACGATCTTCCAGACGATCGACGGCAGGGTGCGTCTGCTGCGCTACCGGAACCTCGCGCAGCCGGGACGTATGGCGCGCTCGTCGCTTGAGCACAAAGAGGTAGCGGACGCGATTGGTGCGGGCGACGTGGACCGTGCCTGCGTCCTGCAGGCAGACCACGTGCGCTCGGCGACTCGGTCCCTGCTGAGCCTTATGGGCGAGGACGCGGAAGGCATTTCGGCTGCGGGTCGGCGGCGGACCTGGTCGCTCGAAGCCGAGTTCATGACCACTGCCGCACAGTGCGAATCGGCCCGATGACGGGTGGGTAGCCCTCAGCCTTGAGGTCAGGCGCTGATTAGTTCTGCCCATCCAGTCAGACTAAGGAAGAAATTACTTTCGCCATGACTCACTGCGAATCGAATAGGCGCCGGGTCATTGTCGTGGGCGGCGGCAATGCTGGGTTGTGCGCAGCAATATCAGCGCGCGAGAGTGGCGCTGAGGTCGTTGTTCTTGAGCGGGCCCCAATGGAACTTCGCGGAGGGAATGGCGCTTTCACGGCCGGCGCAATGCGCTTCGCTTATGAGAGTGTCGATGAAATCCGGCAACTCGTTCCTGATATCTCATCCGACACGCTGGAGCGCACGGACTTCGGCTCTTACCCGGCCGACGCTTTTCTTGACGACATCGCCCGGGTCACTGAGTACCGGGCGGACCCGGAACTTGCGGGAAGTCTGGTTAGCAGTAGTTTTGCCACCCTCAAGTGGATGGCGGCACATGGCATCCGCTTCGGGCCGATACTGGGACGTCAGGCGTACCAAGTCGACGGACGATTTGTCTTCTGGGGTGGTCTCACTCTGGAAGTCGTGGGTGGCGGCGTGGGGCTGATCGATCAGCTCAGCGCAGAGGCGAGCCGGATGGGGGTGGACATCCGGTATCGGCACAGGGCTCTCGCGGTGTTGCAGGACGGCAACCAGATCAGTGGCGTCCGGGTTAGAACCCCAGCTGGCATCGAGGACCTGCCGGCAGCAGCCGTGATACTGGCGGCCGGAGGCTTCCAAGCCAACCCCGAGTGGCGGGCCCGTTATCTCGGGCCGGGCTGGGATCTAGCCAAGGTCCGCGGGACCAGGTATGACACTGGTGACGGCATCAGGATGGCGATCAAGGTCGGCGCGGCCACCGCGGGTAACTGGTCGGGCTGCCATGCCGTCGCCTGGGATCTGAACGCGCCAGAGTTCGGGGACCTGGCTGTGGGTGACGGGTTTCAGAAGCACAGCTATCCGCTCGGCATCTTGGTGAACCGGAACGGACACCGATTCGTCGACGAGGGCGAGGACTTCCGGAACTACACCTACGCGAAGCTGGGACGCGCAATCCTAGGCCAGCCGGGCTATTGCGCGTGGCAGATATTTGACGCGAAAGTAAGCCATCTGCTTCGCGACGAGTACCGGATTCGTGAGGTAACGAGGTACCGAGCCGATACGCTCGAGGGCCTCGCGCGCATGATCGAGGAACTCGACGCCGAGGCATTCCTTCGGACGGTAGAAACCTATAACCGCGCAGTCCGCCAGGAGGTCAGGTTCGATCCGAACGTCAAAGACGGACGGGCTGCGGTCGGCATCCATCCGCCGAAGAGCAATTGGGCCAATCCGCTCGACACCCCGCCGTATGAAGCGTATGCGGTGACCTGCGGCATCACGTTCACCTTCGGCGGAGTGCGAATCGACAAGGAAGCCAGGGTTATCGACCAGGAGGGCGCGCCTATCGGCGGGCTCTTCGCCTGCGGTGAGATGACCGGCGGATTGTTCTACTTCAACTATCCAGGTGGCTCGGGCCTAACAGCCGGATCGGTGTTCGGGCGAGCAGCCGGACGGCACGCCGCTGAACTGGCCGTCGCTGCGGTCCCCGCATCGGGCTAGCTCCGTCGCCGTCGGCTGTCTGTGTTTGTCGTGGCCCCAAATAGAAGAAGACCCTTGTGGTCTGGCAGAAGTGATTGGAGTTCTCATGCAGAAATATCTCCGGGTACTGCGTCGGCCGCTGGCCAGTCGCGGGCGTGCCGCAGCCGTGGGGCTCGCGGGACTGGCAGCGGTGATGCTTGCAGCATCCGCATGCTCCAGCACCAACTCCGGGTCTTCCGGCACCTCGACGACCAGTATCACGATCGGGGACGGCATCGCAAACGTGGAACTTCTTCCTATCTGGGTGGCGCAAGCTAAGGGTTATTTCGCCGGCCATCACCTGAAAGTCAAGATGGCAAACCTCACTGACACCACCGTCGTTTCCGGCCTGATGTCAGGTTCGGCGCAGTACGCCCAGGTGAATGTGTCATTGTTTGTCGCTGCGGTCAGCCAGAACCTCCCGGTTCTCGCTCTGCAGAACGCGGTCGAAGGCGTCCCGGTAGCCCTGATTGTCACGAACAAATTCGCTGCCGCGCACTCCCTCACCGCGGCCACCCCTATTGCGACCGTGATTCACGACCTGCGCGGATCAACCGGAGGCTTCAGTTCGCCGGTCACCAAGGGTCAGGCGAACGTGCTGCTGAACTCGTACGGCGTGTCGCCATCGGACGTCAAGGAGGCCTCCTTCTCGGCCGTCAGCGGCGTCGAAGCGGCATTCAAGAAAGACCAGATCGACTGGTTCGTGACCGGACAGCCCACCCCTGACCTGCTCCAGTATCAGAAGACTGGCATAGTCGTGGCCGACCGCAGCAACGCCAGGGCGTGGGGCGATCCCACGCTGATCAACCAGGTGATGGTCGCGCAGTCGTCCTATGCGGCGGGTCACAAAGCTGTCACTCAGGAACTGCTGGCCGCGCTGCAGCAGGGTTCGGACTACATCAACAAGGATCCGGCCGGAGCGGCTGAGGTCCTGATGCAGAACCAGCCCGGACTTCCCGTCACCGTCGCGCGTGAGGCTGTGGCAGCCAACGTGTGGCCGACGAGCGGAGCCTTCACGGCACAGCAGTGGGCGGGGTCACTGAAGTTCGCCATCAACGCCGGCGAGGTGCCGAGCGACAGCAAGGTTCCGTCGAGCGCTTACAGCAACGCTTACCTCGGTGGCTAGCGCCGTGGCCCTGAAGCGAACGGCAACGATGAGGAGCAACATCGAAGACGAAGCTCCAGCGGTCCCGGGCGGAACAAGCGCACTCCTCGCGTTCCGGGACGTCTCGCTCCGGTTCCCCGGAAGCGACCGCCTCACCCTGCGGGACATCAACTTCGACATCACGGAGGGCGAGTTCGTCGCCATCATCGGCCCGAGCGGATGCGGCAAGAGCACGTTGCTGAACCTCGCGGCCGGCCTGCTGGCACCCAGCGACGGCGAGGTGCTGTTCCGCGGTACAAGGCTGGACCGGGTGAACGTCGGCGCAGCTTACGTGACCCAGGATGCGAACTTGCTGCCGTGGCTGCGGGTCGCCGGTAACGTCGGGCTCCCGCTGCGCATTCGCGGAGAAGCACAACAGGAGCGCGCCAGGAAAGTGGCCGACTGGCTATCCGTCTGCGGCCTCACCGGCTTTGAGTCCTACTTCCCGGCGCAGCTCTCCGGAGGAATGCAGAAGCGGTGCTCTATCGCCCGGGCGTTCATCTCGGGCCCGTCGGTCATTTTGATGGACGAACCATTCGGACCGCTTGATGCGCTCACCAGGGCGAAGCTGCAGCAGGAACTGACCCGCATCGTGGAGTCCCGCTCCTGCACCGTCGCCTTCGTCACGCACGACCTGGTCGAGGCGATCAGCCTGGCCGACAAGGTTGTCGTCATGTCCAGCAGCCCGGGCGAAGTGCAAGCCCAGCTAGAAGTGCCACTGAGTCGGCCACGAGACCTGAGTCAGATTACCGGGACCGATGTCTTCCAGCAGCTGCTGACGACGCTCCGGTCGTACTTTGATCTCGACGGGAAGGCCTGATGATGCAGCTAGGCGTTCAGCTGCACCTGCCCACCCACGGTCACGTTGGTGCCGTGGACCTGGTGGAGCTAGGCCGGCATGCCTCGGCCCGCGGCTTCTCGCAGATCTGGGTGACCGACAACATGGGCTCCCGGCACCTCTTCGCTGTGCTCGCCGCGCTGGCGTGCCGGACCACCACCCGTCTTGGCGCGGCAGTGCTAGTGCAGTATCTGCGGAGCCCGACAGAGAGCGCCGCCGCTATGGTCACCGTCGGTGAGCTGGCAGGAGAACGCGGCCTTGACATCGCCATCGGCGCTGGGAACCCGTTTGTCGGCTCGATGATTGTCCGGCCGTCTCCGATCAGATTCATGCGCGAAACGGTCACCTTCTTGCGTGCCGCGCTGTCTGGACAGGCAGCCTCCACAGCGGACTTCCCGCTGCTGACTGATTACTTCCATTACCAGCCCGACACCTTGCTGCAGTCGTTCCCGTCCCGTGCTGCAGACGTCCGGGTGCTGGGCGGCGGTAACGGGCCGCTCGGGATGAAGCTGGCAGGTCAGCTCTGCGACGGTGCGCTGATGGGCTGGACCCTGCTGCCGGCGATGAGACTGGGCAAGCTGGAAAAACTGTTGGACATCGCCGACGCGGCAGCGGCTGAAGTCGGCAAGGCATCGCCGATCCGGCGCGTGGGCGAGGTGAAGGTCTCCGTCGCGCGCGCTCATCACGAAGCGCGGCGATGGGTCGCAGGCAAGGCTGAGTCGACCGCGACCCGCTGCGTCAGCCTGAAGCGGCGCGGATATTCCGATCAGGAATTCGCGCAGCTCGGGATAGATCCGGCTGCAGTAGACATGCTGGTCGGGCGCGCAGCCTCAGGACTTCCCTTGACGGACGTGGCAGCACCCACGGACGCGATGATTGACGCGTGCGTGATCGCAGGCGACCCGGTGTACTGCCGAGAGCGCCTGCAGATCGTCATCGAGCGAGCCCAAGCACTGGGATTTGAACAGCTGATCTTTTCTGAGCTCGGTCCCGATCCGCGGGAGGGGCTGCGGCTACTGGCCGACCAAGTCCTTCCAGCGCTTTCGTGAGGAGTCACCCATGTCGAGACTGGCAATCCCGGTACGGCCCGACACCGACGTCGCGCGGCGGCGTGCTATTCCGATCCCGCGCCAGGAAACCTCGCCGCGGGGGCGCTTCGTGGTCCTCTGGCGCGCCGTCATCGTCGTCTTTCTGCTCGCGGCCTGGCAACTGATGAGCGGCCGCATCCTGCCGAGCTATGCCGTCAGCGACCCGGTGGACATCGCCAAGAACCTTGGGGGGCTGCTGAGCTCCGCCTCCGGGTGGAGCGACATCCGCACGACGGCGGCCGAAGTCGCACTCGGCTTCGGGGCGGGCGTCGCGATCGGCACCGTAGGCGGTCTCATTTGCGGCAGCCTGCGCACAGTGGGCGCGATCATTGAACCCCTGATCGCCGCTGTTAACGGGATACCAAAGGTAGCTCTGGCGCCGCTCTTTGTCCTGCTCTTCGGAATCGGCCAGATGTCGAAAGTAGCGATTGCTGCTACTATGGTAGCTTTCGTAGTTTTCTATAGTCTATATTATGGTATGCGAACAGTGCGGCGTGAGCTTGAGCAGCAGGTTCTGCTGATGGGCGGTAGTCGTCTGTGGGTACTCGCCTATGTGGTCCTGCCGTCCCTCGTCTCGCCGTTCTTTGCCGGGTTGAAGACGGGCGCGCCGCTGGCGATCATTGGCGTCATCATCGGTGAGTTTCTGGCCTCTTTCAACGGCATCGGCCACCTGCTCTTCGTCGACGGCAATGACCTCGACGCCGCCGGAGTTTTCTCTGGGCTGGTCGTCCTGGTGGTGTTCGCGCTCCTTCTGCATTGGCTACTCAGTGCACTGGACGGCCTGGTGTCCCGCAAGCTCGGGCTGGTAAGCGCAGGCGGGCGCACGACGACCAGCGCGCGAAACGAAAGGACGGCGAAGTGACGGGGTGGCTTGCGCAGGACGGGCGCCAGTTGCGGTTGCCCCCGCTGCGAGATGCGAGCGGGCTGACGGACGCGGGGCGCGAGGCGCACGACTACATCATCGCTACTCGCGGGTCCATACCCGGACCGAGCGGCGTGCTGCTGCGTGCGCCAGCGCTCGCCAGAGCTTTCAGCGACCTGTGCGGGGTGCTACGCAGCGGGGAGACGGCCGTCGAGAAAACGCTGCTGGAGCTGGCTATCTGCTTGGTCGCCGTGCACACGGGCAACGAAGTGATCTGGGCGTCGCACAGCAGGCTCGCATTGAAGGCAGGCGCAAACCCAGCGCTCGTCGAGAGCTTGCGGAGCGGCTCGGCTTCGCCGGCGGTCTCCGCACGCGAGGACACCTTGCTGCGGTTCGGGCGAGCCGTGCTGGACGGCGGGCTGATTCAGGACGAGACGGTGCGGGAAGCCCTAGCCGTTTTCGGCGAGGAAGGGGTCACAGAGATCACCGCAGCTATCGGGTCGTATCTGATGGCCGCGTGCGTCATCCGCGTTGCCGGTCTCCAGCCGCGCTGAGCAAAGCCCTCAAGGGAACCTCCCTCGAGGCCACCGGTACAGCAAAGAGAGGAAGCACCTAATGACGAGGCCCGATTTCCTGCATGGAGCGATCGACCTGCACATCCACAGCGGGCCGGACGTTACCGAGCGGATCGGCACCAGCGTGGACATCGCTCGGGCCGCGGCCGAAGCCGGCATGCGCGCTATCGTCCTGAAGGACCACGCCTACCCATCCTTCACCAAAGCCGTGCTCACCGACCAGGTCGTCGACGGAATCAGCGTCTACGGCGGTATCACCCTCAACACCACAGTAGGCGGCCTGAGCGCCCGCTCAGCCCGCGGAGCCGTTGCAGGAGGTGCCAAGGTGATCATGTTCCCGACCTTTGACTTGGCGCACACGGCCGGAAGCTCCCATCCCTCGCGGCTCCAGCGAGAGCATGCATTCGGGGAGGACTACGTGGCCCTGCAGATCGTCGATAGCGACGGCAAGCCGACCGATGCGACCAAGCGGGTCGTCGAGGTCGCCGCCGACAACCCCGATGTGATCCTCTCCAATGGCCACGTAGCTGGCGCCGAGGCCGCTCCGCTCATGGAGTGGGCGCGCGAGCGCGGGGTGACGAGGCTGGTGGTTGAGCATCCCAACGGCCACCCGGAGTGGTTCACCGAGGAGGACTTGAAGCGACTACTCGCCGTTGGCGCAAAGTTCAGCCTGTCTTATAACCCGTATAACCCGGTTATGGGTCGGCGCAACTTCAAGGAACTGCTGGACATCATCGAGTTCCTCGGCGCCAGTAACTGCTCGCTCATCACCGATGGCGGTCAGCCGTACAACGCCATGCCGGACATCACGCTCAATGTCTTCTGCGAGATGCTGCTGGCAGAAGGAGTGCCGCTCCACGACATCTTCCAGATGACCAAGATCACGCCGGCGCTCCTCCTCGGCCTTGAGCCGGTCGGCTGAGGGCGGGGCCGCGAGTGAGGCTGGCAACGGTTCGGGTGCCGAGCGGTACGACCGCCGTCCGGGTGGAAGACAACTATCTCGTAAACCTCGGGGTTCCCGACGTGGGCGCTGTGCTGGCCCGTCCTGACTGGGCCGACTGGTGCGCCACGGCCCAGGGGCCGGAGTTGCCGGGGGAGTCGGCGGACTACGCGCCGGTGCTTCCATGGCCCGGGAAAATCATCTGCTGCGGTCTGAACTACCGAGCCCACGCCGCGGAATCCGGGACGGAAGCGCCCGAGTTTCCGGCACTCTTCACCAAGTTCCCGCAGACTTTGCTCGGGGCCTTCGATGACCTGGTCTTGCCGCCCGAGTCCGATCAGGTGGACTGGGAAGCCGAGCTGGCAGTCGTCATCGGACGGGCCGGCCGCCGGATCGCGGCAGCCGACGCGGCCAGCCACGTCGCGGGATTCGCGTTGCTCAATGACGTGTCTCTCCGCGACTGGCAGCGACGGACGACACAGTGGCTGGCAGGCAAGGCATTTGAAGCGACCACGCCGTTCGGTCCCTGGCTTGTGACCGACGGCGAGGCAACCGGCCGCGAGCTGATATGCGAAGTCGACGGCACCGCGTTTCAGCGCGCCAACACCCGAGACCTCGTGCACGGCGCGGAAGACCTAGTTGCCTACATCTCAACGATCGTGACCCTGGAACCTGGGGATGTGATCGCAACAGGCACACCTAGCGGGGTCGGCGCTAGGCAGTCGCCGCCGCGCTTCCTGCAGCCGGGCGAAGTCCTGCGCACCGCCATAGACGGGCTCGGCGAATGTCGCAACACCTGCGTGAGGAGGTAAACGAACTTTGCGCTGACGGCCGCGGAGATCACCTAGACAACAGTCATGCTCGCCGGCCAGGTCGACAGGCCGGCTACGTGGAATTGCCAGGCTGCGGCCCCAGAACATGCGGTGCGCCGACCTGCTGCCCGCGCAGCTGTACCACGGCGCGCCTAGGCGAGACCGTAGGGACGAGGATGGTCGCGCCGTCTATGACCGCCCATTCTCTTCCTCCCGCACCGGATCGGGGCGCTAGGCACTGACCGGGCGTGTGTCAAGCGCGCCCGAGCAGGCATGGTGATCGACATCAGCACATGCAGGAGTCCTGAGCTGCGGCGAGCCGGCGCGGAGATTGCCGGTGTAGCAACTTCCCAACTGGGCGCCACTGTTCCGCCTAGCGGCACCCTGCCCTGTGCCGATCCTTGCTGGGTGTTCTACGGTCAACGGATTCGAGGACTGGCATCGTCGGAGACGACCAGTGCCGAAACTTCGACGAGAAACTCATTCGGGCGTTCGCCGCTTTAGACATCAGCGGCGAACTCGCTGGTCGGTGACCAGCGGGTGGCAGCGCCGGGCTGGTGGCGTTTGCTGACTGCGAAGACTAAGTGTCGCGATGACCTCCGCAAACGCGGAGCGCACCGGCGCCGTGCAAGGTTCATGGGAGCATGACAATGGACTCATCCAAAGCGTCAGCGACGTTCAGCGTCGCCGCAGCGCGTGCGGCAGTCAGTTCGGGCCGAACGTCTTGATCGCAGTAAGCGAACGGGTGAACGAGCCTAGCGGGGCAGAGTCAGCGATCCTCTCTCACCGTGCTGATAGTGTCGCCTACCTAATCCTGAACCGTCCGGAGTGCCGGAACGCCCTGCGTAGCGAGCACTGGATGCGGCTCCGAGATCTCGCCCTGGCTGCCGCCCAGGATGATGTGGCTGCGGTCGTCTTGCGCGGAAGCAGGACAACCTTCTGTGCGGGCTCGGACGTAAGAGAGTGGCATGACGCTTCGCCGGAGATGGTTGATAGCACATTCCGCAGCATGGAAGAAGCGCTGCAAGCGGTGGAAGCCATACCGGTGCCTACGATCGCTGTCGTCGAAGGCGCGGCGCTTGGTGCAGGGTGCGAACTCGTCATCGCCTGCGACGTCGGGTTGTGCACACTAGATGCGCAGATCGGGATGCCTGTCGTGCGCCTGGGAATCCGGCCCAGTCCCGCGTTTGCTGGCCGGTTGTGTGCGTCGGTCGGCAAGTCGCGTGCCCGCTGGCTGCTCTACGGAGGCGAGATAGTAGCTGGCGGCGAGGCAGCGGCCATTGGCTTGTGCACTCGCGCTGTCGCCTCTGACCACCTAGAAGCCGCGTTGACAGATTGGCTGCAGCAGATCTGCGGTCAGCCGCGAGACGCCATTGTCGCCGCGAAACTGGCCACCGGTCTGGGCCAGGCAACCGTTGCCCCGGACGACCAGTGGCGTCACGCCAGTCAGGCGATGGCAGGGCGGGTCGAGGCCTTTGTGCGCGGTAAGCGAGATCCGATGGAGGGAACGACCGGCGTCACGCAGTGACAGAGATTGCGCCTCAACGGCCAGAACGCGCCAAATCTCAGCCCCTCCAGCCGTCGCAAGCGCGACTCCGCCTGCCGCTGCCGCGCCATCCAGATCCAAGCTGGCCCGCACGCCGTCACGGTTGCCGACCCCGGCGAGGCGGATGCCGGGCTGACAGGCCGGTGCGCGCCGCAGGGACAGATCGCCAAGTTACAGGCTTCAGGGTCTTGACGGATCGTTCAGCGCAGATGAAGCATATTGAATATGCGGAATACGCCTCGATCACTGGCAGTCGGCCTCGCCGAGCGCCTGCAGGTTCAGGCTGAGGGCCCAGACGTACGCCCAGGGGACCTCCTCGGTACCAAGAAGGAACTCGCTGAGCGTTTCTCAGTGTCACCCGGCACGCTCAACGAGGCGCTGCGCATCATGCAGTTACACGGTCTGGTGACTTTGCGCTCGGGACCGGGCGGCGGCGTCTTCGCAGCGGCGCCCGAGGGTCACCTCCGGCTCGCCAACCTAATCCTGGGCTTCCACGCGGACGCACAGACGATGAGCGACGCCATGGTCGTCCGCGACTCGCTGGAACCCGCTGTATGGCTCGACCTCGCTCAACATGCCACGTCACAGCGGATCGAGGCACTGCGCGGCCAACTGCGCGCGATGGACGACGCGCGCGCCAACCCGGAGGACTTTCTCCGAAGGAATTGGGACCTGCACGTCGCTGCCGCCAGACTCTGCCGGAATCGTATCCTCCGGGAGGCCTATCTAGGCGCCGTCGACCTCATGATCCAGGCCCTGAGGACGGTCGAAGCAGGCGAGCAGGCATCACCCGAAACCCGCCTGGTCAACGTGCGGGCACACCAGGGGCTGATCGACGCAGCGCTGAACCGAGACCCCGAACTGGTAGCGGCGGCGGTGATTGTCCATGCGTCAGGAGGCCGCGTGAACGCCAAAGACCATTTGACGCGGATTGCCGCGCACAGCACTGTCCTGGCCGCCATCCCTCCGTCGCGCAAGGAGGAAGCATCAACCATTTCGGCATCCAATGACGAGACCCCAGACACTGCGCTGTCCGTCACCGAAGCATCGTCATAAACAGGGAAGTGATTTCAATGGCCAGTCGCCAGATCTTTTCCAGTAACGGACAGCGCCACACGAGCCCGATTCCGCAGGGCGTGATCGGTGGCGGCTTCGCGTTCCTATCGGCAATTCGTGGGATTGATGTCCACACTCAGGCGGTGCCCGAGGATGCCGAGCAGCAGGCGCGCAATGCATTCGCTGTACTCGCCGCCACCCTCAAAGCGGTCAATGCGAGCCTGTCCGATGTGGTGCGGATTGCAGTCTTCATGAAAGACCTTCAGAAAGACCGCCCAGTTTTCAACAGGGTGTGGCAAGAGACATTTAAGGATGACCCGCCGGCGCGTTTCGCTGTTCAGGTTCAGGACATGGGTGGCCCAGGGGATCACAGTAAGTTCCTGCTCGACGTCATCGCGAAAATACCGGAGTAACGAGCTAGCCGTCTAGAACAAAGACGTCTCCCGGCTGGAACTGTCAGAACTAACCGACACTGCTCGTCAATGATGCCGAGAACGCGTAGCACTGCAGGTCGACCAGCACTGGAGCACTTTTCTTCTATTCGAGGAGGCATCTTATGACGACGATCGATAACGGCAAGCGCATTGTTGCCGCTGGCTGGGAGACTAACTACCACGACGCTGGCGAGGGCGAGCCGATACTCTTCCTGCACGGCTCAGGACCGGGTGTTTCCGCGCTGGCGAACTGGCGACTTGTGCTACCGGATCTCTCGCGAAGCTTCCGCTGCGTCGCTCCCGATTCGGTTGGCTTCGGCTTCTCGGCGCGGCCGGACGATATCCGGTACGACGTCGACAACTGGGTTAAGCACGCGATTGGTCTTCTCGACACGCTCGGGCTGAAGTCGGTATCGATCGTAGGTAATTCGCTCGGAGGGCGGGTCGCGCTCGGCATCGCCTGCTCGCATCCTGACCGGGTTCGCCGCCTGGTTCTGATGGGGTCCCCGGGCCCTCAGATGGGTCAGACCGAGGGACTGAAGGCGCTCCGATCCTACGAGCCCAGCATCGAGAACATGCGCAAGCTCATGGAGGTCTACTTCGCCTACGATCCGTCGATCGTAACGGACGAACTGGTCAGGGCCCGGTATGAGGCAAGCACACTGCCCGGCGCGCACGAGACGTACCACGCCATGTTCCACGCAGAGCGGCACGCCAACAACATCCCGCCGCCCAGCGCTGATGAACTGTCGGCGATCCACGTGCCGACGCTCGTCCTGCATGGGCGCGAAGACAGAGTCGTGCCGGTGGAGAGCGGGCTAAGCCTTGCCGGCCTCATACCTGGTGCCCAACTCCACGTGTTCGGCCACTGCGGGCACTGGGTCCAGATCGAGAAAGCGCGGGAATTCGCTCATCTGACTCGCTGGTTTCTTGAATCGGCCTGAGTAGGAGCGTCGCCAATGGAGTTTGGTGTTGTCGTTCCGACCGTCGGGTGTCGCTTCGCTGAAATGCTCGACTGGGCGCGGGCCGCTGACGAAATGGGGTTCGACTCGATATGGGTCGTAGATCATCTTAGCTCGACTCCTCCTGAAACTGGGATCCTGGAGAGCTGGACGTGTTTGTCAGCGATCGCTGCCGTGACGAGCCGCGTCGGTCTAGGCGCACAGGTTGTGTGCGCTGGCTTCCGACCACCGGCTGTTCTCGCGAAGATGGCCACCACGCTGGATCAGGCCGCGGACGGACGGCTGAGGATGCTGGTCGGCGCAGGCTGGAATGCAGCAGAGTATCGCGGTTTCGGGCTGCCCTTCCGGTCTGGCGCTGATCGCATTGCCGAGCTGGAGGACACCGTCCGGATATGCCGAGGCCTGTGGGATTCGGGAGGACAGCCGTTTTCGTACCAGGGTCGGTTCTGGACCCTCGACGCTGGGGTGAACCGCCCGCGTCCGATGCGCCGACTCTCGCTTGCGCTGGGCGGCACGGGCCCCAAGTTGCTGGAGCTCGCAGCCCGGCTCGCGGACGAATGGAACTGCCCGGCGCAGCAGGTCCACCGCCATGCGGAGCTGACCCTGCAGTTGGAGGCGGCACTTGATCGGACGGGCCGGACGTTGCGCCGGTCAATCCAGACCGTCTTCAACCCGACCGGCCAGCACGTCACCGGACGACGGGCACTGTATCACCCGGAGCTCGGCCTGGTCGGCCCGGCAGGGCGAATGGCCGACCGTGTCCGCGAACTCGCTGCGAGCGGAGTCGATGGACTCTACGGCTACGTCCTGGACCGGGCTGGCCTAGAGCTCATGGGCGACCGGCTGGCGGGCCTGCGCGAGGCTGCCCCTGCTCGGTTGGCGTGATGAGAAGACGCCGCCACGGTATCCGGCCGGTCGCGCGCATCGCCAGGTAGGACTCATGACCCCGACTGTCACGAAGCATGGGAGGAACCGTGCCGGGCATAACACCGAGTCGCATCGATATGCATACACACGCGATATCGCTCGACCTGCCGGACCTCGCCGCGTCGTCTGCCTTCCCGAACTGGCCATTGGTACGACGGACGAGCGATACAACGGCTGACATCTATGTCGGCGGCGCCCATTTCCGGAGCATCGACGATCGCTGCTGGTCATTGTCTCGTCGGCTCGCTGACATGGTCGACACGCACATCGACACGCAGGTCATCTCCCCGGTACCGATTACCTTCTGCTACCGCGCACCCGGTGACGAAGCGGCCGTGCTGGCGCGAGCGCAGAACGACTTTTTCGCCAGCCTGGTCGCCGGAGAGCCGGAGCGCTTCCGAGCGCTCGGCGCCGTGCCGCTTCAGGACGTGCGCCTCGCCGTTGCCGAGCTTCGCCGGTGCATGACAGAACTCGGATTCATCGGAGTGGAGATCGGTACCCACGTGGCTGGGACGGAACTGGCTGACGAACGACTCGACCCGTTCTTCGCGGCTGCCCAGGATATGGGCGCGCTAGTCTTCGTGCACCCCGACGAGGTTCTTGCCGCCTCGCGACTGGCGCCGTTGGCGCTTACGTTCGGCGTTGGCATGCCGAGCGAAACCGCGATCGCCGGAGCCGGAATGCTCCACAGCGGTGCCTTCGACAGATGGCCCAACCTGCGGCTGTGCCTGGCCCATGCTGGGGGAGCGCTGCCGATGGTGCTGCCGCGCATCGACCGTGGGTGGCGTCAGGCCAAGGCAAGCGCGCCCCGCTCTGGCCGCCGCTCGCGACAGGCGCCGAGCACTTATGCGGCGTCGCTCTACAGCGACTCTCTCACCTACGACCCACTGAGCCTGTACCTCACGGTTCGTCGTTTCGGTCCTGACCACGTATTCCTCGGCACGGACTACCCTTTCGCAGCACGCGAGGAGCCGGCTGGCGAAGTGCTCAGCCGAGCTGACCCGGCTCTCCTGCCTCCAGACGTGGTCAGCCGTATCGCGGGGGACAACGCACGTGCGGTGCTCGGTATCGACGGGAGCCCTGAGCTGACCTCGACTGTTCAGTTGAGGGGTCGTCCTGCTCATTCCCCCGCGGGCGAAGGTATGCAGCGATGAGGACAACGCAAATCGGCGTCGGAGTTTCTGCGCTAGATCGCTGGGACAAGATCGCCTTTCGCGAACCGGCGTGCCGTACCGGCATGCCAAAGGTGAAGGTGCTGCAGCTGGCTGGCGACCTGGTTGTTCTCGGGAGGCTGCCGTGAAAACGATCGAATCGATCAAGGATCTGTCGCCTCAGATAGGAATCGAGAGGACTGCGGACGGGCAGCCTGAGGTCTGCGGCGCGACGGCGGTTGACAAAGCGCTTATTCTGCTCACGCAGTTCGGCAGCGCTGAGACGGTCGGTGTGAGCGAACTAGCCAGGCGCGCGGGCCTGAGCAAATCGACGGCTTTCAGACTCCTCTCTATCCTGCACAGGAACGGGTTCGTTGACAGGCGCGGATCTGCGTACCGGCTGGGCAGCGGGATCTACGATCTCGGAAGCCGGGTCTACGAGTGGCAGCCGGGTCGATTGCGCGATATTGCGATGCCCTACATCGCGGACCTGTACGAGGGTTGCCACGAGACCGTCCAGCTGGGAATCCTAGACGATACCAACGTCCTATACGTGGAGAAGCTCTACGGCCACCATCGCGTTCCTAGCCCGGCACGCGTTGGGGCGCGGATACCTGCCTACCGGACCGCACTGGGAAAGATTCTCCTGAGTCAGGATTTCGATGCCGTCGAGCGAACGATCGCGGGCGGATTGCAACCAGCAACGGTCAACACGATCACAAATGGTCAGCAGCTGCGGAGTGAATTGGCCAAGGTGCGTCGGGCCGGTATCGCCTTCGACAATGAGGAGTCGGCCGCCGGGCTAATCTGTGTCGCGGTGCCGATCATCGATAGGCACGGGCGGGTCGTCGCCGGTCTCTCAATATCTGGGGCGAAGGCCCGCTTCAACCCGAGGCACTACACCCACAGGCTGCGCAGTACGGCGTTCGACCTCTCGAACGCCGTACGGCGTGCGCTGTGAAGGCCCGCAGAGCTCAGTTGGCCGCGGCGCCGGGCGGGATGCTGCCGCCGCTACGCTGATGGGCACCACGCACGATGTCCACAAGGTTCTGCGCATCCTCGGGAACCGTGTCGCCTCGCCACGCCACATGGCCGTCTGGTCGAACAAGGACGAGCCGGGCCCCGTACGCCTTGTATGCCTCCTCAGACCCTAGGTCGACGACTTGCAGAGGCACTTGGCGGGCGCGGGCGGCGTCCGCCAGCCGGCTAACGTTCAGTTGAGGCGCGAACCGGAGCAGGACAAAGCCGCGACCGAAGATGTCGAGGATGGAGACACCTTCCTTCAGCCAAACGTGAGGGGCGCGGGCGCCAGGGCGCGCAGTCTGCACGTATACGCCCGTCTTCTCGTCGCCCTCAGGGGTCGGCGTGCCGTCGGGCACGCAGATCGGCGAGTCGTCGTAGCGATAGCCCATCTGAAGGTTGAGGGTCTGCCAGCCGGCGGGCAGCTTTTCCTGGATCCCACGGCCGACTGCTGCCCTCCCTCGCTCGCCGCGCTCGCCCGGTTCGACTACTTCGGGATGCCCGGCGGTGGCGGACTTGCCGACCTGATAGGCGAACGTGGATGCGGCCGCGTTGCGGAGGGCTACCGGCCGCCGCTCGGCTTGGTAGGAGTCGAGAAGGTGACTGCCCCCCCAGCCGCCGAGAGTTGCCGCTAGCTTCCATCCCAGGTCCACGGAATCGCCCACCCCGGTGTTCATTCCTAGCCCGAGGTTGGGCGGTATGACGTGCGCGGCGTCGCCTGCCAGGAACACGTTCTTGACGCGATACTGCGCCGCGATCGCATCGCGGCGCCGCCATCGCACGACGCTGAGCTTCTGGTACTCCATGTTGGGGCCTAGAGCTCGGGAGATCAGCTCGTTCAGACGGTCCTGGTCCCCAGCCAGGGCGGTATCAGCCCACGTTATTCCGAATCGCCAACGGTCGCGTCCGTCAATACAGCTCAATTCGGCCCAGCGTCCCTTCTCATCGAGGAAGATGTAACGCTCGGCGGAGCCCTTGTCGTGCTTTGACAGAAAACCAGGGATGCGAAGCACGACGTTAAGCGAGTCGCTCAGGTTACCCGGCCCTTCTGTCGGAATGTCGAGGGCAGAACGGATCGAGCTGGCTGGGCCATCGCACGCGACTAGGTATCGAGCGGTTAGTTGTCGTGTAACGCCGGCCTCCACGTCGCGAATAGTGACCTTGACGCTTTCCCCGGAGTTCTCGAAGCTCTCGAGTCGCCATCCGGCGAGGAGCGTCACCTGCCGATAGCGGGCGAGTTCCTCGCTGAGTATCGGATCAAACCACGTCTGGGGGCAGCGCTCACGAAACTCCGGGCTCACCGGGATTGGGGCGCGGTCGTTCATCGACGGGAAGTACTGCGTGGTGATTAGGTATCCGTCCAAGGAGGTGCAGAAGACAATGTTGAAGTTGAAGTCCCGGGGGAAGCCGGCGTTCCTGATCCGGGAGGCGAAACCCCACCTGCGGCAGAACTCCATCGTGCGGGGGCTGATGGCCGCGGCCCTGGGATTTGCGTCGATGCTCCCGCGCTGGTCGCTAGCCTGCTCGACGAGGGTGCTCCTTATACCTCGCCAGGACAGGTCAAGGGCGAGTGCGAGTCCGACCGGACCGGCTCCGACGATAACGACAGGAGTGATGGGCACACCGGAATCACTATTCATTGCAGACTCCAAGGAATCGCCAGGGACGGACTGGCGTCGCGACGGTCGGGCCGTGCGGGTTCGCAAACAGGTGATGTCTGCTTTGAGCTGGGAAGCTTCACTGCGGCGAGCCACTCGCTATCAGAGATCGGGCCGTGACGAAGGAGCTTCTGCATCAGCGCAGCGCTGCGGTCATCGTTGACGCTGGCCGCTGCCTCCACGACGCCGCTACGGACGAAGGCCGCTACGAAACCCGTGTCGGTGGAGTCGATCATTCGGGTGCATACCTGCGATGCGTCGGCCGGTCCGGAGAGATGACCGATGACGCGCAGGCGTAGTTCAGCCTGGTCAGACCACGCGTACGGCGTTGCGGGTCTCGGCCGCTCGCCCAAGAGAAAGTGGCGGGCAAGGCCAAGGGCCTGGGCGTGCGCGACGGACTCATGCTCGACGTGAATCGGCCCCCAGGATGGGTGTGTCCAAACAGTGATGTCGCCGACCGCATACACGTCGGGCAACGAAGTACGGTACTCGCCGTCGACGGGGACGTAGCCGTCGCGCAGCGCCATCCCGGAACCGGCCAGCCAGTCAGTCTCCGGCTCGCCACCGATCGCGATAACTACCGTTGCTGCGGGTATCTCGTCACCGCTGGCGAGGCGGACGCACTTTACTCGGCGGATGCCGACGATGGTGTCGACCGAGTCCGAGGTCCGGAACGAGATGCCCGCGCGTTCGTGTGCATCGCGAATGCGACGCCCGACCTTGAGCCCGACACTGCTCGCTAGTGGCTCGGCGGCGGAGTCCACCACGACTACGGGCGTCGCGGCGGCCGCGAGCGCTGCCGCCATCTCGCAACCGATCAGGCCAGCTCCGATGATCACCAAGGGCTCACTCAGATCGACGAGGCGTTCGATCGCCAGAGCGTCGCGCAGCGAGCGGAGATAGTGTACCCCGTCGAGATCATGGCCGGGGCGCTCAAGCCTACGGGGCCGCAAGCCGGTTGCGAGGACGAGACGTCCATAACTTATGGCTGTGCCGTCGTCCAGACTCAGTTGTTTCGCCCCGGCATCTAGTTCGACCGCTCGTCGTCCTAGCAGCAGGTCGTATGCTCGGGTCTGCTCCCGGCTGGCCTGGTAGAGAGCGGCCAGCTCGCCGCGGAAGATGTCTTTCGACAGCCTCGTCCGGTCGTAGGGCGGGACATCCTCAGCGGACACCACCAGCGCGGCGGCTCCGGCCGCGGCCAATTCGCGGGCCAGCCGCCCTCCCGTTATACCCCCGCCGACGATCACCGTGTCGAGCTTCACAGGCGAAGTCCGTTGTGATTCACGAGAGTGCACTCCGTCTCGTCTCAGGCCGCACTGCCAGCACCGACGGCAGCACTACTGGTGCCGGCCCCCTCTCAGTTGGCAGGCTGCGGTCACCCGCTCGACAAGGACAAGGCGTCGTGCCGTGCCGTGGAACGTGGGCGAGCTAACTAACCAAGGCTGCGCCACTATGAGGGGCAAAGCGGTCCGCCTGCTCGGATCATCGGAGGACTCGTCACCTGGAGTCGTTGCTCTGTTCGTTCGGCTCCTGTAGGAGGGCTTATGCTTCAGCGCGCGCTGGGGGCGATCAGTCGGTTCCGCGGCGGCTACCCAGGTGGCTTCCGGAGTTTCGCTACCGGATGGCGGACTGATAAGGGGAACGCGGGGTTTCGGCCCTGCACCGACCCGAACGACTTGCGGTCGCGTATTCCAGTAAAGGGGCTCAGGGAGTACTGGTACCCGGCGCTCCCGGAAGCTGACGTATCGGCGAGCCGCCCCGAGGCTCTTCGGATCCTCGGTGTCGATTTGGCGCTTTTCCGCGACACGCAGGGAACTGTTCGAGCTCTACACGACGTGTGTCCGCATCGAGGGGTCCGGTTGTCGAAGGGATCGTGCTACTGGAGAGGGTTCCTGACCTGCAACTACCATGGAGCGACCTTTAACGGCCAGGGCGAATGCGTGGAGATGATTCCCGAGGGCCCTGATTCGCGGATGGTCGGTGCCCTGCGTGCCCGCTCTGTGCCGACGTTCACGGCGAAGAACGTGGTGTTCGTCTGGATCGGTGAGGGCGAGCCGGTGGATCCGCGCGAGGATCTCCCGCCGGAGTTCTTCGAGAACTCGACGCTGACCAAGTTTGCCTGGACGTACTGGAAGTGCAACTGGATGGTGGCGTGGGAGAACACCCTGGATGCCCACAACCAGTTCTTCGTACACCGCGACTCGGTGCGCATGCTGATGCGTAGCTCGGGAGGTCGCCTGCGCACCCCGCTCGGTCCGCGGGCCAGGGTGGTCGGCGGCACAACGCTGCACCCGGACCGGCGAGCGGACGGAACCCTCGATGTGTCCGCGAACGGGAAATCACCCACGTCGTACTACGCAGATGGTGACGGGAAGGTCCCGTACCAAATGTTCTACCCGCGCGTCCAGGGCATGTGGCCTAAGTATCGCATTCGCCGACTCTGGACATGGGCCACCGAGAGCATCGCCGAGCGACGCCGTCAGATGACGCGAGTGTACGAGATCGGTGACGAGTGGCTGGGCCAGCGGCTTCCCGGTCTCGTCCGCCACCGGCATTGGGACACCCTCTACACCCGGTGGTCCATTCCAGTCGAGGACGACCTGACCCGGGTTTTCTACATGCTATCTGCCCGGCCGCGAACGCGGATCGGGCTTATCTGGCAGCACGTCCGTTACCCGATCTACAACTGGGCCGTGCACTTCAACTTCTCCAACCAGGATTACGGGGCGATGGAGAGCACCCGCTACTCGGAACCCGAGCACCTGTCGGCGACTGACAGCTATATGGTCGGTCTTCGTCGACTGGTAGTGGAACACGCTCGCAAGCCCCACTACACGACAAAGCCGAGCGGCTCCGAGGACCCTGCCACGGCGGACGTATGAGCCTACGCAAATTGGCCGCCGACCGGGCCATGCCGGTCGGCTCGGCTGACCGCTTCGCTGGCCAGGTGGTTGTGGTTACCGGCGCTGGCCAGGGGATTGGCAAGGCGGCAGCGCTTCGCATCGCATCCGAGGCAGCACACGTGGTGGTCGTGGACCGAGTGCCCGAGAGCGGCCTGGCGGCCGCCGAGGACATCAGCCGCCGCGGCTACCGCGCCGGATTCGTCCAGGCGGACCTGAGCACGATCGAAGGTGCCCGGGGAGCCGTCAGCACGATTCTCGAAACAGCTGGCAGGATTAGCGTATTGATCAACAATGTTGGCGGCACGATCCACATCAAGCCTTTCGCTGAATACGATGCAAAGGAGATAGAGGCAGAGATAAGCAGATCGTTGTGGCCGACGATTTGGATGACGTATGCAGTACTTCCTTCGATGCTTCAAGAACAGTCAGGAATCATAGTTAATGTCGGCAGTAACAGCGTCAGGGGTATATTGCGTGTTCCCTATGCAGCTGCCAAGGGCGGAGTGATGAGCTTTACCACTTCGCTTGCTCTCGAACTCGCGGATTACGGCATCCGGGTAAACTGCGTAGCCCCAGGAGGAACTGTCGTATCTGACAGGCTGACCCCGCGGAACGCAGCTAGCGAAGAGGTGGCTGCCGAAGCGATCTATCGCGAGAAGCTAGACGATTTCGTAATGCATCAGATTCCAATGCGGAGGCGCGCCAACGTCGAAGAGCAGGCGGCCGCAATAGCCTTCCTCGCTTCACCTGACGCATCATTCATCACCGGTCAGATACTGAGCGTCGCCGGAGGCTCGACTGTGCCGTGACAGCTAACCGCAAGGCCACAACCGGGAACGAAGCCATTCCTGGTGCTGAACTCAAACTGCTCGGCCCGGCGAGTTCGGTGCACGAGGGGTCGATGCGCACATTTGCCCTCGCTGGCGAAGAAATTCTGGTGGCGAATATCGAAGGCGAGTACTTCGGCGTCGATAACATGTGCTCCCATGCCCTGGGATGGCTCGACGAGGGTTTCCTGCACCCACAGACCTTCGAGGTGGAATGCGCGTTGCACTCCGGCCGATTCGATCTTCGCAGCGGAAAGGCAACCCGGCTACCCTGCATGGAGCCAATTGCCACTTATCGCATCATCAGGCGTGGCGAGAATCTGTTCGTGGCTCCGGCGGACTCGTAACTAGCGGGCCATAGTTTCCGCGGTGCCGAGATTCCGTTCCGCGGATGACTTCGACCAGCCTATCGTTCCGCTCCGCGGCACGACCGTTTCACCTTGGTGGCTTCGTGCGTTTCGATGTTCATGTGGAGCGAACGAGAGCCGACCTTGGCGATTCGGGGAAGAGCCTTGCAAAGTCTAGTTAAATCGAGGCTACCAAAAACATTAGTCTGCGCCTAAAAGAGCGAAGGTGTCGTGAAATGGCCGAATTCCTTGGGCTGGGTCTGAGTCACTACCCCGGATTCATCTACTCCGACGATCGAATGTCCGGACGCATCAAGAAGATTCTCGGCAGTCGCGAGATTCCGGAACGGCTGCGCGACCCGTCCGACTGGCCCGCGCCAATGCAGGAAGAGTGGGGCGCCGACGAGGGCTTCGCCTTCGCTGCTAAGCATCGCGCCGCCTTCGTGGACGGCGTTCGCAAGCTGCGCGCGGCGCTGGATGAGTTCGAACCGGATGCCGTGGTCATATTTGGCGACGACCAGTATGAGAACTTCAAGGAAGACATTGTCCCGCCGTTCTGCATTTATATCCGCGACTCGTTCGAAACCCAGCCCTTCCTGCGCGGACGCTTTGGGCAGCCGGAACCAAACATCTGGGGGCTACCGAACGACCAAGTGGTTGTAACTCCAGGCGCGGCGACGCTCGCCCGTGCCATCGCCACGAACCTGCTCGAGTCTGGACTGCCCGTTCCGTATAGCTACAGGGGGCATCATCTGGATGGCCTGGGGCATGCATTCATAAACACGGTTCTCTACCTCGACTACGAACAGTCAGGCTGGACTTTTCCGACGGTGCCGTTCCATGTCAACGCCTACGGTTCCGCCGTTGTGCGAAATCGGGGCGGCCATGCACACCTCTTCTCGGAAGTTCCGGAGCTGCCGGATCCTCCAGCGCCGTCTCCGCGAGTCGCTTGCGAACTGGGCAGCCGGATTGTCCGCACTCTCCGGGACACGCCGTGGCGCATCGCGCTGGTCGGATCTGCCAGTTGGTCACATGCATTCCTCACCAAGAAGAACTCCTATGTCTACCCGGACGTGGAGGCTGACCGCAGATGCTTCGGCTACGTCCAAAGAGGCGACTACGAGGCCCTGGGCAGCCTCACCACCGCGGACCTCGAGGAAAGCGGCCAGCATGAGTTGCTGAACTGGATGCCCCTGTTCGGAGCTATGGCTGAGCTGGGCCAAGTCCCGGTCTGGTCCGAACTGCTCGAGTCCTACGTAATGAACTCATCGAAGGCACTCGTGCTGTACCCGACTACCAAGGCATGACCGCGGGCCCCGGCTAGCGGTTCGAGGTATGCATCGGTCGTCCGCTTTAAAGTCTCCCGTTCCGGTCGATGGCACATCGAAGCGACACCGCCAGCTTCGCGGTGACAAGCTCACTGCACTTGAACAGGCTCACAGCACTTGAGTTGAGGAGGGCGCGTGAGCGTTCGGACTTTGAGCGGGCGATGAGGCGACGTCACGCTCGCGCGACCCGAAGGGGTGAGCAGCGGTCCGTCGACATCGTTCTTCAGGGCGTCTCCGTCTCCTACGGGAGCGTCCTCGCGGTGGAGAAGTGCGACCTGGCCGTGCCTGCGGGCGACTCTGTCGCTGTAGTCGGGCCCAATGGCAACGGCAAGAGCAGCCTGGTCAGGGCCATCGCAGGGTTGGTCCCCGCTTCGGGGATCATCCGGGTCAACGGCCGCGAGCTTCGCGGCAGTTGCCGCTCGGCTTTGGCGGCCAGGGCGGGCATTGCCCTGGTCCCGGAACGCCGGGCTCTGTTCCCCGCCATGACCGTCCGGGACAACGTTCTCCTGGGCGTCTACAGCCACACTCGCGTCCTAGCCCGTCACCAGGTGCATGCCGTGATCGATGAAATCGTGGCCTTGTTCCCCGAGCTCGGTAACAAGATGCACCGCCTTGCCGGATCCCTCTCAGGCGGCGAACAGCAGATGGTGGCCATTGGCAGGGGACTCGCCAGCCAGCCGGGCGCGATGATCCTCGACGAGCCGTCCCTTGGACTGGCTGAGATGGCGGTCGGCAGAGTCTACGACGCCCTCGGGAGCATCATGGGCGGACGCCGCACGCTGATCATTGTCGAGGAGAACCCGGTTAACGCCCTCCGGCTGTGCCAGCGGGTTGTCTCCGTTGAGCGAGGGATCGTCCGGGAAGGCGAGACCCAGCCAGCGCAAAACCGACGGCTGCCAGCGAATGGCGTTGTGGGCCAGGAGGCGCGAGTCGAGGTAGGTGACGGTCAGATTGGCCAATGACCTGTTCGCCGGGCTCGTCACGGGCTGTATTTACGGGCTCTTCGGCGCCGCGATCTGTGTACTGTTTCGCGTCTCGAGGATCGTCAACATCGCCATCGGCGATATCGCAATGTTCGGCACGATGCTGACATCCTGGCTCGCCGGCTCGGTCGGGCTTCCGCTATGGCTGGCAATTGCGACAGCCCTACTCGCGGTTTCGATCGGGGCCTACCTCTACGACCTGGGCATCGTGAGTCGCATCGTGGCCAAGGGATCGAATGGGTTTGTCCTGGTGACTTTCTTTTTCACCCTTGCACTGGCGATGTTCCTCGAAGGACTAGCATCTGCTCTTTATGGGCAACAGGTGCACTCCGTTCCTGTTATCTGGACTGGCGGGAATTTTGTCGTCGGATCTCTCGTCATCCAGCGGGCCCAAGTCGTCGTGATCGTGGCCACTGTAATATTCGCGGGGGCCTTTGCGCTCTATCTTCGGTTCACGCTTACAGGAAAGGCTCTTACTGCATGTGGTCAGAATGATGTAGGCGCCCGGGTCGTAGGCATCAACCCGGCGCGGTTCCGCCGGCTCTGCCTCGTCGGCTCGGCCGCGGCAGCCGCACTTTTTGGTGTGCTGCTCTCCCCTCTTATCGGGTTTACCTATTCGAGTGGCTTTTCGCTGGGGACGGCTGGCCTCGTCGCCGGGGCATTCGCCAGCTTGGTCCACCCATTCCGTGCCGTGGCGGCTGGAATCGCCATCGGTATAGTCGAGGCGCTCATTGGAGGATACGTCACTAGCAGTTACCAGGAGGTACTGGTCTACGCCATCCTGGCAGTGGTCATCCTTGTGCGCCCCCGAATGCTAGGAGCGCTGGGCGAGTTCGCATAGCAGCCTTCCTGAACTCGACCAGGCGCGGGCATTATTTGATCTCACCTGAGAGGAGCAACCATGAATAGCAAGCTCATTCGAAGTGCCGGCGTCTTCGCTACTGCGTCGCTTGTTCTTGTCGGACTGGCCGCCTGCGGCAGTACGCCTTCCAAGTCCTCCGGAAGCGCGTCTTCGACTACGCCGCTGATCATTGGGCAGGATGTTGCACTCACCGGAGCGTTCTCAGTGCTGGGCGTTCCGGAATCGCAGGGTGCCAAGGGCACCGTCGCGTGGCTGAACGCGCACGGCGGGATACTCGGTCACAAAGTCGATCTTGTTGTGGGGAATGACCAGTCCTCTCCGCAAGAGGCTGCAGAAGTGGCAAAGCAGCTGATCACCAGCGACCATGCGACCATCATCATCGGTCCGGAGGAGACGTCTGAGGTCGGCGCCGTGGCTACTGTCGCAGCGGCATACCACGTCATCGATATCCAAACAGATCCCTTCCAGACCTGGCCGCCGTCTGAGATCTCGTCAGGGTCTCTTGAGTACGTCTTCCCCGAGATCATGGGGTTCGACTCGACGAACGCATCCGCCTATGAGTCTGCTATCTGGAAAGCCAAGGGCTACACCCGGATCGCCTTGCTGACCGACTCAACGCCGTTCGGAACCGGCATGATCACCCCGCTTGAGCAAGTGGCGAAGTCCGACGGCCTGAAAATCGTGGGCGTGCAGACGTTCGCGGCGGGTTCAACCGATGTCACCCCGCAGATACAGTCGCTCCTTGGCGATAAGCCTCAGTTCTTGCTCGACTGGACGGCTCCAGGACCGGACACAACTATAGCTGTGAAGACGATCCGAGCGCTCTCGCCGACGCTGCCGCTTGGGATCTCCGGAGGGCAGGACACACCGGCGACGGTGGGCGCTCTCGGCCAGACCGATGCTGATGGCCTCTATGCTGTGACAACGATCGCTGATGGCAATGTGGTCAACTCCGTCGCGTCTTCGAACCCGCAGAAAAAGATTGCCGAGCAGTTTGTTCAGGCGATGGAGGGAGAGCACGTAAATACCGATAATGGCGCGGACACCGCATACCAAGGTTTCGATGCCCTATATCTTATTCAGAACGCCGCCGAGACCGCAAAGAGCGTTTCGACATCGGGTTTGTTGAATGCACTAGAACACCAGCGCGATGCAGGTATTACAAATGTCTGGCGGCGCACCCCGTCGAATCATGGTGGCGATATCAACCTCCCCGGTTTCATCGTGAGGTATAACGGCCGTGTCTGGCAGTATGTCCAGGGCAGCTAGGAGCGAGCTAGCTGGCGGACGGCGCGGTTGGGAGGCGTTGACCAACAGCCTGCAGACCTGGTTGTCGTCACGCCGGCAGGGTGGCGCGAGCACGCTTGGGGGCAGGAGCGTGCTCGCGTCGCTGACCCGCATGTCGCCTACGGCAAGTGACGCAGTAGGCGCGGGACTTCTCGGCGTTGTCCTGGTGCTGGCGTACTGGCTCCTCGGGACGAGCTTTTATGGGAGCGCGCTGCTCTCAGCCGTACCATTCGGCGTGGTCATTCTCGGCATGGTGGTGCAGATTGGCTACGGCGGTCAGCTGGCGCTGAGCCAGGTCCTCTTCATGGGCATTGGTGCCTATGGGATGGCGGTGCTCAACGGCAAGTTCGGATGGCCGCTCGGCCTCGCCGCCCTGGTGATCGTGCTGGTGGTGCTGCTCTTGTCGTGGGGCGTCGGCCACATGGTTGCGCGGGTGGGCGGCCTCGCTCTCGGACTAGTAACGCTCTTCTTTGTTGTCATGGCCTCTGACGCGATCGTAAATGTGCAGTACCTCGGTGGCACGACTGGTATGGGTCCGATCTCGCCGCTAGTCAGCGGCGCGTCTGCGGCCTCCACCCAGTTGTACTCGGGAGTGGCTGCGCTGGTCGTTTTCGCGGTGGCGACATACGTCGTGCTGCGCGTCGTGAGGTCGGACGTTGGTGGGGAGCTTAGCCTGCTCGGCTCCAGCGACCACGCCGCATCGTGCATCGGGATCAACACGCCTCGCCGTAGGGTCGAGGCATTCGTCCTCGGTTCTGTCTTCGCCGCAGTCGGCGGGATTCTTTTCGCCGGTACGCAGCTCTTCGTCAGTCCGACGGAGTTCGACCCGAGCGCCGAGCTGACGATCCTCCTAATGCTCTTCCTCGGTGGCCAAGCGTCCATCTTCGCCGCAATAATCGGCGCCTTCATCGTCGAGGCTGTGCCCGGCATCGGCTCGGGAGTGGCCGACAACATCGTTCTCATCGAGGGGGCCCTATTCAGCGTCGTACTGGTCTTCATGCCAATGGGCCTTGCCGGGGCGTTTCAGTCCTTGCTAGAGAGGGCACGGTCGGCGATCGTCCGCCGACGGGAGCCGGAGCAGATCGGCATAAGCCGCCCAAGGATCATGGCTGACGTGACTGCGGTCGCGGGAGGCCCGGGCGCGGAAACTCGACGGCCCAGCCTGCCGGGCCAAGCCGAGGGCGACATCGAGGCCATGGCTCCGGCCCTCGCCGCCTTGGGGCTGACGAAGCACTTCGGGGGTGTCTTTGCTGTGGACGATGTGTCTCTTCACGTGCAGCAGAAGGGGGTGCACTGCCTCGTCGGGCCTAACGGCGCGGGGAAGAGCACGCTCCTCGAGTTGCTGTCAGGAGGCCTACGCGTCGATGCGGGAACCGTTTCTCTCTTCGGGCACGATGTCACCGAAGCGCCGCCGTGGGAACGAGCACGGCGGGGGATTGGCAGGACGTTTCAGTCCATCCAGATCTCCCGCACCCTCTCGGTCATCGACAACGTGGCCATTGCCGGCGTCAGCCCACACGGCTGGATCTTGCGGCCTCTCATTAAGGACTACCTGGAGCCGTGCCGAGACCGGGCACGCGCCGTGCTGGCAGAGCTCGGGGCTGAGAAGCTCGAACTACGGCAGGTCGATGCGCTCACGCTAGAGGAGGAGCGCATCCTCGAGCTCGCTCGCGCGCTCGTCGGCGCTCCGAAGCTAGTGCTCCTCGACGAGCCGGCTTCGGGGTTGAGCGTCAGCCAGCGCCAGACCTTCGCCGAGACAGTCTCGCGAGTCGGACAGAGCACCGCCGTCGTGCTGATTGAGCATGACCTCGAATTGGTTGCTGCCGTCGCCGACATCGTCACCGTCCTCATGGAGGGAAAGGTCACCTACGAGGGAGATGTCAGCGGATTCCTAGCGGACGGCGCGGTGCGACGGCGTCTCCGCGGTCTCGTCGCATGACTGCAAAGCGCGAGGACCGACGTCGGCGGGCCGGATGCCGCGGTGGCGACGTCGCGGCTACTTCGTTTGCAACACGGTAGTGAGGAAGTGGGCGCCAGGAATGACCACACGAGAGAACTCTGCTCCTGTCCTGATCGTCGGTGCGGGCCCAGTCGGCCTGACGCTTGCCATCGATCTCGCGCAGCGCGGAGTGCCCTGCACTATCATCGAACGCCGCAGCGCGCCCCTCTTTCTCCCGAAAATGGACCGGACTAACGCCCGGTCCATGGAGATCTATCGCCGCCTCGGCCTAGCCGAGAAGATCCGGGCGGCCAGTTACCCGGCGACGGCAAACTTCAACGTCCACCTCGTTACTAGTCTGGCGGAAGAGCCGCTTCTGACCTTGGAATACCCGTCCGTCGATGATTACCGGAAGAAAATTTCGGTTTGCCGCGACGGCAGCTTGCCGCTTGAGCCCTACCAGATCGTCTCCCAGTACACGCTGGAGCCACTGCTCCTGGCCGAAGCCCAGGCGTTGAAGGACGTCGATGTGCGCATGGAGACCGAGCTCATCGGGCTCGAGCAGGACGCTCGGGGCGTGACCGCCAAACTGCGGGAGGCAGACGGCACGCAGATGGAGTTTCGGTCCGAGTACGCCATCGGCACCGACGGTGGCCGCAGCGCTGTCCGGAAGGCACTCGGGATTCGCCTGGAGGGCGATGGCAACATCTCCGAGCGATTTCAGATCTTCATGCGCAGCCCAAACGTCTTCGCGCTGAGCCCGACCGGGCAGGCCAGGATGTTCTACTACGCCCACGAAGACCGCGTCTCCATGACCGTCCAGGACGACCTCGAGCATTTCAATTTCAGCATCAGCCGACCGCTTGGGAGCGGGGAAAGCATCCGGAAATACGTGATCGACACTGTTGGATTGCCTATCGATGTTGAGATCATCGCTACCACGAAGTGGACGATGCATCTACTCGTCGCCGAGCGATACCGCTCCGGACGGGCGTTCATTGCCGGCGACGCCGCCCACTTGGTCATCCCGAGCGGCGGGCTCGGCCTTAACACTGGGATCGGGGACGCGACAGATCTGGCCTGGAAGCTGGCTGCCACGCTGGATCACTGGGGAGGCCCTGATCTGCTTGATTCCTACGAGGCCGAGCGCCGCCCGGTTGGCCTGCGCAACCGGGAGGCTTCCCGCTACGCCTCGACTGGTCAGCGAACCTGGCGAGACGTTGTTGGCCCGATGATCCGGGACGACACGCCGGAGGGCCGCGGAACCCGCCGGGCAGTGGCCCGCCTGGCGAGCGTGGAGCAGCGCAAGACACACGAGATGGCTGGCACCGAACTCGGTTACCGCTACGAGCACTCGCCGATCATCTGCCACGAGCCAGAACCCTGGCCGCCAGACGTTAGGGAGGTGTATATCCCGACGAGCCGACCTGGGGCCCGGCTTCCTCACATGTGGACGCGTGATGGCCGTGCCATTCAGGACGTGCTCGGCAGGTGGTTCACGCTTCTAATCCTGGATGGGCAAGCGCAGGACGCAATGAGACTCTCGGCGGCGATGCGCGACCGAGGGGCGCCCCTGGACGTCGTTGTGCTGGACGAGCCTGAAATCCGGACGTTGTATGGCGCGAGTGTCCTATTGGTGCGGCCGGACCTGCACGTGGCCTGGCGGGGCGACGGGGTGCCCGAGGACGTCTGGCGAGTCGCGGCAGTCGCGCTCGGTCAGGCGGGATGAGGCGGGTCGAGGATTCGGCGCCGGTTGGGTCGGAGTTGTCGGTCGATCAGCCCGTTCCCGATGTGATCGATTTGTTGCCGTTACCAGGCCCTCAGCAGCCGCCAGGGACCTGACAGGCCCAGCGCGCTGTTGGCTATCCTACGCGGTCGGCCTCCGCTGCAAGCCCCAGGGCGACGTCGATGATCATGTCTTCCTGCCCCCCGACGTACCCGGCGTCGCCGACTCGCTGCAGGATGTCGTGCACGGGCACCTGGTATCGCACGGCGGCGCGCTCGGCATGCAGCAGGAAGCTGGAGTAGACCCCCGCGTATCCCTGGATGATTGCGCCACGATCGGCGACTGGCAGGCGGGGCACGAACGGCCTGACTACGTCGTTGGCTGCTGCCAGTACGCGCGCTACATCGATACCGGTGGGGATGCCAATGCGTTCGAAGGTCGCTGCGAGGATCTCGGTGGGAGAGTTGCCGGCCCCGGCACCGAGGGCGCATAGCGCCCCGTCGACCTGGCTGGCGCCATTCTGGACTGCCAAGACGGAGTTGCCGATGCCGAGGGACAAGTTCTGGTGACCGTGGAAGCCGACCTGCGCCTCATGTCCGATTTCGCTGACCAGCGCGCTCACCCGGGCCTGCGCTTCGCCGAGCACCAGCGCGCCAGCGGAGTCCACAACGTACACACACTGGGCGCCGGCGTCGACCATGATCCGGGCCTGCTTGGCCAGTTCTGCCGGGCCTATCCGGTGTGCGAGCATAAGGAAGCCGACAGTTTCCATGCCAAGCTCGCAGGCCGCAGCAAAGTGCTGCGGGGAGACGTCAGCCTCGGTGCAGTGCGTCGCGATCCGAGCCACGGACGCTCCCGCGTGATGGGCGCGCCGCAGGTCCTCGACCGTACCGAGGCCCGGTAGCAGCAGCACCGCGATCTTTGCAGTGCGGGCCTCGTCGACGGCTGCGGCTATCATCTCGATCTCGTCTTCGAGCGAGAAGCCGTAGTTGAAGGACGAGCCGCCGAGTCCGTCCCCGTGGCTGACCTCGATGACGTCTACTCTTGCATCGTCGAGGGCGTGCACGACGGCGCGGATTTGGCCCTCGGTGAAGCGGTGAGCCATCGCATGGCCACCGTCGCGCAGCGTGGAATCAGTAATTCGTACCTGCCTGGGCTCAGTCACGCTGCCACCCTCGCGCCACAGAGCTGCTCGCCGACGCGAGCGGCCGCGGCAGTCATGATGTCGAGATTGCCGGCCCACGGCGGAAGGTAGTCACCGTTGCCCTGGACCTGCAGAAACACCGCAACCCTGGCCATGCCGTTCCAGATATCACGCGGCGCGTCGAACTGCGGGTCTGCGCGCAGCATGTAGCCAGGCACGTATGCAGCGACCTCGGCGACCATCTTGTGGATCGACCCGGTGATGACGGCTGTATCCGCATCCGGCGGAATGGCGCAGAAGACGGTGTCACGCATGATCATCGGAGGATCGACCGGATTAAGTATAATGATGGCCTTGCCCCGCGCTGCACCGCCGACCTCCTCTATCGCACGGGCGGTCGTCTGCGTGAACTCGTCTATGTTGGCCCTCGTCCCCGGGCCAGCCGACCGGGACGCGATCGACGCGATGATTTCTGCGTAGGCAACGGGCACCACAGAGGACACGGCAGACACGATCGGGATTGTGGCCTGGCCGCCGCAGGTGATCATGTTTAGGTTGGGCGCGTCTGCCACGCCGCCCAGGTTGACCGGCGGGCACACGAATGGTCCGGCCGCGGCAGGCGTGAGGTCGACAGCCGTAATACCGGCCGCCTCGTAGCGGGGCGCGTTCGCCAGGTGCGCTCGAGCGGAGGTAGCCTCGAAAACCAGATCGGGCAGGTCCTCCTGGGCGAGGAGCCAGTCGACCCCGTCGGCAGAGGTGGGCACGCCGAGCTTGCGGGCATGAGTCAGCCCGTCTGACGCGGGGTCGACGCCGACCATCGAGTGCAGCCGCAGTACTTCGCTGCGGAGCAGCTTCACCAGCAGGTCAGTGCCGATGTTGCCAGGGCCAACGATGGCGGCGCTGAGCTGCCTCACGATGTCGCGCCGAAAGTGACGCTGACCGAGCCCATGGCAGCGAAGGTGGCCGTGACGCTGTCACCCGGCGAAACGGGAACGGCAGCAGTGACCGAGCCTGGGAGGACCACGTGGCCGGCCTCCATCGTGATTCCGCGCGGGCCCAGTACGTTGGCTAGCCATACCACCGCGTTGACTGGCGATCCCAGGACCGCACCGCCAGCGCCGGTCGCAGCCAGTCGGCCGTTGACGTGCAACAGGCACCCGGTGAGTGCGAGGTCGAGATCGTTCAAGCGGGTGGGCTGGCTGCCGAGCACTACGCCACCGCTAGACGCGTTGTCCGCGATGGTGTCCGCCAGGGTGATCCTCCAGTCAGCGATCCTCGAGTCGATAATCTCCAGGGCCGGCAAGACAAAATCCACAGCCGCGATCGCCTCGGTGACGGTGACGCCGGGGCCGCGCAGCGGTCGGCCGAGCACGAACGCCATTTCTGGCTCAATCCTGGGCTGAAGGAACCGACAGGCGCTGACGGTGCTGTCGCTCGGCAGGAACATCGACTCCAGAAGGTGACCGAAGTCCGGCTCGTTTACGCCCATCTGGCGCTGCATCGCCGTCGATGTCAGCCCGATCTTGTGACCCTTGATCCGCGCGCCCGCAATTGTCCACGCCTGCACCTGCGCCAGCTGGATCGCGTAGGCGTCATCGACGGACAAGCCGGGGTGGACAGCCGTCAGCGGCGGCAGGGGAGCGCGGGTGGCATAGGCGTCTAGCAGCGCTCCGGCAGCTTTGTCCACGGACTCAGCGTCCATGAGATCCTCTCGCTAGTCATGCAAAGCCAGCCTGGCCGCAGCAGGGGCGCCCAGCAAGCCGACGTCCCGCCGGCCGGAACAGTTGTCGCTCAGGCGGGCTGCCGGTCATAGCCGTTCCGTGCTGCGGCACGTTGCGGTAAGCCCGCGGCAATAGGTGTGATTCCGTTGGTCAGGCCACGGCTAGGCCCACCGCCCGGTCACGAGGCGCCGACGGCAGATGCCGACAGAAGGAGCAACCTTGACGTCTGAGCTCACCTTCGAAAACACGAAGAAGGTCATCGACACCCCGGATTACCGAATCCAGATCAATGAGGTCGGCAGCGGTCATCCGATCTTCATGATTCACGGCACCGGCCCGGGTGCCACCGGCTGGAGCAATTTCTCGCCGAATATCAAGGCACTGTCCGAGAAGTACCGGTGTATAGCGGTCACGATGCCGGGATGGGGCGAGTCCAGTCTCCAAACTGTTGAAACTGGCCGAGACCAGGTTGAAGCGATGCGTCAGCTAATGGACACCCTGGCAATTGATAGGGCAACGTACGTGGGCAACTCTATGGGCGGGCGCATCTCGGTTCGGGTCGTCGCGCAATACCCGGAGAGAGTCTCGCATCTCATCACCATGGGCTCGGGGGCTCCCGGGACTGGCATCATGGCTCCCAGCGGAATGTCTGAGGGCATTCGCGTTCTGGTCGATACCTATGCCGACCCGTCGCTGGAGAACTTCAAACGCATCGTGCGGGTCATGTGCTACGACTCGTCCTTCGCCAGCGACGAACTGGCCGAAGAACGATCGAAGGCCGCCCGGCAGTTTCCCGACCACAACAAGAACTGGCTCGACTTCTGGTGGTCAGGGCAACAGCAAGCCGGTTTCGCCGAGCTGGCTCCGGCACTGGAGAAGAGCAGCGTCCCAGCCCTTATCATTCACGGCCGCGACGACCGGACGGTCCACTACGAATCCAGCCTGCGGCTCGTGTCAATGATTCCAAATTCACGGATGGTGCTGTTCAACCGGTGCGGACACTGGGCGCAGCTCGAGCATGCCGAGGAGTTCAATCGGCTAGTCGACGAATTCATCACTCACAACTGACGCGAGACGCATACGCCGCCCGCAAGCCGGGCGTCGGGTGCTCACAGCGGTGGCGCGGCAAATGCGGCGTTACCGGGCCGTCCGGCTGACCCGGCTAGCCCCGTCTTGGTCGCTAGCTTCTGGAGGTTTGTGTCAAGTTTTCACGCGGCTGGGCTGAGCCGGGCGCGGGTGATGTAGTGGTCGACGTGCTGGTCGATGGCGCGTAATGCTGCTCGGAGTTCGGGCGGTGCCTGGGGCTGGTCGGCGGCGTGCAGCGGCCGGAGCAGCCGGTTGTGCAGCTTGGTGTAGAAGACGGCGACCTTGATACCGTCGGGGGGTCAGCACGTAGCGGTTGGCGTGGTCGAGCCGGCGGATGAGCCCGGCCAGGCGGAGCCGGCGCAGGTCGTAGGTCATCTGGCCCGGCGTGTAGGGGGCGTGCAGCAGTCCGGTCATCAAGGCGCGCAGGCTCTTGTTGGTGATGCCGGTAGCGGGCAGCAGCGTCTGGGACAGGGCGCCGGCTAGGGCCATGACCCGAGGATCGCCGAAGCGCAGGGCCGGGGTCCTCCGCCCGTCGGTGTCAACGGAGGGGTGCGCGATCCGCTCAAAGGCTGGGCTCGCAAGGACGGTGCCCTGGCCGGCACGTTCAGTTTCCAGTATGCGGTGGTTGCAGGCACGGGCTTTGGGCTGAAGCTCGGCGAGGTTGGGCAGGCGGGCGTTGCAGCCCAGGTCGCGGGGAGCGTTAATGACGGTCTCGATCCGCATGGCCCGGCCGTCTTTGTGGTTATCTCTAGCTTCCGCGTCAGCCGGGGCCGTGACCTGCGGTGTTCCGTCGTGGACAGTGTCGCCGACGGGACGCTCACGGCCTGATGGCCAGGTTTTCAGCTGACGGGATCGT
>Ga0335075_10001809_pt1 | contig 34830 bp, 35 predicted proteins | sample Lox_Sample_24_FD_206723 | JGI IMG/M metagenome (GOLD analysis project Ga0335075, IMG submission 206723) | Soil microbial communities from Loxahatchee National Wildlife Refuge, Florida, United States - Lox_Sample_2.4 | ecosystem: Environmental > Terrestrial > Soil > Wetlands | place: USA...
GTTGTATCGGGGCACGGGCTACTCCTCGGGTCCGGGCTGCGCCACCGGTTTCGCGCTCACCCCAATGAAGGTTGATGGCGGCCGCGTCCAGTTCGGCAGCGTGACGGGGTGGGTCCAGCCCGACGGGCATCTTCAAATGGTCTTCGGGCCGCAGACCTTCCGGGGCCAATTCCAGGGCACCCATTTCCGGGGCACCGTCACGACTCCACGCGGGGAGTGCTGGTATCAACTGCAGATGAACCGGGTCAGCTAGCATCCACGAACGTCGGAGTGACAGGCGTGCCATTTCGAGAAGCGAAGCGACGAAGCAATCCCCGCGAGCCTCGCCAGTCCGGGCACAGCGGATGGCGGGCCGTTCACCTGGCGATGCTGGTCTTGCTGCTGGTCGCTGGGGCGTGGTCAGGGGCTCGCGCCCAGCAACCGGTGAGTGCGGAGCAGGCTTCCCCTGTGGCTGGCTGGCAATTCAATATCGCGCCCTATCTCTGGTTCCCCACCACTAATATGTCGCTGAACTACAACCTGCCTGCAGACCTGGGCGGCAGACTGCCAACCGATGTCTCCGCGGGACCCGGCGATCTATTTTCTCACCTCGATATCGGCGCGATGTTTTCAGCAGATGCCCGGAATGGTCCCTTCTCGGTGTTGACCGACTTTATCGGCGCTCGATTCAGCGCCACCACCGGCGACGTGAACATCAAGTCGGTGGACTTTTTCGGTAGGCTATCGATTCCGATTTCGCGTACCCTGCAAACCAGCACCGGCACGACTCTCAGCCAGGTGATCTGGACGCTCGCCGGTGGCTACACTGTGCTGCAGGGCGACTGGGGCAATCTTGATGTGCTCGTCGGCTTCCGCTTCCTCTCGGTGAGTGCCAGAACTGATTACAGCCTGGCATTGACTCTGGCGGGCCCGCGAGGCAACGGCGCGACCTTCGGTGGGATCGGAGACGTCACCGCCAGCCGGGATATATGGAACGGGATTGGTGGTATCCGTGGCAGTATCCGTATTCCCCGGAGTCGGTTTTTCGTTCCATATTACTTCGACATTGGCGGGGGTGGCTCCCAGCCCACCTGGCAGATCTCGAGTGGCTTGGGGTACCAGTTCCGCTGGGGCGCAGTGTCGGCGAATTATCGGTATCTCGTGTTCAATCAGGGCAGCAACGCTGTCGTGCAACGACTGGCACTGCGGGGGCCGATGCTAATGGTGGACTTTGGGTTTTAATGCCCCTAGGGTTGGATAACCGGCGATCGGGGCCGGTCCCTTGCCCGAGCGCCAGCATTGTTGTCACATGGCGTGGATCGTGTTATCATTTGATCGGGTACCAGAGCCTCGGCTGTCGTGAAATGTCACGCGTGGTGTAAGAGGTTGTGCGATGCCAAGCAGTACCGGTACAATGTTCACCGACCCGCACGAATCATCTGCACGCCAGCGCCCTAGAGGGTGTGGCCATAGCGACCGGTAAGTTTCGTGCCGAACTGACGCGGACAGGCGTGGCCGCGAACGACCTGGGGAGGGATCGATGCGCTATGGCTGGGCCATTTTGGTGTCGGTTGCGATCTCCCCGCTGATCGCGGTGGGTGGCGCGAACGCTCAAACCAGCGCGACCACCCCCACCGGCGCGCAACCGGCGGCAACAACTCCAGCGCCGGTGGTGTCGGATCAGGCAGATCGGCTGCTCAAGCAAATGAGCGCCTATATCGGCTCGGCGACTGAATTCACGTTTCACGCCGATGTCACCTTCGATCACGTGCTGCCATCCGGGCAAAAACTGCAATACGAGGCGGCCGAAGACGTCGCCCTGCAGCGACCTGGCGGCCTTTACGTGGAATGGAGCGGCGACCTGGGCGACCGGCAGTTCTGGTACGACGGCAAGTCCGTGACGCTATATGATCCTTCGACGCCGTTTTATGCCGCCGAGACAGCGCCACCGGACATCGACGCGATGCTGGAGAAGGTCATCACGCAATTGGGCTTTTCGCCGCCGCTTGCGGACTTCCTCTACCGTGACCCCTACCATGCCGCGGCGAGCAACATCCAATTTGGACTCTACCTGGGCGCGACCGACGTGAACGGCAGGCGATGCGAGTCGCTCGGCTTCGTCGAAAAGGACATCGACTGGCAGATCTGGATCGATACCGGACCACAATTGGTCCCGTGCAAGCTGGTGATCACCTACAAGACACAGCCATCTCAACCCCAGTTCAGCGCGGTGTTCACCGATTGGAATTTTAGCCCGCGCATTGCTGAGCCCATCTTCACGCCATCCCTGCCACCAGGAGCCGAGAAGATCCCCTTCGCGCCAGTTGTCGCCAATGCAAGCCAGCAGTGATGCAGGATGAGAATGCCGATGACCAGGCAGTTTCCGCACCAAACAAGGACCGGGTTCATGTTGCTTGCGGCGGCCGCCGCGGCAGTTTGCCTGGCCATCGGCGTTCACAACGCTGCGGCGTTTCGCGGTGGCTTCGGTGGTTTCCGAGGTGGCGGGTTCGGCGGCCTCCACGCCGGCGGGTTTGGCGGTCCTAGCCACTGGGGAGGGTTCCATGGTGGCACGGCGCGCTTCGGCAACGGTGGGTTTTTCGACCGGAGCAGCGATGCCGGCTTCGGTCGGGGCGGCTGGGGCAGCATCCACAATAGCAGCGCCTTCACAGAACATGCCGATACATTCTCGCAAAGCCACCCAGAGTATCAGCACAACGCGGGCCAATTCCAGCAGAACCACCCCGAGGCGCGACAGACGGCCGGCCAATATCAGCAGAACCGCTTCAATGAAGCCAACACACTGCAGCAGAACCGTTACAACGAGGCCAACTCGCTGCAGTCAAACCGTTTCAACGAAGCCAACAACATCCAGTACAACCGCAATACCAACTTCAACAACTGGGGCGGGGATTGGGGAGGCTACTACTCCGGCGCGGGGTTCGGCGCTGGGCTGGCGCTTGGCTCGCTTGTCGCGCTTCCCGTCGCCGCAGCGGCGATTTCAGTCGCCGGAGCCCCGTACTATTACGCAGGTGGTGTGTATTACGCGCCCGCTGCCGGCGGACAGTATCAGGTGGTGCCTCCGCCCCAGGGCGCGGTGGTTTCCTCACCACCACCGTCCTGCTCCACCGTGTATCAGGATAACGCGCCGTATCTGGATTGCGGCGGGGCCTATTATTCGACTGTTCCGAACGGGTACAAGGTCATACCACCGCCGATCGGCGCGACGGTCACGACACTGCCCAGCGGTGCGGTTGATGAGAACATTAAGGGGACCACTTACTTCACGTTTGGCGGGGCGTGGTACCGGCCATTTTACAGTGGCAGCAGCGTGATCTACGAAGTAGTCCTGAAGCCCACCTAAGCTGCCGGAAAGGGGGGCTTTGCGCGGAAAATTCGCCGGGGGGAAGTAAAATGGCGGAACACATTTCGGGCAAGGCGGCCCAAAAGGCGATCAGCGAATTCAAGGAATTCGCGGCGCTTTCCCTCTATCTCTACGTCTGCATTGGGGCAGTGGTGCTGTTCAAAAGTGCCACGTTGCAGCAGGCGGGCATCGGTTACGCCGTTTGGGGAATTGCCGCCGTAAAGGCGCTCCTGCTCGCCAAGTTCATACTCGTTGGCCGAGCACTGCACCTTGGCAAGCGTTTCGGCGATCAGCCGCTTATCTGGCCGACGCTCTACTACGCTTTTATATTCCTTGTCCTGCTGCTTGTCCTGACGACAATCGAGGAGCTGTCGGTTGGCCTGCTGCATCACAGGCCGGTGGTCGACTCGCTCGCCCAGGTCGCCGGTTCCACATTCCTGCATGTATTTTCGGTCTGTTTGATCATGTTCCTAATTCTGGTTCCGTATTCCGCATTTGTTTGTCTTGGGGAGGTATTGGGGGAACACGAGGCGATTCGGTTGTTCTTTATCAGCCGTGCCCCGGATCCCGCCGTTCGCGAGCGTCCTGCCTGATCGGCTGGGACAATGAAAATCCGGTGGTGAACCATGCCGCTTCAGATGCCGAAACTGCATAGACGACGGTGCTGCCCGGGCCCACCGATCGGTCTCAGTCCTGTCCGGCGAGCCGGGAGTGTTGCGATGCGCAGCAGGATATCGGAATGAGTTCCCGGAGGGCCCAGCAGCAGCCGGCCGACGAACAGCGGGCGTTCTCGGACATGGTCCGCATTCCTGGCGGCACGTTCCGTATGGGATCGGACCATCATTACCCAGAAGAGGCGCCCGTCCATCGGGTGACGGTCAGCTCGTTCTGGATCGATCGCACGCCCGTCACAAACCGCCAATTCCGCACATTTGTCGAAGCGACCGGCTTCGTCACCGTCGCCGAAATCGCTCCTGACCCCAACGACTATCCCGGCGCACTGCCGCACATGCTGAGGCCAGGCTCACTCGTCTTCACGCCGCCCCGGCATCCGGTCGATCTTCGCGACTGGTCGCAATGGTGGAAGTTCGAATTCGGCGCGAACTGGCGCCGCCCGCACGGCCGGGGTCGATCGAATTATGGCCTGGACGAGCATCCAGTGGTGCACATCGCATATAAGGATGCCGAAGCCTATGCCGCCTGGGCGGGTAAGACGTTGCCGACAGAGGCCGAATGGGAATACGCCGCCCGCGGCGGCGTCGACGGTGCCGAGTTTGCCTGGGGCGACGAACTGACTCCCGGCGGCCGGCACATGGCGAATACCTGGCAGGGCGCGTTTCCAAACGAAAATCTTGCGGCCGACTGTTACCCGCGAACCTCGCCGGTACTGGCGTTTCCCCCCAATGGCTTCGGCCTGTTCGACATGATCGGGAACGTGTGGGAATGGACCGCGGATTGGTACTCCGCGCGACACACACGGGACGCGCCGAAGGCTTGCTGCATTCCGGAGAATCCGAGGGGTGGGCCCGAGACCGGCAGTTACGATTCATGCGACGCGTCGGCTGGAATTCCCCGCAAGGTCGTCAAGGGCGGCTCCCATCTCTGCGCACCGAATTACTGCCGTCGCTATCGTCCCGCGGCGCGACACGCGCAGCCGATTGACACCGGCATGAGCCACGTCGGTTTCCGCTGTGTCATCCGAATCTAGCCAAGCGGGACGGGGGGGCACAGCGTGACAACTGACCCGGATATCCCCGAATTGGGCGTACTCGCCAGAGTCGTCATTGTGTTTGCCATCCTGCTGGCCATTGCCGGCCTGGTATGGCACGGCGTTTCGGCGAGCACCTTCCCTCGCATCTGGCATAACCTCATCGCGCGGCCTGGTGGTCCGATGAAGTTCCGTTTCATCCTGCAACCGTCAATGGCGGCGATCGCCGCGATCCATGATGGTCTGCGGGACGCACGCACTGGTCGTGCTCCTTATTTTTGGACCATTCTGCACAACTCGCCGGAGCGTGTTGAACGGCTGCGAGAAGGACTGAACGCGACCGCCAAGATCATTCTGCTCGGCCTCGCGATGGACACGATTTACCAATTCCTCGTGCTGGGCACGTTCCATCCAAATGAGGCACTGATCATCGTGGTGCTGATTGCGTTCATCCCATACGTGGTTCTTCGGGGTCTGGTCTTGCGTATATGGCGCTTTCGGCATCCGCCTCTCGGGTCCGGTGAGGGCGGGGCGGCAAAACATCAGCATAAGGGCACTGTGCATGGCTGAGACACTCACCAGAACAGGCGCGGACCGGTTCGAAGTCAGAGTGACGGCGGATACCCATTTCGGCTGGATCCGCACCCGCCTCAGCCTGGAACGCACGATGATGTCGTGGTTGCGTACCGCGACCGCACTGATCGGCTTCGGTTTCGCGATCGTTCAGTATTTGGATCGCCTGACGCAGGCTCCGGGAACCCGTGCTGCTTATCTCCCGGACGCACCGCGGTATCTGGGGCTTGCCCTGATCGGCTCTGGCGTTATAGCGCTTCTCATTTCGATCTGGCAGTACCGGTGGACGGATCGTTATCTTCGAGGCGGTTCGTTCGCTGCGATCGCCGGATTGAAGGAGGAGGGAATGCAAACGCCTGTACTGGCGGTTGCTGTGCTGCTCATCTTCATCGGCCTGTTCGCGTTCTTTGCCGTTCTATTGCGCCTCGCCTAACCGTCCGGGCCAACCAACAAATGCCCGGCGAGGACTTCTGAAACTGTTGAACCACTGAGGGGAGAGTGTGATGCCTCAAGGCAAGCCGAACATCCTTATTCTCTGGGGTGACGATATCGGTTGGTGGAACATCAGCTACAACAACCGAGGCCAGATGGGCTATCGGACGCCCAACATCGACCGTATCGGCCACGAAGGATGTACCTTCACCGACTACTACGGGCAGCAAAGCTGCACCGCGGGACGGGCCGCCTTCATCACCGGCCAGAACCCGATCCGCACGGGGCTGACCAAGGTGGGGATGCCCGGCGCCGATGTCGGACTCCGGGCAGAGGACCCAACCATCGCCGATCTGCTCAAGCCGCTAGGGTACGCCACCGGCCAGTTCGGAAAAAACCATTTGGGGGATAAAGACGAGTTCCTTCCCACAAGGCACGGTTTCGACGAGTTCTTCGGCAACCTGTATCACCTGAATGCCGAAGAAGAGCCCGAATTACCTGATTACCCGAAAGACCCGCGTTTCAGGAAACGGTTCGGACCCAGGGGGGTGCTGCATAGCTGGGCGGATGGCAAGGGCGGACAAAGGATCGAAGATACCGGCCCATTGACGAAGAAACGGATGGAAACGATTGACGAGGAGGTCACCGAGCACGCCCTGAATTTCATCGACAAGGTGCACAAGGAAGGAAAGCCTTTCTTCCTCTGGTACAACACGACTGCCATGCACTTCCGGACCCACTGCGCCGAAAAACACAAGGGCAAGAGCGGCCAGGGCTTCTATAACGATGTCATGGTCGCCCATGATGAGAACATCGGCCGGATGCTGGCAAAACTCGACGAGCTGGGCATCACCGACGACACGATCGTGATGTACTCGACCGACAACGGCCCCCATTACAACTCGTGGCCGGATGGCGGGATCACCCCATTCCGCAGCGAGAAAAACACCAATTGGGAAGGCGGCTGGCGGGTGCCAATCTTTGTGCGCTGGCCTGGTAAGATCAAGCCAGGCACGGTGTTGAACGACATCGCTTCTCACCAGGATTGGCTACCGACGCTTCTCGCTGCCGCCGGAGATCCGAACATCTCGGCGAAGCTGCTCGAAGGCCACAAGTGCGGAGACACGACCTTCAAGGTCCACATCGACGGCTACAATCTGCTGCCTTACCTGACTGGCGAAACCAAGGAGAGCCCCAGGAAATTCCAGTTCTACATCAGCGATGACGGCGACATCCTGGCAATCCGGATGGGCGACTGGAAAGTCGTGCTGATGGAGCAGCGAGCGAAGCAATTGCTGTGCTGGTTCGAGCCGTTCGTCAAACTAAGGGCGCCGAAGATGTTCAACCTGCGCCGTGACCCCTTCGAGCGAGCTGACGAGAACTCGAATACCTACTGGGATTGGGTGCTCGATCACGTCCCCCTCGTTTACGAGATGCAGGGGATTGTGGCGGCGCAGATCGAGGACTTCGTGAAATTCCCGCCACGCCAGAAACCGGCTGCGTTCAACCTCGACGAGGTTCTTCGCAATCTCCAGGAGGCTGGCAGCAGCGCCAACCACTAGGGGGTGGCATGACGGTTAGTTCGAGCGCCGCTACGGTTCGGCCGACCTGTCAAAGCGACCGGCGTCAGCTCTGGTTCCAGAGCAACGCCGGCGCGCGGCAGACAGGTCCCCCGAGTCGCGGCACTGGAGTCGGCGATGGAGTTTGACTGGCGAGCGGACACAATCGCTGACAGCGAGACCCCGGGGACCGGGGCGGCGCCGGACGAAGCTGTAAGCGAGCCTTTTCGAGAGGGGCACGGCATAAGGGGAGCTCGGCGCCGTCAGTCGAATGCCTTGTGGTAGGCGCTCAGCACCGGGGCGCCGCCCAGGTGAACGTATAGCACCTTGCTGCCCCTCCCGATCTCCCCCGCGCGCGCCATCGCGATCAGACCGGCCATCGACTTTCCCTCATACACAGGGTCGGTCAGCATACCCTCCAGCCGCGCGGCCATCCGGATTGCCTCGATCGTCGCGCCGTCCGGCAAACCATAATCCGGGCCGGCGAAGCGCGGATCGATCACGATGTCCTCGTCGCGGATCGCCCGGTTCATGCCGATCAGCTCCGCCGTGGCCGAGGCAATCTTGCTGACTGCCCGCCGCGTCATCGCCGCGTCGGCCGCGGTATCGATGCCGACCAGCCGGCGCTCGCGCTCCTGCGCGCGAAACCCAACCACCATGCCTGCCTGCGTGGAACCCGTGCAGGTTGCGGTGATGACAACATCGAAGAACACGCCAAGCTCGGCCTCCTGCCGCGCCAGCTCATCGGCGAACGCCGCGTAACCTAAGCCTCCGAGCGGATGGTCGGACGCGCCGGCGGGAATCGCATAGGGCTTTCCGCCCTCGGCCCGCACCTGTTCCAGCGCGCGTTCCCAGGTCGGCTTGACCGCGGTGGAATAGCCCTCGCCTTCCAGCAACGTCTCCGCACCCATGAGACGGGAGAGCAGGATGTTGCCCACCTTGTCGTAGGCGGGGTCGTCCCACTTGGTCCACTCCTCCTGAACCAGGCGGCAGCGCATACCCAGCACGGCGGCGACCGCCGCCACCTGCCGTGTGTGGTTGGACTGGATGTTGCCGATCGAAACCAGCGTGTCGCAGCCCTGCCGCACGGCATCCGCCGCCAGCCACTCGAGCTTGCGGATCTTGTTGCCGCCGAACGCCAGGCCGGAGGACACGTCGTCACGCTTCGCCCAGACCTCGATGCCAAGCTCCCGCGACAGCCGCTTCAACGGATGAATGGGCGAGGGAAAGAAGCCGAGCGGGGTGCGCGCGAAACGCTCATGCAGGTTCAGTGCCATTGTCTTTTCCGATACGACCGCGACGTAATTCTGACTGCCGTTACCGACGAAAGCAAGACCCGCCCGGCTCGGCTATGCAGTACCGCTACGTCTGCTTCGCCGTGAACACCCCACACCAGCCGTTCGGGCTGATGTCGCCGGCGACGATCTGGCAGGCATTGGGCGGAAGGAAATGCGCGCAGATGCTGCACTTCTGATCGCCCTTCGGATGATCCTGATACATCACCACGCTTTGGGCCAGTTTCGTCGGCTGCTGCGCCACGCCGACTTGCGCGACAAGCCCTGCCCCCATCGCGCCCAAACCGCCCGCGAGCATCAACCGCCGCGACGTCCCGGACTTGTGGTCTCGCGTCATCCCACACCTCCTTCACTTGTGATCCGGTCCTATCATCATCAGTGTCGTTGTCGTGCAATAGTGGAGCGCACAACAAATGGCGATCGGTTGCGCGGTTTGGCGACATGCTGAGTCCGCGCTATAGACGACTCGCGTAAGCCACCATCCGGTTGCCCGGCCTGCAAGAGGGCGAGCACACATCGATTTGACATTGGGGAAACACGAACCATGGGCAGCACCATCGAGCTGACGGCCGCTGACGGCCACAAACTCTCCGCCTATGTCGCCGGCCCAAGCGAGGCGAAGAAGGGCCTTGTGGTGATACAGGAGATTTTCGGCGTCAATCACCACATGCGCAACGTTGTCGACCGCTTCGCCGCCCAAGGCTACGCGGTGTGCGCGCCGGCGCTGTTCGACCGCGCCGAGCGCGGGGTGGAACTCGGCTACACCCAGGATGACGTAGCCGCGGGCCGCGACTACCGGATGAAGCTCACCGATGCCGGCGTGATCGCCGACGTGCAGGCGGCCGCTGCGCATCTTGCCGGCAAGAAGCTTGGCATCGTCGGCTATTGCTTTGGCGGGACGGTCTCGTGGTGGGGTGCGACGCGCACCCGTTCCTTTGCTGCCGCTTCCTGCTGGTACGGCGGCGGCATCGCCGCGACCCGCAACGAAACACCGAACTGCCCGGTGCAGATGCATTTCGGTGAGAAGGATCAATCCATTCCGATGACCGATGTGGAGGCGATCCGCGCTGCGCAGCCAAACGTCGAGGTGTTTGTCTATCCCGGCGCCGAACACGGGTTCGGTTGCGATGAGCGTGGCAGCTTCAGCAAACCGGATGCCGACCTGGCGCAGCAGCGGACGCTTACCTTTTTCGCCAAGCACGTCGGTTGACGGAGAGTGTGGGGAGAAGCTTGTAGCGGCTCCTTCGCCTCCGGCCTCCGGCGCCTCGCCACCCTGTGCAGTGTGATAGGGTTGGCAGCATGCGCCATGCCGGTCGCGAAGCCGCCGCCGGTCGCGGCAAAACCGCCGGTGACGCCGCCTGTTGCACCGGCCGTGCAGCAGGCAATCCAGCTCGATCAGCTTCCGCCGGTACCGGTCCCGCACAGCAGGCATCCACCGATAGATCATTCCGGTCGGAAGGAAATCGGCAGGGCGTCGTATTACGCCCGGCATTTCGACGGCAGGAAGATGGCTGACGGGCATCGTTTCAACCCCTACGGAAATGTCGCGGCGAGCAAGACATTGCCGATCGGCACCACGGCTAAGGTAACCGATCTTGAGACAGGGAGATCGGCGATCGTCTTGGTCGAAGACCGCGGCCCGCACGTGGATGGACGGGTGCTGGACGTCAGCCCGAAGGTTGCCGAGAAACTTAGCATGAAGAGGACCGGCACGGCCGAGGTGGTGGTGAAACCCATCATCGTGCCGCAACCGGATGGCGGGGTTAAGCTCGGCGCCGGCGCGGCGGAAACGCCGCCGTGGGAGGAGCAAGGGCAACACTGAGCGGCGGCGGAATGCCCCCGGATCAAGTCCGGGGTTTTCCGCCCTACGAGGGATAGCATGCAGACCAGACAACTTGGCGGGAGAGGTCCCGCTGTGTCGGCAATCGGGCTTGGATGCATGGGCATGTCCGGCAGCTATGGGCCTGCCGATGACGCGGAAGGCATCGCCACGATCCACGCTGCGCTGGAGGCCGGGATCACTCTGCTCGATACGGGCGATTTCTACGGGATGGGCCATAACGAGTTGCTGCTGCGCGACGCACTCCGCAGCAGGCGGCGAGAACAAGCAGTGCTGTCGGTGAAGTTCGGTGCGCTGCGCGCGCCGGATGGCGGTTGGGGCGGCAACGACGCGCGGCCGCAAGCGGTGCGTAACTTTGTTGCCTATTCGCTGACGCGGCTCGGCACGGATTACATTGATATATACCGTCCGGCGCGACTCGACCCGGCGGTGCCGATCGAAGACACGATTGGGGCTATCGCCGGGCTGGTTGATGCGGGGTATGTGCGGCATATCGGCCTGTCCGAGGTCGGCGCCGAGACGATCCGTCGGGCCGCCGCGGTGCATCCGATCTGCGACCTGCAGATCGAGTACTCGCTGATGAGTCGCGGCATCGAGGCGACGATACTGCCTGCGTGTCGCGAGCTCGGGATCGGTGTAACCGCTTATGGGGTGTTGTCGCGCGGTCTGCTCGGTGGCGAAATCGCGCTCGCCGGTACCGCGGGCGATATCCGTTCAGCGCGCATGCCGCGCTTTCGGGGCGACAATCTGACGTGCAATCTCGCGCTCGCGGGGAAGCTGCGCGAAGTCGCCGCGGCGCATGGCGCAACGCCGGCGCAGGCTGCTGTTGCCTGGGTGCTGTCGCGCGATCCGGCGATCGTGCCGCTGATCGGAACGCGGCGGCGCGAGAGGCTGACCGAGGCGCTGGGTGCGCTGGATCTGCGGCTCGACCCGGCAGCGCTGGCCGAGATCGATACCGCGGTGCCAGCGGATCAGGTCGCCGGGGCGCGCTATGATCCGGCGCAGATGGCGCATCTCGATAGCGAGCGATAGGCAGCGGGTGAAGCGATCAAACAATTTGACGATGAGAGATGAGGCAAGGCAACTTCGCTCTGCGGCTCCAACCCTCGCTTCTCGACGAAGCCAGTAAGCTGGCCGAAATGGAGGGTGTGGCGTTGAACCAGTTCATCAACGTGGCCGTCGCGGAAAAGCTGTCTGCGCTTCGGACCGAGAGCTATTTCGCCGAACGGGCGGCGCGCGCCGATATCCCCGAGGCGCTCGACATCCTCAAGCGAGCTGGCGTCGGTAACCCGCCCATGAAGGGCGATGCCCTGCCCACGATCAAACGTCAGCAACGAAAGGGTAGCACTGGCCGGTAGTACTTAGTCAGCTCTCGCGAGCAGGCTCCGATCCAGCGAAGTCGTACCGCAGAGGCGCAGAGTGCGCAGAGTGCGCAGAGTGCGCAGAGTTTCAGTCAAGCTCGGCGCCCTATGCACCTCTGCGGTACTACCTGTTTACGTCGGGGCCTACGTCCCGGCGGATCCCCAGGTTGACTGCCGCCGCACGTGCCTTACCGTCGGCGGCCGATGCAACGGGAAGGACACGACCGATGATCATCGAGATGCGCAGCTACGACCTGAGACCGGGGACTGTCGCCGAGGTGGAGAAGCGGTTCGGCGAAGCACTGCACGTGCGGACGAAATTCTCTCCGCTTGGCGCGTTCTGGCACACCGAGGTCGGGCCGCTGAACCGGGTGATCCATGTCTGGCCCTATGAGAGTTTCGAAGAGCGCACGCGCTGCCGCGCCGAGGCCGCCAAGACGGGGCAGTGGCCGCCCAAGATCGGCGAGTTCTGCGTGTCGCTGCAAAGCGAGATCTATATTCCCACGCCGTTCTCTCCCCCGCTCGAGCCGCGCGAACTGGGCGGTATCTACGAGATCCGCAGCTACACACTGGCCCCGGGCGCGATCCCCGGACAGATCGAGCGATGGAGCGCGCAGATCGCCGAGCGGGTGAAGCTGTCGCCGCTGGTGGGATGCTGGTATTCGGAATTTGGTGGCCTGAACAAATGGGTCCACATCTGGGCGTACAAAGACGCCGGCGAACGCTCGCGCATCCGCGCCCAGGCAGTGTCGAGCGGCGTGTGGCCGCCGCCGGGCGCCCCACCGGGCAACACGGTGAAGCAGGAGAACATGCTGGTGGTCCCCGCCACCTTCTCGCCATTACATTAACAGCACGACTCCCCCGCGGAGGGGGCGGCCCGCATGGAACCCGATTCGCTCGAAGCCGACGTCATCATAGTAGGCGCCGGCTCTGCCGGTTGCGTCCTGGCCGCGCGCCTCACCGAAACTCCATCCTGCCGCGTGATCCTGTTGGAAGTGGGAGGCGCGGACAGCAACCGCTGGATCCACATCCCTCTCGGCTTCGGCAAGACCTTCGCCGATCCGACCGTGAACTGGTGTTACGAGACTGAGCCCGATCCCGGTGCCGCCGGCCGACGCATCTTCTGGCCGCGCGGTAAGGTGCTGGGCGGCTCGTCTTCGATCAACGGCATGGTCTATATCCGCGGCCAGGCGGAGGATTTCGACCTTTGGCGGCAAATGGGCTGCGCCGGCTGGTCGTACGACGACGTGCTGCCCTATTTCCGTCGCTCCGAGCACAACACGCACTTCGCCGATGAATGGCACGGCACGGGCGGGCCGCTGTGCGTCTCCGACGTAGCGCAGCGGAACCCGATCTGCGATGCGTTCATCGCCGCCGCCGAGGCCGAAGGTTTCGTCCGCAACGAAGACTTCAACGGCGCGCGTCAGGAAGGCACGGGGTACCACCAGACCACCACGCGTCGGGGTCGCCGATGCTCGACCGCGGTGGGCTATCTGCGTTCGGCGATGAAGCGACCCAATCTGCGCGTGGTCACCGGCGCGCTGGCCGAACGCGTCGTGTTCGAAGGCCGGCGCGCGGTCGGCGTAAGTTTTCGCCAGGATGGGCTGTCGCGCACCGCGCGGGCGAAACGCGAGGTGATCCTGTGCGGCGGAGCGATCAACTCCCCGCAGGTGCTGATGCTGTCGGGAATCGGCCCGTCCGCGCATCTCGCCGAGCTGGGGATTCCCGTGCTGGTGGACGCGCCAGGCGTTGGTCAGGGGATGCAGGACCACTACTCTGCCGGCTTCAAGCTGAAATGCCGCCTGCCGGTCACGGTGAACGACGTGATGCTGAGCCGTGTGCGCAAGCTGCGCGCCGGGCTGCAATACTATCTGCTCCACCGCGGCCCCTTGGCGGTGATCGCAGCCGAGGCGGCATTGTTCGCCCGCACCCGGCCGGAACTGGAGACGCCGGACATCAAGCTGTCGATCAGCGCCTTCAGCTCCGACCGCCCGCAGGACGGGCTGCATCCGTGGTCAGGGTTCTCCCTGGGAACCTGGCAGCTTCGCCCGGAAAGCCGCGGAGAGATCCGGCTGAAAAGCGCGCAACCGATGGACGCACCGCTGCTGCGGCCGAACTACCTGGCGACCGAGACCGACCGGCGGACATTGGTGGCCGGGCTGCGGATCGGCCGGCGGTTGCTCGCCTCGGCGCCGATGCAGGGGTTGGTGGAGTCTGAATATCAGCCTGGGCCGTCGGTGCAGACGGATGACGAGCTGCTGGATTACGCGCGCCGGTTCGGCGGCACGACGTTCCATCCGACCAGCACGTGCCGGATGGGAACCGACCCGATGGCGGTCGTGGATCCGGAGCTGCGGGTGCGCGGAATCGACGGGCTGCGTGTGGCGGACGCATCGGTGATGCCGACGGTGGTTTCGGGCAATACCAACGCCGCTGCAATCATGATCGGCGAGAAGGCGGCGGACCTGGTTCGGGCGGAGCTGGGCGCGGCTATTTGATCCGCCCGATCTGATTCTCGCTCAACGCGCGGACGAAATCGGGCAACGCAATGAAGTGCACGGCATCCAGGTACTTGGGTGAGTTGCCGCCCTCGATCGCGATCGCCCAGAGCAGGAACTGACGAATGACCGCGGCGGTGGTCGGATCCGGCTGTCGGATCGATACCACGGCGTACTCGTAGTTGACCAGCGGGTAGGACTCGTCGCCGGGAGCGTATACCAGGCTCAGGCGCTCGTCAGCCGGCGTTCGCGGGTCAAGTGCCGATGCGGCGGTGCCCACTGTCTCTGCTGTCGGCAGAAGAAACTTTCCGCTCTGGTTTCCAAGCAGTGCTGTGCCCAGCCCAGCCTTCGCGACTTCATCCTGGAAGCTAATACCGATGTAGGCCACCGAATATGGTGTCGCCGCCACGGTCTTCAGCATTCCCGCATTGCCAGTCGCGGCCAGCTCGCCCTGCACGGTAGGCCAGTCCACAGAGGTACCATAGCCGACCGCGTCATCCCACTGTTGTGTCGAAAAATCGAGGAACTGGGTGAAGATGAAGGTGTCGCCCGATGGGTCGGCTCGGCGGATCGGGACAATCGGCTGGTGCGGCAGATGCAAAGCCGGGTTGAGTGCGGCGATGGGCGCCGCGTCCCATTCCACTATCTTGCCCGAGTAGATGCCGGCGAGCGTGCGCCCGTCCAGCTTCAGAGCCGCCCCCTTCAGATCGGGAAGGTTGTAGTTAACTGTCTGCGCCGAGATCGCCAGCGGGATGTTGACGATCTCCGGATTGTGTTCCGCCTGCTCGTCGGACATGTACGCATCCGATGCGCCGATCTGAATTTTTTCGGCGATCGTTTGGGCGATCCCGGCGCCCGAATCCGTGGCGGTGGCGTTTATCGTCACGCCAGAATTGGCGGACTGATATGCCGGAATCCACAGCTCGAACAACGGATACAACAAGGTAGAGCCGCTGATCTTCAACGTCACGCCCGCGGCCTTCGCCGATGGCAGTGCCAGCACACACATCGTAAGCGCAACTACGCACAGGCGCAGGCGCGCTTGAATTGCACGTGGCATGTTGCTCGCCTGGCTCGCCATTTGCATCACCGGCCGATCTGCGAGAGGTTCACGCCGGTTGTCTCGATCCGATAGGCCCAGGTGACGATCGCGCCCAGGATAGATGTGATGACCAGGCCATACAGCAAAGCCCGTGTGCCGATACTGGCGAGCAGAATGGGGAACAGAAAGGCCGTCATCACCGCGCCGATCTTTGCGAACGCGGCGGCGAAGCCCGCGCCCATGCCGCGGACCTCGGTGGGGAACACTTCGCCGGCCAGCAGGTAGGTCTGCGCGTTCGGGCCGAGGTTAGTCATGAAGTTGAACAGCATGAAGCCGACGAAAATGCATTCGATCTGCGCCGGTCCAGTGAAGTCAATCGAGAAGGAAGCGATCAACAGCCCCAGGGCGCAGCCGAAGAAGCCGATAACCTGCAGCCAGATGCGGCCGGCCCTGTCGGCGAGCAGCACCGCGCAGAGGATGCCGACGATCAGCAGGATGTTGATGAGCGCCGCGCCCTTGGCGGCAAGTATGCCATCCGAGATCAGGTCGCTCAGGCTGCGAATGTGATCGGCGCCGCCGCCGAGCGCCGCGGCCAGGATGGTCGGGGTGAAGATACCGATGCCGTAGGTGCCGAGATCCTGAAGGAACCATGGAACCGAAGCGAAGATGGTGGCACGCCGGTTGTGGTCGTTGAACAGCGTCGCGAAGGATGCCTTGTGCTTAGGCTCATCGGCGATGACGATATCGCCGTCCTGGCGCATCAGTTTGACTTCCTGGGGATATTGCGGGCTGCGCCCGAGCAGTTGTCTGGCCGCCCTCTCGGCCTTGTCGTGCTCACCACGCACAACCAGCCAATTGGCGCTTTCGGTGATGTAGAATCGGCAGATCGTGACGACGAGCGCCGGGACGATGGCGGTGGCGTACATCCAGCGCCAGGCGTCGAGAGTGGGATGCAGAGACAGGACGAGGCAGCCCATGCCAGTGCCGCCCAGTGCGCCCAGCGCCTGGAAGCCAAACGCGCCGAGTACCAGCTTACCTCTACTATGGCTGGGAATATTCTCGGAGATGATCATGTGCGCCGTCGGGTAGTCGCAGCCCAGCGCCATGCCGAGTCCGAACAGACAGATGGCGAGAGAGAGGAAGTCGTTGCAGAGTACGAGCAACGCCAGGAAGGCCACAAAAATGATCATCTCGGCGATGAACATCCGCTTGCGACCAAAATAGTCGGACAACCCTCCCAGGAGCAGGGCTCCGGCCAGGATGCCGGCGAGACTCGCGGCGCTGATGATGCCTTTCTCCCCGGCGCTGATATGGAATTCGCGCACGATCAGCGGCAGTGCCACGCCGGTCATGAAGACGACGTAGCCCTCGAAGAACTTGCCGGCTGCGGCGAGCGTCCAGATGAACCACTGCATGCCCGTCATGGGCGCGGATTTGAGGTGGGTGCCATCGGCCCACATCGGCAGCTCGTCGATGTAGTCCTGAACTGATCTCGCCTCAGCGCGCGCGGCTCGCGCGGCCTCCATGACCTCGCCCACTGTGGCTCTCCCCCGATTTGATCCGCCGCCTGCCGGCCGATTGGAGCTATTGGGACGAGCCAACAGTTGCCATGCCGCCGGCCTGGCCGGTAGGATCAAGAATGTGAAGGTTTGATTGCAGTTCCGCGACGGCGGGACGGCTTGTTTCCGCGCATCGCCGGAGCTACCCAGCCGCGGGACGCAGGAGCGGCACATGCGGCAGCCGATTCGCCCGATGATGCTGGTGATTCTCGACGGCTTCGGCTGGCGCGAGGAGAGCGCCGACAATGCCGAGCAGCTCGCCCGCAAGCCCAATTTCGACCGGCTGTGGGCCACCTGCCCGCACGCCTTTCTGCGCGCCTCTGGCCGCGATGTCGGCCTGCCCGAGGGACAGATGGGTAACTCCGAGGTCGGGCACCTCAACATCGGCGCCGGCCGCGTCGTGCCGCAGGAGCTTGTCCGCATCGGCCAGGCGATCGAGGACGGCACGCTCGGCCGATCCCCGGTGCTCGCACATCTGACTGCCGAGTTGAAGAAGACCAAAGGCGCCTGCCATCTGCTCGGCCTCGTCTCGCCCGGCGGTGTGCACTCCCATCAGGACCATGCCGCGGCGCTTGCGGCGATGCTGCACGACGGCGGGATCCCTGTCGTGGTGCACGCTTTCACCGACGGGCGTGACACCCCGCCGCAATCGGGCCGGGACGATCTCGCGCGGCTGGCCGCCGCGCTGCCGAAAGAAGAGCGGATCGCTACCGTCTCCGGCCGCTATTACGCCATGGATCGCGACAAGCGGTGGGACCGGGTGGAGAAGGCGTACCGCGCGCTGGCTGACGCCGACGGCAAGCGGTTCGCAACGCCGCTAGCGGTGATGGACGACGCATACGCCAACGGAACGTTCGACGAATTCGTCCTGCCGGCGGTGATCGGCGATTATCGAGGAATGCAAGACGGCGACGGCCTGATCTGCTTCAATTTCCGTGCCGACCGCGTGCGCGAGATCCTTGGCGCATTGTTGGACCCGGCTTTCGATGGTTTCGACCGGAAGCACCCGATCCGCTTCGCCGCCGCCGTCGGCATGACCCAGTACAGCACCGAGCTCGACCGCTTCCTGGAAACGCTGTTCCCCCCGGATCACCTGAACAACCTTCTGGGCGAAGTCGTCGCGGCGGCCGGCCGCACCCAACTCCGTGCCGCGGAGACCGAGAAATACGCGCACGTCACCTATTTCCTGAATGGCGGACGCGAAACGCCGTTCCCCAATGAAGACCGCATCCTGGTCGCCTCACCGAAGGTGGCGACCTATGACAAACAGCCCGAGATGTCGGCCCCCGAGCTGACCGACAAGGTCGTCGCGGCCATCAAGTCCGGCAAATACGACCTGATCGTGCTGAACTACGCCAACCCGGACATGGTCGGCCACACCGGCAGCCTGCCGGCGGCGATCCAGGCGGTGGAAGCCGTTGACGCCGGACTTGGCCGCATCGCCCAGGCGGTCGGCGAGCAAGGCGGTGCCCTGCTGGTCACCGCCGATCACGGCAACTGCGAACTGATGCGTGACCCGGCCACCGGCGGCCCGCACACCGCCCATACCACCAACCCGGTGCCGGTTTTGCTGATGGGCGGCAATGCAGCGGCACTGCACGATGGACGGCTCGCCGACATCGCACCCACGCTGCTGGCGTTGATGGGGCTGCCGCAGCCGGCGGAAATGACCGGGCGGTCGCTGATCGATCCCGATGCGGAGCGATCTCCGTGAGCATCAAACAAATCGTCGGGCGGCACCAAAGCAAGAAAGTAATTTCGACCGCAGATGCACGCAGATGCACGCAGATATACCGTGCTGCTTCAAAGGCCGTTGGCAAAGCACTGAATCTCGAGGCAGGATTTGCCGAAGTTGAGCAACAGACAGAGCCGCAGGCCGGTCACCGTGAGGTAGTTGATGCATTGGGCGGCGCGAGCGCTGTCCAGCGCCTTGATCGCTTTCAGTTCGACGATGACTGTTCCTTCGACAAACAGATCGACTGCGTACTTCCCGACGACCAAAGCAAGAAAGTAATTTCGACCGCAGATGCACGCAGATGGACGCAGATATACCGTGCTGCTTCAAAGACCGTTGGCAAAACGCTGGATCTCGAGGCGGGACTTGCCGAAGTTGAGCAACAGACAGAGCCGCAGGCCGGTCACCGTGAGGTAGTTGATGCATTGGGCGGCGTGAGCGCCGTCCAGCGCCTTAATCGCTTTCAGTTCGACGATGACAGTTTGCTCGACCAACAGATCGACCGCGTACTTCCCGACGACAATGCCGTCGTAGTGAACCTCAATCCCGTGTTGTTGCGCGACAGCAAGACCGGACTTGCGGAGCTCGTGGGCCAATGCGTTCTCGTAAACCTTCTCGAGAAATCCGGCTCCGAGCGTATTAATGACCTCGAATGCGCAACCGATAACCTGCTCCGACAGTCGATTGGTCCGGATTTCATCTGCGTTCATCTGCGTGCATCTGCGGTTGAAATTCCTTACGGTGCCGCGTGCGATTCCGGCCTCGCGGGCAGCAGACCAATTCCGCGAGCGCGTGGTTGAGATCCGATGAAGCAAGCCGACCAGGCTGACGAACCTGTCTGCTCCGCCGTTACGGCGCCATCGGTTCGGAGATTGGCCTCTGGTCTCCTCACCATGCTGCTGATCGCGCAGGCCGCCGCCCACCCCGCCCGCAATGCGCCACCACCTCCGTCGCCCGACGAGACGCGAGCCCGGCTCGACCAGGCCGAACGCGAGCGCGCCAAGGCTCTGGCCGTGCAGCAGGACGCCGCTGGGCGTGCCGCCGCGCTGGCGGCAGACGCGGCACGCCTGTCCGCGCAGCGCACGGCCGCCGAGGCGCGCCTGCGGCAGGCTGAGCAAGCCACCGAAGAAGCCGCCACCCGCATGGAGTCGCTTGCCGCCGAGCGCCGCCAGGCGGCCGAGAAACTTGCGCAAGAAGCCACGGCCATCGAGCCGCTGCTGCCGCTGGTCGAGCGCCTCTCGCTTTACCCCGCGGAAACCATGCTGGCGGTCTCGCTGCCGCCGGAAGACGCCGTCCGCGGTCTGCTGGTCCTGCAAGGAATGGCGCACCAGGTCGCGGAAGAAGCGGCGGCAATTCGGCACCAACAGCTCGCGTTGCAGGCGGCGAGCGACGCGGTTGCCGCCGAAACGCCAAAACTCGCGGCCGCCGAAACGGCGCAGGCAGCGGCAGCGGCCGAACTCGATCGCCAGCTTGGGCTCGCCGACCAGGGCCGCCACGATGCCCAGGACGAGGCCGCCGCCGCCGCTGCCCGCGCTGCCGACCTTGCCGCCCAGGCCGCCAGCCTGCAGGCGCTACTCGACAAGCTGGAGCAGGTGCGCCGGAGCGAGGAGGCGCGCGCCCGTGCGGATGCCGCCCGCGCCGCGCGCGAGAAGCGCACCGCGGCACTCGCGGACGCGCGACGTCGCGAGGTCGCCTTTGCCGCTCCCATCGGAAAGGCCTCGATCGCCTCATCCGCGAGCCCAGGCGGGCAACTTCTGACGCCCGTCGTCGGCAGCGTTGTGCGTTCCTGGGGCGATCCCACCGACGCCGGCCCCGCGGTCGGCATCTCCTACCGCGCCGCCCCGGCCGCGCGCGTTGTGGCGCCGTGCGCCGGCAAGGTGATGTTCGCCGCCCCGTTCCACAGCTACGGCAAGTTGCTGATCATCGATTGCGGCGGCGGCTACGACGCGGTGCTGGCCGGCTTCGACCGGCTGGACGCCAAGCTCGGGACCGTCCTGCGGGCCGGCGATCCGGTCGGAGTGATGCCCGACTGGAACCCGGCGAGCGCTCGAAACCACCCCAGCCTCTACGTCGAACTCCGGCGCAACGGCGAACCCGTCAACCCGGCACCGTGGTTACATGCCAGCAGTTGATCCGCCGGCCTTCCAGCCGTCACGGCCGGCCTTGTGCCGGCCATCTTTTGCCCGTGCCACCGGCGTCAGTTCAGCAACCCGTAAGAATTCAGTACTGGACTACAGGCCTGGGAAGCCGGATAGAAAGAGGCTCTTCACCAAAACAGGCGCACCGGTCAACTCGGCGCGAGAGCCGAGGCAGGTCGAGGCGTGAGAGGAAAGAACGAATGCACTTCCGTCCCCGGCGCTTGAGCACTGGTCTTCTGCTTGGCGCCACCTTCCTGGCCGGCGTCGCCGCGGTCCCCGCCGCCAGGCTTCTTGCGCCGCATCTCGGCATTGCCCCCGCCTTCGCCCAGGACGACACCGACGCCAACCGCGCCGACACCTATCGCTGGCTGACGCTGTTCGGCGACGTGTTCGAGCGGGTGCGGTCCGAATATGTCGAGCCAGTGCCCGACAAGAAGCTGGTCGAGAATGCGCTCGACGGCATGCTGGCCGGGCTCGATCCGCACTCGGCCTATATGGACGCCTCGCAGTTCCGCGACATGCAGGTGCAGACCCAGGGCAAGTTCGGCGGTCTCGGCATCGAGGTGACCGAGGATCAGGGCCTGATCCGGGTGATCAGTCCGATTGACGATACCCCCGCCTCCCGCGCCGGCATCCAGGCCGGCGACATCATTACCGCGCTGGACGGCAAGACCGTCGAAGGCCTGCCGCTCAGCAAGGCGGTCGACGAGATGCGTGGCGACCCGGGTTCGAAGATCACGCTCACCATCAAGCGCCAGAACATCGATACGCCGATCGAGGTCACCCTGGAGCGGCAGGTCATCCACATCCAGGTGGTCAAGGATAAGATGGAGCCGAACGACATCGGCTATGTGCGGTTGACGCAGTTCACCGAGAACGCCGATTCCGGCATCCGCGACGCGATCGCCAAACTGAAGAAGGACGGCGGCGGCAAGCTGCGCGCCATTGTGCTCGACCTGCGCAACAACCCAGGCGGGCTGCTCGACCAGGCCGTGGCAGTGGCCGGCGATTTCGTCGATCACGGCGAGATCGTATCCACCCGCGGCCGGCACGCCGACGACTCGCAGCGCTGGGACGCGAAGGGCGACGATTTGCTGCCCGGCGTGCCGATGGTGGTGCTGATCAACAATGGCTCTGCCTCGTCCAGCGAGATCGTTGCCGGTGCGTTGCAGGACCATCACCGCGCCGTGCTGCTGGGCGAGCGCAGTTTCGGCAAAGGTTCCGTGCAGACAGTGATCCCACTGCCCGGCGGCGGGGCGATGCGGCTGACGACGGCGCGCTACTACACGCCGTCCGGCCACTCGATCCAGGACCTCGGCATCGCGCCCGACATCAAGGTGGCGGAAAGCGACCAGAAGGAAGATCATTTCGGCCCCGAGCACGAATGGGATCTGAACAACACGATCACCAATACCGGTGGCACGCAGGAGGGCCCGCCGCCGCGGACCGATCTGCCGCCGATCGCCAGCGCGATCCCGTCCAAGCCGCCGGCCAATTACCCGAAATTCGATCCGGCGAGGCCCGACCAGAACGATTTCCAACTTCAGGAGGCGCTGGTGGTCGCCAACGCGATGGCCGAGCAGCACCGGTCCGCCTCCGCCAACTGAACAGTGTCGTGGCCGGGGCGCCGCTTCGCCTGGCAGGCGCTAGGCGCCTTCTGGGCGGTGGTGCTGGTCGCGGTCGGCGGTGGAGCGGCGGTCCTGCAAGTGCTGGGGCCGCCGTCTGGTTCCCACCAGACTCCGGCCCCTGTTCACGTCGCAAAAGCACCGCCGGCGGTGCTACCGCCCACAGCCGTGGTGCTGGCCCCCTCCCCTCCGGTGCAATCGGGGCCGCGGCCAGGACGTGACACACCTGGGCCGGTGACCGATCCCGATCCGGCGCTCGAGGAACCCGCGCCGGGTCTGCCGGGCCGCGTGCTACCACGCATTGCCGAAGACGGTCGGATGCCGATGCAGCTTTATGGCGCCGGCTTCGATCAGAGCAGCCGCCTGCCACGGGTCGGCCTGGTGCTGGCGGGCATCGGGCTGAACACGGCCGCCAGCGAGGACGCGATCCGCACACTGCCCGGGGGGATCACGTTGGCGGTGTCACCGTACGCCACCGACCCGGACCGCTTGCTGGCCGAGGCGCGGCTGAGCGAGCACGAGTACCTGCTGTCCATTCCAATGGAGCCCCAGAGCTTCCCGCTGAACGATCCGGGCGATCACGCCCTAACCACACGGGCCTCGCCGGAGGACAACAACCACCAGCTCATCTGGGTGCTGTCGCGGTTCGCCGGCTATGTCGGAGCGACCGGGGCGCTGGGGCTGACCCGCGGCGAGCGGTTCGCCTCGGTGCCCGACCAGATGAACCCGGTGCTGGCCGCGCTCGCACAGCGGGGGTTGCTCTATGTCGATCCGCGACCGGGGGCGAGTGGCAGGCTGCCCTCGGTCTGGAGCCGCGACGTGGACGTGGTAATCGACGAGCCTGACGATGCCGCCTCGATCGATGCCAAGCTGGCCACGCTGAGCCGGCTCGCCCACGACAAGGGCAGCGCGCTGGGGCTGGCCGGGGCGGTGCGGCCGGTGACAGTGGAACGAATCACCGCCTGGGCGAACGAGCTGGCGGCGAACGGTCTGGCCCTGGCGCCGGTGAGCGCGCTGGTCGAGCCGCCGGCGCCGCCGCCGAACGCCGCGCAGGCCAAGCAATGAGCGAGCTGCCGTACCGGCCGAATGTCGGCGCGGTGCTTTTCAGCCGGGAGGGCAAGGTGTTCGTCGCCCGCCGCGCGGACTTCCCCAACGCCGAGGGCGAGGCGGGCGGATGGCAGCTTCCGCAGGGCGGGATTGACGCGGACGAGGATCCGCGCACCGCGGTGCTGCGGGAGTTGGCCGAGGAGATCGGCACCGACCATGCGGAGATCATCGCCGAGTACCCCGGCTGGCTGACCTATGATCTGCCGCCGGCGCTGGTTGGCGTGGCGCTGCGGGGACGCTATCGCGGTCAACGCCAGCGATGGTTCGCGCTGCGGTTCACCGGGTCGGATTCGGACATCCGGCTCGACCTAGACCCACATCCGGAATTCGACGCGTGGCGGTGGGCGAAGCTGGACGAACTGCCGGCGCTGGCAGTTGATTTCAAGCGTTCGATCTACGAAGCGCTGGCACGGGAGTTCGCTCGCTACGCCAAGCGATAGGACCAGGAGCGCGGATGACACTGCCTGCTTTGCGTGACTGGGTATTCTCCATAAAGGCATTCGCCGGCGCAATGCTGGCGTTGTGGATCGCGCTGCGCATCGGTCTCGACCGTCCGTATTGGGCGATGGCGACGGCCTATATCGTTGCCCAGCCACTCGTAGGTGCGATGCGTTCCAAAGCAGCCTACCGCTTCTACGGGACAGTGATCGGTGCCGTCGCTACTCTTGTGTTGGTCCCTAATTTGGACAACGCGCCGGTTCTGTTGATCGCGGCCCTGTCGGTCTGGATCGGTGGCTGCATCTATTTCGCGGTCCTCGACCGGACACCGCGCAGCTATGTCTTCCTTCTCGCTGGTTACGGTGTGGCCCTGATGGGCTTTCCGATCGTCGATTCGCCGGGCACGGTCTGGGACGTGGTGCTGGCGCGGGTCGAGGAGATTACGCTTGGAATTGCCTGCACCACGGTCATCGGCAGCATCGTCTTCCCGACCTCGCTCGGCCCCGCCCTGACTGCTCGCCTCGATGGTTGGATTCGAAACGCTGCCGACTGGACGACGGGCGTGCTATCCGGGGATCCGGAAAACCCCGCGACTGCCACAGCACGGCGCAAAGTCGCCGGCGATGCCGTCGAAATCGGGATGCTGGCGACGCATCTCGCCTACGATACGTCCAATCTACAGACCGCCACCATACCGGTCGCGATATTGCACCAGCGGGTGCTCTTTCTGCTGCCGGTCGTCAGCGGTGCCGCCGAGCGCATCCGCGTGCTGCGGGAGATCGGTGGCATCACGCCCCGGCTCCGCGCCTTGCTCGACCGAATGATCGCATGGATTCAGGCAGGCCCCGGCGCGGACCTGTCGGAAGCGGCCGAGGTAAATGCCGACATCGACGCGCTGGAACCCACCATTGACGCGACCGCTGATTGGAAGGTCGTGGTGTTGGCTGGCCTCTTGGTGCGCCTGCGCGAATTGACCGACCTCGCTCACGATATCATGGCGCTTCGGCGGCAGATCAGGGCTGGCCAGTCGAGACTGGCTACCCTGACCTTCGCCCACGGCGAGACCGTCCGCACGCTACAGCATCGTGATCACGTCATGGCGCTCCATTCCGCCCTGGCGTCAATCCTTGCCATGGGGTTGATTTCGGCGTTCTGGATTGCCACCGCGTGGCCGGACGGCGGCGACGCGGCGTTTCTGGCAGCGATCGCCTGCGCCTTCTTCGCCGCCCAGGACGACCCCGCGCCTAATATCATCGGGTTTCTGATCGCCGCGGTAATCGCGCTCATTATCGATGCGATCTACCTGTTCGCCGTCCTGCCACGGGTGCAAGGTTTCGAGATGGTCGTACTGGTATTCGCGCCGGTGTTCCTGGTCCTTGGGGCGCTGACCAGCATGCCGGCCACGGCCAAGCTGTGCGGTCCCATCAGCTTCATCGCCGCCACCGAGCTTGCCCTTTCGAGCAGCTACAACGGCGATTTCACGAGTTATGTGAACGGTGCGGCGGCCGCCATCGTCGGTCTCGCCGCGACCGCGATCATCATCCGCATCGTCCGCTCTGTCAGTGCCGAGTGGACGGCGTGGCGACTGCTGCGGCGCAATCGCATCGACATTGCAAATATCGCCACGAACAGAATTGCAGCGAATTTAATGGCGTTTCTGGCGCTCATGCTGGATCGGCTTAGCCTGGTCGTCCCGCGCCTCGCCGTCAGTGCTCAAGGCGCCGACGGTGCCGCCGTATCAGCCCTGGCTGACCTGCGGGTCGGCGTGAACATCATCAATCTGCAGCACGACGCGACGACGCTGCCCGAGCAACCGCGCAGAGCCATCCGAACGATGCTGGATGAAATCGGCCGCCATTATCGCCGACGTAGCCTCGATGAGGCAGACAGCGCCCTGCTCGGAGTTATAGATCAGGCGATTGCCGCAGTGACCCGGGACCCTGCCACCATAGCGCGGGAGCTGTTATTGCAGCTTGGCGGCATCAGGCGCGCTCTGTTTCCCAACGGCCCGCCCTATGTGCCCCAGGCCGCACCTGAGTCCCTCCAGCAGCCGCTTGCGAGGCCCACATGATCGGTGAAATCGACCTCTATGGTGTCTTCGTTCCCCCCCTGCTCCTCTGGGTCGGAGCGGCACTGCCGCTGACGGCCGGATTGCGGCGGCTGTTGCGGTGGTTCGGATTTTATCGCCTGGTCTGGCATCGACCGTTGTTTGATCTGGCGTTGCTGGTCATCGTGTTGGGCGGCGTGGTCGCCCTCACCGCGCGCTGGATGACGCCATGAGAGCGCTGGCCAACGTCCGTGAGCGCGGTTCGCTGACCTCGGTCGCGAGCAGAATTGGCCGGGGCACCGGCCGCGTCACAGTTACATTGATCGCGGTCGGCATTGCGGCGGTCATCGGATGGCAGCTTTGGATCTACTACGAAGACGCGCCCTGGACACGGGACGGCCGCGTACGTGCCGACGTCGTGCAGGTCGCGGCGGATGTATCCGGCCTGGTCAGTGACGTGCTGGTCCACGACAATCAGGAGGTGAAAGCAGGCCAGGTGCTGTTCCGCATCGACCCGGCCCGTTTCCAGATCGCGCTCCGAGATGCGCAGGCAACTGTCGATCAGAAGCTGGCAGCCGCACAGGAAGCTGGGCGTGAGACCGCTCGCTATAATCAGCTCAACACCTTGTCGGTGTCGCAGGAACAGCAGCAACAGCGGGGGGCTACATCGGCCGAAGATGAGGCTGTCTATCAGCAGGCCCTTGCCCAGCGCGATCTCGCAGCGCTCAACCTGGAGCGGTCCGAGGTGCGGGCGCCGGTCAACGGCTACGTCACCAATTTCGACATGCGGCCGGGTGATTACGTCGACGCCGGGAAACCGCTTTTTGCCCTGATTGACAGCGATAGCTTCTATGTGGACGGCTATTTTGAGGAGACGAAGCTGCCGCGCATCAAGGTCGGTGACCCGGCGCGCGTTTACCTGATCGGTGAGAATGCCGTGATCGACGGCCATGTCCAGAGCATTGCGGGCGGCATCGCGGACCGCGAACGACAGGCCAGCGGCGACTTGCTGGCGAACGTGAATCCCACCTTCAGTTGGGTGCGGTTGGCACAACGCGTGCCGGTTCGGATTGCACTTGATCACGTGCCCGACGATGTGCGCCTGGTTACAGGCCGGACGGCGACCGTCGTGGTGCTATCGGGCGATCAAACCGTGCAGCAGGGGACCAATGCGGCCGGCAGGCTGCATTACGCTGGCAACTGATCTGACTGGGTTTCAGGGGTTCGATTTGCGAAGAGTTGGCGTGCGTCTTCAGGAGCTACGCCAAGCGATAGTTCGGCTGTGCCGGGTGGTGGGCGAATATAAGTCTCATATCGAATGAGTGCCGCCGGCATAGCGGCCACATATAGACGGAACTGACCATGCATTTTTATTCCAGTGGCCCACGAGCCTTATAGACTTTATATGCGCCAGATACGATTGTTCCGCGACGTCATGAGCAAATGGTCTGTTCGGTATCATCCCGTCCTATCGGTCCCTCGGCACGGCACCTGTAGCGCGTGGCACCAGAACCGTGTATTGTCCTGGCGCATCTCCTGATATGAGCGTGCCATAAAATGACTGTCCTGAGCGTCGAATCGAAGCCGCAGCTCGGCGGCGATTATATCACGCCGCTGCTGGCGCGCTTGCCTGGCCTGGTGTCCGACCGTTGGCTCATTCTGCGGTTCAGCGATGTGGCGAATGAAGTTGTCGTCGCACGCTACGGCCGGATGGAGATCAGACGCACCGGAGCAGGTCTTTCGGCGCAGACCCGGGTCAAAGGCGAGCGCGAGCAGGCCTTGGCCACGGCCTTATGCCGCCTCCGCCAATTTCTGGAACGGAACCATCGCAGCGGCATTCAGCTCCGTCTGTGCCGACCGTTGGTGCAATCCGAAGAGGCGCCCGGCCGATGGTTGGTGCGCATCGGCATCAGCGGGCCGGATGGCGGTATCCTGTCGCCGGCGTCTCGTGGCGGCCGGGTCAGGGTTCAGCAGGTGGTATCCGAAACCCTTGCCGTTGTGCGCCTTTCCGGACGAGCCACGACATCGTCCGTCGAACGCGGGACGGCAACGATCCTCGATTCGATCGTAACCACGCCGTCGACAGCGGCGGGAAAGCCCATGGTGCGTCTGCGGGCGCCTGGTTCAATTCTCCCGTTCGCCGGGTATTTCGAGATCGCTGTCCCGGTTACAGAGGGGCAGATCGTGAGCGAAACCGGCCATCCAGGCGGCTGGTGCAAGCAAGAAAGCTCAGCCACAGAGGCACAGAGACACAGAGTCTGACGCTGCTCTGCCTCTCCGCGGTTTAGCTTCCTTTGTTATCTTCTGTCCCGAAATTGAAGGTACGGCGAGGACGGCACCGCGACCACAACGCGCAGCAACAGCATTGACACCCGGCCCGACGCTGGCACTCTGCCCGATCCGACCACGGAAGAGCATGACATGTGCGGAATTGTTGGCTTGTTTGCCAAGGATCCGGCGCTGGAGGCCGAGCTGGGTGCGCATCTCGCAACGATGCTCGCAAGCCTCGCCGATCGTGGACCCGACAGTGCTGGCTTTGCCGTTTATACACCGCCAATCGACGGCGCCGTGAAGCTGACGCTGCGCGGCCCGGCGGGATACGATTTTCACGCGCTGGCCGAACACGTCCCCGAATGGATCGGCATCGAGCCGCGTGGAACCCATGCGGTGCTGGCGGTTCCGGCCACTCAGGCATCCCAGGCACGGGCAACGCTTGCGATGGTGGCTCCGGAATTGGTCGTCGTCGGCACGGGCAACAGCATGGAATTGTTCAAGGAGGTCGGGCAGCCCGCCGACGTGGCGCGGCGATTCCAGCTCGAGCGCATGCAAGGATCGCACGGCATCGGGCACACGCGCATGGCCACCGAATCCGCGGTCACCATCGACGGCGCCCATCCCTATTCCACCGGTCCGGACCAGTGCCTGGTGCACAACGGCTCGCTCTCCAACCACAACCAGATCCGGCGAGAGCTGCACCGCCTTGGCTATCGCTTCGCCACCGAGAACGACACCGAGGTCGCAGCCGCCTACCTGACCGCAAAGCTGCACACCGGGCTGTCGCTGCAGGCGGCTCTCGAAGCGACGCTGGATGATCTCGAAGGCTTCTACACCTTCGTCGTGGGCACCGAGACCGGCTTTGCCGTGCTGCGCGACCCGATCGCCTGCAAGCCCGCGGTGATGGCGGAGACCGACCGATTCGTCGCGTTCGGCACTGAATACCGCGCCTTGGTGGATCTGCCGGGCATCGAGCAGGCCCGCGTGTGGGAGCCCGAGCCGGCCACGGTTTACGTGTGGGACCGCCGATCGTGACGCAGATCGACCTCGCGGGCGTGTTCGATCTGGCAACTGCCAGCGTGCGCGAACTGAACCAGGCGCTGCATGATCTCGGCCACAACACCAACGCGATGCACTGGCAGGTGCTGAACCCACGCGGCCGGCACTCGCTCGCGGTGGGGGTCGATGCGGCCGTTACCATCGAAATCGACGGTCACGCCGGCTATTACTGCGCCGGGATGAACAAGCTTGCCACGGTGATCGTGCATGGCAATGTGGGCGTCGGCGTGGCCGAGAACATGATGTCCGGCCTCGTCCACGTGCGCGGCGATGCCAGCCAGGCCGCCGGTGCCACCGCCCGAGGCGGCATGCTGGTGATCGACGGCAACGCCGCCGCCCGCTGCGGCATTTCGCTGAAGGGTGCGGACATCCTCGTGAAGGGCTCCGTCGGCCACATGTCCGCTTTCATGGCGCAAGCCGGCACCCTGGTCGTCCTGGGCGATGCCGGCGACAGCCTGGGCGACTCGATCTACGAAGCCCATCTCTACGTGCGCGGCACGGTCGCCGGCCTGGGCGCGGACTGCATCGAGAAGCCGCTCGCCGACCGCCACCGTGCCGAACTGTATAACAGGCTGCAACAGGCCGGATTGGCCGGACAGGTCGATGTCGCCGCATTCCGGCGGTACGGTTCCGCCCGCCAGCTCTATCATTTCCACGTCGATCACGCGGACGCCTACTGATGGATGCCACGCCCGGCACACCGCCGCGCTTCTCGGCCACCTTCGATCCGCACGTGCTGGCCGAGATACGCCGCGCCGCCGCCACCGGCATCTACGACATCCGCGGCGCCGGCGCGAAGCGCCAGCTGCCGCATTTCGATGACCTGCTGTTCCTCGGCGCCTCGATCAGCCGGTATCCTTTGGAAGGATACCGCGAGCGCTGCGGCACCGACGTGCTGCTGGGCACCAGGTTCGCAAAACAACCGATCGCCCTGAAGATCCCCATCACCATCGCCGGCATGAGCTTCGGTTCGCTCTCGGCGCAGGCGAAGGAGGCGCTGGGGCGCGGCGCCACCATCGCCGGTACCTCCACCACCACCGGCGATGGCGGCATGAGCCCGGAGGAACGCACCCACAGCCGCACCTTGGTCTATCAGGTCCTGCCGTCGCGCTACGGCATGAACCCCGACGACCTGCGTCGCGCCGACGCCATCGAAGTGGTCGTTGGGCAGGGTGCCAAACCAGGCGGCGGCGGCATGTTGCTTGGGCAGAAAGTGTCCGAACGGGTCGCCGGGATGCGCACTTTGCCGGCGGGGATCGACCAGCGCTCGGCCTGCCGGCATCCCGACTGGACCGGCCCGGACGATCTGCAGATCAAGATCGAGGAATTGCGCGAGATCACCGACTGGCAAAAGCCGATCTACGTGAAGCTGGGAGCCTCGCGGCCGTACTATGACACCGCGCTGGCGGTGAAGGCGGGCGCCGATGTCGTGGTGATCGACGGCATGCAAGGCGGCACGGCCGCGACCCAGGACGTTTTCATCGAGAACGTCGGCATTCCCACGCTGGCGGCGATTCGCCCTGCTGTGCGCGCGCTGGAGGAGCTGGGCGTATATCGCCAAGTTCAGCTTGTCATATCCGGCGGCGTGCGCAACGGCGCCGATGTCGCGAAGGCGCTGGCGTTGGGAGCGGATGCCGTGTCGATCGGAACCGCCGCCCTGGTGGCGCTGGGCGACAACGATCCGGTGCTGGAAGCGGAGTACCGACGGCTTGGCACCACAGCCGGTGCCTACGACGATTGGCACGAAGGACGCGATCCGGCCGGCATTACGACGCAGGATCCGGAGTTGGCGGCGCGGCTCGATCCGGTGTTGGGCGGGCGACGGCTGGCCAACTATCTCGCCGTGATGACACTGGAGGCACAGACGATCGCGCGTGCCTGCGGCAAGAGTCACCTGCGTGGACTTGAGCCCGAGGACCTCGTCGCGCTGACCGTCGAAGCAGCCGCGATGGCCGGGGTGAAGCTGGCGGGTACCGACTGGATACCTGGGGCATAAGGAGCGGCGATGGCGATTGATCTGGCGGCCGAGGCACAATCCCGCGGCATCAGGCATTTCCTGATCTCGTTTCTGGATCTGTTCGGTGTGATGCGCGCCAAGCTGGTGCCGGCTGCTTCCATCACCGAGATGCGCGAGGGCGCCGGCTTCGGCGGCTTCGCCACCTGGCTCGACATGACGCCGGCCGACCCCGACATGTTCGCGGTCGCCGACCCCGACAGCCTGATCCAACTGCCATGGAAGCCCGAGGTCGGCTGGCTGGCGTCGGACCTGCGAATGGCGGGCGCGCCGGTGGAGCAGGCGCCGCGGCTGGTGCTGAAGCGCGTCATCGCCGCGGCCGAGAAGGTTGGCTACACGATGCACACCGGCGTCGAGTGCGAGTTCTTCCTGATCGCGCCCGATGGAACGGCCATCTTCGACAGCACGGACCGGCAGCCGAAGCCATGCTACGACCAGTCCGCGCTGATGCGCCGCTATGAGGTGATCGCGGCCATCAGCGACGCGATGCTGGCGTTGGGCTGGGGCCCGTACCAGACTGACCACGAGGACGCCAACGGTCAGTTCGAAATGAACTGGCAGTACGCGCCGGCCCTGCTCACCGCCGATCGGCACGCCTTCTTCAAATACATGGTCAAGACGATCGCCGAGCAGCACGGCATGCGGGCGACCTTCATGCCGAAGCCGTTCCCGAACCTGACAGGGTCAGGCTGCCATGTTCATGTCTCGCTCTGGCAGGACGGGCGGAATGTGTTTGCGGACCCGGGAGGCGAGCTGGGACTTTCCGATGTTGCCTACCATTTCATGGGCGGCGTGATGGCGCATGCCGAGGCGCTGTGTGCCCTCACCAACCCCACCGTGAATTCCTATAAGCGCATCGATGCACCGATGACTGCGTCCGGTGCCACCTGGTCACCGAACGCTGTTACTTACGGCGGCAACAATCGCACCCACATGATCCGCATCCCCGATGCCGGGCGGTTCGAACTGCGCCTGGGCGACGGGGCCGCCAATCCCTACCTGTTGCAGGCAGGGCTGCTGGCGGCCGGGCTAGACGGCATCGCGGAACGACGTGATCCGGGGCGACGGCTCGATCTCAATATGTACACCGACGGACACACGGTGCCGGAGGCTCGGCGGCTGCCGAAGAACCTGCTTGATGCGCTGCGTGCGTTTGCGGGTTCGGAGGTCCTGCGCCAGGCGCTGGGCGCGGAGTTCACCGATGCCTACGTCAAACTCCGGCAACAGGAGTGGGACAGCTACGCCCGCCATCTGACCCAGTGGGAGCGGGACACGACGCTGGATGTCTGATAGCAGTGGCCCTTGTTGCTGACGCTCGGTCCCAGTGGCGGAATGCGCTTCGCTTTTCCGCCCTACGGCGCTACGACGCTTGGAGAGTCTGCGCCCAGGGCGGACGGTATGAGGGCCTGCTGACTGGCCGTCTGGACGCGCAACTTGTTGTGGTGTCGGCGTCGCTCGTCGCCATTCAAGCACTGTCAACACAACGTGCGACGTGCGGTGTTTCGGCCGCGCGAACTGAGAGAGACTGGCAATACCGTACTCCATAGCGTTCAGAATCACGGCATCGCGACGGCGAGTTCGGAAAATCCCGCAAAGTCATCCGTGTTGAACGTGTAGATTCGCTGAATGCTGTTTGCCTGCATCGTTGCGACGATTTGCAGGTCAAATATGTCGCCCCCGGTCACTGGACGTCGGGCCAGCAGCTTCATCCATCCCTCTACTGTGTGCGCAGGGATGGGCAGCACATGCAGAAACGCCAGCAGGTCGGACAGCGCGCCAAGTGCATCAGCAGGAGTACGCGGCTTGGTGACTCGCCGCGGATTCGTCACGATAGAATAGAACTCACAGAGTATCTGAGATGTGACATAGAGGATCGCGGAACCATCACGCGCGGCCTCCAGCAGCGTGCGTGCTGCTGGGCGTCTGCGTCGAGCGCATACACCAGGACATTCGTATCGACGATACCCGGTTCAACGGACATCGTTGCAGAGGTCACGCCGATGCAACGCGCCCGCGCCGCCGAGATGCCAGATCGACAACCTCGGGATTGGTCCAGCCTTGCGGATCAGCGTTGCACGTTCGTCGATCAGGCGCTTGAGCAGCTCATCAACAGAAAGGCCCAGTCGATTGGCTTCGTCCGCAAGGCGCGCTTCCGTCTCCCGAGAGACTTCGATACTCACATCTCACCTCGTTCATCGCTGAATTATCACGCCGAGGTTGGGTTGGCGCCCGGCTTTTGCTTTGGCCGGTATAGCATAGGAGACCGTTCTACATCCGGTGCCATCTGGCCATGGAAATGACCGCCGATGATGTGGCCACCGACCGTCACACCAACGTATGTAATCCCGACACCGCCCGCAACCGGCCGCCAGATTCCCGAAGCTGGCCGCGTTCGAGGTGGACTGGCTGGAGCAGTCCGGTTCGAGCTGCGCCTGGGCGACGGCGCCGCCAATCCCTATCTGTTGCAGGCGGGCATCCTGGCGGCCGGGTTCGACGGCATTGCGGAACGGCGCGATCCGGGGGGAGCTCGGCGGCTGCCGAAGAACCTGCTGGATGCGCTGCGTGCGTTTGCGGGTTCGGAGATCCTGCGCCCAGGCGATGGGCGCGGAGTTCTCCGATGCCTACGTGAAGCTCCGGCAACAGGAGTGGGACAGCTACGCCCGCCACCTGACGCAGTGGGAGCGGGACACGACCCTGGATGTCTGATGGCGGGCGATGAATCGAGCCGGCGCGCAGGCCCCCTCCCCTACCCCCTCCCGCAAGGGGAGGGGGAGCGAGCGGGCTACTGACTGGCCGTCTGGACGCGCAACTGCCGGGCCCGTGCCAGCACCTTGTTCTCGATGTCGCCCACCGTCACCGGGCTGACCGCTGCGTCGATCCAGTGGCCGTCCTGGAACACCTGGCGGAATATCGTCACCCGGACCCCGTCGGCGCGCAGCTCGCGGCCCAGGATATAGGCCGTCGCCTTGAAGCGTTCGTTCGGCGAATCGGGCGGCGAGTACCAATCGGTGATAATGACGCCGCCGAAGGGATCGGCCGACTGCAGCGGCATGAACGACAGCGTGTCGAGCGCCCCGCGCCACAGATACGCGTTCACCCCCAGAGTGCCCCCTCCGACGCCCTGGTTGGCGGCGTTGTCATGCTTTTGCCCGAACAGGCCGCCCAATAGCCCCCCGTCGCCGAACA
>Ga0335075_10001810_pt1 | contig 34823 bp, 32 predicted proteins | sample Lox_Sample_24_FD_206723 | JGI IMG/M metagenome (GOLD analysis project Ga0335075, IMG submission 206723) | Soil microbial communities from Loxahatchee National Wildlife Refuge, Florida, United States - Lox_Sample_2.4 | ecosystem: Environmental > Terrestrial > Soil > Wetlands | place: USA...
GTGCGGCGAAGGCGCCGAGCAGCGCGGCGTTCGGTACAGGCCGGCCGACATGCTGCTGGGCCAGCTGGGTGGCCGGCACCGTCAGCACGGATCCGGGCTCGAGCCGCTGGGTGAACTCGGCAATTCCAAGGTCGGTGGCCGGCTGGGCCGAGTTGATGACCAGTTTGGTCGAGTTCCGGGCTCCCTCGAACACGTCCACCTGGTGCAGCAGCGTCGGATCCTGGATGATCAGGACGTCGGGTTGCATGACCGGCTCGCGAGTCCTGATGGGACCGTCGGCAAGCCGGCAAAAGGACACGACGGGCGCGCCGGTCCGCTCGGAGCCGAAACTCGGGAACGCCTGCGCGTGCCTGCCCTCCGCGAACGCTGCGGCCGACAGCAGCTCGGCCGCCGTCACGACGCCCTGCCCGCCGCGCCCGTGAATACGGATCTCGAACATCAGCGCCCTGCTTCCCTAGAGCTTCTGTGAGTCCTGCCTTCGAGGCTGCCAGCTGCTGTGGCTGTCGGGTGCGGTCATCGGACCCGCGCTGCCGGGACCAAGGGCCCTGAGTGCCACGTTTCCGGCCAGGCAGAAGGTCAGGGGCGGTCCCGCTAGTTGCGGGGCCGCCCCTGAGCTATCTCCCGGCGGGCGTTTCTCTGCCTGGCCGGGTCCGGACTGTCAGGTTGGCTTGATGTGCTGGTCCTCCAGGACCGGAATGGTCTTGACTGCCTTGTCTGCGGCGGCTTCGCTGAGCCTGACCGTCACCTCGAGAACGCCGTGGCCGTAGATGGCCTGGATGTGCTCCTCGTCGGCCATAGCCGGCAGCGTTACGCTGCGGGTGAAGGTGCCGTACCGGAACTCGGAGTGATGCTTGGTGGTCGTCTCCTCGCGCCGCTCCGCCTTGATCGTCAGGATGCCGTCAGCAACCGTCACCTCGACGTCCTTCGCCGGGTCGATGCCGGGCAGTTCTGCCCGGATGACGTAGCTGCCGTCCTGGACGTAGTCCTCCAGCCGCATCGGGCTCGGTGCGACCGGACGCAAGGCTGCCCAGGGCGCCTCTAGCCACTCGACCATGTCGCCAAGTGGGCTCCGGTAGTCCCTGCGTGTCAGCGTGCTCATAAAGGTCACGCCTCCTCTCGCTCCTGCTTTACCACCCCAGTCCCGCACGGGCAGGCTGAACCGCCCCAGGGCCGAAGGTGGTGAACCGCCGGGACCTTCGTACATTTCTTGGGCCGGGCTTGTCGGATCCGATGGGAAGACCGGCATGGAGGCGAAGCGGAGGAGCTGCTATGACACGTCATCAGGGCAAGGACGGCAAGCAGGCCGGTCGGCCCGGTCCGGCCGATGATGCCGCTTCGGGCCGAGTGCGGCGCAAGCTCTACCGCGCGGAGCTGCTCCGGCTGCAGGCTGAGCTGGTGAAGCTGCAGGAGTGGGTCCGGGCCGAACAGGCCCGGCTGATCGTCGTGTTCGAGGGCCGGGACGGGGCTGGCAAGGGCAGCACGATCAAGCGCGTGACCGAGTACCTGAACCCGCGGGTGGCGAGGATCACCGCTCTGCCCGCGCCGAGCGAGCGCGAGCGCGGGCAGTGGTACTTCCAGCGCTATATCGCTCACCTGCCGGCGGCCGGGGAAATCGTGTTGTTCGACCGAAGCTGGTACAACCGGGCGGGCGTGGAGCGGGTCATGGGCTTCTGCACGAAGGAGGAGTACAGCAGGTTCCTGCACCAGTGCCCGATATTCGAACGGCTGCTCGTTGAGGACGGCATCCTGCTGCGGAAGTACTGGTTCTCGGTGAGCGACGAGGAGCAGGAGCACCGGATCCGGTCGCGTCTGGACGACCCGATGCGACGCTGGAAGCTGTCCGAGATAGACATGGAGTCGATTACACGCTGGGAGGACTACTCCAGGGCGAAGGACGAGATGTTCGTCCACACCGACATCCCGGAAGCGCCCTGGTATGTCGTGGACAGCGCGGACAAGCGACGGGCCCGCCTCAACATGATCGCGCATCTGCTGAGCACCATCGGGTATCACGACGTGCAGCGCCTGCCGATGGACCTGCCGTCGCGGCCCATGCCGACGGGCTACGTGCGGGCGCCGCGAGAGTCGCAGACCTTTGTGCCAGATCACGTGGCGGAACTGCTCGCCGGCCGGTCCTGATTCTCCGCTTGGCGGCTGCCGCCAGGCTGACCAGGCGGTTCTGCCGGGATGACGCGGGCGAAGGCACTTGGCGACACCATGGCGATGTGGCCGTCGGCTAGCCACTTGACGATGTATGGCGGCGACCCGTCCTGGTGCGGCACGCCGATAATGAGCGCTGACCTCGCGGGGTCGCTCGAGATCACGAGCCGGTCGCCTACGCGTGCGTACATGGACGGCTCCTCAGCTCAGGCTTGATGGTGGTTCGAGCCTGCCTGAGCAGAACTCCACCCGGCAGCGGCATTCGGCCCCGTGCCCGGGGACTTTCGCCACCTGCGCTGCCCAGTAACCGGGAGGGACCTAAGTCCTTCGGTGCCGGGTCAGTTGGCACTTAGCACGACGATTGCGTCCTGCCGACCATGAACGGTGGCCAGCGCACTGGCGGACTGACCGGCAAGGAGCAGGAATGACCGACGAGCGTACGTTGCTGGAAGTGCCGCGCTCAGAGTCCCTGCGGTTGCTGGCAAGCGTGCCACTCGGCCGGCTCGTCTTCACTCATCAGGCTCTGCCGGCCGTCAGGCCGGTTAACCACATTGTCGACGATGACAAGATCGTGATCGGCCTGACGCCCGGCTCGGCGATCCTGGGATCAACCAGCCTGAGCGGCACAGTCGTGGCCTACGAGGCAGACTCAATTGACCTGGAGACGCGGCAGGGCTGGACGGTGATCGTGGTCGGCATCGCCCGGCTTGAGAGTGAGGCAGCCGCCATCCGGTACCGGGCGAAGCTGCACCCGTGGCTGGCCGGTGCGATGACCGACATCCTCTCGATCAGCTCGGAGATCGTGACTGGCTACAGGCTGATCCCGGCCACAGCTCGATCCGGGTGAAGGTGGGGAAGCCGGAGACGTTCGCCTGGGCCGAATCACCCCAGCTGGGTGGTTCGGGGTCGCCGCGACGGCGGCACGCTTGGCTGTGACAGCCTCGCAACCAGGAGACAACTATGAACAGGTACCCAGATATCAGCGCTCATGGGCTAATCGGAGATCTGCAGACAGCAGCGCTGGTGACAACCGATGGCACGATCGACTTCTTCTGCACCCCGCGGTTTGACTCACCGAGCGTGTTCTGCTCGCTGCTCGACGCCGAGAAAGGCGGTTACTTCGAGATCAAGCCCGCGACGGACAACTATGTCACCAAGCAGCTATACCTGCCGAACACCGCGATCCTCATCACCCGCTTCATGACGCCTGACGGCGTCGGCGAGGTGCAGGACTTCATGCCGATAATCGACGGCGGGCCGACCGACAAGCACCGGATCGTCCGCCAGATCCGGGTCGCGCGCGGCCAGATGCAGTTCGTCATCGACCTGCAGCCGCGGTTCGACTACGGCCGGGCCAGCCACACCGTCGACGTCAGCGAGGCAGGCGCGGTGTTCCGCACGGCCGCCGGCATGGAGCTGACGCTGCACACGTCAGGCCGCAAGGCAGTCAGCCAGGGCGGGGTAACGCCGCAGCAGATTAACGGCGGTATACGCGCAACCGTTACCCTCCGCGAAGGCGAGACCGGCGGCGTGATGCTGGAGTCGATGGGCGGCCAGCCCCGGGGCATCACGCCTGAGGAGCTGCAGCGGCTGGTGGACGACACCACGGCTTACTGGAAGACGTGGCTGAACCGGTCGACCTACCAGGGCCGGTGGCGCGAGATGATCCAGCGGTCCGCGATGACCCTCAAGCTGATGACTTACCAGCCCTCCGGCGCGCCGGTCGCGGCGGCCACCCTCGGGCTACCCGAGCAGGCCGGCGGAGAGCGGAACTGGGACTACCGGTTCACCTGGATCCGGGACGGGTCCCTGACCATGCACGCTCTGCTGAATCTCGGCTACCAGGAGGAGGCGTCCCGGTACGCCGCCTGGATGCGCGACCGGGTGACCGAAGGCGCCGCCAGTGCGAACGGCAGCGTCCCGCTGAAGATCATGTACCGGGTCGACGGATCTTCCGACCTCACCGAGGAGACCCTCGACCAGTTCGAGGGCTGGCGCGGCTCACGGCCGGTACGGATCGGCAACGGCGCCGCCGACCAGCTGCAGCTCGACATCTATGGCGAGGCCGCTGACGCGATCCTGGCCGGCGACATCCACGGGCTGCCGATCGCCTACGAGGGCTGGCTCGCCCTCACCAGCATCATCGACTGGGTCGCCGATAACTGGGATCAGCCAGACGAAGGGGTCTGGGAGACGCGCGGCGGCCGCAAGGACTTCACCTACGGCCGGTTCCAGTGCTGGGTCGCCCTCGACCGCGCCATCAAGCTAGCCCAGAAGCACGGCCGGCCCGCGAACCTCGCCAAATGGGTCGCCGCCCGGGACGCGCTGTACAACCAGGTCATGACCCGCGGCTGGAACGACAAGGTCAAGGCCTTCACCCAGCACTACGACACCGAGGTGCTGGACTCATCGAACCTGCTGATGCCGATCGAGGACTTCATCTCACCCACCGACCCGCGCTGGCTGTCGACCCTGGACGCCATGAACAACGAACTCGTCTCCGACAGCCTCGTCTATCGCTACAACCCGGCCTCCTCGCCCGACGGCCTGCACGGCGACGAAGGCACCTTCTCGCTGTGCACGTTCCTCTACGTGGATGCCCTGGCTCGGGCCGGGCGGCTCGACGACGCCGTGCTGACCTTCGAGAAGATGTTCACCTACGGCAACCATCTCGGCCTGTTCTCCGAGGAGATCGACTCCACCGGCGGGCAGCTCGGCAACTTCCCGCAGGCATTCACGCACCTGTCCCTGATCAACTCCGCGATGACCCTCAACCGCGAACTCGACCGGCCCAATGCCAGCGGACTCGAGCCGTCAGCTGCCATGGCGTAGTGGCCGAATCGTCATGAGATGTAGTAGCAAGGCCTGGCCGGTCCTCTCTATTCTGGCGCGACTACCCCGTGACCACCGCCCGGAGGTAATTCGTGTCCAGATTAGGGACCCTGGCCGCGGTGCTGGGTGCAGCCGTGCTGGCCGCCGGGGCGACGGCCGGCGGGTTCACGCGAGCCGGCCCGGCACCGAAGCCAGCGGAAACCGCCGTGGCCGGGACCGCAGTCCCGTTCGCCAGTCACTTCCGGCCCACCGGTGAGGTACCCGGGTCGCTCCGGCTGACGATCCAGCTGTGGCTGAAACCAGCTCTGGCCGGAGCCGAGCGGTTCGCGGACGCGGTGAGCACACCGGGTAGCCCGCAGTTCCGGCACTACCTGAGCCCGACCGGGTACGCCGCCCGGTTCGGTGCCAGTGCCGCCGCGGTGCGTGGGACGGAGTCATGGCTGCGCGCGGAGGGGTTCACCGGCATCACGGCCGACTCCGGACGCAGCTACGTGCGCGCTACCGCACCGGTGTCGAGGATCAACGCGGCATTCCGGGTTCGGCTGCAGACGTATCCGGCCACGTCGTCTGAGCATGCAGCCTCCGGTGCATTGCACGCAAACAACCGCCCGGTGTCACTGCCCGCTTCGCTTGCAGGCCAGGTGCTGGCAGTGACAGGGCTCGACAATGCGGAGCCGATCTTCCCGCTGAAGGCGCTAGCCGGGACTGCTCGCGGCAGCGCCGGGCGCGCGGACAGCAGCGCCGGCGCTCGGAGGGCAATGGTGCCCTGCTCGCGCTACTACGGGCAGCACCGGGCCACCGGCTTGCCCAGGCATTTCGGCGTTACCTCGTTCCCGACGTTCGGGTGCGGGTACAGCGCCCGCCAGCTGCGGTCGGCGTACGGCGCCAACTGGGCCAACACCGGCAGGGGACAGACGATCGCGCTCGTGGAGCAGGGTCTCACCAGGGACATGTTCGCGACCTTGCGGGACTATGCGAAGGCCAGTCACATGCCCGCGCCGTCGCCGCGCCGGTATGCGCAGCTGTCCCTCGGCAACGACAGCTGCGGGGATCCGTTCACTATCGAGGAACAGCTCGACGTCGAGTCGTCCTATGACATGGCACCCGGCGCGCACCAGCTGGTGGTGGCCGGTGACAGCTGCAACCACGCCGACGAAGGCGCCCAGGCGCTGTATGACGCCGACATCATGATCCTCGATGGCACGGACGGTCACCCGCTGGCCACGGTGGCCTCGAACTCATGGGGAATCGGGGTTCAGGAGGTACCACTAGCGCAGGTCAATCTCGTGCACGCCTATCTGGTGCGCGCAGCCGCTGAGGGGGTCGGCATGTACTTCTCGGCCGGCGACAGCTCCGGCAACATCGAGCCATCTGTCGACCCGGACGCGATCTCGGTCGGCGGTACCACGCTTGGCATTGGCAAGTCCGGCCGGCGGCTGTTCGAGACAGGCTGGTCAACGGGAATCTCGCAGCTTGAGGGCACGAGGTGGCACTTCCGAGACGAGGACGGCGCTTCCGGCGGCGGCGCCAGCAGGCACTGGGCGCAGCCTGCTTACCAGAAAGGCGTGGTGCCAGGGTCGCTAGCCAAGACCCGGAGCGCACCGGATCTCGCGGCCGACGCCGACCCGTTCACCGGCATGGACGTGGGCATGCTGAGGTTCCGCGGCGGGCATGCCAGGTTCTTCGAGGAGAGCATCGGCGGTACCAGCGAGGCATCGCCGCTGGTGGCCGGGATGGTGACCGCTGCGCAGCAGGGCCAGTCTGCACCGTTCGGGTTCATCAACCCGGCGATCTACGAGCTGAACGGGAGCAGTGCCTTCTACGACACTCTCCCGCTGACTGCCAGCAGCCCGCCGCTCTACCGGGGGGTCGAGTGTGACCTGCTGGAGTTCGAGAACATCTGCCTGGGCCCCGGCGCCAGGAAGAACCGAGTCCCGAGCCTGACCACGTTCGATGACCAGAGCCGCCGGATGAGGGGCTACACCGGGCAGGTGACGCGGCGCGGCTACGACACCATGACCGGCCTCGGCGTGCCGGACGGGCAGATCTTCATCCGCGATCTGCGACGGCTGGGCTAGCTGTTGCAGGCCCGCGTGGCGTACCGCGAGACCCCGCCCGCACAACGGGATCTCGCGGCACGCGTCCGGGCGGCTGGCTAGCTCACCGGCTGGCTGGTCCCGCCCGACTCCGCTGGCGCGGCGGCCCCGGCGGCTGGCCGGGCTGCCGGCTCGTCCCAGTCGCCGCGCCAGATCAGCCGGTGCACCGGGATGAGCCGCGGGATGTCGCGCAGGCCAGGGATGAACGGCACGAGCAGCAGCAGGATCGTGGCCAGACCGGTCAGGTAGATGGCGATCAGGTCGGCGTTGAAGGAGTTCCCGAACTTCGGGATCTGGTACCACAGCGTGTACAGCCACAGCCACGGCTGGCCTGGGTAGCTGCCGGTCTCGTTCATCACGCCCCACTGGTCGCCGCCGAGGTGCATGGCCTCGGCCTTATTAGCGAAGTACTGGCCATCCTCGATGAACAGCAGCGGCAGCGTGTAGTTCGTGCCGTAGAACGTGCGGGCCGCCAGCAGGTCGGTGTCAAGTCCGCCGCTGCGGGCCAGGGTCAGCTCGGCGGCGAGCATGGTCGGCACCGGGCCGTCGTTGGCCTTCGGCACCACCGGCACGCCGCCCGGGAAGGTGGCCTTGGGAGCGACGTTCGCGTACGCCGTGGCCCAGGCCATCTGCTGCTTGGCCGAAGCGGCGCGGTAGGTCGCCAGGGCGGCCGTGAGTGCCGGGTCAGCTGGCGAGAGCTTGGTCAGCGGCGCCAGCACGAACGCAGTGGCGGGATTGACTGGCTGCAGTACGCCGGCCATGTGCTCAGGCGAGAACAGCAGCCGCTGCGATGCGTTGGCAACGTTGTTATACGGCGGGCCGTAGGTCGCCGTCTCACTCGTGCCCGCCAGCTCGCTCGCTGCCGCGCCGAGGAAGTCGGACGGGTCAATCCGGGACCAGGACTGCACCGTCACCGACGGGACGTCCGGCGAGGAGAGCAGGCCGGCCAGACCGAGCGTGACTGCCAGGACCACTACCGTGGCGATCGTGCCTTCCTTGAGGATGTCGTAGCGCCGGTTCGGTCCGCGCCACGGGGCAGCATCGGATGCGGCTGCGGCCTTGCGAGCCGCCCGGTCGCGCCAGGCCGGCCGCCTCGGCAGCGGGTGGCTCACCCCGCGGACCCGGACCAGCAGGACGTGGGCGCCGACGATCGCGATGAGCACGATCGGGATCAGCACGATGTGCCACATCAGCATCTGGCCGAAGTTCATCAGGTTGAAGAAGCCGCCGACGCCGGCCGCGTTGAACGCGTCCTTACCGCTCGTCGAGATCCACTGCGAGTCGAAGTTCTGCTGCGAGAGGTAGCCGGTGAAGCACTCGACGATTGAGGCGAGGAATGCCACGACTCCGGTGATCCAGGTCATCGCGCGGCGGCCGCGCCAGGCCGCCATCCAGAACTTGCCCCAGAGGTGGATCACCAGGAACGCCATGAAAATCTCGACGCTCCACAGGTGCATGCTGTTGAAGAAGTGTCCGACCGGGTTGTAGTGCCACCAGTCTGGTCCGCCGAGCGCGAGTGCGAACCCGGAGACGATGGCCAGGCCCAGCGCGGCCAGCGAGGCCACGCCGAACACGTAGATCCAGGAAGAGACATAAGCGGGCTGCCGGTCCGGCAGCAGCTTGCCGGGCGGCAGCAGGCGGAGAGCGAAGCGCCGGACCCTTGCCGTCCACATGTCCGCATCCGGATCCGGTGTCCCGTCCGCGGTTGCGGCAGATGCATGACGAGCGCTGCCGTCAGGGGTTTGCGTATCGTCGTCGCCGGCCGCTCCGCCAGCGGCGCCGGTACCGTGGTGCCGGCCAGGGAAGGGGATGATCAGCGCGATTCCGAAGATGGCAACCATGGCCGCAATCAGGACCAGGTTCGCGACTGAGATATCGAAGATCGACCAGTTCCAGTAGCTGCCGGGACTATTCAGGTTGATGGCAGAGGCGGCAGCGGCCAGCGTGTGCGGGTTCATGTCTGCTGGACTCCTTAGTCAGGACGGCGTGAGTGCGGATTGCCGTAACCAGACCCTGACGGCTGCGCTGGTGCCCGGTTAGTGCGGTGGGTCACACGTCGCCGGGACCAAGGTCCTCCGGCAAGGCGGTCCGGACCTTGGGCCCTACCAGCCCTGTGTTGCGGGCCATAGGTTCTGCTCGGGGCAGTGCGTCCCAGCATGCCGCTTCAGACTCCGGGAGGGGCCATGAGCAAGACGATTGTGCTGGCGGTAGACGTCGCCAGGCACGAGGTGGCCGAGCATGTTGCTGCGGCCGTCCAGTTGGTCAAGGACATAGCGCAGAGCGATGACAAAGTTGTCGTGCTGCATGTGCATGAGTACGCGGTCGGACGGTTCGGGCGGATCCAGGTCGACTGTATGGATGGCCAGGGCGAGGCACTGGTCGAGCAGGTCGTGGTTAATCTTAGCCGCGCTGGCCTGTCCGCCAAGGGGGTCATCAAGGACGCCGACTTCGGTCATGTGGCCCGCGCGATCCTGACCGCAGCGACCGCTCAGGAGGCCAGGCTGCTCGTGCTCGGCTCGAGCAGCCGGACCGACCTGCCCTGGATTCCGTTCGGCAGTGTGGCCAACCGGCTGCTGCACATCAGCGCGATCCCCGTGCTCATCGTCCCGATGCGCCGGGCGGAGGCCGTGACAGTAGCGGCGACTGAGCCGATCGCCGACACAGCAGCTGCGGCCCCGGCGGCAGGCCGCTGAGATGCGCGCGGGCGGATGGTCCCGCGCCGGATGTGACGTTGGGCCCTATGCCAGTCGCGCAGCCAGCGCTGTTATTGATGTGGCGGGAGGGACTAGCCACCCGAAGAGCCGCGGAGTTGCTGGCATCAGAGCCCGGCACACCGCGGAATCTGGATCCGCGAGAAGCGGGTGAGTCCCTCCCGCTGCAAGCGTATTTATCGAGGTCACTCGTCCCGGTGGTCGGCCGTGAGCAACTCGGCGAGATCGGTCACGACAACATCGGCCCCGTCCGCACGCAGATCGGCTGCCTGGCCAACGCGGTCGACGCCGACTACCCAGCCGAACTGACCTGCCCGGCCAGCTTGCACGCCGGCGAGCGCATCCTCGTAGACCGCGGCCGCGGCAGCGGGCGCGCCGAGCGCTGCAGCGGCAGCGAGGTAGGTGTCGGGCGCGGGCTTGCCGGCCAGCTTGTCTCGCTTGGCGACTACGCCGTCGATGACAGCATCGAACCGCCCTTCCAGGCCGGCGGCCGCCAGCACCGCGTGGCAATTCTCGCTGGCCGACACCACCGCTGTGTGCAGCCCGCTGGCCTGGACGCTGTCGAGGTAGCGCACCGATCCGGGATACGACTTGACACCGTCAGTTGCGAGAAGCCCGAGCAGGAACTGATTCTTCTTGTTGCTGAGCCCGTAGATGGTGTCACTGCCGGGCGGGTCGTCCGGCGTGCCATCCGGCAGGACGATGCCGCGTGCCTGCAGGAAACCCCGGGTGCCGTCGGCCCGGCTGCGCCCGTCCACGTACCGGTCATAGTCGGTGACAGGATCGAATGGCGTGAAGGTCTCGCCAGTGGCCGTAGCGCGCTGGCGCAGGAAGTCGTCAAACGTCTTTTTCCACGCTCTGGCATGCACGATGGCAGTCTGTGTGAGCACTCCGTCCAGGTCGAACAGGCACGCGTGGATGTGGTCAGGAACCCCGGCAGCCATGATCTCAGCCTAGGTGCGATGCTAGCGGCCGTCGCAGCTTGCCCCAGCGTGCCGTCACCAAGCTCACATCAGGTGCCTGGGTCGGCATTCTGCTGAGCCGGCGCTGGTGGCACCGGGATCTGCACAACCACGTCAGCGCCCGGCTGGAGCGCGCGCTTATCCCGCTGCGCAGGGTGGCGGTCACCACCGTGCCGTTCCAGCTCGACGACTGACCGCTGCCGGCGGGGCAGTCACACCGCTTCGGCGTCGGTCTCGCCAGTCCGTACGCGCAGCGCGCTCTCCACCGGGCAGACCCAGATCTTGCCGTCGCCGATGGCGCCGGTGTTGACAGCCTTGGCGATCGCCTCCGTGATCGCGGTGACTGACTGGTCACGCACGAGAACGTCGATGCGCAGCTTCGGCAGGACGAGGGCCTTCTCGTCGGCCGGCCGGTCGGCGGCCAGGTGCCCGAACTGCTGGCCAAACCCCCGCACCTCGGTCGCGGTCAGCCCCCGCGCGCCGGCCTGGGACACCGCATGCATGACGTCATCGAGCCGGTCCGGCTTAACGACTGCGGTGATGAGCTTCATGACCGTGCGCCGCCTTGCTCACCGTGCTGCCCGCCGGGTGATGGTCGATGACGATGTCGGAGGACGGGAAGAAGATGGTCGTCCTCCCGTCTCGCCAGCGAACGAGGTAAGGCGGCGCACCGTCCTCACCATGCACCTCAAGGATCTGGCCGTGCCGCTCTTCATCGCCCTGGCGTCGTCCCCAGACGGTCAAGCCGTCCCCAACTTGCGCTCGCATGATCATCTACCTCCTTACCGTCAAGCTTCGTCAGCGCGGAGAGGGCGGCACAGGGTCCAAGGTCCGTAGTCGTCACAGCGTCTTTGCCGGACCGCCCGCACCTGGAATGACGAAAGTCGGAGCAGCCGGGACTTGCGGCCCTGCAGCCGCCGCCCGCCGGATCGTCATGATGACTGCACGAGGCGGGCGGGAGAATGCCATGCGATCAGCCGAATCATGGAGAGAGCGGCTTGTTTGCCGGCTGGCGCTCGACCGCAATCCGTTGCGCCGGGTGTCAGACCGCGTTGAGGCGTGGTTCGTGCTGATGCTGGTTACTGCCTTCGTGCCGCTCGCTGTACTGGCCACGGTGAGCACAGCCGACTGGGTATATGCCAGCGGTGCCCGCGAAGTGAAGGCCGGCTCGTCGCTGCGTCAGGTGACGGCAGTCCTGACCGAGGCGGCGCCGGCGTCTGCCGCTCCGGTGCCCGGCTCAGCGCTGATCTGGACCCCGGCGCGGTGGAAATCGGACGGTATGACACGCATCGGCGCCGTGCCTGCCGCTCCTGGCTCGATAGCGAAGTCGAGCGTCAGCATCTGGGTCGACGCTGGCGGGCAAGCGGAGCCCCCGCCACTTACTGCGGGGCAGCTCTCCGCCCGCGTTACGCTAGCCGCGATGATGGCGCCATTCGTCGTGGGCCTGGGGCTGCTGCTGCTCTGGAGCGGCCTGCGATGCCTCCTCGACCGGCGCAGGCTGGCTGCATGGTCACGGGCATGGTCGCTGGTCGGACCCCGGTGGACACGCTAAGCAGCCGGTCAGAGAGCTCCGGGCTGACCCCAGGGACGTATGGCCCTGGCCGGCCGCGTGCGTGCTGTAGAAGCTGGACCTGACGGCCTAATTACCTGTCGGAGGTATGTCATGACACGTCGAGATGAGCACCTTGACGTCCTGGTCCGGCATCTGGGCGCGGCGTATTACCAGGCGGTGCAGGGGGACGGGTCCGCTGCCGACGTCGCCACGGCGCTGGAGAAGGTGGCCGAAGCCGAGAGAGACGGCGCTCCCGTACCAGCGTCGGCCCCGGCCGCTGCCTCCGGCCGGACTGGCCGCTGGCAGGTGAAGGACGTCATGACGACAAACGTCGTCTCGGTTACCAGGCGCACTAGCTACCGGCAGGTCGCCCGCCTTCTCCACGAGCATCATCTGTCGGCCGTGCCGGTGCTCACGTCTGAAGGCGGCGTCGCAGGTGTCGTGTCCGAGGCTGACCTGCTGCGCAAGCAGGAGCTCCACGAGGACGCGGAGCACGAGCCAGTGTGGCTGCTGCGGCCAGGGGATCGCGGCAAGGCCGAGGCGCAAACCGCCGAGGGCCTCATGACCTCGCCGGCCGTTACCATCGGCCCCGACGCGGTACTCGGGACGGCGGCCAGGCTGATGAGCGCCCGGCACGTCAAGCGGCTGCCGGTCGTCGGCGAAGACGGCAAACTCGTCGGTATTGTCAGCCGCACCGACCTGCTGCGAGTATTCCTGCGCCCGGACGCCGACATCGAGTCAGAGGCGAGAGCCGTACTCACTGACCTCCTCCTGGCCGATCCGGAGAAGGTCCACGTCAGCGTGCACAGCGGCCTGGTCACTCTGACCGGCCGCCTGGCGAGCGAGGAACAGGTCGCAGCCGCGATCCGGCTGACCGCTGCTATCGACGGTGTCGTCCGAGTGATCAGCAACCTGCACGCCCCGAGGTCCGAGAACTGGCCTGGCGCCGGGTATCACATTCCCGCCTAACCGCGGGAAGCGACCTGGTCAGCATCGGCCTCTCGGAGGAGACGTGATGAGTGCAGAGGCGGCGCAGGAGCACGAGCACAGGATCGTGGTCGGCGTCGACGGGTCCGGTCCGTCGCTCGAAGCGCTGGCCTGGGCGGCCCGGCAGGCCAAGCTGACCGGCGCAATCGTAGAGGCCATCATCGCGTGGGATTTCCCTGCCTACTACGGCTATGCGGCGCCCGCTATCGACGTCGACTGGAAAGGAATGGCGACCCAGGTCGTCGCGAGCGCTGTCGCCAAGGTCAGCTCAGCTAGTCCTGGCACGGCCGCGATCCGCTACAAGGTCTCCCAGGGCAATGCCGCCGCGGTCCTGCTGAACGCCTCTGCCGGAGCTGACCTGCTCGTGGTCGGAAGCCGCGGGCATGGTGGCTTCGTGGAGGCGCTGCTCGGCTCAGTCGGACAGCATTGCGTCCAGCATGCCACCTGCCCGGTCGTGGTGATCAGGGACTCGGTGGCAAGCGCGCATCGCTGATCACGTCGGCCCAGCAGGGACCAGCGGCCCCGGATGGCAGGGACCTTCGGCTCTCGCTGCCCGGCCCCCGCAGCGCCAGGCTTAGGCCAAAAGCCTACGGAGCATGCCATGAAGACACTCATCGTCGTTCTCGTCATCGTCGCTGTGCTGGTGGTGCTCGGGCTCGCGCTCGCGGTCCGTGTCGTCTGGCAGTACGAGCAGGGCGTGCTGTTCCGGCTCGGGCGGCTGCGCGGATCGCGCAGGCCCGGTCTGCGGCTGATAATCCCGGTGATCGACCAGCTGCGTAAGGTATCGCTGCGTATCGTGACCATGCCGATCCAGTCCCAGGGCATCATCACGCGCGACAACGTGAGCGTTGACGTCTCTGCGGTCGCCTACTTCCGTGTTGTCGACGCGGTCAAGTCGGTGCTAGCGATCGAGAACGTCCGCGCCGCGATCAACCAGATTGCGCAGACCACGCTCCGCAAAGTCGTCGGCCAGCACACCCTGGACCAGACGCTGGCCGAGACAGACACCATCAACCTCGACATCCGCAAGATCCTCGATACCACCACCGCCGACTGGGGCGTGGAGGTCACCCTGGTCGAGCTCAAGGACATCCAGCTGCCCGACAGCATGAAGCGTGCCATGGCCAGGCAGGCAGAGGCCGAGCGGGAGAAGCGCGCGAAGATCATAAACGCCGAGGGCGAGTCGCTGGCCGCCGCGGCACTCGGCGATGCGTCAGACACGATGATGGCGCACCCGCTGGCGCTCCAGCTGCGCAACTTGCAGAGCCTGGTCGAGATCGGCGTCGACAAGAACACCACGGTGGTGTTCCCCGCTCCGCTGATGAGCACGATCGAGGAGCTCGGCGCATTCCTTGCTCGCGAGAGCGACGCTGCTGGCGCACGGCCGGCCAGCGTGGCTCCTGTCGCAGCTGCCGTGACCATTGCCCCAGCCGTCACGCGAGCGGCCGCCGGGAACGGGGCGGCGGCCGGGGTCGGCACTGGCGCGCCGGGCCCGGCAGACGCTGGCAGCGAGTCTTAAGCCGCCCGGCTGTGGTCCGTGCGGTGCCGGACATGAACGGCCGGCCACGGCGAGACCATCGAGTCGTAGTCGCCCACGATCCAGTGCACGAGGTAAGCGACATGTCCGTCGATCTCGCTCGTGCTGAGGATCAGGCCCACTCGCTGGTCTCGTCCGCCGTCGTTGCCATCGATGACGAGCTCATCGCCTGGTGTCGCGTCCATCGTGCGTTTCCCCTGCTTGACGTGATGTCAGCATCGTGGTGCGCAGCTCGGCGTGGCCGGAAGCGTCGTCGGTCACCGCGGATCAGGGCTTACGTCCCTCAACTTTGAGGTTCTGGCCGGGGCCTTCGACCCTAGCTGGCCGCGGTCGTCACTGAGAGCCTGGAAGTACTGATAAGCGATAGAGGAGATGAGCGCAGTGCCGAGCATTGTTGGCGACGTGATGACCCGTGACGTCGTAGCGCTGCGCGCAGGCGCGCGGTTCAAGGACATCGTCACGATCATGCGCGCTCGCATGGTCAGCGCTTTTCCCGTCCTCGACACTGATGACAAGGTCGTTGGCGTGGTGTCCGAGGATGACCTGCTGGTGCGCGAGGGCTACCGCGGCCAGGAGCGCCGGCCGACATTCCGGCTACGCCACGGCGACCGGGTGAAGGCAGCCGGGCTGAGCGCGGCTGACCTGATGTCATGCCCTGCGATTACCATCCGGCCGGAGGCCACACTCGCCGCCGCAGCGAGGACTATGCACGGTCGCCACGTGAAGCGCCTGCCCGTGGTAGCGGAGGACGGGCACCTGCTGGGTATCGTGAGCCGGACAGACCTGCTCAGGGTCTACGACCGGCCAGATGCAGACATCAGGGGCGAGATTCTCAAGCAGGTCATCAGCGATGCATTTCTGCTGGATCCGCTGGCGTTCCAGGTGGCAGTCGCGGACGGGCTGGTGACGCTGGCCGGCCCAGCGGAGGATGAGCAGGTGGCCGCGAGCCTGGTCGCAGCTGTGCGGCTGGTGGACGGCGTGGTGGCAGTGCGCAACCGGCTCCGTTACCCGCGCAGCCACCGCTGAGAGCAGAAAGGAACGGGCAGCATGTCGGACGCAGTGCTCGAGGTTCTGGGCGAGGCCGAATGCCTCCGGCTCATCGCGCCTGGCGGCATCGGCAGGCTAGTTTTCGCCGGCCGCTATGACCTGACCGTCCTTCCGGTCAACTACAAGGTGCATGCCGGGGCAATCTTGTTCCGGACCGCGCAGGACAACTCCACCGACGAGGACCTGCGCACCGGCATCGAGCACGCCGAGTACCGCGTGGCATTCGAGGTTGACGCCTTCGACAGCGACGCCAGGGAGGGCTGGAGCGTGCTGGTGCAAGGGCCCGCACACCACGTTGACTCCGAGGCAGAACTTGCGGAAGCCCGGGCGGCAGGGGTGGAGTCCTGGGCCGGCGGCACCCGCGAGCACTTCATCAGCATTACCCCGGCACGGATCACCGGCAGGCGCATCCGGCGGGGACCCGACGGTGGCCCTTCGGACGTTAACTAGGAGCAGGCAGGAGCGCGAGATGCAAGCGATGGTCTACCACGGGCCCGGCAAGCCTGTTCTCGAGGAAGTGCCTGACCCGGAGATAACCGACGATGCCGACGCTATCGTCCGCGTTGACGCGACGACTATCTGCGGAACAGATCTGCACATTCTCGCCGGCGATGTACCCTCGGTCCGGGTCGGCCGGATCCTCGGCCACGAGGCGGTCGGCACGGTCCAGGAAGTCGGCAGCGCAGTGCGCACGATGGGACCCGGCGACCGGATTCTCGTGTCGTCCATATCGGTCTGCGGCGCATGCCGGTTCTGCCGCGAGGGCCACTACGGGCTATGCCGCGGCGGCGGAGGCTGGCTTCTCGGCCACACCTACGACGGCACCCAGGCCGAATACGTCCGGGTGCCCTTCGCCGACACCTCCACCCACCAGCTTCCCGACGGCGTCAGCGACGAGAACGCGCTGATGCTAGCCGACATACTGCCGACCGGATACGAGGCCGGCGTCCTCAAGGGCGGCGTCAGCCCTGGTGACGTGGTTGCCGTTGTGGGGACCGGCCCGGTCGGGCTGGCGGCAATTATGGGTGCACGGCTGTTCAGCCCGAGCCACATCATCGCGGTCGACCACGCCGATCTCCGCCTCGACGCGGCCAAGCAGGCCGGTGCTGACGTTACCGTCAACAACGCCGCAGCCAGCCCGCTCAGCGCTGTGCATTCGATGACCGACGGCCTCGGCGCCGATGTCGTGATCGAGGCAGCGGGCCAGCCGGAGACATTTGAGCTAGCGGTGCAGCTCAGCAGGCCGGGCGCGCGGATCGCGAGCATCGCCGTGCACGGCAAGCCGGCGGCGCTGCACCTCGAAGACCAGTGGACCCGAGACATCACCATCACCACCGGGCTGGTCGATACCTACTCAACGCCGAAGTTGCTGCGCCTGCTCGCAAGCGGTCAGCTCGACCCGGGCAGGCTGGTGACGCATCGCTTCCCGTTCTCCGACATCGGCGCCGCGTACGACACGTTCGCCAGGGCCAGCGACACTGGCGCGGTGAAGGTGGCAATCAGCACCTAGGAGGCGACTGCCATGAGTCAGGCGGCAGGTCCCGAAGTTACCGGGCAAGAAGGCCGGACTGCGGCGCCAGTGATGCCGCGAACGGCGGATGGCACCCTGATCACCGATGTCCGCCGGGTAGTCGTCGGGGTCGACGACAACGAGGCCGGCTTAGCCGCACTTGCCGCCGCAACGCAGCTAGCCAGGGCACACGCCGCTCCGTTAGTCGCGGTTCGCGCCTGGGAGCTCGGCCTGCCCAGGCATGGCGGGAGGCGGATGCGGCACCTGCGGCACCCGCATATCGTGCTGAGCTTCTCCGGCTGCGAGCAGTCTGTGCAAGCCTCGATGCTGGCCGGCAGAGCGTTCCGCGCCGCCGTCGGTGCCATTCCGAGCGACATACCCGTGATCATCGAGACACCTGATGACGACCCGGCCCTTGCGCTCACTGCCATGGCCGCCAGGCCTGGCGACGTGCTGGTGGTCGGCGATGGTCCCGGGCACTATCTCCGCAGGCTCGCGCACGGATCGGTGAGCCGGTTCTGCGAGCGGCACGCGCACTGCCCGGTGCTTGTGGTGCGGACACGGGCGGGGCTGGCTGACAGTGGCTGAGGCGCCGACCCGGGACCGGAGCACGGACCTTCGCCTCTGCGCGGGCTGAGAGCGGAGCCGGAGGATGGCGTCGAAGGGGGAATGACAGTGACCGCAATGACCACCCGGCCGGGCCTGGCGGAGCTCGGGCTGCCTTCCGGCCAGAGGGCGCGCCTGTACCGGCTCCTGTACCAGCACGGACTGGGCAACGGAACGGCGATCTTCCTGCCGTATGACCAGGGCCTCGAGCATGGCCCGCGGGACTTCTTCGCCAACCCGGCCGCCAGCGACCCGAAGTACGTGATCAGGCTCGCGCTAGAGGGCGGCTTCAACGCCATCGCGATCCAGATCGGCCTCGCGGAGAAGTTCTACTGGGAGTATGCCGGCGAGATCCCGCTGATCCTGAAACTGAACGGCAAGACCGACATACCGACCTCGATCGACCCGCTATCGCCGGTCAACGCCACGGTGCGCGAGGCAGTCCGTCTCGGCGCAGACGCCGTCGGGTACACGCTATACGTCGGCTCCCCGGCCCAGGAGCACGACTTCAGACAGTACCTCGCCATCCGGGACGAGGCGCGGCAGCTGGGCATGCCGCTCATTGTGTGGTCCTACCCGCGCGGCACTGCGATCGACGGCAAAGGCGGAAAGGACTCGTTCTATGCCGTGGACTACGCGGCCAGGACCGCAAGCGAGCTTGGTGCCGACGTCGTCAAGGTCAACTTCCCGCACCCGGAGAAGCAGGACGGCGTGCCGCCCGCCTATCAGGGCGAGATCAGCTTGCAGCACGCAATCAGCGCCGTTGTCAGGTCGGCCAACCGCACGCTGCTGCTGGTGTCAGGCGGCGAGCGCGCCGGTGACGAGGCCATGCTCGAGAAGGCCAGGCAGTCCATGGAGGCCGGCGCAACCGGGCTGATCTTCGGCCGGAACGTGTGGCAGCGCGAGCACGAGGAGTCGCTTCGCTTCGCCGGACAGCTTCGCGAGATCCTGGCCAAGTATCCATCCTGACGGCTGCCGACGGGGTCGGCGGACGGACACCGAAGAGGGGGGAGAGTCGTGAGCGAACAGGGAAGCCATCCCGGAGATCTCGGGCGACGGGTACGCCACCGCCGAGCCGAGCTAGGACTGACCAGGGCCGAACTGGCTGACCGGGCCGGCATCAAGGAAGCGGTCGTTGCCTACATCGAGGACCAGCCGCTGGCGGTTGACACCGAGATAGTGCTGCGACTCGCCTATGCCCTCGACCTGCCGGACGACTCGCTGCTGGGATCTGACGCCGACATACCGCCGGAGTTCGAGGGCCGCCGCCCCAGTCTCGACGTCCTGGACGAGCCGGAGTGCTGGCGGCTGCTTGACAACCACGGTGTCGGCCGCATTGCCTTCCGTCCTGACGGTGAGGACTCGATGCACGTCTATCCACTGAACTACACGGTCAGGGACGGCGGTCTCGTCCTGCGAACCAGGGAGGGAAGCCTGCTCGACACGACAGTCGGCCGGCACCCGGAAGGCAGCCTGGCCAGCTTCGAGGTCGACCATATCGATGCCGCGCAGCATGAGGGCTGGAGCGTCCTGTTGCGAGGCGCGATTGCGCTCTCCGGGCCCGGCGACGAACCGGCCGCCGTCGAGCCGTGGGCGGGAGGCGTGCCGGTCCGCCAGGTCTGGCTGACGCCGCGTTTCGTCACCGGCCGCCGCATCTTCGTGGGTTAACCGCCAGCCGGACTGGCCGTAGGTCCTGCCAGGCGGGGAGGTCTGACTCTGGCCGGCTGCGCCGGGCGCTGTGAGTCTGGTAACAACCCCGCAGTCAGCGGGTGCCGGGCAAGGGGAAAAGCCTGATGAGCGGACTCCGGCAGATGCCGGCGCCAGGCGAGGCCGAGGTGCCGCTGGCGGCACCGGGCCGGAACCGCTATGCGGACCTGCTGCGCGTGGTGGCGATCTTTGCGGTCGTCTACGGCCACTGGGTGCTGACTGACATCACCTACTCCCGCGGCAGGCTGTCTGGTCTCGATGCGCTCGAGTACGTGAGCTGGGGGCGCTGGATCACTCTGCCGCTCCAGGTCATGCCCGTCTTCTTCCTCGTCGGCGGCTACGCCAACGCGGTCTCCTGGACACGGCACCATGGCCGCGGCGAAACGTGGACTAGCTGGGTACGTGGACGCGTCATGCGGCTGCTGTGGCCAGCGAGTGTCTATCTGGCGGTCGCCGCCCTGGCCGCCGGCCTTGCGATGGCATGCGGAGTGCCGGATGCGGAGCTGGCCCAGGCTGGCTGGCTCGTGGCACTGCATCTGTGGTTCCTGCCTGTCTACCTGCTCCTGATCGCGCTCACCCCGGCCATGCTGGCGGCACAGCGGCGTTTCGGACTATGGGTGCCCGTCACGATGGCGGTAGCGGTGGCCGGGGTCGACGCGGGCGTGCTTGGCTGGCACGTGCCGGTCATCGGCTTCGCGAACTACCTCCTCGTCTGGGGCTCTGCGCACCAGTGGGGATTCTGCTGGCACGACGGCAGCCTGACTCGCGACCGCTGGCGTCCGTGGCTGCTCGGCGGGGCCGGGCTGACTCTGCTGACCGGGCTGCTGGCCTGGGGTCCGTTCCCAGTCGACATGATCGGCGCAGGCGAGCGGATCACCAACACCGGCCCGCCCTCGATCGCGCTGCTTGCCTTCGCCGCGACTCAGACCGGCCTGCTGCTGGCAGCCGAGCCGGCTGCGAACCGCCTGCTCGCCCGGCCCCGGTGGTGGCGGCTGATCACGCGGCTCAACCCGAAGGTCATGACCATCTACCTGTGGCACATGGCCCCGGTCCTGATCGTGGCCGTCGCGCTGTACCCGACGGGGCTCATGCCGGCCGAACCGATCGGCAGCCTTCGCTGGTGGGTTCTGCGGCTGGCCTGGTTCGCGGCTCTCACGCTGGTGCTCGTTCCTCTCGTCAGCGGCGTCACGTGGGCCGAGCGGCCGCTGCGGCTGCTGCCAGCCGGCCTCGGACGATCAGGGCCGTGGTCTCCGCCCCTGCTTGTCCTTGGCATTGCCGCGGCCATGATCGGGCTCGCCAGGCTTGCTATCGCGGGCTTCGCGCCCGGCGGCTCGCTGCCGTGGACTGCGCTGGCCGCCGTTGGCAGCGGACTGCTGCTGACCCTGGTATCTGGTCACGCGCCGGCGGACCCGGCGCGCGCGAGTGCCCCGCCCGGCTAACAGGAACGAGGTGTCATGCGCGAGTACAGCAGCCCGCCGCTGGCGCGAGTGCCAGCTTCCGAAGGCATCGCCGACGTCGTGTTCCGCCGGGCACAGTCCGAGCCGGACGCGGTGGTACTGCGCAGACACGTCCCCGACGGCCGCTGGCAGGATGTGACGGCGAGCGAGTTCCGGACCGAGGTCGCTGCCCTGGCCAGCGGCCTGATCGCTGCCGGGATCGGGCCGGGTGAGCGGGTCGCCGTCATGTCCCGCACCCGGTACGAATGGACGCTGGCCGACTATGCGGTCCTGGCGGCCGGCGCTGTCACGGTCCCGGTCTACGAGACTTCCTCGGCTGAGCAGGTCGAGTGGATTCTCCGCGACTCGGCTGCGCGGGCGCTGTTCGCGGAGGATGAGGCGTACCAGCGGGCCGTCATGGGCGTCCAGGCGCGGCTGCCCGACCTGGAACGGATCTGGCGGATCGACGAACTCGATGACCTGTCGCGCGATAGCCCAGAAATCGGTTCTGATGCGCTCGCGCGGCGGCTGGCCGGGACGACGGCTGCCGACCTGGCCACCATTGTCTACACGTCGGGCACGACCGGGCGTCCGAAGGGCTGCGAGCTGTCTCATGGCTGCCTCCTCGCCGACGTGCGTAATGCGGTCGGAGCGCTGCCGGAACTATTCGAGCGGCCCGGTGCGTCGACGTTGCTCTTCCTGCCACTGGCGCACGTTTTCGCACGGATCATCCAGGTGGGCATGCTCGATGCCGGGCTGGTGCTCGGGCACTGGCCGGACCCGAACACGGTCGCCGACGGGCTGGCCGGGTTCGGTCCGACGTTCGTGCTGGCTGTGCCGCGAGTGTTCGAGAAGATCTACTACAGTGCCGAGCGCCAGGCAGCGGGGAGCACCGTGAGCGCACGGATGTTTGCGGCTGCCGCGCAGGAGGCGGTCGCCTGGAGCGAGATGCTGGCGACCGGCCGTCCGGCTGGACCGCTACGAACAATCCGGCACTCTGCCTTCGAGCTGCTCGTCTACCGTCGGCTCCGCGCGGCGGTTGGCGGCCAGGTTGCGTACGCGATCTCCGGCGGCGGTCCGCTCAGCCCGTACCTGTCCCATTTCTTTCGCGGGGCGGGAATTACCGTGCTCGAGGGCTACGGCCTGACGGAGGCAGCCGGTGCCGCTACGGTCAGCCGGCCGGGCCGCAACAAGATCGGCACGGTCGGCTTGCCGCTGCCTGGCGTCGCGGTTCGCATCGCCGCCGACGGCGAGATCCTTCTCAGGGGCGGCGGCGTTTTTCGTGGTTACTGGCGCAATCCCGACGCCACCCGGGACGTGCTCGAGCACGACGGATGGCTGCACACTGGTGACGTCGGCACTCTCGATGACGAGGGAATCCTGCAGGTGACAGGCCGGCAGAAGGAGCTCATCGTCACTGCCGGCGGGATCAACGTTGCGCCCGCCGTACTAGAGCAGCGACTGGAGGAGAAGCCACTCATCAGTCACTGCCTAGTCGTCGGGGATGGCCGGCCCTATGTGGGCTGCCTGATCACGCTCGACCCAGACGAGCTGGAGCGCTGGCGGCAGCAGCATAGGCGGCCACCCGACGCCGGCGCTGCTGATCTGGCCGACCCCGATCTCATCGCCGCTGTCCAGGAGATCGTGGACGAAGCAAACAAGGCAGTCTCCCGTGCCGAGTCGATCCGCAGGTTCCGGATCCTGCCGGTCGATTTCACCGAGGCGGCAGGCCAGCTCACCCCGTCCGACAAGGTCTGCAGGGGCGTCGTCGCCAGCGACTTCGCCGCCGATATTGAGGCGCTCTACGGCTGACTTCTGCCGGCGTACAGCTAGGTGTCACCGCCGCACCGGGGAGCGGACTGCGCGAATCACCCGGACTGGTATCGCCGGAGGAGCCGGCGCGAACTCCCTGACCAGGAAGAAAAGTGTCGCGTGATAGCGGCCCGGTGGCAGCGGCGGCATCCTCATACCGGGCAGGCAGGCCGGACGCGCGCCGCTCGCATGCCCCGGACTGCACGAGAGGTAACTAGCCAGGACCAGCACGCGGTAACTCGACCATCCCGGCCGGATGGTCAGGAGCTGCACGCAGGTCAGGACTGCTATCACCGGGCGATATGTGCTGCTGGCAAGCGCGACGGTGAAAGGCGCGCCACAGCCTGGCACATGGATGGCATGCCCAGTGTTGTTGTCCACCTTGACATGCGCGGCCAGCCGCGTTCCTGTCGTCATAGTCGTGGACGGCAATACCAGCTGGATCGACACCGGTGCCGCCGGTCTCGCCGGCTGTTCGGTAACTCCCGGATGCCCAGCAGCAGGGCGGCTCTCGCACCCGGCCGCAGCCAGGACCACTGCCGTCACGACCGCGGGCAGCAGGATGATGCGCCGGCGCATGTGTATCGCCTCCGGGCATTGGACGACCGCAGGCGATGGCTGGTTCCGCCTGGCTAGGGGAACAGGCCGTGCAGCGGGAAGACTGCGTTTCTCGTCGCCATGATGGCCTGATCGACCGGATCCGCGGGGTCGTACCCCGCCTCGAAGCTCGGGTACTCCGCGGTCGCACCGTCGGTCATCAGCTCAGGTGCCCGCTCGGCCGTGACCTGGCCCACGTAGTCGCGCCAGGCCGGCGGCGTCGGCGACGACGGATCAATTGGCTGGCCTGACGCCTCGGCCAGCAAGTGCGTCCAGGTCCGCGGCACTACCTGGACGAGCTGGTAACCGCCGCCGCCCGTCAGCAGCCAGCGGCCGCCTGCGGACTCGTGCGCGAGCTGGTGCACCAGTGCATGGGCAGCGCGCTGAGCGTCCACACTGACCTGCAGGTCGGCCAGCGGGTCGCTCCAGTGCGTGTCGCAGCCGTGCTGGCTTACCAGGTACTGCGGGCGGAACTGGCGTACCAGCGGGGGCACCACGGCGTGCAGCGCGCGCAGCCACCCGGCATCCCTGGTGCCGGCCGGCAGGGCAACGTTGACAGCCGAGCCGTCGGCGTCCGGGCCGCCGGTCTCGGTCGGCCGCCCGGTGCCGGGGAACAGCGTGGCGGGGGATTCGTGCAGGCTGATCGTCAGCACCCGCGGATCGTTCCAGAACGCCGCCTGCACGCCGTCGCCGTGATGCACGTCGATGTCGACATAGGCGATACGCTCAGCCCCCTGGGCCAGCAGCCACGCGATCGCGATCGCCGGGTCGTTGTAGACGCAGAAGCCGCTGGCATTCCCGCGCATCGCATGGTGCAGACCGCCCGCGATGCTGACGCCATGCTCTGCTGTTCCCGACCACATGGCCCGCACGGCCGCGAGCGTGGCGCCAGCCACCAGTGCCGACGCTTCGTGCATGTCCGCGAAGACCGGATCGTCCGCCGTGCCCAGGCCTCGCCGGAGCAGCTCAGCCGGATCTAGCTCGGCGCTGCCGCGTCCGCTCGCCGCCAGCCCGGCTTCCTTCACCACGGCGATATAGCCATGATCGTGGATGAGCTCAAGCTCGGCGTCGGCAGCCGGCTCGGGTGCGGTGACCGTGACGCCGTCGCGGCTGAGCACTCCGAACGCTGCGGCAAGCCGCATCGTCAGCAGCACCCTGATGGGCGCCAGCGGATGCTGCGGCCCGAAGTCGTAGTCGGCCAGCCGCTCATCCCAGGCGACGTGCAGGGTGCAGGTCACGATCACGATCCTTTCCGTCGGCTGCCGCTTGGCCTGCCGTGCCGCTAGCCCGTCATCACCGGGCTAGCCTGCCACATCGCCCGGTACAGCCCTGCGTTCGCCATCAGCTCGGCGTGCGTGCCGCGCTCGGCGACCCGGCCCCGCACCAGCACGACGATCTCGTCCATCTGATCCAGGCCGTCCAGGTCATGGGTAATGAGAAGAAGGCTGCGCTGGCCGGTCACCGCTAGCAGGTCCGCCAGCAGTGCCCGCTTGTTGGGCGCGTCGAGGTGGGCAGTTGGCTCGTCCAGGATGAGCACTTCCGGGTCGGCCAGCAGCGCCCTGGCCAGCGCAAGGCGTTGCCGCTGCCCGCCGGACATTGCCGCGCCGTGCGCGCCCACTCTGGTCGCCAGGCCATCCGGCAGCGACCTGATCCAGGCCCCGAGCCGTGCCCGGTCCGCTACCGCCATGAGCTCGTCGTCTGCCGCATCGGGCCTGGCCAGCCGGAGGTTCGCGGCAAGCGTGGTATCGAAGATGTGCGGGTCCTGCGGGCAGCCGCCGATGCGGCGCCGGATGTCGTCGGCGGAGTAGCGGGCCAGCTCGTTCCCGTTCACGGTGGCGGATCCGCCGCACAGGTCGCAGAACCGCAGCAGGACGGAAGCGATGGTGGACTTGCCCGCGCCGGTCGGGCCGACGACAGCGAGCCGCTTGCCGGCTGGCAGGTCGAGATCCACGCCATCGATTGCCAGCGGGCCGCCTGGGTAGTACCGGACGCTCGCGCCAGTGAGCCTGATGTCCGGCCGGCCTGACGGAAGAGCGAGCGGGCAAGCTGGCTGCCGAATCGGGTCCGGAGCATCCAGCACGACGCTAATGCGCTCGGCCGCGGTGCGTGCCTGCGCAAGCTGGATCGCTGCGGCCGGCAGCGCGGTGACGGCCTCGAAGGCGGCCAGCGCGGTGAGGGTTACCACGGCCAGCGGTACGCGGCCGAGCGCACCGTCTCCGGTCGCCGCCACGCCGAGCAGCAGCACGCCCCACAGGGTGGCGCCGGCAACGGCAGCCATCAGCCCGCTGGCAGCGCCGGACGCAGCCGCGGACCGCCGGGCGAGCATCGTCAGCTCCGCGTCGGCAACGGCTGCGTGAGCGAGCAGATCGTCCTCGGCACCGAACGCGTGCGCGTCGGCCGCGCCGCTGAGCGCATCTGTCAGCAGCGCGCCGAGCTCGCCACGCGCGGCGGCGGACCGCCGGGCTGCGAGCCGCGCGGTGCGAGCCGCGATGACCGGCACGACCAGGCCAGCTGTGATCAGCCCGGCGCAGAGCACGAGACCGGCCGGGGCGAGCAGAGCCGCCGCCGTCAGCGCCGCGCCGGCGCCGGCCAGTGCCGCGGCGAGCGGCGGAGCGAGCCCCCGGACGAACAGATCCTGGGTGGTGTCGACATCACTGACCAGCCGGGCGACGAGGTCGCCGGAGCGGAATGCAGCCAGCCCGGCCGGAGCCAGCCGCTCGAGTCGGCGATAGATCGCGACCCGGACGTCGGCCAGCACCCGGAAGGCCACGTCGTGGGTACCCAGGCGCTCGGCATACCGGAACGCGCCGCGGCTGATGCCGAGCGCTCGGACCGCCACCACCGCGATCGAGATGGCGACGATGTTCGGGTGCTGGGACGCCCGGGCCAGCAGGAAGCCGGAGACTGCCAGCAGCGCTATCCCGCTGGCCGTGGCGGCGGCACCGGCCAGGGCTGCCAGCAGCAGCCGCGGCCGCAGCGGCCCGGCTAGCGCGAGCAGTCGCAGTAGCGGCCGGCGCCGGGATCTACCGGTCATCGCCGAACCGAGGCCGTCCGCGCGGGCGGCGCGTCCTGAGTCGGCTGACAACGGCCTGATCGCAGTCATCGGGTCACCGCCAGTTCCGGCCGCATCGGCGCGATCTGCTGGCTCAGGCGGCCGTCGGCGAGGCACAGCACCCGGCCGGCCGACCCCGCAGCCACGGGGTCGTGCGTCACCTGAATGACTGTGCGCCCGGCCGTCAGCGTGACCAGACTGGCCTGCAGCTCAGCTGCGCCGACCGGGTCGAGGTGTGCGGTCGGCTCGTCAAGCAGCAGCAGCGGCGCGTTCCGGAGGAATGCCCGGGCGAGAGCGATGCGCTGGCGCTGTCCTGCGGACAGCTGCAGGCCGCGGTCGCCGAGCTGGGTGGCGTAGCCGGCTGGCAGCGCCTCGATGAACTCGTCCGCGCTGGCCAGCCGTGCGGCTTCCCGGATCTGCTCGGGCGGGAGCGCCGTCCGGCCGAGCGCGATGTTGTCAGCGATGCTCGCCGCGAACAGGTGCGGCTGCTGCGGCAGCCAGCACAGCTGACTCCGCCAGAGGCTGACCGGGATCGTGGCGAGCGGCATGCCGCCGACCTCGATTTCCCCGGAGGTCGGCGTGGCGAACCTGAGCAGGAGCGCGAGCAGCGAGCTCTTGCCTGCGCCGCTCGGACCGGTGATGACCACGTGCTCGCCAGGATGAACGGTGAAGCTCACGTCGGCGAGGGCCGGATGAGGCCGGCCTGGATAGGACAGGCTGACGCCGGTCAGCGAGACCGGGCCGCTGAGCCGTCCGACGGCGGCAGCAGGCTGGGCTGTGAGTCGCGCCGGAGCCAGGACATGCTGATGGCCGGCCGGGGCCTTCGTCTGCAGGATCGTGAAGACCCGCTCGGCCGCGGCTGCGCCCTCCTGGCTGGCGTGGAACTGCGCGCCGACGTTACGCAGCGGGAGATAGGCCTCGGGGGTGAGGATCAGCACCAGCAGTGCTGTCTCGTAGCTCAGGTGACCGGCCAGCAGGCGCAGCCCTACCTCAACCGCCACTAGCGCGGTGGCAAGAGTGGCCGCAAGCTCCAGCACGAAGGCGGACAGGAAGGCGACCCGCAGCGTCCGCATTGTCGCCCGCCGGTGCTCGCCAGTCACAGTCGCGATCCGCTCTGCCTGCGCCTTCGCCCGGCCGAATACCTTCAGCGTGGGGAGGCCCTCGACGACATCGAGAAAGTGACCGCCGAGCCGCGCCAGCAATTGCCACTGGCGCTGTGCGGCGGCCCTTGTATGCAGGCCGATCAGCACAGCGAAGACCGGGATTAGCGGCAGCGTCAGCGCGATGACCAGGCCAGAGACCCAGTCCGCCATTGTCACCCTGACTAGCACCGCGATCGGCACGAGGCAGGCAAGCACGAGTTGTGGCAGGTACCTGGCGAAGTACGGGTCGAGAGCGTCCAGGCCCTTCGTCGACAGCGTCGTGATCTCTCCGGTCTGCTGGCCGGACAGCCAGGACGGGCCGAGCCGCAGCGTGTGCGCGATGAGGTGACGGCGCAGTTGCGACTTCACCTTCGCCGCCGCGCGCAGCGCCGCGACCTCGCCGCCGTAGCTCGCGGCCGCCCGGAGCGCCAGCACGACGGCGAGCGCGACGAGCGAGCCCGTCAGCGCAGCCGCTCCGATCCCGCGGATCGCGCCGGCCAGCACGGCGGCGAGCAGCCCGGCCTGGAGCAGGATGAGGGCCGTGCTGGCGAGCCCCAGCGCCACGGCGCCGACCAGGTAGCCGCGCGCCGCGCTAGCGTACCGCAGCAGCCGCGGATCGACCGGTTTCATGGCTGGCCGCCAGTCGCAGCTGACTCCGATACCGGCGGTGCTGGCTTGGCCGGCGGTGCTGGCTTGGCCGGCGGGGCCAGCGGGGCCGCCGGGACCTCGCCGACGTCAGCGCGGGTCAGCCGCTTCCTGAACACCCAGTACGTCCAGCCCTGGTAGGTCAGCACCACCGGCGTGAAGATCAGCGCGACCCAGGTCATGACGGTCAGCGTGTAGTGCGAGGACGACGCGTTCGTGACGGTCAGGCTGTAGGCAGCCCTGGTGGCGGACGGCAGAACGTCCGGCCACAGGTCGCCGAACAATGTCGCCACCGACAGGCCCAGCGTGACCGCAGTGCCAGCGAATGCCCAGCCCTCCCGGCCGCGGGCCACCGCCCAGACCGCGCCAAGCAGCGTCACGGCCGCCAGGCCAGCGGTCACGTCGGTGGCCGCCTTGCCATGACCCGCCTGAGTTGCGACCAGGAACGCGGCGGCCAGGGGCACCGCGGCGACCGCGATCCTGACCGCCAGAAGGCGGGCGCGACGGCGCAGATCGCCATCGGTCTTGAGGGCAAGGAAGATGGCGCCATGCACCGCGAACAGGCTTAGCGTGGTGAGTCCGCCGAGCAAGCCGTACCAGTTCAGCAGGGTCAGCAGGTTGCCGGTGTAGACGTGCGCGGCGCTCAGCGGCACGCCCCGGACGATGTTGGCGAAAGCGACCCCCCAGAGCAGCGCCGGCAGCACAGACCCGGCGAAGATGGCGGCGTCCCAGCGGGCCCGCCAGCGCGGGCTGTCGACCTTCCCGCGGAACTCGAAGCAGACGCCGCGAACGATCAGCGCGACCAGGATTACCAGCAGTGCGAGGTAGAACCCGCTGAACAAGGACGCATACCAGAGCGGGAACGCGGCGAACGTGGCACCTCCCGCGGTCAGCAACCAGACCTCGTTGCCATCCCAGACCGGCCCGATCGCGTTGATCATCAGTCGCCGGTCGGTGTTGTCACGGCCCAGCACCGGAAGGAGGATGCCGACGCCGAAGTCGAAGCCCTCGAGGATGAAGTAGCCGGTCCACAGGACCGCGATCAGGATGAACCAGAAGGCTGGCAGACTCATGGCGACCTCCTGGCAGCTCAGTAGGTGAAGACGGGCAGGGGCTGGTCGGCGGGCTCGGCAGTCTCATCGGGGACGCCAGCCTGGATATGCCGGACGGCGAGCTTCCCGGCGATGGCGGCGAGCGTGGCGTACAGCAGGGTAAACACGCTCATCGAGATGATCACCGAGGACGGCGTGACGCCGGGCGAGACGCTGGCCTGCGTCTTCAGCACTCCGAACACGGTCCACGGCTGCCGGCCCATCTCGGTGAAGAGCCAGCCGCTGGTGGTCCCGAGATAGGGCAGCACGACGCCCCAGATCGCCACCCGGTAGAACCAGCTGGCGCGCGGCAGGTCACGCCGCCTGCGGGTGAGCCACAGGCCGATGACCGACAGCAGCCCGGCCAGCATGCCGAACCCGATCATCAGGCGGAACGTCCAGTAGGTCACCGGGATGACGGGCCGGTAGTCGCCCGGGCCGTACTTGTGCTCGTAGGCGCGCTCGACGTCGTTGATGCCCTGCACGGTGCCGTGCGGGTCCAGGGTGGCGATGAGGGACAGCAGGTACGGCACGCGCACGCTCCACAGTTCCCTGTCGCCATTCAGCGAGCCGATCGTGAACAGCGAGAAGGACGCTGGCGACTCGGTGTTGTACAGCGCCTCGGCGGCGGCCATCTTCATCGGCTGCTGGCTGTCCATCAGCCGGGCCTGGATATCGCCGGTCACCGACGTCGCGACCGCTGCTGCCAGGGTGATGCCGAGGCCGAGGCGGAGCACCCGGCGGAACAACTGCCGGTCGCCGTCGGTGCCGGCCCGGGCGCGAGCGAGGTGCCACGCTGCCGCGGCAATCACGACCGCACCGGTGATGAGGAAGCTGGCGAAGAACACGTGCGGCCAGGCCGCGAGAGCGGTCGAGTTGGTCAGCAGCGCCATGATGCTCGTCAGCTCGGCCCGGTGCGTCACCGGATTGATCGCGTAGCCGACCGGGTGCTGCATCCACGCGTTTGCGGCCAGGATGAAGTAGGCGGACAGACTTGTGCCGATGGCCGCCAGCCAGATGGTGGCCAGGTGCAGCCGCGGCGAGAGCTTGGTCCAGCCGAAAATCCAGAGGCCGAGGAAGGTCGACTCCATGAAGAACGCGAGCAGCGCTTCCATCGCCAGCGGGGCGCCGAAGACGTCACCGACGAACTTCGAGTAGGCCGACCAGTTCATCCCGAACTGGAACTCCTGCACGATCCCGGTGACCACGCCGACGGCAAAGTTGATCAGGAACAGCTTGCCGAAGAACTTCGTCAGCCGCAGGTACGCCGGGTCCTTGCGGACCAGCCAGGCCGTCTGCAAGCACGCGACGAGCAGCGACAGGCCGATTGTCAGCGGCACGAAGATGAAGTGGTAGACGGTCGTGATCCCGAACTGCCACCTGGACAGGTCAAGCGTGCTCATTCGCGGTGCCTTCCGTGCGCCGCGACCAGGCCTGCCCGAGCCGACGGCTTGTTCCTTATGCGGAGTTGATCACCGCCGGGTGCCCGGGCAGGAGGGCCGACGGGCCCTCGGCTGCGGGACGTTTGTCACCTGCTCGTCGCCGGATGGCTGCGGGTATACCTAACTACATGACAGAGCTGGCTTCGTCGCCGAAATTCGCCCTGCTCGCGGACGGCAGCACGGTCGAGATCGTGGAGGCCGGGCCGCCCGATGCTGATGACGTGCGGGAGATGCATGCGCAGCTGTCCCCGGCTAACTCCTACCTGCGGTTCTTCAGCTTCAGCCCGCAGGCTGCCGAGCGCGAGGCACAGCGGCTGTGCCGCCCGCAGGACGGCAGCCACGCCGCGCTGCTAGCGCGCCTCGGCGGGCGGCTGGTCGGCGTTGCGAGCTACGAGCCGACTGCCCGCACGGGCGTGGCGGAGGTCGCGTTTGCCGTGGCCGATGAGATGCACGGCAAGGGCGTTGCCACGCTGCTGCTCGAGCATCTCGTTTCGCTGGCCAGGCAGCGTCACCTGACCGCCTTCTCCGCCGAGACGCTGCCAGAGAACGTGGCCATGCAGCGCGTGTTCGCCGACGCGGGCCTGACGGTGAAGCGGCAGTTCGCGGATGGCGTCATCGAGGTCAGCATGCCGCTGCCGGGAACGGACAGCCCGCAGCTCGACAGCTACCTCGATGCCGTGGCCGGCCGCGCGAGCCGCGCCGACGTCGCCAGCCTGCGCCCGTTGCTGCAGCCCGCCTCGATCGCCGTGATCGGTGCCGGCCGCCACCGAGGATCGGTGGGCCGGGAGATCCTGCACAACGTCGTAGCCGGCGGTTTTGCCGGCGAGCTCTATGCGGTCAACGCCCGCGGCGGGTTCGTCGAGGGCCTTACCTGCCTGACGTCGGCGGCCGACTTGCCGTCAGACATCGACGTCGCAGTCGTCGCGGTGCCCGCGTCAGCTGTCCCCGACGTCGCTGAGCAGTGCGGACGGCGCGGCGTTCACGCGCTCGTAGTCGTGACGTCCGGGCTCGGCAGCCTAGGACCGGAGCTGCTGGCAATCTGCCGCAAGTACGGCATGCGGCTGGTAGGGCCTAACTGCTTCGGCATCGCCGTGCCCGGCAGGCGACTGAACGCGACATTCGGCGCCAGCGCGCCGCTGGCCGGCGAGGCCGGCCTCGTCGTGCAGTCGGGGGGCATCGGCATTGCGCTGCTCGCGCATCTGTCCAGGCTCGGCATCGGCGTGTCGTCGTTTGCCTCGGTCGGCGACAAGTACGACGTCTCCAGCAACGACATGCTGACCTGGTGGGAACAGGACCAGCACACTACGCTGGCGCTCCTCTACGTCGAGTCGTTCGGCAACCCGCGCGGCTTCGCCCGGACCGCCAGACGGGTCGGCCGCAAGCTGCCTGTGCTCACTGTCATCGGCGGCCGGTCAATCGCCGGCCAGCGTGCGGCGGCGTCTCACACTGCGGCGACTGCGACCCCGGTGGTGACGCAGGAAGCCCTGTTCGAGCAGGCCGGCATCATCGCGACGCACAGCCTCGGCGAGCTGATCGACGCGGCGGCGCTGCTCTCCTGCCAGCCGCTCCCGGCCGGGCGGCGAGTTGCCATCGTCTCGAACGTCGGTGGCGGAGGTGTCCTGGCCGCGGACGCATGCGTGGACAGCGGGCTGAGCGTCGCGGCGCTCGGCAACGCGACGCAGCAGTTGCTGGCGCGGTTGCTGCCGCCGGGTGCGGCCGTCACAGGCCCCGTCGACACGACCGCGGCCGTCAGCGTCGAGGCGTTCCGCGAATGCCTGGAGCGGGTAGCAGCGGACGCCAGCGTCGACGCGCTGCTCGCGGTCGGCGCGCCGACAGCAGTCGCCGACCTTACCGGCGCGATGCTCACCGCGAAGGTCACCAAGCCGATGGCGGCCGTGCTGGTCGACCGGGCTGAGTCGGTCGACATTCTCAGCCCGGCGCCGGACAATGCGGGCGATGCGGCCGAGGCTGCCTGGCATCACCGCGTTCCCGTCTATAACTACCCGGAGAGCGCGGCACGGGCGCTTGCGCGGGCGGTGAGCTACCGCGAGTGGCGCGATACCCAGCACGGGCAGGTGCCGGAGCTGGCGGGCATCGATACTGACGGCGCCCGCGAGGCGGTGGAGCTTTACCTTGGCGAGCACCCTGGCGGCGGCTGGCTGCCTGCCGCCGATGCGACCGCGCTGCTGGCGAGCTACCAGATCCCGATGGTGCCGACCCGGACGGTCACCAGTCAGCAGGAGGCGCTCGCTGCTGCCGGCGAGCTGGGCGGGCACGTCGTGCTGAAGGCCGAGGTGGAAGGCCTCGTGCACAAAACCGACGCGGGTGCGGTGAAACTCGACCTGCGCACGCCGGACGAGATCGCGACCGGTTACGCGGAGCTGACCACGGCGTTTGGCGCGAAGCTGAGGCGCGTCCTGGTCCAGCCGATGCTGGCAGGCGGCGTGGAGACGCTCGTCGGCGTCGTGCAGGAGCCGATGTTCGGCCCGCTGGTGGTGTTCGGCCTCGGCGGCATCGCCACCGACGTGCTCGGCGACCACTCCGCCCGGCTGGCCCCGCTCACTGATGCCGACGCTGAGCACATGATCAGCACCCTGCGGGCGGCTCCGCTGCTGTTCGGCCACCGCGGCAGCCCCGCAGTCGACACCGCAGCGCTGGCCGTCCTGCTGCTGCGGGTCTCGAGACTGGCTGACGACCTGCCTGAGGTTGCCGAGCTCGACCTCAACCCGGTCATCGCGAGGCCGGACGGTGCGTACGCGGTAGACGTCCGGATCCGGATCGCGCCAGCCGCGCCGAGAGACCCGTTCCTGCGCCAGCTCCGCTGACCTAGCCCCGAAGATGGGGGGCGGCGAGCCTGACCGGGACCAACGTCCCCGTTCCCGTGGTCGCAGGGCCCTGTGCCGTTCGTCAGCGGGAGCGCGAGCCTGTGGGTAGGGATACCAGGGGGTGATCGGAATGAACACCACCGTCGGCGACGTGATGACCACCAGAGTCATCGCTGTCAGGCGGAGCGCGGACTACAAGCAGATCGTCTCGGTGCTCCGCCGGTACCGGGTCAGCGCCTGCCCGGTCATCAACGAGGGCGGGAAGGTGGTCGGCGTGGTGTCGGAGGCCGACCTCCTGTTCAAGGAGGCCGATCCGAACCCGCCAGCTGGGCTTATCCGGCTGCGCTGGAAGCTGGGGGAGGAGTCGAAGGTCAACGCGGTGACTGCGGGCCAGCTGATGACCTCCCCGGCAGTGACGATTCGCGCCGAAGCGCCACTCGCGGTCGCGGCCCGGGTCATGCAGGAGCGGGGGGTCAAGCGGCTCCCGGTGGTCACCGAGGATGGCATCCTGGTCGGCATTGTCAGCCGCTCCGACGTACTGAGCGTCTACGAGCGAGCAGACTCCGACATCCTCGACGAAGTCCGCAAGGATGTTCTCGCCGGAGAGTTCGCACTTGAACCGGCGCAGTTCGACATTACCGTCACCTCCGGCATCGTGACGATTAGCGGGCCGATGGACCGCCAGGACAGGGCACTGTCGCTGGTGGCCCGGATCCGGCACGTCGAGGGCGTGGTAGCCGTCCGGGACCGGATCGAGGTCGCCGGACAGTCGGCCGCGTGGCCGGAAGCCCGCGAGCGCGGCACCACTGTCGTCATCGGAGCCGGGCGCTGATCGACTGGCCGCAAGCCGCGGATCCTGGCGTCAGGTGGCGCGAATGCGGCGGCCAGTGACCTGCGCGGGCGTCAGCCTGACGTAGGCCGGACGGTCGCCGCCTGCCCAGGGCTGGACATTGAGTGCCTGCACGTGACGGAGTTCGGCCGGGTCGGTGACCATGCGAGCCCCTCCGGTCAGCAGTACGCTCCAGCCCTCGCTGCGATCGTCGTCGATGTGATCGACGTCAAACGAGACGTGCC
>Ga0335075_10001811_pt1 | contig 34819 bp, 22 predicted proteins | sample Lox_Sample_24_FD_206723 | JGI IMG/M metagenome (GOLD analysis project Ga0335075, IMG submission 206723) | Soil microbial communities from Loxahatchee National Wildlife Refuge, Florida, United States - Lox_Sample_2.4 | ecosystem: Environmental > Terrestrial > Soil > Wetlands | place: USA...
GGGTTGCTTCGGCGCTCCGCGCCTCGCAATGACATGTAGCGGGGGCATACGTCAGCCATTTTGCACGCTGGTATTATGACATCAGTTTCTCGATCTCTGTCGCCATCTTCGCGGGCGATTCATCCGCGCGCAAAGGCGCGATGAATTGCCCATTGGGGCCCATCAGATATAGAACCGAACTGTGGTCCATCGAATAGTCGTTCGGTCCCGGACCCGTGACGTGCCTGGCATAATAGACCCTGTACTCCCGCGCCACCTTCGCGATCTCAGCCGGCGTACCGGTCAGCCCCACAATCGCTGGACTGAAAGCCGCCGTGTATCGCTTCATCACCTCGGGCGTATCGCGCTGCGGATCGACAGTGATGAAAATCGGTGTCAGCTCCTTCGCGTCTGGCCCCAACTTGTCCAGCGTCGAAGCGACCGCGTTCAGCGTGGTCGGGCAAATATCCGGGCAATAGGTATAGCCGAAATAGACCAGCATGAACTTGCCGCGAAAATTCCGATTGGTGACCATTTTCCCGCTGCTGTTCTCGAGTGTGAACGGTCCGCCGATTGCCGGCCCGCCGGTGGCACCTGTCAGCCACAGGAAACCACCAGCGCCGAGCAACAGCACGGCCATCAGCAATCCCGCGACGGCATAGATAAATGTCGACGCCGAACGCTGGACCCCCGGCCTTGCCCTTGCCTGCTTTGTGGTTTTGCCCATGCTTCTCTCCCGCCGCGGCATCGCGCGGGGTTTAGGAGAGCCGTGGTGGCAAAGGCAATGTGACGGGCACGTGCTTTGGCACGCGCGCGCAATTGCTGAGCTGCAAACCGGTGCCCCCGTTCGGGGGACCGCCGGCCGGCTGCCGGCTGTTACGCGGTCGCACCGGCGTTCACCAGCGGCAGCACCTTCTCCGCCATCAGCACCATCGAGCGCCGTGCCAATGCCGGATCGCGCCAGTCATGGCCCGCATACAGCATGGTGCCGAACGGACCGACCTCCTCGCGGAACGACATGATCTGGTCGGCGACGCTGTCCGGCGTGCCATGGATGATCAACCGTTCGCAGATGTCGTCCAGGTTCACGCTGTCATCCGGCAAATTCGGGTTCGGCTTGAAGATCACCGCGCGCCCGGCCTTCAACATCTTCGCCAGCAATTGGCTGTAGTAGAACCGGTACGGACTGCCCGCACCCAGCGCGTAGTCCCGCGCCGTCGCCGCATCGTCCGCCACGAACACGCTTTTTGCCACGCGCCACCGCGCCGGGTCGGCGGTGTTGCCGGCCGTCGCGCATCCCTCCTGGTATTTCGGCCAATGCGTCTTCACCCATTGCGGCAACAGGAAATTCGCCGAGATAATGTCCCACCCCTGCTCTCCCGCCTGGGTCGCGCTGGCGGAATGCGGGCTGACCACCGTGGTGATGATCGGCGGATGCGGCTTTTGCAGCGGCTTGGGCAGCACGCCCTGGCCGATCTCCTGCATCAGCGTGCGTGCGGTGGAGATGGTCCAATACTTGCCGCCGATGTCATAGGGCGGCTTCGAACTCCAGATCGCCAGCACTTGCTGGATGCATTCCAGGAACATCTCGCGGCGATCCGGCCCCAGGTTGCCGAACACCTCGGCATCCGACGGCAGCCCGCCGGGACTGATGCCAAAATTGAACCGCCCTTCAAGCAGGTGATCCAGCATGGCGATTTCCGAGGCGATGCGGGCGGGGTGCGAGTTCGGGATGTTCACCGTGCCGGTGCCCAGCCGCATCTGCTTCACCTGGTCCACCAGGGTCGCCAGGAACATGGCGGAGGAGGTGATGTTCTCCGCGGCGTCGGTGCTGTGCTCGCCGCAATAGGCCTCGGTGAAGCCAAGCTCATCGGCCAGGACGAACGCCGCGCGATCCTCACGCAGGGACATCCGCCAGTCCTTGTCCAGCGGATGGATCGGCATGGTGAAAAAGCCGAGCTGCATGGGGTCTCCTTCGCCTGTCGGTTCAGCGCTACCATGCAAACGCCGCGCCTGCCAACGCGCGATTGTGCGAAATGGAGGAAATTCGTCATGCAGAACAAGGTCGGCGTTGTCGGGTTGGGGATCATGGGCGGGGCCTTGGCGCGAAACCTGGTGGCCGCGGGCTGGCAGGTGCTGGGGCACGACATCGATGCGAAACGCTGCGCGGAACTGCAGGCAGCCGGAATCGCGATCCGTCCCGACGCCGCGGCGCTGGCGCGGGAAGCGCCGGTGCTGCTGCTGTCTCTGCCATCGCCTGCCGCCGCGCTGGCCACCGCCCGCACCATCGCCGCGTCGGGTGCCGAACGCCGCATCGTGATCGAGGCCTCCACCCTGGCATTGAAGGATAAGCTCGCGATCGAATCCGAGCTGCGTGCGGCCGGCCACGTGGCGCTGGATTGCCCGATCAGCGGCACGGGCGCCCAGGCGGTCACCAAGGACCTGGTGATCTATGCCAGCGGCGATTCGCAAAGTATCGAGGCGCTGCGGCCCTTGTTCGCCGGCTTCAGCCGTGCGGTGCACGATGTCGGGCCGTTCGGCAACGGCAGCCGCATGAAATTCGTCGCCAACCTGCTGGTGGCGATCCACAACGTCGCCAGCGCCGAGGCGATGGTGCTGGGAGTCAAATCCGGCCTCGACCCGCGTCAGGTGGTGGACCTGGTCACATCAGGCGCCGGTACGTCGCGCGTGTTCGAGCTGCGTGCGCCGATGATGGCGGCGCGCCACCACCAGCCGGCATCGATGCGCATGGAGATCTGGCAGAAGGACATGGCAGTCATCAGCCAGTTCGCAGCGGAGCTTGGCTGCCCGACACCGCTGCTGTCGGCGACGATGCCGATCTACGCCTCGGCGATGGCCACCGGCCACGCGGCCGACGATACCGCCGCGGTCTGCGCCGTGCTGGAGGCGATGGCGGGGATGTCGTGACTCTGCACGGAGGCTGCGACTGGTAGCGGGGCGGTTCTCCGGCCCGGCGGTCCTGCTCCGCTTGCGCTCGAACGCGGGCGCGGCGATCTGCAACGGTCGATAAGTCAAAGAACTGATGGCTTTGTGCTATCCGTCCCACGGTCCGAGCGGTACGCCACATCAGGTCCGCCGGCAGCGTTCGGTGCGTCCGTCCCGACTATTGAACCTGGATCTGAACGCGCTGACGTCGCTGCCGTCTGGCCGCTTGCGCCCGGTCGATGGCAGGAGGAGATGAGGATGGCAAGCCCCGATACGTTTCGCTATACGCGGATTCCTCTCACCCACGGCTCTGGCGCAATCCCCGCCGTAGGGTTCGGAACGCTGATCCCCGATCCTCTCGCGACCAGACAAGCGACGAAGACCGCATTGGAAGTGGGATTCCGGCATCTCGATTGTGCCGAACGGTATCGCAATGAAGAGGCGGTTGGCGATGCGATACAGGCAGTGCTCAAGGCCGGGACGGTCCGGCGGGAGGACCTCTTCGTTACCACGAAGCTATGGAACACCAATCATCGCCCTGAACGGGTCAAGCCCGCCCTTGACGCAAGTCTCCGGCGACTGCGGCTCGACTACGCCGACTGCTATCTCATGCATACCCCTTTTGCCTTTCAACCCGGCGACGAGCAGGACCCGAGGGACGAGCATGGCCAGGTGATATATGATCGCGGGGTGACGTTGATCGAGACGTGGCAGGCGCTCGAGCACCTCGTTGATGACGGCCGCTGCAAGGCGATCGGCTTGTCGGATGTTTCCTTGGAGAAGGTGCGGGAAGTCGTCGCTTCTGCGCGGATCAAGCCTGCCGTGGTGCAGGTCGAATCCCATCCCTACCTGCCCGAATGGGAGTTGCTCGACTTCTGTCGGGAACACAGGATCGTGCTGCTGGCGTTTGCCGCGTTGGGACACGGCCTGGACCCCAGGATACTGGATGACCCTGTCATCACAACCATCGCGCGGCGCGTCGGCAAGACGCCGGGCCAGGTCGCGCTGGCCTGGGCGGTACAACGCGGCACCGCCTTCCTGACCACTTCGACCACTCCGCGCCATATCCAGGAGAACTTCGAGATATCGGCCCTGCCTGAAGACGCCATGCAAGAGATCCGAGAGAGCATCACGACGAACGTCCGGTTCAACGCGGTGGTGGAAACCGGCGTGCCCGGCTTTATCCCCCGGGCGCGGTGACTTCGCCAGGATGCGTGGCCGGCGCGCGATGGCACGGAACGGCCGGGCCTTACTGAGCAGGAACAGGAGCGCAGCATGGATGAGAATGGGATTCGAGAGGCACTCGATCGCCACTGGGCTGCATCGGATGCAAACGACTTCGAGGTTGAACATGACATATACCGCGAGGACGCAGTGCTCGAGTACCCGCAATCGGGCGAGCGCATCAGAGGCCGGCGCAACATCCAGGCCTCGCGCACCGCGCAGCCGAACGCGAAGCGCTTCAAGGTGCGCCGCATCGTCGGCAAGGGCGACCTCTGGGTCTCGGAATTCATCCTGACGTATGATGGCCAGCCGTCCTTCTCGGTGAGCGTCATGGAGTTTCTGGATGGCAGGGTTGCCCGCGAGACCCAATATTTCGGCGATCCCTTCGAGCCCGGACCCTCACGGGCCCATCTGGTCGAGCGAATCGGATGAAGCCGGCACGACAATAGCGCACGCGCGCCTGCTGGATCGGGCAGAGATTCCCGTCGATACCGTCCAACTTGCCCGTTTTCTCATCGGCAAAATGCTGGTGCGGGTGTTCGCCGAAGGCGTGGCGGCCGGCCGCATCGTCGAGACCGAGGCCTATGTCATCGGCGACCCCGCGGGTCACGCCTATCGTGGCATCACCCCACGCAATCGGGTACTTTTCCTCGAGCGCGGGCACGCATACGTCTATCTCGCCTATGGCATCTCGTTCATGCTCAACGTCTCCAGCGAGGCGCCAGGCGTGGGCGCGGGCGTCCTGATCAGGGCGATCGAGCCTACCGATGGCATCGCGATCATGGCGCAAAATCGCGGGACAAAGCGGGTGCGAGACCTGGCACGCGGCCCGGGACGGCTGAGCGCCGCCTTGGAGATTGACCGCCGATTGGACGGGATCGACCTGTGTCAGGCCGGCCCGCTGTGGCTCGGATCCGACGGTCGCGCGTCCGGCGAAATCGGGCAGAGCAAACGGATCGGCATTACCCGCGCGGCCGATCGCCTGCTGCGATTCTACCTTCGCGGCAATCGGTTCGTCAGCGGCCCGCAGGCACTCAATCGATGAGGCTTCGGGTTTCGGGAAAGGCGCCGCCCTGACGGGTTCCGGTCGCTCGATACGTCAAAGCAGGCCGGTCTTAAGCAATCGTTGTCGTGGCCAGTCTGCTACGCCAGTGCCCCATGTTTTGAAAATCCACGGCCATGAGGGCAGGCCATGCAGTCCAGTGCCACCCCATCCGGCACCACGACACCATCCGGCATCGCAATCCAGCATGCCGATGTGGCGCAGCCTGTCGGGCTCGACGTCAGGCCGGGCCGACCGCTGGACCGCGTCGCACCCGGCCGCGCCATCGCGATCCCAAAGAAGCCGCTGCGGGAGCGGCTGCGTCGCCCGCTGTTGATCCTGTTTCCGATCCTGCTGGCTGCCGCCGGCATGGCGTACTATCTCGCCGAGGAACCTTACGTCTCGACGGACGATGCCTTCGTCTACGCCGCCAAGGAATCGGTCAACGCCCGGGTTGCCGGCCAGGTGGTTGCAATTGCGGTCAGGGACAATCAGCGCGTCCGCCGGGGCCAGCTTCTGTTTCAGATCGATCCCCAGCCGTACCAGATAGCGGTCGAGCAAGCCGAGGCGCGGCTCGACAGCACGCGCCTGCAGGTCAACGAGCTTAAGGCCACCTATCGCCAGCAACTGGCCGAGCTGCAATCTGCGCGCGATTCCGTGGACTTCGATGAGCTTGAATATGCACGGCGGAAAGCGCTCGTCGCTGACGGTTGGACGCCACGCGAGGTGTTTGACCAGGCCAATACAACGCTCAGGGTCGCCCGACAGCACGTTGTATCGGACGTACAACAGATCGCCAACACCGTGGCCGCGCTGGACGGCGATCCGAATATCGAGGTCGATCGCCATCCGTCGGTCCGCGCCGCCAAGGCCCAGCTCGACCAGGCCCGGCTCAACCTGTCCTACGCGACGGTGGTGGCGCCCGACGACGGCATCGTGACCAGGGTCGATGACCTGCAAGTCGGCGACTACGTCAATCCCGGCGCCGCCGTCTTCTCCATGATGTCGACCCGGCGCATCTGGTTCGACGCGAATTTCCGAGAAACCGGACTGACCCACATGCGTCCGGGCCAAGCAGCGGCCATCACCGTCGACGCCTATCCGGATCGCACCTTCAAGGCACATGTCGTCAGCATGAGTCCGGGCACCGGATCGGATTTCGCGGTCCTGCCGCCCGAGAACGCGACCGGCAATTGGGTCAAGGTCGTCCAGCGACTGCCGGTACGCCTCGAGCTGGACAGGATCGATCCGGACCGGCCGTTGTTCTCAGGCCTCAGTGTCACCGTGCAGGTCGACACCGGCTGTCACTACACCTGGCGCCATCTGCTCCGGCCCGTATGCGCGACGGCGGCGGCCAAATGAGCGCCACAGTCACGACGGCTGCCGCGCCCGCCGCCGCAGCCGATGGCCATCGCGCAATCATCGTCGCGGCGCTGTTGGCGACCTACATGCAGGCCGTCACCATCTCGCTGCCCAATGCCGCCCTGCTCTATATTCAGGGCACGCTGTCGATGTCCGACGACGAGGTCGGCTGGATATTTACCGCGTATCTCGCGGCGAGCATCGTCACCATGCCGATGACGCGTTGGCTCGCGGGCCGCTACGGCCGAAAGGCCGTTTATCAACTCTCGATCGTCGTCCTTGCGCTCGGCCTTGTACTCGCGACGCGTGCGGAGACCCCATTACAATTCATCGCCGCCCGGATCGTCCAAGGTGGCGCGAGCGGCCCCCTCGTGCCGCTGTCGATGGCGATCCTGCTCGATATACTGCCGCCGTCCCGGCACGCCCGCATCAACCTGGTGATGGCCGTAACCGTGCTGCTTGGATTGCTCAGCGGTCCCAGCATCGGCGGCTGGCTCAGTGAATATCACGGCTGGCATTCGCTTTTCTATGTCAGCCTGCCAATCGCGGGATTCATCTTCCTGGCCATGGCGCTTTCGCTGCCGGAAAAGCGGGCCGCGCAGACTACACCATTCGATTTCTTCGGCCTGACGACATTTATGTTCGGCGTCATCGGGTTGCAGATGGTGCTCGATCGCGGCGAACGCATGGAATGGTTCGACTCGGCCGAGATCTGGGCAGAGGCGGCGGTCTCTGTGCTTGGCTTCTACCTCTATTTCGTGCACGTCCTGACCGCCAGGGCGCATTTCCTCGACAAGGCGTTGTTCAAGGACCGCAACTTCGTCCTTTCCGCGGTCATGTACTTCGCGTTCGGTTTCGTCCTGCTGCCGACGATCGCCCTGACCTCGCCGATGCTGGACGAATTGCTCAACTACCCGGCGGATATCACGGGCTACATGGCGATCCCGCGCAGCGTCGCACTGGTGGGGGCGCTGCTGCTGACGGGACGCGTTTCCTCGCGATTCGACAACCGGTTGGTCGTGGCTGGTGGAATGGCCCTCGTCGTGTACGGCAACTGGCGAATGCTCGGCTATTCGCCCGAGATGGACTGGCGGTTCGTTGTCGAGGCAGGATTGGTCCAAGGCGCCGGCCTGGGCGTCTTGCTGCCGGCGCTAACCAAGGCGGCCTTCAGCACGCTCGATCCGGCATTGCGCCCGGAAGGCACCGTGTTCTTCAACCTGTCGCGCCTCTATGGCAGCACGATCGGCATCGCATTGGTCCTGACCTTCTTCTACGACAACACTCAGGCCATGCACGTCGCGCTTGCAAAAGACCTGACGCCCTACCGCGCCGCCGCCGATGTCACGGGTTCGATGGCAGAACCGGGGCTTGCCAGGCTGAACGACATGATCACCGGCCAGGCAGCATTGATCGGGGTCATCGGCCAATTCAAGGTCATGATGATCGCACTGCTGATCGTGAGCCCGCTTGTGCTGTTTCTCCGCAAGCCGCGCCCGGCTGACTGATGGGTCTGCGCGAGCCGGCATTCAGGGCCACCGTTGGTGAGGCGCCAACCCGACGGATTCCGGCGCTCGATATGCCAAATGAGGCGGGTAATGAACAATCGCCACCGGGTTCGAGATGGTACGCCGCATCAGGTTGTCAGGCAGCGGCAATACGTTCGGAGCGGCCCCATGTCTGGCGCGGGCGTGATGCTCTTCGCTGCTGCCGAGGCGGACCCGATGCGTCGCCGGAGGTTCCAAGATGGGCGTGATCGTTTCGGTTAATGTCGGGCTTCCCCAGGACCATGCGTGGCAGGGCAGGATTGTTCGGACAGCGGTTTGGAAGACGCCGGTGCCGGGGCGGATTTTCGCCCGCCGCCTGAATCTCGATGGCGACGGCCAAGGGGACCTTCGCGGCCATGGCGGCGAGCAACGCGCGATCATGGTGTACCAGCTCGATTCCTACCGGTACTGGGCGGAGTATCTTCGGCGGTCGGATCTCGTGCCCGGGAATTTCGGCGAGAACCTCACGGTGGAGGGCCTCGCCGATAACGAGGTCTGCATCGGCGATCGTTACAGGATCGGCGGCGCCGTTGTCGAAGTCACCCAGCCACGCGATACCTGCTACCGGGTCGGCATCAGGCTGAACCGCCCGGACATTGCCGCACTGCTGGTTGCGCACCACCGGCCCGGATTTTATTTCCGCGTCATTCAGGAAGGTGAGATCGGCGCCGGCGATCGCGTCGAACAACTCTCCGACGGCCCCGAGCGCATGACGGTCGCCGAGATCGATGCGCTGCTGTATTCGTCAGACCATTCGGTCGAAGGCTTGCGCCGCGCGGTTCGAATTCCGGCCCTCAGCCGAGACTGGCAAGGCTCGATGCAGGCATTGCTCTCCGCTGCCGAAGCGGGAGGCACAACGGGCAACGCCGGCCTCGGACTCGGCGCGTCGGCGCCTCTTGCCTGGCGTGGCTTCCACCCGGTTGTCGTCGTTGCGTCGCGCGAGGAAAGCGCGGACGTCCGATCGTTCGAGTTCGCCGCCGAAGATGGGTCGCCGCTACCACCGGCACTGCCCGGCCAGTACATCATGGTCCGCGTGAGACCGGACCCGGATGCGCCCGCCGTCACGCGAAGCTATTCGCTGTGCGGCCCGCCCGGGACCCCCACCTATCGGATCGGCGTCAAGAACGAGCGCGGCCTCGCCAGCGGCTTCCTCCACCAAAGCGTCCGGGAAGGCCGTCGCCTGGAGATCAGCGCGCCGCGTGGATCGTTCACGCTCGCTGCGGGTGCGACTCCGGTCGTCCTTATCAGCGCCGGTGTCGGCGTCACGCCTGTCCTGGCGATGTTGCATCGCGCGGCGGCTACAAACGCCGAGGCGTCCCGGCCGATCTGGTGGCTGCATTCAGCCCGCGACCGGGCGCATCATTCATTCGCCAAGGAGGCGGACAATCTGCTCGCTGCGCTCCCTAAGTCCCGCCGCTGCGTGACCTACAGCCGGCCCGCGCCGGGAGACATGCTCGGACAGGACTTCGATCGACCCGGCCATCTTTCGCTCGAGCTGTTCCACGAACTCGGGATTCAACAGGACGCCGATTTCTATCTGTGTGGTCCGCCGCCCTTCCTCGATGATTTTCAGAAAGGCCTGGCGGCATGGGGCGTTCCCTGGCCCAGGGTCCACGCCGAATTGTTCGGGTCTGCGCCCACGCGCACGCCGGGCATCTTCGGTGTCGCCGCGGCCTCACCGCATCGTCCTGACGGCCCGGCGGGCGGCGGACCCATGGTGACGTTCCTGCGAAGCGGTCTGGCTGTGCCATGGGATTCCCGTTTCGGCAGCTTGCTCGAATTGGCGGAAGCCTGTGCCGTTCCCGTGCGTTGGGCCTGCCGAACAGGTGTATGCCACAACTGCGAGAGTGGCCTGGTCGAAGGCGAACTTGCCTACGCGCCCGACCCGTTGGACCCGCCGGCCGAAGGCAATGCGCTCATCTGTTGCTCGGCGCCAAGAACCGCGATCGGGCTCGATCTTTAGTACCCGCTACCAGAGACCCCTAGTGCCCGCCATCAGACAAGCTTGAGCCACGGCCCCAATGTCATTGCGAGGAGCGGAGCGACGAGGCAATCTCGTTCGGCAAGCCTACCCACCGCCCACATAACCGGGATTGCTTCGTCGCTCCGCTCCTCGCAATGACACGCTGCCGACAGGAGTAGAAAATGACAGCCTACGACGCGATTATCATCGGGACCGGGCAGGCGGGGCCGCCACTCGCACGACGGCTGGCGGGCACGGGAATGAAAGTCGCCATCATTGAACGCGGCAGCTTCGGTGGCACCTGCGTCAACACCGGCTGCACACCAACGAAAACCCTGGTGGCCAGTGCATATGCCGCGCACGTCGCCCGCCGCGGTGCCGAGTATGGCTTCAGCGCCGGTGACATCAAAGTCGATATGAAGCGCGTCAAAGCGCGCAAGGATCATGTCGTCGAACTTTCCAATCGCGGGGTCGAGCGGTCTCTCAAAAATCTCGAAAACTGCCGGGTCTATGAAGCCCATGCACGGTTCGTGTCGCCGCGCGAAGTGCAGGCCGGCAGCGAGGTCCTGACATCCGACCAGATATTCATCAATACCGGTGCTCGCGCGGCGGTGCCTGACGTGCCCGGTCTCGATCAGGTCGATTACCTTACCAACAGCTCGATGATGGATGTCGACTTCCTGCCGCGCCACCTGCTGGTACTCGGCGGCAGCTACATTGCTCTCGAATTCGGCCAGATGTATCGCCGGTTTGGCAGCGAGGTCACCATTATCCAGCACGGACCGCGCCTGGTTTCGCGCGAGGATGAAGACGTAGCAGCGGCAATCACCGATATCCTGGCGCGGGAAGGTATCGACGTTCGCCTCAGCGCGAAATGCCTGCGCATCGACAAACAAGCCGACGGCATCGTCATGACCGTCGATTGCGGCAGTATTTCGGAGCTCCGGGGCTCGCACTTGCTGATTGCAACCGGGCGCCGCCCCAACACGGATGATCTCGGTCTCGACCGCGCGGGGGTCAAGCGGGACGACCGCGGCTATATCGTCGTGGACGACGAGCTGCGTACCTCGGTCCCTGGCATCTGGGCGCTGGGCGACTGCAACGGCAAAGGCGCGTTCACCCACACGTCGTGGAATGATTACGAAATCGTCGCCGCCAATCTCGCCAATATGTTCGATGGCGAGGCCAGGCGGGTCAGTGACCGCATTCCCGCCCACGCGCTCTACATCGATCCGCCGTTGGGGCGTGTCGGCATGACCGAGGCGGATGTTCGCAAGAGCGGCCGCCGTGCCCTGATCGGCAAGCTCGCCATGGAGGATGTGTCCCGCGCCTTCGAAAAGGGTGAGACCGAGGGCTTCATGAAGATACTGGTCGATGCCGAGACCAAGGAAATCCTGGGCGCATCGTTCCTGGGCACCGGCGGCGATGAGGCGATCCACTGCGTGCTCGACGCCATGTATGCGAAGGCACCTTACACGGTGCTGCAGCGTGCGATGCATATTCACCCGACAGTCGCAGAGTTCATTCCCACGATGCTGGACGACCTTGTGCCATTGCCGGGCTCGGCCGCGGGATAGACATGCCCAACGGACTGCACGGCCCCCCATGGATGACCGAGACATCCATCCGGTCGGAACAAGTGGTAGCCTTTCGACGCCGCACCTTCCATCCCCTTGTAACGAGTGCCTTGGATGACCGAGCAAAGCGACAAGCCTGCTTCGACCGACGCGCAACCGGCAGAGAGTAGAGATGCGTCGGCCGCCCACGACGCAAAATCGGCGCAAGCACCGCCGCAGCCCCTCCCCGTGCCACCGGAGGCGCGAAAGACACCACGCAAGCGAAAGCTTCTGGCCGGCACTCTCGGCGTTGTCATCCTGGTAGTTCTCGTTGTGTTCGGCATCCCGTGGATCCACGAGATGCTCAACACCGTCTCCACCGACGACGCATACGTGAACGGGCACGTGACGTTCGTTGCCCCCCGCGTCGCAGGACAGATTGCCCGCGTCCTGGTGGATGACAACAACCGCGTGAAGAAGGGCGATCTCCTCGCCGAGCTGGACAAGGAGCCGTACCGGGTTGCGGTCTCCGAGAAGCAGGCAGCGGTCGACACCGCGACAGCAGATCTGCAAACCGCCATCGCCGCGGCGCGCGCGATCGAAGCGCAGGCAATGAGCCAGCGCTGGAACCTGCAACGCGCCGTGGAGGGCGTCGACAGCCAGGTCTCCCTCCTGCACGCGCGGGTCGCCGACGTCGAGAAGAGCAAGGCCGCACTGGTGCTGGCACAGCTTCAATTCGATCGCGCGCGGGACCTCGTCGCAAGGAACGATGTGCCGCGCGCGGAGTACGACGTGAGGCAAGCGGCGCTGACGACGGCGGGCGCGGAACTCGTCCAGAGCCTGGCCGAAGTCTACCAGATCCGCGTCTCGCTGGGGCTGCCGGCGCAACCTGACGGGGGCGGCGATCTCGACCAGGTGCCCCCCGATCTGGACGAGACCTTTTCGTCCGTCCTCGAGGCGCAGGCGGCGCTCATTCAAAGTGCCGCGCAACTCGGGATCGTGCACTCGTTCGACCAGGGGCCGAAAGCGATGCTCGACCAGTTCTATGAACTGGGCGACGTCGACACCACGTTCGCCCGCTATGCAGCCAATGCTCCGGACGTCAAGCAGGCCGAGGCGAAACTCGAAGCCGCCAGGCGCGATCTCGCGCAGGCCGAGCTGAATCTAAGTTACTGCGATATCACCGCGGACATCGACGGCGTCGTCACCCGGCGCAACGTCAATCCCGGCGACTTTGTCCAGGTCGGCCAGAACCTGATGGCTGTCCGTTCTCTTAACGAAATATGGGTCGACGCCAACTTCAAGGAAACCCAGTTGCGCGACCTGCGCATCGGGCAGCCCGTCGATCTGCACGTCGACATGTACGGCGGCACGCACATCTTCAAGGGCAGGATCTCCGGCTTTACCGAGGGCACCGGCTCCACCCTCGCGCTGCTGCCCGCCGAGAATGCCACGGGCAATTTCGTGAAGGTGGTCCAGCGGCTGCCGGTCCGCATCGATCTCGTCGATTACAACCCCGATCGGACACCCCTGTTCATCGGCACCTCGGTCGTTCCCTACGTTTATATCAATAAGCCGCCAACCGGACCCAACGCCGGCAAGTTTCTCCAGGCCTATGTGCCCCAGACTTCTGTGCCCCAAACCTCTGTGCCGTCCTCTCCCGGCCCTGGTCCGACCGCCAGCGCGTCGGGCACCGGACAATGAGCAGTACGGTACTGTCGTCGGCACCGCTGAATGCCCGATCCCGCCCGGCGATAAACCCCTGGGTCGTCGCCGCCGTTGTCGTGGTGCCGACCTTCATGGAGGTGCTCGACACCACCATCGCTGTCGTGGCGCTGCGCTATATCGCAGGCGGGCTGTCGGCCACGGTCGATGACGGCGAGTGGGTCATCACCAGCTACCTGGCCGCGAACGCAATCATCCTGCCCATCACCGGCTGGCTGATCTCGCATCTTGGGCGCCGTAACTATTTCCTGCTTTCCATTGCCGTCTTCACCCTCGCGTCCGGACTGTGCGGCATGTCCACGAGTCTCGGCCAACTGATCCTGTTCCGCATCCTCCAGGGTCTTGCCGGCGGCGGTCTTCAGCCATCGAGCCAGGGCGTGCTGCTGGACGCCTTCCCGGTCGAGAAGCAAGGCATGGCCATGACATTGTTCGGCTTCGCCGCGCTGATCGCGCCCGTCGTCGGCCCGACGCTCGGCGGCTGGATCACCGACAGCTACTCCTGGCGGTGGGTGTTCTTGATCAACGTCCCCGTCGGCCTCCTGGCGCTGGGTGCGTGTGCCATCACGCTCCGGGACCCCGATTACCTAACGGCACAGCGCAGGGAATTGCGGAAGCGCCCGTTCAGCTTCGACGGCATCGGCCTGGCGCTGCTGATCATCGTCATGGTCTGTTGGGAGGTGATGCTCAGCAAGGGCCAGGAATGGGACTGGATGGGCGACCCGTTCTGGCGCGTGCAGACGCTGGCGATCTTGTGCGCCGTAGGCTTGGCCGGGCTGATCTTCTGGGAACTGCGCCATCCAAGCCCGGTGGTCAATTTCCGGCCGTTGCGTGAACGGAATTTCGCCGCCTCCTGCATCATCATCTTTATCGCCTTCGCGGTGCTCTATGCTTCCAGCACGTCGTTGCCTGCCTTGCTCCAGTCGCTGTTCGGCTACGATGCACTGAACGCCGGACTGGTCATGTCGCCGGCCGGAGTCTTTGCCGTCATCGCGATGCCGTTCGTCGGGCGCGCGCTCGGCCGTGGAGCCGACGCGCGGTGGGTGATTGCCGCGGGCCTGCTGACCATGGCAGCGGGAAACTACTGGATGTCGCAGATGAACCTGGACATCAGTCCGGGACAGGCCGTCTGGCCACGGGTGGTGCTGATCGTCGGGCTGGCGATGTGCTTTGCCCCGGCAAACGTGGCGGCCTACCTCTATACCCCGCTCGAGCTGCGTGGGGCGGCGGTCGGCCTGTTGAGCCTGCTGCGCAACGAGGGCGGCAGCGTCGGAACCTCGATGGCCCAGACGGTGCAGGAGCGCCGCGAGCAATTCCACAGCCTGCGTCTTGGCGAATGGCTGGATCCCTTCAATCCGGCTGCGCGTTCCTTCCTGCATCAGGCTTCCGGACCGTTCCTGCAACAAACTGGCGATCCGGTCGCCGCGCAGCAACTCGCCTTGCAGTCGCTGGCGAACCTGCGCGAGCAACAGGCATCGGCGCTCGCCTACTTCGATGTGTTCTGGGTGCTGGCCGTCGTCATGGCCGCGCTGGTGTTCGTTGTGCTGCTGATGAAACGCTCGGTCGCAGAGAAAGGCGCTCGGATCGGATCCGAATAAGATACTGGCACGCTGAAGCGGCACTGAACGTCCGCTGCCGGGGTCGCCGATCCAGACTGCACCACCAGGACGAGGCGTCCGCGGCGGGCTCGCCAGACTTCCAGGCGGCGTGGGCGGTCCATCAGACCTGCCGCAAGTGGTCCAGCTCCAGGCCGTGTTCGGCGACGTGGCGGTTGTAGTTCTGGATGGCAGGCAGGTTCCCCCGCCGCCATGCCTCCCGGTCAGCCGCCCTGGAAACAGCGCGTGCGATGCCGGCCTTGGCGGCCTGCACGATATCGATGCGTTGGCTCTTGGCCGCTTCGACCAGGCTGCTGCGCACCATCGGCGCGTGCCTTGCGTTACCGGGGTCTTGATCCATCGGGTGCTCCGAACCTTCTGCGCGCGCCGGAGATCACGGGACTGCTGCTGTGGTATCAACCACATCGGTAAACACAGCGGAGCCGTGTGGCCTGCCATTTGTCTCGAGCGGCGGCTTTGGGTGGGGAGCGGACTGTCGGCTTTCAAATGGGGCCGGTCTGAAGCAAACATCCGCCGTGCGTCGTCCATTGGCAGTTTGTTGCCTGGCGAGTCGCGGATAAGCGGGCCAAAAGAGCAGCCCATGTTCAGCCTAGAGGAAGACACGTAGAACCTGACGGCTGACGATTGAAGAGCCGGTCGCCAGCGGGTGAGCGGCTCTTCGCATATCTGCGGCCCGTCAGGAGGCCGCGCGATCCATCTTTCTCAGGCCGAGCCACGTCTCAAGGTCGCGATAAAGCTCGTCGAATGTCACGAGGGTAAGGGTGAAGCTATCAGCCTTGACCTTGTTCCGCCGCCACTCCCACCGATCCTTGCGGACCGTTGTCGACAGTGAGGTCGAGCGGCCGATGACGAGCACGCCCACGATATTGGGGCGCTCGCCGCCAAAGGCGTCCACATAATCGCCGTTCTTGCGGTAGTGATCTAGCGCCCAAGTCCAGTCGACGACCTGACTGAATCCCTTCTCGAAGGCGCGCGCCCATGTGTCGATGCCGCGCTCGCTATCTTCAAAAATATGCCGATCGGACGCGCCCTCAAACTCGATCAGGCAGATATTGTCGGTGCCGGCACGGCGGACGGTGAGATCGGTCCGGAAGTGGGGGAGAATCCGAAACTCACGCCTGATGAGATCGGCGGTGCCCAAGCGGCTATTGTACTGCCCCATCATCGCGCAGAGATTGGGCCAGTTCTTGAGGTTGTCGAGCACCTGATCGCGCTCGGCGAGATCGGCGTTGGTGTCGAGAAGGGTCTTGAATTCGGCGAGTTCAGCTTCCACGTCGGTCAGACTGAAGACGTGGTCGTCGAAATAGGGCTTCGCCATCAGGCGTGCGCGATGACCGAGGTGATGACGACCAAGTCGCCCTCCTTCTTGAAGACCACCCGCAGATCACCGGCACGCGCGACAAAGGCATTCTCGACGCCGGCGATCTTCTTAACCTTCGCCGGGTCGAGCACACTCGACTTGATTGTTGCCAGCGCGGCGTTCGCCTTGCTCTTGTTGAACGGATGCAGCGACGAGATCATGTTAACTGCCGTGTTGCTGACTAGCACGCGCCGACTGCTTGATCCATTCCCCCGTTGCTGTGCCGTGGCCATCGCCGACTCCCATGCCCTCTGTCGAGCGTGCGAAATATAGGATCTGCCGACATCACTGTCCACCGCGCCTATCGATTCGGGTCCGGTTAGGAGGCACCTCCAAAGCGCGCCCGGATCTCGTTATGCGGGGCATGGACATCCTGAGCTTACCACCACTTTTTGCGGGGCCACAGAACGCCCTCGCAGTCGACAATTGGGCGCAGAGCAGCCGCGCGGTGTCACCGGACGAATGGCTGCTTTCGGGACCGCCCATTCCAGGACCGGGTGACTAGCTTGGGTCGATTCCGGCCGTCCTGCGCAAAAACTCACCCCCGGCCAGGCCGCCCCCCCGCTCCCCCCTCGCACCACCCCGCCCCCCCGCTAACCATTTGTTCGTCTTTCCCACCTAGACCCCTCCCCCGCGGGCCCATCGCCCGCTGGCGGAGCAAGCATGCAATTCCAGGCCGGCACCCGGGTCGCCGCGCGCGGACTCGCGTGGGACCTGGTGGAGGTCCAGCAACTCGGAGCCCAGCAGCGCCTGCACCTGCGCTGTGCCGGCGGCGACCTGCATGGCCTGGAATGGGACCTGCTGTATCCCAACGAGCCAGCCGAGCCGCTGCACACAAGCCTGTGCCCCGAGGCGCCGGGGCCGCTGACCGCCTGGCGCCTGCACCACGTCGCCTGCTTGCTCGACCAGGTGCCGGGACCCGACGACATGCTCGCCGCCGAACCGGGCCGCGTAACGATCGAGCCCTACCAGCTCGTCCCCCTGATGCGAGCGCTGGAACTGCCCCGCCCGCGTCTGCTCCTCGCCGACGCCGTAGGCCTGGGCAAAACCATCCAAGCCGGCCTGATCGCAACGGAATTGATCGCCCGCCGCCGCGCCCATCGCATCCTGGTGGTGTCGCCGCCCGGACCGTTACTGACGCAATGGCACCACGAACTGCGCGACCGTTTCGGCCTGCGCTTCACAATCATTGCCGACTCTGGCGCCTTGCAGCGCGAACGCCGCCGCACCGAGCTTGGCGGCAATCCGTTCGACAGCATCGCGCTATGCCTGGTCTCGCTCGATTTCGCCAAGCAGGAGCGTGTGCTGGAAGACCTGGAACGAGCCGCGTGGGATCTAGCGATCATCGACGAGGCCCATCATTGCATCGCCAGTGCCGCCGGCGCCGACAGCGACGATACGCTGCGCCGGCGCCTGGCCGAGGTCGCCGCGCGTCGTTCCGATGGCCTGTTGCTGCTGACCGCGACGCCGCATGACGGGTACGACGCGCATTTCGCCTCGCTGATCGAATTGCTCGACCCCAGCCTGGTGGACGGGCGCGGTGGGCTGGCCGGCACGGCCTATCGCCGCCATGTCGTGCGCCGCCTGAAGTCGCATATCCGCGATCCGCGCACCGGCGCGCCACTGTTCCGCGAACGCAAGGTGCTGCCGGTGCGCATAGAGCAATTCGGTGACCGCGCCAGTGCCGTGCAGGCGTTTCACAGCGCACTGGCAGCGTTGGTGGCCCCGCGGCTGCGGCGCGCGCAACGCGGCGGCGATTACGCGGATGCGCTCGCCTTCATCGGCCTGTTGAAGCGCTCGGTTTCCACCATCAGCGCCTGTATCGCGACATTGCAGGTGGTGGCCGAGCGCTATCGTGACCTGCGTGCCGACGCTGGGAATGCCGAGGCGCTGCGCAAGGAACGAGCCCGCGCTCTGCGGGCGTATCGCCGGCGCCGGCTGCGCTTCGGCGTGCTCGATGCCGCCGCGGAAACGGCTGCCGCCGAACTGGAGGCAGAGGATATGGCCACGGACATGATCCGCTTCGGCCCGTTCGGCACGGACGCGGACCAGCCGCGCGGCTCCATCCAGGACGTCCCCATCCAGGACACCAGCGTTGCCGACGCGTTGCAGGCACTGATCCGCCACGGCGAAGCAGCGGCGCCGCACGATCCGAAGCTGCGTGCGATGCTGGATGAAGTGCGGCTGATCCGCGTCGCACATCCGTCGGCCAACATCCTGGTCTACACGGAATACGCCGACAGCCAGGCCGCCGCTGTGAATGCGCTGCGCCACGCCAAGGGCATTGGCGGAGAGATCCTTGCGATCAGCGGACTCGACCCCGAAGCCGAACGCACACGCATCGCGGAACGCTGTGCCGACCAAGACAACATCGTGCTGGTCAGCACCGATTCGATGGCCGAGGGGCTGAATTTGCATCAGCGCTGCCACCACCTGATTCATCTCGATCTGCCCTACAATCCGAACAGGCTGGAGCAGCGGAATGGGAGGATCGATCGGTACGGCCAACGGCAGGATCCTGAAATTCGCTATCTATATCTTGCCGGCACGTTCGAGGAACGCCTGCTTCTCCACCTGATCGCCAAATACGAAAAGGCGCGCGCCCGCCTGGATGTCATGCCGGACACGCTGGGCGTGACGGCGGACGAATCGGCCTGGAGCACCGGCCTGATCTCGGGCTTCGCGGAAGACCGCGCCCATCTGGGCTTCGCCGAAGACCAGGCGCGATTGTTCGACGATGATGCACCGCCAATCCGCACATTGGATGTCGCCGCCGAGGCAGAGAATGCTGCCGCACTGCGCGACCTGTTGCACGAAATCGATCGTGCCTTCGCCGGCTATGAGCGTCAGGCCGTGCGTCACGGCTGGCTCGCCGAGCAAGGGTTGAACGCGAATCTTCGTCAGGTCGGCGCCGCCGCTGCCATACACCAGCGCAGCGACGCGTTGACGGGGCATATCGATCTCGCGGCATTCGTCGCCGACGCCATTGCGGCGGAAACGAACGATGCTTCCGACGCGCGGGACCCACCAGCGGCCACCGATCGCCTGACCCTGCCTCCCGATTGGACCGCCGGCCTCGATGGTCTTCCCGGCTATGATGGCCGGACCCGCACGCTGCGCTTCACCCATGACCGCGCCCGCTTGTGCGATGGCGATGGCGAACCGCTCGCCTATTTCGGGCGAGGCCATCCTGTCGTGCGCCGCGCGATTGCCCGGGTACGCCGCGGCGACATCGTGTCAGCGGGCGGCATCCGCGATGCCCGCGTCAGCACCGCGCGTTGCGACGGCGATGAATCGGTGGCACTGCTGACCTTCAGCATCGAGATTGCCGGTGCGCGCCGCACGGCGATGCGGCGGATCGTGGCGGTGCTGTTGCCGCAGTCGGGCACTCCGACCGAAGTTGCCCAACCGGAATGCTGGCTGCGCCTGGCTGCCCCCGATCGCGCGATCTCGCCCGACGACGTGTGGCCGCGTTGGTTCGCCCATTGGTTGCCACAGCGCCAGCGCCAGGCAGAGCAGATCGCCACGATCGCCATGCGGCGCGCCGCCGCGACATTCATCGAAACACAACGGGCGCGCTGCGAACGCGAGCGCACCGGGCTGGAACGCTGGCTGACGCTGCGCACCGGCGACATCTGCGGCGCGCAGGTGGCGGGAACACCCGACCTGTTCGGTACAATCCCCGACCTCCCCGCATGGAAAACAGACTCCGCGCCGTCGGATCGCCTTGCCGCATTCGCCGCCGACCCCGACAACGCGCCGGCGAAACGCCGCGAAGCCAACAGCGCGTTGGTACTGTTCCGGCGGCGTTGCGATGAAATCGCCGCCGACCTCGTGCTGTCCGCGCCGGTCCTGCATCCCGTCGGCATGCTGCTGTTGGTGCCGGGACACTCATCGGTTGATCCTGCGGCGCCTGCCCGATGAGCCTCGATCTTCACGATTGCACAGCGTCCGGTCCCGCTTTCCCAGAGCCATTTCTTCGTTTCGAACTGCCCGAATTGATGCACCGGCGCGGCCTGCTGCCGAAATCCGGACGGCATCTCGAATCAGCCTGGCAGGCCGTCCGGCGCCAGATTCGATCGCTGGCCGGAGCAGGCGGCCCGTTGCGCGTCAACAATCATGTCATCGCGCCACTGGCACCATGCCTCGGCTACTCTGCACCACAACGACAGGAGCCCATTGCCACGCGCGAAGGCGCGGAAGACGCTGGCTGGCTGCTGCAAGCATCCGACGGCGCCCGCCTGCGTGCGTGGTCGATCGCGGCAGACACCGACATCGATGCGCCGCATCGCGGTGGACGCGCCTATCGTTTCAGCCCCATGCGCGCCGCCGCACGCGTGCTGCTGACAACCGGCGAACGCGCCGGCTTGCTGACCGACGGTTCCGAACTGCGCCTGCTGCTGTGCGATCCGGCGCGCCCCGACAGCCATCTCGCGATTCCACTGACCGGCGCGTCCGGATGGTCGGAACAAACGCTCGCGCCCGACTCCTACCGCCTGCTGCTGGCCCTGGCGTCCCCGCAGGGCCTGGCCGCACTCCCCGAGCTGTTGGAAGCCGCGCGTCTCAGCCAGGCCCGTGTGACCAAGGATCTTCGCGTCCAGGCGCGTGCCGCCGTGGAAGGTTTCCTGCAAGCCGTGCTCGACGATCCCGCCAATGCGGCCAGGCTGCGTCACCGTGGCCGCCTTGCCGTCACCTTGTGGCAGGAAGCACTCGTTCTGGTCTATCGCCTGCTGTTTATTTTGAAACTCGAAAGCGCGGCGGACCCGGCGCGTGCCTTCAGCTTTGCCGCAACGCCGCTCTGGCGGCACGCGCTGTCGCCCAACCGCGCGCTGGGGCCAATGGTGCGGCGCCATCTCGACCAGGGCCACGATACCGGCCGCATGCTGTCGGACGGCCTGCGCACGATCTTCCGCATTTTCAGCGAGGGCCTGTCGTGCAGCGAACTATCGATCGCCCCGCTGGGCGGCGCCTTGTTCGGTTCGCATGCCATGCCATTGCTGGACTCGCTGCACTGGAGCGAACGTGCCGCCGCCCTGTTGCTCGATCGCTTGCTCTGGACCATGCCCAGGGGCCGCGAACGCGAGCATGTCCAGTATGGTCCGTTGAACGTGGAGGAACTCGGCCGCGTCTATGAAGCATTGCTGGAATTGGAACCCGGCATTGCCACGCGCCCGATGGCCCGGCTGCGGCGCGGCAAGCTGGAAGTTGTGGTGCCGGCGGAGGATGTCAGGCCCGGCGTCCACGCCGCCAACGGCGAAGAGGTCGACGAGGACAGCAATGTCATTCTCAAGCACCACATTGCCGCCGGCCAGTTCTATCTGCGCGCCGGTCTGGGCCGGAAGGCGACGGGCTCCTACTACACGCCCGACGAATTCGTGCGGTTCCTGGTGCACGAGACGCTCGCCCCGCAGATTTCCGCGCGCAGCCCGGACGACGACCCTGATCCCGTGGCGATCCTCGGCCTGAAAGTCGTCGATCCGGCAATCGGCAGCGGGCATTTCCTAGTGCAAGCCTGCCGCTTTCTCGGCGAAGAGCTCTATGCCGCCTGCCGCCTCTGCGACACGCTCGCCACCACCGCCGAAGCGGAAGCCGCGCAAGCGCCGCCCGGCGAACAAGCGCGGCTGCTGGAACGGGCGCAAGCGCTGCGCGTCCGCATCGACGCACTGCCGGACCCGGACCGCACCTTGCAAGCCTATCTGCCAAGCCGCGCCCACGAAGGTGGCGACAGCGGTGTTTCGCACAGCCGCGCCTTGGCGATCTGCCGCCGCTTGATCGCGGTGCATTGCCTTTATGGGGTGGACCGGAATCCGCTGGCCGTGGAACTCGCCAAGTTGTCGCTGTGGCTGGAGTCGTATGCCGAAGGCCTGCCGCTGACGTTCCTGGACCATCGCCTCGTCGCGGGCGATTCTCTCGCTGGCCCGTTTTTCGCGCAGCTCGTCACCTTTCCCGTCGGCGGTGGTGAACTGGACCCGCTGCTCGCACGCGATGTGGCGTCCCGTCTCGCCGCGTCGCTGCGCGCGGCCTTGGCGGAAATCCGCGCGCTGCAGTCAACGGTGGGCCGTGATGCCGCCGACCTTGTCTTGAAGGAAAGCGCAAAGGCCCGACTTGATGCGGCGCTTTTCCCCTTGCGGCAGTTGGCGCGTGCCTGGTCAGGCGCCGTCATGTTGGGCCTGCGCGAAGCCGACGACGAATTGCTCGCTTTGGCGCAGCAGGTCGCAGCGCATGGCAGGTGGCCAGACAAACTGACGCGCCGGCAGGCCCGGCTTTTGGCCGCGGGTGCGAAGGCGCTGCCTTGGGACCTTTGCTTCCCTGAAGTTTTTCAGCCCGACGCCTCGGGCACCCGCACGAGCGGGTTCGACGCGGTACTGGGCAATCCGCCCTGGGACATCGTCCAGCAGAGCGCCAAGGAGTTCCTGGCCTGCTTCGACCTCTCCATCCTCAATGCCCCGACCCGCCGCGAGGCCCAAACCAAGCAAGCGCGCCTGCTCTCCGACGCGGCAACCGCCACCGCGTTCCGCGCCTACCAAGAGAATTTCGAACATCAGCACCGGCTGACCGAGCGCCTGTATTCGTTCCAAAAGACTGCGAACGGCGCAGCCATGGGCGGCAAGCTCGATACTTTCCGCGTCTTCGCCGAGCGCAAGCTGCAGCTTGCCGGCCCGCACGGCGCCATCGGCATGGTGGTGCCCTCGTCGTTCCATGCCAATGAGGGCGCCACGGCTATCCGGCACCTCTATCTGCAACACACCGGCCTGCACTGCTGCTTTTCCTTCGAAAATCGCCGCCGGCTGTTCGACATCCACGTCCGGCAGAAATTCGCCCTGGTGGTCGCGTGGCGTCCCGGGCCGACGCAGTCGGTACGATGCGGCTTCTATCTCGACGACCTGGCGCAGCTCGGCGATCCGGCGCGTATCCTGCGCTACGATCGCGCTTTCATCGAATCATCCGGGGGTGCGCACGCCACCTTCCTGGAACTTCGCTCGGCCACGGATCTCGCCATCGCGCGTCGGGTCTTCCTGCGTCATCCATCGCTGCGCGATTGGACCGCCCGGCGCGGCATCCTGCTCGGCCGTGAACTGAACATCACCGACGACGCGGATCGCCTGACCCCGGTCCGCGACCTGCGCCGCGTCCGGCAGTCTTACCTGCTGCTGCACGAAGGAAAAACCATCCAGCAATTCGACGACCACTGGGACACAGGCCCGCGCTACGGCCTGACGCTATCCGCGCTGCAGGACAAACCAACCTGGCAGGCGGCCGCGCGCTATTTCCGTCTGGCCATGCGCAAGATCGCACGTTCCACCGACGAGCGCACCGCCATCGCCGCCTTCACCTCGCCCGGCTACCTGTTCTCCATCACCGCCAATGTCGAACGCTCGCCGCAGACGCGGTGCAACGCGGACGCGCTATTGCTATGCGCAATCATCAACAGCTTCGTATTCGACTGGGCGCTCCGCCAGAAGACCGCCGCCACCGTCAATCTGTTCATTTTGGAAGCGTGTCCGGTCTGCGAGCCGCCCGCCGACGCCGCACGCCTCCTGGTCCACGGCGCGCTGCGGCTTTCCTGCAATCACACCGCTTATGCTCCGTTGTGGCAGGAACAATTGGGCCGCTGCTGGCGCGAAGCATCGCCGTCCGGCACCTGGCCCGTCCTGGCGTCATTGGAAGCACGATGGCGTGTGCGGGCGGCGATGGATGCGATGGTGGCACAGGCGTATGGCCTGGCGCGCGCCGACTACGAACATATCCTCAGCAGCTTCGTGCACAAGCGCTTTCCGGCCATGCCGACCTTGTGTCTCGGCGCATTCGATACGCTGGCGGCACAGGGTTTGGCGGCATTCTGCCGGTCGCATGATCCATACGACGACATGCCTCTCGTCCTTGCACGGGCGAAACCCGCGCGGCAGGCGATTGCAGGGAATGGCGCACGTTCCGCAGCCGCGTAAGCCCTCCCCGCGTAAAACCGCCTCACGCAAACCCGCCTCGCGCAAACCCGCCTCCCTGGCAATTCCCCGCGGAAGGCGCGATCCTTCGCAAAAGACGCGCACGAGGAGAGTTCATGTCAGCTAACGCCACCGGAATCGGCCGCTCGGTACGCCGGCGCGAGGACCCGCGCCTATTATCCGGCAACGGCCGTTACAGCGACGACCTGAACGTGCCGGGGCAGGCGTACGCAATCATGGTGCGCTCGCCCCACGCGCATGCACGGCTGGGCGCGATCGATACGGCAGCAGCCCGCGCGCTGCCCGGTGTGCTGGCGGTACTCAAGGGTCAGGACATGCTGGCCGACGGGCTGCATCCGATCCCGCACGCCGTGTGGTCGCGGCATCCGGCGGAACTCTATTTGCCGAACAGCGACGGGTCGCAGGCCTTCATGCCGGTGCATTACTGCCTGGCGATGCAGGAAGTGCTGCATGTCGGCGAGATCGTTGCCGTCGTCGTGGCCGAGACCGTCGCAGCAGCAAAGGATGCCGCGGAACTCGTGCAAGTGGAGTACGAACCGCTGCCGGCGGTGACGCGCGCAATCGAAGCCGTGGCGCCCGACGCGCCCAACGTGCGCGGCGATGGCGGCAACGTTTGCATCGATTCGCTGGTCGGTGACGCGGCGGCGACCGAGGCCGCGTTCGCACGCGCTGCCCACGTCGCCTCGCTGACAACCTGGATTCCCCGTGTCACCGGCGTGCCGATGGAACCGCGCGCTGCCCTCGGAACCTACGATCCGGCAACGGACCGCTACACGCTGCATGCCGGTGCCGGCGGCGCGGTGCAGCCGAGGCAGCATCTGGCCGCGGTGCTGGGCGTGCCCGAAAACACCGTGCGCATGGTGATGCACGACGTCGGCGGCAATTTCGGCACGCGCGGCGCGTTCAATCCGGAATTCGCCCTCGTGGTGTGGGCGTCGCGCCGCGTCGGCCGGCCGGTGAAATGGACCTGCATGCGCAGCGAGGCCTTCGTCGCCGACTACCAGGCCCGCGACCTGGAAGCGACCGCGGAACTGGCGCTGGACGCCGATGGCACGTTCCTCGCGATGCGCGGCTCGGTCATCAGCAATGTCGGCGCCTATCCGATCTCACCAGCATTTACCACGTGCCCGCCGTGTTCGTTCGCGCCCGCGCGGCGATGACCAATACGCCGCCGACCCGCCCCTATCGCAGTTCCGGCCGGCCCGAGGTGATGTTCGTGATGGAGCGCCTGATCGACATCGCCGCCCGCCGCAGCGGTTTGGACCGCATCGAATTGCGCCGTCGCAACTTGATACCCGAACATGCGATGCCGTACCGCAACCCGTTCGGCATGCTCTACGACAGCGGCGCCTATCGCAACGTGATGGAACGCGCGCTGGAACTGGCGGACTGGAACGGCTTCCCGGCGCGGCGCGCTGCGGCCAGGGCGCGCGGCCTTTGCCGTGGCATCGGTGTGGCGAACTACATGGATACCGCAACCGGCGTCCCGCGCGAGCGCGCGGAAGTTACGGTGATGCCAGAGGGCATCGTGGAAGTGGTGATCGGCACCGTTTCGCAAGGCCAGGGTCACGACACCAGCTTTGCGCAGCTCATCACCGAGTGGCTGGGCGTGGAACTGGACACGGTGAAGCTGGTGACCGGCGACACCGACCGCGTGGTGTTCGGTGGCGGCGCGCATTCCGGGCGGGCGCTGCGGCTGGGCAGTATCGTGATGCACGCCGCGTCGCGCGAGATCATCGAAAAGGGCCTGCGCATCGCCAGCCATGTCCTGGAGGCCGATGTCGCCGACCTCTCCTTCGCCGACGGCCGCTTCGTGGTGACCGGCACCGATCGTTCGATCCACTTGTTCGAAGTCGCCCGCGCGGCTTTGGAACACCACGATCTGCCGGAAGATCTGCGTGGGCCGCTCGGTGCCATCAGCGACCAGACAGTGCCGGAGGCGAGTTTCCCGTACGGCTGTCACGTCTGCGAAGTGGAAGTCGATCCGGATACCGGCACGGTGCGGATCGAACGCCACACCGCCGTCGATGATGTCGGTCGCGCGGTGAACCCGATGATCGTGCACGGCCAGGTGCATGGCGGGATCGCGCAAGGCATGGGCCAGGCGCTGTGCGAGCAATGCTATTACGAACCCGGCAGCGGGCAGTTGTTGGCCGGATCGTTCATGGACTACGCGATGCCGCGCGCGGCAATGTTCCCGATGTTCCATGCCGAGCTGTCGGAAGTGCCTTCAACCACCCATCCCCTGGGAATCCGTCCGGCGGGCGAGGGCGGCACGACGCCGGCTCTCGCCGTTGTGGTCAATGCGATTGTCGATGCGCTGTCGGAGTATGGTGTGGAACATATCGAAATGCCGGCGACGGCGCAGCGCCTGTGGCAGGCGATGCATGGCCGCGAAAGGCAAGCGGCATGAACGAAACAACCCGCCATGGCGATCAGGCCGGGATCGCACTTAACGGGTTGCCGGCTCCGATGCCAGTTCCGCTGTCGGCGTTGTCAGCGCGCTGTCGATGTCGGCGATGGTGCGGCCGCGCGTCTCGATGCCGATGAACCAGATTGCCGCGGCGGCCACCAGGTACCAGAAGCCGAAATAGTTCATCGCCGGGATCAGTGCATCCAGCGTCGCTTTCGGCGTGACGAAATTGTTCGAACCGGCGATCACCGCCAGCCCGGCGGGCCCGATGAACTTGCCCAGGTTGCCGAACCCGTAACCGAATCCCATGCCGCTGGCCCGCAGTTTCGCCGGCCAGACCTCCGCCATGTACGGCCCTACGATCGCGTAGTTGCCGCTGCCGAAGAAGCTCTGCGCCAGGATCATCACATAGAACAGTGACACGCCGCCGACGTAGACATTGTTCAGATAACCGGCGAGCGACATGGTCGCCGTCGCGATCACGCAGCTTATCACCACCGCGGGCCGCCGACCGAACGCATCCGACATCCAGGCGCAGAAGAACCGCCCGACGATGGAGACCGCGCCGATCCAGATCACCAGATAGGACGCCTCGCGTGGCGTGATCTTCAGCACCAGCACCAGCAATGTGGTGATCCACAGGCTGAGCCCGACCGTGCCGGTCTGGCTGATACCGGTCAGGGAGGAGACGATCAGGCTACGCGGGTATTTGAACAACTCCCGCCATGAGACATGTTCGATGGCGGCCGGCGCGGCCGGCAGTTGGATCGTCTGCGGGTCCACCTGCAACGCCCACGCGAGGGATTTCCGAGCCTCCGCCAGGCGCCCCTTTCCGATCAGCCAGTGCGGCGATTCCGGCACCCAGGCGCGGATCAGCAGCGTCAGTGCCGCCGGCAGCAGACCAACAACAAACAGCCCGCGCCAGCCGACCGATTGCTCCAGGAAAGCGCCGGAGAGCGCGCCCAGAAGTGTTCCCGCGGGCAGCAACGCGGTGGTCAGGCCGGTAATCCAACCGCGCTTATAGGCGGGCACGAACTCCTGCACGATGGCGATATCGACGGTATAGAGGCCGGTGACGCCCATGCCGACAAAGAAGCGGCAGATGGCAAGGAACAGCCAGCCGCCGGTCGGGGTGAAGGCCATGGCGCCGGTAGCGATGGAGAAATTCAACACGGTGAGAATCATCACCTTGCGGCGGCCGATCTTGTCCGCGACCCAGCCCCAGAATATCGAACCCAGCGGCGCGCCGATGCCGGACGACAGCAGGATGGCGCCCGACTCGCCGTAGGTAAGGTGCCAGCCGTGCACGATGAAGGCGAGCACGAAGCCAATCAGGTAAAAATCGAAGAAATCGAGCATGTCGCCGATCGTCGCGGCGGCACAGATTTTATATTGGTTGGCCGTCAGCGACTTCTGCCGCTCGAGATGTTCCAACATTTCTTGCCGTTCCCCTGCCGTCGCCGGCACGTGTCGTGCCGGTTCGATCGGGGAAGGATCCGACGGATTGTGACAAAAATCAACCGTTGCCGCGGACGGGTGGCGGGTTGTTTATAATCTCGGCTTTCGACCCGGGGCGGCGGTAGGGCGGCAACGATGACCGCCGCTGCCGCATGCGGCCGTCGCCTGGAGAAGCCGTGACCGACCATGTCCGGTGGTCGTTTGTGCCGCCGAGCCAGCGAAACGCTACGGACGGAGCCAAGTTGGCCGGATTTGCCGGCCGCACGCCAGCCGCTGCGGTGAAAGCCCGGTAACCGCACATAAAGGCTTCAGACCAGCCGAAAATAGCGTAATCTGGAATACAGTAATTTGGATGACGCTAATGTTCGTGGGTCGTGATCAGGAGCTGTCCCGTCTGCGAGGGGAATTCGCCAGCAACCGTCCCTCGCTGCTGGTGGTCTACGGGCGGCGCCGGATTGGCAAGTCCGCGCTGCTCAAGCAGGCGGCGAAGGACAGCCCACACGTGCTTTACCAAGCCACCAGGGTCACGTCGGCCCTGAACCTGGATGCGCTGAAGGCGGAGATCGCACGTTCGCTTGGCACCGACCCCCTGCTTGAGGGCCTGAACGACTGGCTGGGCGTGCTGACGTATCTTGCGCGCAAGGCCGAGGACATGCCCGGATTGGTGGTCGTGCTGGACGAGTTCCCCTACCTCGCCGAGGCCGATGCAGCATTGCCCTCGGTTGTCCAGAAGTTCTGGGATTCAGTCATCGCCGGCGGCAGCAAGCTGAACCTGGTGCTATGCGGGTCGCTGATCGCTCATATGGAGGATCTGCTGGCCGAGCGGAACCCACTCTACGGGCGGCAGACGTTCGCTATGGATGTCCAGCCGCTGCCGCTGCGGGATGCGGTCCAGTTCTTTCCGCGATACTCCGCAGAGGACAAGATCCTTGCCTACGGCATCTTCGGCGGCGTCCCTTTCTACCTCAGGCTCTGCGACCCGGACGTGAGCCTCGAGGAAAACGCCACCAATCTCCTGCTCACTGACGCCGGGGCGCTGATCGATGAGCCGAATGTGCTGCTTCAGTCGGAGCTCAGGGAGACACGCCGGTACGCCAGTATCCTGGCCGCCATCGCGGACGGCTGCACCAAAACCGGAGAGATCAGCGGCCGCGTCCGCGACATCAAGGACTCCGTGTCCCTGAGCTCCTACATGGAGCGGCTCGAACGCATGCGCCTGGTCCGCGCCGTACGCTCGCTCGACGCCGAACCGAAGTCGCGGGATCGGCGATACTTCGTCAACGACCCGCTGATTGCCTTCTGGCACCGGTTTGTCCGTCCAAACATGTCGAGCGTTATGCAGGGCTTCGGCCCCGAAATCTGGCGGCACCAAGTGGCGCCGCGGTTGGATGAGTACATGGGGGTTGCGTTTGAGGAGATCTGCCGAGGCCACGCCCGCCGGCATGCGCAGGAGTGTCTTCCTGCCCCCGCCCAGGAAATTGGCCAGATCTGGGGGGCTGATTACGACCTCGACGTCGCTGGGCGGCTGCTGGACAACTCGATGCTGTATGGCGAGTGCAAGTGGCGCCGCGGAGCAGTCGGGGAGGACGTGCTTTCGACATTGATCGAGCGCGCTGAACGGACGGGCTATGGCCGCGGCACCGAAGCGCGCCACTTCGTCATATATGCGCGCTCCGGCTTCCAGGCCGGCGTCCAGGAACGAGCCGCGGAGGACAGGCGGATCGTGCTGTATACACCCCGTACCCTCCTTGGCCTTCGCGCAGCAGCGCCATCATGAAGGCAGGTGCCGGATGGCGCAGTTTCATCTGGCCAACGGACTGTCGGATGCGGCCACCGACGAGAACTGCGCCGAGCGTCATGAACCGGCGCGCACCGCGTGCGCCAGGCCGACTATGCGCCAACAGATCCAACAATTGCGCCAGCCGGACCTCGCCCCGGTGATAACACCGGTTGTTCGGGTGCCGTGCCTGCACTCTTCCGGCCGGAGTCGACCCATAGCAGACAGTTCGGAGCTGTTGACGCGAAGCTCGGTGTTGGCCGGGATCGGAATGGCAGCTTTGAACCAAACGGGATTGGGAATCTGCTGTTCCGCCGTCCTACCCGTCGTCCCGCTGGCGCCGACCCAAAAACCGGGGTTGCACAACGTCAACCCGGGCGCCATTGTTCCTGAAGCCCCGGAAATTACTCAGCCTGGATGTGGAATAGTGAATGCTGTACCCTCCACACGAGGCGAAAACCTCGTCTATGAGTGTGGCCAGTGGCAGGTCGATCTCGGACGGCGTGAATTGCTATCGAACGGCGTCGCGGCATCCATCGGAGCCCGCGCGTTCGAAATCGTCGAGATCCTGCTTCAGTCGGTCAATCAACTGGTCACCAAGAACGACATCATGGGCGGTGTATGGCCGGGCGCCATCGTCGGCGAAAACACGCTTCACGTTCATATAGGCGCGATCCGTAAGGCGCTCGGCCCGGATCGAGCCATACTGAAGACGGTGTCGGGTCGAGGCTACTGCCTGCTCGGAAATTGGACGCCGCGGCAACACGGCTCGGTGACTGCGCTGTCCACTTCCCCGCTGATGCGCGCACCCGAAGCCCCGCGAGCGAACAACTTCCCCCTGATCGCCGGGCGTCTGATTGGCCGGGCCGCGGCCACGCGGCATGTGCGAGATCTGGTCTCGGCTTATCGGGTCGTGACGCTGACGGGTCCCGGGGGCATCGGCAAGACCTCGCTTGCCATCGAGGTTGCCCGCGACATCGTCTCCGGCTTCGAGGACGGTGGATGGTTTGTCGAACTGGCGTCGCTGTCGAACGCCGACCTCGTGCCGTCCACGGTAGCCAGCGCGCTCGGGCTGAAACTCAGCGGCGAGATCTCGGCGGAGTCAGTCGCTCGCGCCGTCGGCGCGAAACATCTTCTGCTCGTGCTCGACAATTGCGAGCACGTCATCGACGCGGCGGCCAACCTGGCCGAGCGCTTCACGCGACTGTGCCCACACGCCACGATTCTCGTCACCAGTCGCGAGCACCTGCGAATTGCCGGTGAGGCAGTCTGGCGCGTTCCGCCGCTCGAAGTGCCTGCGCCTGGACAGGAGGCGCCCGACCACGTGTTGGGCCACAGCGCCGTGGAACTGTTCATCGCGAGAACGACCGCGCTCGGCGCGGGCGTCTCGCCGGGTACTGAACAGCTTGCATCGGTTGCGGCGATCTGCCGGCGCCTCGACGGGATACCGCTCGCCATCGAATTCGCCGCGGCGAGCGCCGCCACGCTAGGAATTGCGCAGGTGGCCATAGGCCTGCGCGATCGCTTCGCGCTGTTGACCAGCGGGCGCCGCACGGCTCTCGCGCGGCAGAGGACCCTGCGCGCGACCCTCGATTGGAGTTACGACCTGCTGCCGGAGGCGGAGCAGCGGTTGTTTCGGCACCTGGCAGTGTTCCAGGGCGGCTTTACACTTGATGCCGCCGCCGCCGTTATGGCGGATACCGGCCTCGATACGGCGATGGTGACGTATGGCGTGGCCAATCTTGTCGCGAAATCGTTGGTAGCACTGGATACAACCCGCGACGTCGCACGCTGGCGCCTGCTGGAAACGATCAGAGCCTATGCGCTCGAGAAGCTCGCCGAGTACGGTGAGGCCGACCCGGCCGCGGTGCGCCATGCGGTGTATTTTCGCGATCTCGTGACACCGATGGTGTCAGGCGCCAGGTCATCCTTATCGGAATACGACCTGGCGCGCTGCGTTCAGGAGATCGACAATGTTCGCGCCGCGCTCGACTGGTCCTTCTGCCCGGTCGGAGAGTCGGCGATCGGCGTCGAACTCACAGCCGCCTACACGCCGGTCTGGCGGCATTTGTCCCTGATGAGCGAATGCCGCGAGCGCTGCGAACGCGCGCTGCTCGGTCTTGCAGCCCATGTGCCGGCGAACACGCGGCCGCGAATGCACCTGCAGATCGCCCTCGCGAGTGCGATGTTCATCACTTTGGGGGCCGCTGACGAGGCAAAAGCCATCCTGACCGAGGCCCTCGATACTGCGGACACTCTCAATGATTTCGCCGCGCAGGCGTGGGCTATGGGGGCGCTACGGACCTTGCATGTCCATCGCGGGGAATACGGTCCGGCGTGGATCCTGGCGAACCGGATGAAAGAAATCGCCGATCGTAGTGACAACGCGGTAAGTCTCCGTGTCGCCTGGCGGCAAATCGGCACCGCGCTCGTGACGAGCGGCAAACCTCGCGAAGCCCAGCACTATTTCGAACGCGCTCTTCGAGTTTCCATCGCACCGGGAGATCGTCATGGCGGGATTCATTACGATGTGAATGACCACGCGGCGGCACGGTCGATGTTGGCTCGGGCGCTGTGGATACAGGGCTTCACGGCAAGGGCGCTCAATGAAGCTCACGCGAGCCTGGAAGCGCTGTGTGGTGCGGATTACCAGCTCTTTCACTGCCGGATGCTGTATCAGGGCCTTTGCCGTATCGCGCCCATGATTGGCGACTTCGCGACGGCTGACCGAGAGATCGCGCGTTTGATCGACATGTCGACAGTTTTGGATGCGCAATTTTGGGTGACCGCGGGCCGCTTTCTGAAAGGGAAGTTGTTGATCGAGCGTGGTGAGTTCGCGCAAGCCCTGCCGGTGTTGCGCGATGCGTTCGAGACGTGCGGCCGAACCGGTTGGAGCCTGTCGTATCCGGAGTTCAAGGGCGCTCTCGCATTGGCGTTTGCGGGCCTCGGGCGGCTCGATGAGGCGCTCAGCGCCCTGGAAGACGGGGTCGCGTCTGCTGGCCAGGGCGAGGACGGTCAGGTGTGGTACGTCCCTGAACTGCTCCGCATCAAAGGCGAGGTACTGCTCCGGCAAGCCGCGGATCGGTCCGTCCAGGCGGCCGAAGCCTGTTTCAACCAGGCCGCCGAAATGGCCCGCGAGCAGGACGCTCTGTTTTGGGAGCTTCGCATCGCCCTCAGCCTTGCCCGCCTGCGGATGCCCCAGGGTCGCAGTGCCGAGGCGAAACAAATCCTGGCGCCGGTGTATGAACGTTTCACCGACGGTTACGAGACCACCGACCTCCGCGCCGCCCGTGTCCTGCTCGACACGTTGCCGGCGTGATATGGTCTTCGGACTGATTGCAACCCGTCGAGACATATGCGACCGCGTTTGTCCGGATGTCCGCTCCGGAGACACTGCCGAGGACGGCGGAATGACCGCAGCGGGCGCACTGCGGTCACTCGTAGGACCAACAGGAAACGACCGCAAACCACCCAAACCCGAAGTCCCAACCAACCGCCACCCGTCCGCGGCGCGGGCGACGCCTCTTACGCCCGCCCGGGCGAAATGAACTCCCACGGCTGGTATTCCTGCGTGATGTCGGTCGTCACCTCCACCAGCGCCGGCGCATTCGCCGCCAGCGCCTGGCGCAGCGCGCCCCGCAGTCCGTCAGCGTCGCTCACCCGCCACGACGGCACGCCGAAACTCTTCGCGTACATCTGAAAATCCGGGTTGCGCAGCCGCGAACCGGAATCCCGGCCCTGGAACAAGCGATGCTGGTCGCGCAGCACGTTGCCGTAGGACGCATTGTTGAACACCACGGTCACCAGGTTGATGCCGTGCTGCACCGCGGTCGCCAGTTCCGAACTGCCGAACATGAAGCCGCCGTCGCCCGCCACCGCCACCACCGGCCTGTCCGGATGCGCCACCTTCACCCCCAGCGCCATCGGGAACCCCGCACCCAGCGTCCCCGAAAACCCCGACGAGATCAGCGTGCGCGGCGCATGCCGCGGCAGTCCGAACCACGACACGTAGCCGACCTGGGTCATCTCGTCGCAGAAGATGCCGTCTTCCGGCAGCACATCCTGAATCGCGTCCAGGAACGACATCTGCGGCTGCACCTTGCGGATGGCCTGCGCCGTTTCTGCCTTCGCCCGCGCGATCGCCTCGGCACGCGCCGGATCCTCGCGCGGCGCCACCGCCGCCGCCAGCGCCCGCGCTCCGTCCGCCGAATCGGCAACGATGCCGATATCCACCTTCAACCGCCGCATCTCGGCGGGATCGATATCCACCCGCGCGATCTTCAAGCCCGCCGGCAGTGCCCCCCAGCGCAGCGTCGGCACTTCCAGCCGCGACCCGAACCCGATCAGCAGGTCGGTCTGTTTCCAAAGCCGGTAGGCGGCGGGAAGCGTCAGCCCCAGACGATGACGGTCATCGACGATGCCGCGCCCGGTGCGGAAAGAAACCACCGGCGCGCCGATCTTCTCCGCCAGGGCCAGGATCTCGGCCGGCGCGTGCGCCGCTCCGCCGCCCACCCAGATCATCGGTGCCCGCGCGCCATCCACCAGCTTCGCCAGCGCGGCGATCTTCTCGGGATCCGGCGTCGGGTTCGGTTGCGGCGGCAGCGGATCGTGCGGCGTCACCTCGGCCGCGGCGCCGAACTGGTCCCACGGCATTTCCAGCGCCACCGGGCTGCGCCGGCCCGACAGCATCTCCTGGAACGCGCGCGCCACCAGGTACGGCGCCTGCGACGGGTGTTCTATCCGATCGGCCCATTTCAGCAGGCTGCGCAGCGTCGCGAGCTGGTCCGGCAGTTCATGCAAGGAACCGCGCAGCCGGCCGATCATCGGGCTTGGCACCTGGCCGGTCAGGCACAGCACCGGCGCGTTCAGCCCCCAGGCCGTGGCGAGTGCCGC
>Ga0335075_10001812_pt1 | contig 34815 bp, 45 predicted proteins | sample Lox_Sample_24_FD_206723 | JGI IMG/M metagenome (GOLD analysis project Ga0335075, IMG submission 206723) | Soil microbial communities from Loxahatchee National Wildlife Refuge, Florida, United States - Lox_Sample_2.4 | ecosystem: Environmental > Terrestrial > Soil > Wetlands | place: USA...
CCGGCCCCGGGCGCGCAGGGACGACGGTCGACAGTCTTGTCGCCGCCGGGCGTATCCCAGCGCCGGCCCCGGGCGCGCAGGGACGACGGTACGTCGCCTTCCCACCTGGCAATGCATTGCGAAGCCGGCCCCGGGCGCGCAGGGACGACGGGTGACGAATGGATCGAATGGTTAGCTATATCTGAGCCGGCCCCGGGCGCGCAGGGACGACGGTCGCTCTACGACGAGCGTGGAGACGTCAGTTGGGCGCCGGCCCCGGGCGCGCAGGGACGACGGTCGTGGTCGTGGCCGGCCAGCACGAAGTCAACGCGCCGGCCCCGGGCGCGCAGGGACGACGGTCCTCACGCTGATGGATATCAGCGTCGCCCAGAGGCCGGCCCCGGGCGCGCAGGGACGACGGGCCTCGACGGCTGCGGCCCCGGACCTGGCCCTGGGCCGGCCCCGGGCGCGCAGGGACGACGGTGGATAGCCGCGTAAAGCGCGGGCAGCGCTGAAAGCCGGCCCCGGGCGCGCAGGGACGACGGGTACTCCTACGTCCGGCGGCACACCTGGATACTGAGCCGGCCCCGGGCGCGCAGGGACGACGGGCGCCGCCAGGAGCTCATCGAGCTCTTCGACCTGGCCGGCCCCGGGCGCGCAGGGACGACGGGGGACTGTCGAACAGCGCGCCGGCGTGGCGGAAGGCCGGCCCCGGGCGCGCAGGGACGACGGTCCGGTCGGCGACAACGAATTCGATGCCGACTTCGCCGGCCCCGGGCGCGCAGGGACGACGGTTAGGACCGAGGTGTCGGTACATCCGGATAAGTGGCCGGCCCCGGGCGCGCAGGGACGACGGCGCGTCACGAGATTGCTTCCGTCTCTTGCTGTACGCCGGCCCCGGGCGCGCAGGGACGACGGTGGTTCCGCCGGGCACGTCCCTGGTCGCGAGCGCGCCGGCCCCGGGCGCGCAGGGACGACGGTAACCTTGGCTTCTGCCTAATTCCTGTAGATCCAGCCGGCCCCGGGCGCGCAGGGACGACGGGCCGACGCCCGAGACCGCGCCCTCGCCGGTTCCCGCCGGCCCCGGGCGCGCAGGGACGACGGCCTTGGCGTTGAGGTTCCCGCGGACATCAACGGGGCCGGCCCCGGGCGCGCAGGGACGACGGGTAGTAGCTGAGCGGACGATCCTTGCGCGCGTACGCCGGCCCCGGGCGCGCAGGGACGACGGGCCGAGCGCGGCCTGGATGTGCGGCAGGGCGACGGCCGGCCCCGGGCGCGCAGGGACGACGGTAATGACTCTGAGCTGGTCTTTTTCCTTCCATGAGCCGGCCCCGGGCGCGCAGGGACGACGGGTACGAGGTGGACGAGTCCACTAGGGCCGGGTTCGGCCGGCCCCGGGCGCGCAGGGACGACGGTAAGCCGTAAGTCGGTTGAGCCACCGTCAGAATGGCCGGCCCCGGGCGCGCAGGGACGACGGTCGACAGTCTTGTCGCCGCCGGGCGTATCCCAGCGCCGGCCCCGGGCGCGCAGGGACGACGGTCCAGGTCGCCGCCTCCCAACCGTATGTCTGGGCGCCGGCCCCGGGCGCGCAGGGACGACGGGGAACCTGAACGCGAATATTGTCCTCGCAGCCGCCGGCCCCGGGCGCGCAGGGACGACGGGGCTTACCGTCCGCGTTGGTTGGCAGAACTTCGGGCCGGCTCCGGGGCGCAGGGACGACGGTACTAACCGCTCCGCATTCCGGCGCGGTTGACATGGCGGCCCTCGGGCGCGCGGGAGACGACGGTGTAGCAGAACCAAGAGCCAGCGCAATGGAAGCGCCCAGCTCTGGGCGCAGGGGGACGACGGAGCCTTAGTGGCCTGCAAGCGACCCGCTGCTGCCGGCATGGGGTGCAGGGATGACGGGCTGCTGACTGTGCACGGTTAGGGAGGGTCGTTGTGAGGGGTACGTTGCCTGCTTCGGCGACGGAGCTTGGCCGGCTTAGTGACCGGCTGAGTTTCCTGTATGTGGATCATGTGGTGGTTGACCGGGATGCCGGGGCGGTGACGTTCTGGCAGGCCGATGGGGTTGCGAGTGTCCCGGCTGCGATGCTGGCTGTGCTGCTGGTGGGGCCGGGGTCGAAGGTGACGCATGCGGCGATGTCGTTGCTGGCGTCGAGCGGCTGCAGCGTGGCGTGGACGGGTGAGAACGGGGTGCGCTTGTATGCGGGTGCGGTGGCCGGGTCGACGTCGGCGGGTTTGCTGGAGCGGCAGGCGCGGCTGGTGTCGGGGCAGCGGACGCGGCTGGCGGTGGCGCGGTCGATGTACCGGCTGCGGTTCCCGGGTGAGGACCTGGCCGGGTTGACGATGCAGCAGCTGCGGGGCCGTGAGGGTGCGCGGGTGCGGGCGTGTTACCGGGATCATGCCCGGATGTACAAGCTGGAGTGGGGTGGCCGCCGGTATGACCCGGGTGACTGGTCGGCGGGTGATCCGGTGAACCGGGCCTTGTCGGCAGCGAATGTCTGCTTGTACGGGGTCTGCCATGCGGCGATCCTGCATCTGGGCTGCGCGCCGGGGCTGGGGTTCGTGCACACGGGCCGGCAGCTGTCGTTCGTTTATGACATCGCGGACTTGTATAAGGCGGAGGTCACGATCCCGGCGGCGTTCGCGACGGCGGCGGAGGGTGATGAGGACCTGGGCGGCCGGGCCCGTCGTGCGGTGCGGGATGCGATCGTGGAGGCGCGGCTGCTGCCGCGGATGGCGGCGGATGTGAAGGCGCTGCTCGGTGCGCCCGCTGAGGATGAGGCCGCGGCGGTCGCGGGGCCGGCTGACTTGTGGGACGGCGGCGTGGGGACTGTTGCGGGCGGTCAGGCGTACGGGGGTGAGGAGCCGTGATCGTCCTGGTGCTGACGTCGGTTCCGGCGCGGCTGCGGGGTGAGGTGTCGCGGTGGCTGCTGGAGATCGCGCCGGGGGTGTTCACGGGCCGGGTCAACCGCCGGGTCCGGGAGGCGCTTTGGGGCCGTGTCCTGGCCGGGCTCGGCGACGGGTCGGCAGTACTGGTCGTGTTGGACCGTCGGCGGGAGCAGGGCTGCGAGATCCTGACGGCGGGCCGGGGCAGGTGGGTGCCGGCTGATTTCGACGGGCTGACACTGGTGCGCAGGCCTGCGCCGGGGAGCGCGCCGCGTGGGGTGCTGACCCGGCGGGAACTCGAGATTGCCGGGCTCGTCGCCGGCGGCCTGACTAACAAGGCGATCGCGGCGGAGCTTGTCATCTCGCTGCGGACCGCTGAGACACATGTCGAGCACATCATGCGCAAGCTCGGCATATCTTCCCGGCTCCTCATTGCCGCCTGGTACGGGCAGCACGGCAATACGGCAGCCGCCACGCCTGGAGGGGTGTGAGCATGCGATCTGGGATAGCGTCACGAGGGCAGCGGCGAGGTGAGCGCATCGCGCCGGGCCGGCGAGGGCGGTCCGCGGCGTGGGGCGTGCTGCGGAACGCCGCGGCTGTGCTGGCGGCGGTGGTGCTCGTCGCGTTGTTGTTCGCAGCAGTGGCGGCCGTGGCGCTGGCGACGATCGGCTAACCGTCCTGACGCGAGCCGATAGGCTTCTGCTGCGCGCTCGCGCCTGTTCCCCCACCGGAGGTCCCCGTGGATCCTGTTGTCCTGCTGCGCCTGACGGCGGGCGTGCTCGGGCTGGTTGAGCGGGCATCGGCGGGTGACCCGGAGGCGGCGGCCGAGGCGGAGCAGCTGGCGGCGATGGTCGGAGGCAACAGTGGATTGAGCTGATCGCGTTCGTGAAGGCGCAGCTGGACGATCTGGAGTGGACTGCCGAGGACCGGGGCGACAACGGGCAGTGCGACTACCTGGATGGCTTCCACTTTGCGCCCGAGGAGATGCGTCGGCTGATCGACTCTTTCCGCGCCACCCTGGCCGCGTACGAAGACGCGATCAACGGCGCGCTTGACTATGCCATGGTCGGCGCGCTTGAAAGCATCGTGCGTCACGCCGCCGCGATCTGGAATGACGAGGCGGACTACCGGCAGGAGTGGGCCCCCCAGCCGTAAATTTTTCTGTCGCGAGGCCAGAAGGCCTAGGCCTTCGCTCCAGGAGCGCGAAAAGATTTCCTGCGGCCCAGCGCGGCTTCCGCGATACGCTGACCGGGCGGACGCGCTCCGAGGACATTTCCGAACCTGGCCAGGCGGGCGCACCATCCGCAGTGCTAAGGCTCTCTGGGCCTGAACGGGGCGGCAGCCGTCCGGACGGGCGGTGGGCCGCCCCGAGTGCTGACCAGCCAATTTAACCTAGTTGGCCGAAGACTTAAATTTGGCCGTCGAGATTTAACCCTTATTCAACTTTCCTTTAAGACCGCAGGTCAGATGCCCAGCGCTGCGCGGGTCTGCGGCCCTGCGATCCCGTCGACGGTCAGGTGCCTGTCGTTCTGGTAGTCCCTGGTCGCCATGAGCGTGACCGGCCCGAACGCCCCGTCGATCGGTTCCAGGCCGCGTGCCCCGTACTCGCCGGAGTCGTGGAGCGCGCGCTGGAGGACGAGGACGGCGCCGCCGGTGTCGCCTTCGCGGAGCACGACCCCGGCCGGCCACACGGCGTTTACTGACGCGGGCGCGGCGAAGAAATCACCGGCGAGCACGGACATGTCGACCGGCGCGCCGGTGCCGGGATAGGTGTCGGTCCACTGGGTGCCGTCGGCCTGGAACGAGGCCTTGCAGGTGGCCGGGCCGCAGATGTGCTCGCCGGCCCCGTAGTGGGCGGTCAGCAGCCGCACGGAGGCGCGCTCCACGCCGAGCTGGCCGAGCTCGCCGAGCACCGAGGGCATGGTGTCGCGGGAGGCGTAGGCGACGGGCCGCTGCCCGATCTGGCCGTGGAGCCATGCGGCGCCGGAGGCGGGGGTGAGGTCGCCGGGCTCGATGTCGTCACCGGCCGCGATCTTCGCGCCGTGGGCTGCGGTCGCCCCGGTGACGGTGAGGATGACGAGCTGCGCCTGGGGGAAGCGGGCGCGGAGGGCGGCCTGGGTGGGCCAGTCGCCGTCGCCGTAGCCGAGGTAGGCCGTGTAGCCGGGCGGGAGATTTCCTACGGTGATGGAGTCGGGCATGGCGAGGGTCACGGCTGCCTCCTTGCGGCGTGAATCGTCGCGGCGTCGCTGTTGATGCCGTACAGCATTGTTCTCATGGTTGCCTCCTAGCAGCCCAGGCTCTTGTGCAGCGTCACGAACCGCTCATACCACTCGTAACTGGTTTCCCTGCTCGGGTTGGCGGCAGCGTCGGCCGGGCGCGGCACCGGGACCGCCGTCACCCCGTCCACCACGCCGCAGAACTTGCGTTGCGTGTCCGCCAGCGCCTGCCGCCAGTGCGCGTCATCCGCCGCGATCGCCTGATGCCAGCGGGCATTGTCGGTCTGCACCTGGTGCGAGTTCCAGAACAGGCTGGCCAGCGCCAGCGCGATCGCGATCGACGTCAGCACCACGTAAGCCCTCCGCTCCCTCATCGCGGCCCCCACTCGGCGACGGCGGCGAAAGCGACGCCGAAGACGGTGACGGCGAGGATTCCCCATGACCAGGCGCGGGAGCCGAGGGCCCGGACGACAGCAGCGTGAGCAGATGCGACAGCCCCGCCGGGGCCAGCAGGATCGCGCCGGTCGTAAGCGCCGTCGTAGACGGGTCGGTGCGCGTGCCCTGGACCAGGATCAGCCACACCCCCAGCCCCGTCGCGATCACGTCCCGCAGCAGCTTCCACGCGGTATCCGCCCACTTCACCGGCCCTCGCTCTCTGTCTTTTCCTGCTGCCGCATCTTCTTGTGCCGGTGCAGGTGCACGTGGCTGAAGGCGTTCGCCAGCAGCGGGATCGCCGTCAGCATCGTCGCGACCGCGATCAGCTTCCCCGTCGCGTTCCGCGGGGCCACATCCCCGTAGCCCGTGGTGGACGCTGTCGTGACCGCCCAGTAGACGCCGTTCAGCAGCCCCACATGCTGGGTGATGCCGAACGCCGCGCCGCCCGCGAGGATGCACGCGGCGGCGGCCGCCAGCGAGACGAGAGCGGCCTTCACATGCGCCTCGCATGGTGCTCGCGGTGTAGCTGATCGAGTACCGCGCCGTGCCGTTCACGTGGATGATCACGCAGGTCAGGGTGATGCTTGTGGCATTTCTTCCCGACGCCGCCCGCAACCTCATATGCGCCCCACCGCAGGCAGGACGGCTTCTCATGGCAGGTGTTGTGGTAGTACCAGAGCGTCACGGCGGGGAAGATCATGATGTACGCCGCGCCGCCGAATCCCGAGTGGAAGCCGTACCAGCCGCCGGACTCGTTCCGGCTGCCCAGCAGCACGAAGAACTCGTTCCGCACGTGCGGCCACCAGTCCGCGCAGGCGAGGACGATGCACGCGGCAGCGAGCATCGCCGGGATCCGCCAGCGCTTCATCGCTGCTCCTTCCGCCGGTCGAGCCGCTCCCCGAGCCGCACCCCGGACCACGTCCCGATGTAGTCAGCCGCCAGCGTCGCCGCGATCACGGCCGCCGACAGCGCCACGTCCCGCCCGACGAGCACCGTGGAGCCGATGATCATCAGCGACGTGATCCGGCAGGCGTCCTGCGCCACGTCGCACGCCGCCGCCCGGTGCGCCCGGTAGGAGGCCTCGGCCTGGACCATGAGCACGCCGAGCACGTCCTGGCAGACCATCGCGGCCGCCGAGACGGCGGGGAGCCACCAGCCGCTCACGCGATCCTCCGCGCCGACAGCGAGCTGCCCGCCCCCAGGATCGTCGAGTTCGCCCCGGTGCCGTTCGCCCAGTTCAGCCCAAACGTGCCGGCCGTGGCGCCCGTCCAGATCCTGCCCTGCAGCAACATCCCCCCGTTGGGGCTCGACTGGTTGCCTGCGCTCGGCGTCGCCGTCCACGCGTACCCGTAGGCACTCGACCCGGTGCCCGCCAGGTCGAACACCGCCGTGTACGCGCCGGCGATACCGGCCGGCGCCGTCCACCCGAACCCGAACCCGCCCGTCGACACCTCGTAGTTCAGCGCGGCCTCGATGTCGTAGGTGGCGTTCGCCGCCAGGGTCACCTGCAAGTCCGGGTCAACCGACTGCGTCGACGTCGACCGGGTCGTCGCCGACGTCTTCCACGCCTCCAGCGGCGCGAACGACTGCAGCACCGCCGCGCCGGGCAGCGCGCCCGCGTTGATCACCGGGTACTGCTGATTGGACGGCACCGGCTACCTCCTCACAGCGCGATCACCGCGGCCGGGTAGACGGTCACCGCGGCACCCGCGGCCTGGCTCTTGACGACGCCGTTCACGCTGCGCGTCACGGTCGCGGCCTGCGGTGAGCTCGCCCCGGTGATGTCCGTGACGGTGACCCGCTCGCCGGCGATCATCACGTCGAACGGGAAGTCGGCCGCCGACGTGGTCCACAGCGGGTAGCCCGCATCGGTGGCGAAGGACAGCGACGTCGCCGTGCTGCTGGCCGCGGACCCGAGTGCCGTGCCGTCCGTGGCGATATGCGACGTGCCCGCCTCGAACACCTGGTACGGCGATTCCGGGACCGCGTTCCATTCCGCCGTGTGATGGAGTCCGCCGAGTGCTTCCTTCATCCCCCACGCCAGCTGCTGAACCGGGTCGTACAGCACCAGGTCCGGCGCGTTCGCCATCTCCAGGAAGTCGCCGATGTCCGCGCTGAGCACCGGGTAGTACAGGCTGTTGTCCTGGATCTGCGGCCGGGCGAGGTTGACGGGGATCACCGGCCAGCGCGCCTCGTCGACCGTGCCCGTGTGCACCTTCCACCAGGCGAGGTCCGCCAGCTGACTGTCGAGCTCGACGTTGCAGTCGAGGGTGTCCGCGTAGTCGCCGACCCCCACTGGCGGCGGGCTGATGGACATCGCCGAGCCGTCGTTCAGCTGCGCCTGGTAGGTAGCGCCATCCGAGCCCGTGCCCGCGGTGCGGGTCAGCGACCAGTCGTTCCTCGTCAAGGCGTCGTCGTAGGTGGGGTCAAGGCCGGAGTCGTCGGCGCTGCCGTTCACCCCGCCGGGCTCGGACTGCGCGTAGTCCAGCGTCACCGCCACCGCCTGGTTGTACATGCTGGCCAGCGTCCGGTAGCCCAGCGCCAGGATCTGCCGCGGCTCGAAAATCTGCCCGGCGTCCGCGTCCTCGCAGGCCTGCAGCAAGTTGGACAGCGTGTCGATCGCCTGCGCGCCCATCGCCGCCGAACCGGACGGGGCGCCGATGATGCGCGCCTGGTAGCCGTTTTCGGCCGCCAGCCGCGCGAACCGCACCGCGGCGGGCTCCCCGGTCCATGCCGACAGCGCCCCGGTCGGAACCCCGTTCGGCGTCGTGTAGGAGAACAGGTCATACAGCTGCTGGTAGGCGGTCAGCACCGCGCAGTGCCCGATCGCCGTCGACGTCAGCGCCCCCGTCGGCGCGAACTGCACCCCCGTCACCTTGCCGACCGTGCCGCTGACGGTGCCGGACGCGCCGTCCGGCGTCGCGGCCCCGGGAGCCCAGCCGTCCACATGCCACGTGATATTGCCGCCGCCCGCGTCCTGCAGCGCGATCGAGATCAGGATCGGGTTCCCCGCGGCACCGAAGGCCACCGTCTCGTTGAACACGCCCGTGCCCGCCGAGTTGTAGCCGGTCACGTTCAGGCCGCCGCCGGACTCATAGAACAGTGCCAGCGTCGTGATCGTGCCCGTGGTGGACACCGCGCAGATAGCCGCGCCGTTCGCCTCTCCGCCGGACGGGATGTCCAGCAGGAAGAAGACCTGGTTGTCCGTCCAGCTGCCCGCGTAGGACACCGCGCCGGAGAACGAGGCCCCGTTCACTTCCGGCAGCGGCGCCGAGCACGCGAAGTCGCTGCTGTCGGCCAGGCTCGGCGACCCGGAGATCTGCATCGGCAGCCCGCCGATCCCCGACCCGAAGACGGTCGCGCCCGCGGCGTCTTCCATCGGCCAGTACGCCACCGGCGCCTTGCTCCCGGCCAGCAGCGTGATCGCCCGCTTCATCGGCGAGTCGAGCGGCGCGTTGCCCTGGGTGATGCGCCGCAGCACCCCGCCTGCCTGCGCCGCCACCGCCATGTCCGCGCCTGTCACGTCCCACTTCGGCGGCTGCGCGGACATCTCGCCGTGGAACCGGTAGTCCCTGCTGCTGATCGCCGCGGTGCCGTTCAGCGTCCACGTGTTGCCCTGCGCGTCGGCGAACGACGTGGCGCCCGCGGACTGGGCGGAGAAGACCGGGCCGGCTTCCAGCGTGCCGCCGATGCCGGAGTAGAGGCGGAACTCGCTCACGCCGCCGAGCAGGCTGGCGGGCGTCGCCCCGTTGTTGAACCAGGATTCGCTGAACGCGGAGTTGTAGCCGATCGTCACCGGCGCCGAGCCCGTCCCGCCGCCGAAGATGCTCGTCGAGCCGTAGACCTGCGCGGCGCCCAGCTGCGTCCACGTGCCGCCGAGCGACGTGCCCGTGTAGAAAGTGACCGTGCCCGTCGACACCTGCAGCGTCGCGCGCACCGCCGCCGTGCCGTACGGCAGCGGGATGCTCGACGTCGCCGACGCGATCGACGACCCGTCCGGCGTCCACACCAGGCCGATCGTGCCCGTGCTGTTCAGCACCAGCACCCACGACCGGTAGCTGCTCGCGCTGTTCCACTTCGACGCCAGCAGCGTGTTGCGCCAGTCGGACAGGTGCAGCTGCAGCTGGATGTCAATGTCGCCGGTGATCGACAGCCCGGTCGCCGGCGGGCACGAGACGTAGCTGACCGCGTCGTCCTCCAGGCGCAGGTAGTTGTTCTGCGCGGGGACGGAGAACCTCACGCCGGTGTTGCGGCCGAGCAGCCCGTAATAGGGCGAGACCGGGTTCTTCGGGCTGAACCTGCCGTCGCGGTTGTTCCACTCCCAGGTGCTCCTTCCCGGGTTCGCCTGGTCCGAGGATTCGTCCTGGCGGCCGCGGGTCAGCGTCACCGCGGGCTGCTGCCCTTCCCGCTGGTACACGTAGGTGCTGACGTCCGTCCAGAGGCCGCCGAGGTTCAGCTCGCAGTCCAGGTCAAGCGGCGAGGCCGGGAACGGCGCGGCGGCCGCCGCCTGGTACGCGCCGGCTGACAGCGGGACGGCCAGCGCGTCGCCGAAGAAATCCTGGCTGCCCGGGCTGATGCCGAAGCCCGCCAGGTCCAGGCCTGCGGCGGCCAGCGGCGACGCGGACGACAGCCGCAGCCCGTAGGCGGGCGCCAGGCTCCCCGGCGTGGTGACCGCGGGCTGCGTGAGCGGACTGGCCAGCTTCGGGTCAAGGTCCCATCCCAGCGCCTGGGTGCCGCTGGCCTCATTGCCCGTCGCGGCGCGCCACGCGGTCAGCGACGGGTAGGCCGTGCCGCCCCAGTCGATGGCGAACGTCCCGGCGGCGGCGTAGTAGTCGTTCCCGGCCAGGTACAGCTCGCTCGTGGTCCACGCCTGCGCGGCCGACACGACCGGGCCGCCGGACGCCCCGTAGAAGATGTTGTTGAGCACCTGGACGTTCTCGAGCGTGCCGTCGACGGGGAACGACAGGCACGGCGGCTGCACGGAGCCGTTCGGCTGGCTGACACACGTGTTGCCGTAGATCGCCAGGTTGCTCATGTTGCCGCCGGGGGTGATCTCCCCGTAGTACCCGGCGACGGCCAGCGGGTTCTGCCCGTTGCCCCACGTCAGGTTGTACCGCACGGTATTCGGCCCGGCGCCCCAGTAGGAGTCGGCGGCGCCGCCCCAGGCGAGGATGCCCGCGCCGCCGTTGCCGTAGCTGATGTTGTACTGCACGGTGCAGCCGGTGCAGTCGACGTCCAGGTCGAACCCGTCGCCGTCCGCGCCGGTCCCCGACCCGTTGCCGGACGAGACGCAGTTCTCGATCACCGAGTTGCGGCTGGCGTAGAACCAGCAGCCGACCGGCCCCTCATAGGTGTCGCCGTTGTCCAGGCCGTTGCCGCTGGTCACGCAGTACTCGATCACCGACGCGTCACAGTTCCCGAGGATGATCCCCGACCCGGTGAACACGCCGGTGATCAGCGACGAGCCCAGGTTGTCATTCGCCGTGCAGTTGCTCACGACCACGCTGCGGTGGTTATAGGCCGGGGCCGAGGGATTGAACGCGGTGTTGCTGTAGGTGCAGATCCCGGCGTAGACGTTCCCGCTCGCGTCGCAGCCGGAGACCGTGATCCCGTTCCAGCCGTCGGCGGGGCCCTGGCCGCCGAACAGGATCCCGTACTGCCAGCCGCCCGACGCCTGCACGTTCTGGACGGTGACCGCGGGCAGCGGGCCGGTGCCCGAGCAGAAGAACGAGATCCCGTCCCAGGCGCCGGAGTCAGTGCCCGGAATGGCCAGGTTCTCGATGGCGTAGCCGCCGACGTTGTAGCCGTAGACCGCATTGCCGGACGTGTTCGCGATCGTCGCTTCGCCGGTGCCGTAGGACCCGATAGTTATCGGCTGCGCCGCGGTGCCGGGCCACGTCAGCTCCAGAGTGGTGCCGGTCCACGCCTGACCGCCCTGGAACAGGACCGCGTCGCCCGGGTTCAGGCGCTGCGCGTTGACCCGGGCGATCGTCTGCCATGGCGCGGCGGCACTGGTGCCGTTGTTACTGTCGGAGCCGGATGGTGACACGTAGTAGACGGTCCCGGACGGCGCCGGGGAAGCCGGGGCAGCCGTCAGCGCCCGGGGCAGCCGCAGCTGCCGCGGGACGCGAGCCGGCACCGGGATCTGCATGTCAGTTCAGCGGGATGACCGTCAGCTGGTACAGCTGCGCGAAGTTGGACGCCGACGCGGTCCCGAACGTGCCCCACGCCTCCACGTAGTTGTCGACGGTCGTGTTCACCGCGACGTCGCTGACGTTGCCCAGCGCGTACACCGACGCCGCGGTGGTGGCCGCGTTCCCCGCCGCGCCGACCGTCAGCTTCCCGCCCACCGTCAGGTAGCCGCTGCTGCCCACCCCCTGCAAGGTGCAGTCGGCGTCCAGGTCGAACAGGGCACCCGACGCCCCCGACGGCATCGTGACCGCCCCGGTCGCCGCCAGCACCGTCCCGAAGCTGCCCTGCGTCGTGTCCAGCGACACCGCGAACGTGAACGTCGGCGTGCCGGTAGTGGACAGGAACCCCTTGGCGATGATCTTGAACGCCTGCCCGACACGGTCCTGCTCCCAGAACGACGGGAACAGCCTGCACGGCTCGCCGCCCGTCGCCGACGACGCCAGCGACATCAGCGCCCGGCTGCTGCTGTTGGACAGCAGCGCGCCCGACAGCGGCATCGAGTACAGCGCCTCCGCGTAGCCGCCCTTGGTCTGCCCTCTCACCTGCGATCTCCTTTCACGACCGGTACGCCACCTTCCGCATGAACATGTTCGGGTCACCGCCCTGCGCCCGGACCCCGTTCTTCAGCCACGTCCAGAACAGGCTGTCCAGCCCGTTCGCGCTGCTGCCCTGGATCTGCACCACGATCGGCTGCGGGCCGCCGCCCCCGGCCGCATAGGCGCCGTAGCCGCCGCGCGGGGCGAGCGCCCCGGCGACGTGGTTCATGGCGGAGGTGACGTCCGGCTTGCCGGCCAGGATGCCCGCCGCCATCATGCGGGGGATCGACCGGCCGGAGTTCATCGGATCCCCGGCGCCGGACAGCGGCCCCTTCTTCGCGGGCGAGAACGGCAGGAAGTTCTTGATCTCGCCGACGACGGAGCTCATCGTCGAGCCGACGTCGCCGATCATGTTGGTGATGCCGTGCAGCAGCCCCCGGATCACCGACTCCCCCGCGCTGACCAGCAGCGAGCCGAGGTCGCCGACCGCGTGCAGGATCCGGCCCGGCAGCCCTTCGAACCAGTGGACGATGTTGTCCAGGCCGGAGACCTCCCGGGACAGGAAATCGTCGAAGGTGCGCCGCACCCAGGCGATCAGGTCGCCGTACCAGCGGGCCGCGGTGCCCACCACGTCGTCGAACATGGACTCGAACCAGTGCAGCACGTCGCCCGCGAACCGGCCGATGTCGCCGAGCACGCCGGAGATGAACCGCTCCGCGTCCTTCTTGATGGTGTCCCAGTGCTTCGCGATCTCCAGGACCGCGACGGCGATCGGGCCGAGGAGGATCGCCAGCAGCAGCTCCCAGTGGGACTTCACGAAGTTCACCACCGTGGAGACCGCTTTCGACACGGCCCGGTAGACGTCGTCCCACGCTTCCTCGACGCCGTGGACGATCGACTTCCAGTGCGTGACGATCTCGTAGACGGCCAGCGCGACCGCGGCGACGACCAGGACGATCCCCGCGGTCATCAGAGCGTTCGCGGCGATCCACGCGCCGGCCGCTGACAGCGCCCCCGCGACGTTGGTAGCGACGACGACGGCGACCTTGGCGACGTTCGTGGCGACCCACACGGCCGCTGAAGCGATCATCTGGCCGGCCGCCACCGCCCACCGGGCCACTGCCTGTCCCGCCGCCACGGCGTAGGAGGCGGCCGCCTGCCCGGCCTTGACCGCCGACTGCGCCGCCCACTTCGCGCCTGAGGCGATCATCTGCCCGGCCGACGTCGCCCACGACCCCGACGACTCCGCGGCCGCCGTCTCGTTCGCCGCCGCCACCTCCGCGGCGTCTGCCTCCTGCTCCGCCGCCGCGGTGTCAGCCGCCGCGGCCGCCTCATCCGAGGCCGCCGCTTCTTCCTTTCCGGCGGTCTTCGCCTCGGCCGCCGCCTTCTTCGACGACGCCGCGGCCTTGTCGTTCGCGCCGGCCAGGGAGCTGATCTTCTTGATCGCCCCCTCGACGCCATCGGCGACCTGCTTCATGGCGTCTTTCATGCTGGTCAGCGCATGAACGGCCTTGGTGCCGACCGCCCCGGCGAGGACGCCGCCGACCACGACGGCGAACGCGATCGCCGCCGCCTTGTTGCCCGCGATGAAACTGAGCATGGACGACAGCGGGCCGAGGATCGCGTTGACCGCAGGCAGCAGGACCATCCCTAGCTGAGTCCCGGCCGCCTCAACCGCCTTCACGGTGCTGCCGAGTTTGAACGCAGTCGTGGCGCTCGCCGCCCCGAAGCCGGCAACCTTGCCGCTTGCTCCGTCCGCAGATGCCGAAATCGCTTTTACGTTCGCGTTGAATGTCGCCGCATGGCTGCCGGTCAGCATCAGCCCGACGTTCAGGCCGGTGGCGCCCCCCAGCATCTTCGACATGGCCGCGGCATAGGTCTGCGCCGCCGGGGTGCCGGAGGCGAGCAGCTGGTTGAACCCGTTGGCCTTCCCGGCCACGGACGCGAACTGCAGCCCCATTTCCCGGGCCTGCAGCCCGGAGCCCTTGAGCGCGTTGTTGAAGTCGGTGTAGCTGGCCTTCCCGTCCAGGTAGGACTTCGCGATCCCCTGAATCGACGGCGGCAGTTTCCCGAGCATCTCCTCCGCATCCGCCGCGGCGCTCTTGCTCTGGTTCATCGCGTTGGCGATGACGGTGCCGCTCGGCCCCATCTTCGCCAGGACCGCGTCCGACAGCTCGGAGATGGTACCGGTCAGGCCCTTCTTGCCGAGCTGGCTGGCGACGGTGGTCGAGTTGAGCCCGAACATGGACATCTCGTTCGTCGCCACGCTGGTCGGGTTGGCCAGCGACCGGATCGTGGAGGCGAGGTCCTGCGTGCCCTGGCGGGCCGAGATGCCCATCGACGTCATCGTGGCCAGCGCGCCGCCCACCTCGCTGTAGCTGATCTTGTTCGCTGCCGCGATCGGCAGCACGGCGCTCAGCGACCCGGCGAGGTCCTGGAACGTCATCTTGCCGCGGGAGACCGTGGCGAGCATCTGGTTCATCATCGATGTGGCGCTGACGGTCGCCTCGGCGCTGGTTTTGGTTTTCATGCCGTAGGCGTTGATCCCGGACGTCAGCGCATTCGTCACCTCAGACAGGTCGGCGCCCTCGGCCTGCGCGCCCTGCGCCGCTGCCTTCAGCACGCCCAGGCCGCCCGCGCCGGTGATCCCCGCGGAGCTGATCATGTACAGGCCCTGGGCCAGCTGCGACGTGCTCGTGTTGGTCGTCGACGACAGCGCCAGGATGCCCTGCTGCAGCATCCCCAGCTGGCTCGCCGACTCGCCCGCGGACGTGACCAGCGTGGTGGTCTGCTTCTGGAAGTCCATCGCCGACTTGACCGCCAGGCCCATGCCGACCGCGACGCCCAGGCCGGCCAGCTTCATCTTGGAGCCCATCCCGGCGAACGCGCCGCCTGACTCCTCCGCCTTGACCCCGGACGCGACCTGCTCATCGCCCGCGGTCTTCTCCATGGCCGCGACCTGCGCATCGGCGGCCGCCACCTCGCGTCGTGCCGCCGCCGCCTCCAGGGACGCCTGTGTCACCCGGACCTGCGCCGCCGCCAGCTCATCGGCCGACGCGACACCGGCTTCCTGCAGCTCCTCCAGCGACGCCGACGCGTCCCGCAGCTCCGCCTGCGCCGCCGTCAGCTTGTCCGACGCGGCGGCCGCCCCGGTCACCGCCTGCGCATACGAGCCCGCCATGTAGACGGACCGCTCCTGCGCGGCCGCGACCTTGTCCTGCGCGGCCGACACCAGGTCAGCCGCGGCCGCCGCGCGCTCCTCCGCCGCTGCCAGCTCGTCCTGCGCGGCGCCTAGCTGCTCGCCTGTCGACGCCGCGTCTTGCTGGATCGCCGCGATCTGCGCCTGCGCATCGGTCACCGCCTGCGCCGCCGCGGCCTCATCAGCCTGCGCCGCGGTCAGCTCCGCCGTCGCGTCGGTCAGCTCCTGGGTCTGGCCGACCGCGCCGTCGATGCCGGGGCCGGTATCGTTGGTCGCCTTGACCAGGATCTCGACAATGTTCTGGCCGGCCATTATCCGCTATTCACCTCCCTCCTTCCGCCAGCCCATGAGGTCCTCGATGTCCAGCTGCGCCAGCACATCGGCGTCCTGCCGGTACGCCTCCCGCGGCGTGCACCCGAACCGGTTGCAGATCCGCAGGATGACGGCGGCCTCTACGACGTCCCAGAGATCGAATCCGTGCTCGGCTGCGACATCAGCCCAGCGGCTGCCTCCAGCGGATCCGCCGCCGGCGTCGCCGGCCCGCTGGGCTCCGTAGGGACCGCGATGTTCGTCGCCCTCTGCATCCAGGCGAGGAAGATCTTGTATGCCTCGTCCATGTCCCAGTCGAGGAAGGCGTCGATGGTGACCGGCACCGGCACCGCGTTACCGTCCTCGTCCTCGTCCTCCAGCGTCCAGGACACGACCCGGCTGACGAACGGGGCGAACAGGTCGGCGGCCTGCTCTTCGGTCATGCTCTGGATATCGGCCTCGCCAAGGTCCGCGAACTTCCGCGTGACCTCCAGCGACTTGCGGACGCTCAGCGACCGCGCCCAGACCTCCAGGCCCGGGGTGTCCTCGAACGTGAAGTGCAGGACCTTCCGCTTGTAACCCACCGGTCAGGCCCAGGTCGGCACGTTGCCGTCGGCGAGCGTCCCGTCCGCCTGGAACGTGAGCGCACCGTCAGCCGCCCTGGCCATGTTGTACGCCGAGAACAGCAGGTTCGCCGTCATCACCGGCGTGCTGTCGTTCGACGTCGGGTACACCGACGCCGCCCGGTTGTTCGGCGACGTCGTGATGGTGGAGAACACGTAGTGCGACATGTCGGCCGCGAAGTTGCACACGCCCTTGAACGACTCCGTCAGGTCCCGCAGCAGCGCCAGCTTCTGGTGCGCGGACACGTCGACGCCGGTGACGTCCTGCAGCGCGACCGGCGTGGCCAGCGTGAAGTCGGTGATGTCATCGCTGATGGTGCGGCTGGTGCCGCCCGAGTCGGCGACGTCGATCGTGGCCCCGAGGCCGCTTGTCTTTGCCACTGGTCACCCTCTCTTTTTCTGCTCGGCCAGGCGGCCGACGTGCTCGGTGTAGTCCTCGGCCAGGAAGCCGAGGCTGGTGTGCTCGCGGAGAACCCGGCCGCGCCGCTGCACGACCAGCCGGCCCGGCCGGGTGCGGTGCTCGCTGAAGCACCGCTGCCCGGACTCGAAGCGGAACACGACGACGGTCGCGTCCGGCGCGTGCGCCAGCTCGCGGTACGCGCGCCCGGAGCGGCCGGAGCGGATCATCTCCGCCACCATCCGGCCGGCGTCGGTGCCCAGGTCGCAGACCGTGTCCCAGCCGTGGAACCACTGCAGGCACCCCACGTCCTCGCAGGCGGCCTTGACAGTGATGTCGTGCGGCATGTGGATGCGGTAGTTCCGGTTGTCCGACTGCCACAGCGGCGGCGGGAGCTTGCCGAATTGCAGCATCAGGCGCTCACCCCCTCGACGGTGCGCACCTCGGTAGCGCGGACCTCACAAGACGGCTTCTGGCACCGCGGGCAGGCGAACTGGATCCGGCTCTGCTTCTGCGGCAGGTACTCGCGGGCGCCGTACCAGACGACGCACCCGCAGCTGAGGTAAGCGACTATGACCTGCATTTACGGTTCCAAAGCTGCCTGATTGACGTCGGCCATCGCGGCGAAGGTCGCGGAGCTGAACGTGCCCGCGGTAATCATCCGCAGGTAGCGGTCCACCGTCCCGGTGACGGCCACCCGCTGCCAGGCGGGCGCGGCGGTCATCGCGGTGAACGCGGCCAGCGTCGACCAGGTCGAGTTGTCCGGCGCGTGCTGCACCGTCGCCGTCACGCTCGTCCCGGTGAACCCGGTCACCTGCAGGTAGGCCTGCGCGCCGTAGACGGTCTGCAGCGTCCACGTCCACGTCGGCGCCACCGAGTAGGTGATCGAGATCGTCTGGCCGGACGGAACCGTGTACGTGCCGTCGCCGGTGCCCGCCTCGACACCGTTGACGTAGACGGCCGACACGGTGCCGCCGCTGATGACCACCGACGCCGCGATCGGCGACGTGTTCGTGACCGGCGTCGTCGACGCGGGCACGGCGGGCGTGGTGAACCCGGCGCCCTGGTCGAGGCTGGAGCCGTCCGTAGCGGTCGTATCGGTGCGCAGGCCGGGCGTGAGCGCCACGCCCCACTCCAGGCCGTAGCCGTCGCCCTGGCCCTCCACCTTCATTGTCAGCGCGCCGTCAGCGGCCCGGTTCGGGTCGTAGTTCACCTGCCTGGCGACCAGGGCCGCCACGGGATTGCCAATGGCCTGCGGCGGCAGCAGGGCTTCCATCGCCGTGTCCGCGGTCGGCAGCGCGGACAGCACCGGGTGCGCGTTCGCCACATCCATGAACACGGTGAAGCCCATCGACCCGTCCCGCAACAGCGGCAGCCGCGAGTGCGCCAGCTGGGTGATGTCGGTGACGTCGCCGAGTGCCACGCCGCCGTTGATCTGGTCGATGGCCGACACGTCCCCCGATATGTCGTAGCCGCCCACCAGGAAGCGCGCGCCCAGGCCCGACTGCTTGCTCACCTACGCCACCTCCGGGAGCACGTCGTTGATCTCGATCGGCACCGTGATGCTCATCGTGCGGAATTCCTTGTCGGCGAAGTTCACGTAGCCAGGTGCCGCGGACAGGCCAGGCAGCCTGATATCCCGCACCGTCTCGCCGAGCGTGAAGCCGCCCGCGAACGCGGCCATCAGCGAGCACGCCGCCGCGAGGACCTGCGGGTCCACCTTGTCCAGCGGCCGCCTGGCCGCCAGCGACCAGACATGCACCATCAGCGTCACCTCGAGGGAGATCGAGGCCAGCCCGGACGACGTCGGCTTCACCGGGCCCAGCGCGATCGAGCACGCCAGCCCCGTCGTCGGCGGGCCCTCCGGGTCGTGCCCGATCGTGGCGTCGAAGATGTGCAGCTGCTTGGCCATCGACCGGATCGCGCTAAACAGCGCCTCAGCGTCGGCGGCCGTGAAGTTGCTGCCGCTCATGCCGCACCGCCCATCTCGGCGAGGTACTTCTGCAGTACCTCCCCGATGCGCGGGCCGGCCTGCCTGCGCAGCCGCAGCCTCGTCCGGCGGAACGAGTGGTATCCCTTGAAACCGGTCGACTGATTCCGCTTGCTGTCGCCTTCCAGCCACGGCCACGCGTACTGGCCCTCGCGGATGCCGCCCCGGATCACCCAGTTCGGCCCCTGCCCGACGATCTCCACGCCGCCCGCGGCCCGGCCGGTGCCGCCCCGCCCGGACTTGTCCATCCGCTGCGTGTCCAGCTTGATCCACGTCGCGCCGATCTCCGCCAGCTCGCGGGTTATCTCCGCGCAGAACCGGTCAGCCGCCTCCTGCGCGTGGCCGTCGAACAGCGGCCCGGACAGCGTGATGCGGGTCGTCGCCATCAGGCACGCCCCCCGGCAGCCATCGCGCAGCCATCGGGCGCACTGTGCGGCAGCCGCAGGCCGCAGCCTGGCACGTGCCCGGGCGCGGCCCTGCCGTCGCGCATCATCTCGCCGAGCAGCCCCGCCACCTGCTCCAGCTCCGGCCCGGCGACCCGCTGCACGTACACTTGCACGACATTGGCGGGGTCGACGTCGATGACGATCCGCGTGATCGTGTCCAGATCGCTGATGACCCCGGCCTCTTCGAGTGCCTTCGCGAACTGGACCGCCGGAAGCAAGCCGTTATACGCCACGGATGCGCCCCTTCCTGCCGTGCCTGGTCCTGGCCTCGCCCCACTTGTCGGCCAGGCCCGCGCCCGGCGCCGGCCGCTCGCCCTCACCGGACCCGACCGTCCGCGCGTACGCGCAGCCCTCCTGCATCAGCTGGTTCTCGACCTCGGCGATGGACACGTCGCGGATCAGCTGCGGCACCCGGTGCCGGTACACGTCCGCGCCGGAGCTGTAGGTGGACGCGGTGGTGCCGAGCAGGCCGCGCAGCACCGAAAACTCGCGCATCGCGTAGATTTCCGCGTCCGAGTGAGTGGCCAGCATCGTGCCGCCGTAGGCCCGCCGCACCGTCGCTATCGAGTTCACGATCTGCTCGACGAGCATCTGCTCCTGGTCCAGGACGATCACCTCACCCGCGTTGAGCGACCCGGACCCCGTCCACTGCAGCGCGATGTCGTTGTCCTCCGCCGTCGTCACCCCGGAACCCGTCTGCGCCAGCCCGGTATCAGCCGCCGACACGTCGGTGATCAGCACCCGCTCGCCCGTGTAGGGCTGGATAGCGCCTGCGTGCGGGTCGGAGCCGGGGAACGGGGCGTCGCCGCGGCCGTAGCCGAGCACGATCAGGTCACCCGGCGCGGCCGTCGACCCGTCCGACACGGTGACGGTCGTATCGTCGTCGCCGACGTCCGCCGCCAGCGTGCTGGCGTAGTCGGCGTCCGCCCCGTACCCCCACGTGCTGGTCAGCGCGATCGAGTACTGGGGGGTCTGCGCGTTCCCGCCGAACGCCGCGTTGCTCGAGCGGTCCAGTTCGATGCCCGGATAGCAGGGGATGCCCTTGCGCGGGTTGCTGTACTGCATCAAGAACACCTGGTCCAGCGGGATCGTCACCCCGCCGGTCACCAGCGCCGTCAGGCACACCAGGTCGTCGTCGTCCAGCCACAGCCGCCACGGGTCCGCGTACTGGCCGCCGCTGGTCCCGCCCTGATTCGGCCAGTCGTAATACCTGGTGTCATCGGACGGGTAGAAGACCCGCTTCATCTGGCCGTCGATGTTCTCCGCCGCGCTGATCGTCGCCCGGTCGATCGCCGAGTTCACGTCGATGCCGGGCGCGAAGTCCAGCGACCGCTGCGCCTCATACCGGTTGCTGTAGCCCGGGCGGTTGATGTAGATCGTCACCGGGCATCACCGGCCGCGCCCTCAGCCGACACCCTGAGGACTTCCAGCCCGGAGGCGTGCGCCACCGGCTCGCCGGTGCCGATCATGAACATCTCCGGCACGGTCCACGTGGCCCGCTCGCTGCCCGACGCCTCAAGGGTCAGGTGGTGGCGTCCCGTGAATCGCCGGTGGACCGCGCTGCATCCATCGCAGCCGGCATCGGCACAGGTGATGTCCTCGATGTCAGACGGCGTGCTCACCTGCCACTTGTCGGCATCGAACACGAGCGTGGTGCCGTCGGGGATGTGCGCGTCGCCGCTATCCGTGACGATGACCGTGATCTTCATGACCAGCTCACCGCCCACGCCTCGTCGATCCGGCACGGCCACGGCGACCAGAGGCCGCCCCACGACCACCAGCCGTCAGGCGTCGCCAGCACCGCATGCGGGCCGGGCCGGTCCACGCCTAGGATCAGGCCATGGACGGACGGACGATCGCCGACGAGGCCGCCGAGCGCCTGGAGTTGCGCGGCATCACCCCGGAACAGGTGCTCACCGATCCGTTCGCCGAGCTGGAGTTCTGCCAGGTCGTCACTCAGATCTGCGAAGACCTGCTCATCCAGCGGGGAGTGGACCCGGACACCGGCCAGCCCGGACCGGGCGGTAGCCGCTAGCGCCTCTCCGATCGTCACTCCCTCCTGCCGCGCGCCCGCCAGCGTCCACACCTGTCCAACCTCGTCCTCGTGCACCCGCTGGCCGACCAGCCGCAGCGACTGGGCTACCGCCTCGAACGCGCACACCGGCAGCACATCGCCGATCGCGAACGACCGCGGCTTCGCGTGCGCGGCGGGCTTCGCCACGGTCGTGACCGTCGTCGTGACCGTCGTTTTCGTCGTCACCGTGGACGTCGCCGTGCTGCGCTTGATCGTGGTCGTGTGCTTGGTCGTGGTCGTGTGCTTGCCCGTCGCCGAATGCTTGGCGCTGGAAGTCCACGTGGCCGCCTTCGCGCTCACCCGGCACGCCCCCTGCCGAGCCGCACCGGCGCAACCCAGTCGCGCGGGTACTGCCAGCCGCAGTACTTGCAGTACAGTTCCATGGTCGCGCCCGACGGCCGGTTCGGCGGCGGGCTGAGCGGCTCGCCGTCGTTCGGGCACGCGAGCGGCGGCCGCGACACGAACGCCTCGAACTCCTGATCGGACTGCTTCAGGACGCTGTCCAGGCCCCACCAGGACCCGGTCTGCTCGCTGATGGCGCCTCACCGCCCCTCAGCTGCCCGCCGCGGGCGGCGGCGTGCGCCGCGGCGGCCGCGACACCGCAGGTGCCACGGCAGGCTCAGGAGGTGCCTCCGGCTCCGGCGGCGCCGCGCCGTCCGTCTGTGCGGGCCCCGGGTCGGCATTCGGGTCGCTAAGGGGCTCCGGCGTGGCGTACTCGCCGGGCGGCAGCTGCTCAACCTGCTGCGGCGCCGGAGCGCCCTCCGGCGCCTCGTTGCCCACCGGCGGCGACATGGTGCCGTCGGCCGGGTGCTCGACGCCCTCCACCGGCACGCCGGTACCCGGGTGCACCTGCGCGCCGGCCGGCTCCCGGCGCGCGTCCGCCTCATACGACACCACGCCCTGCCTGTTGATCTTCGGCACCTGCTCCGCCTCCTCCACATGGTTCGTGCCGCGGCACTCCGGGCAGCACGGCGCGCCAGGCGCCCACTGCGCCCCGCACGCCGCGCACCGCCAGGCAGCCACCGTCAGGAACTCGCGCCCGTCAGCGGCAGCAGGTTCGCCGGGGTCCGCTGCACCGCCAGGTCGTGCACGATCGCCATCACCGTCGCCGTGCCCGACCCCGACGCCGTCAGCGACACGTAGTTCGCGCCCGCGGGCAGGTCGCTGGAGTCGACGTAGACCGTCGCCGACGACCCGGCCGCCACCGTGAACGTGTCCGCCGCCGCCTGCGTCTCCGTCGTCCAGCCGTCCGCGCCCGACTGCGACGCGTTCACGTACCACTGGGTGATCGTCGCCAGGACCGACGGCGACCCGGCCTCGCCCGACGCCGACTTCAGGGTGAACGTCTCGGTGTCCGTCGTCGCCGTCACCACGAACGTGACGCCTGCCGCGTTCTCCAGCGCGATCAGCGTGCCGCCCGCCACGGGAACGACGTCGAACAGGCGCCCGTGTCCCTCCATACCAGCCATGTGATGTTCTCCTAACTTGCCTTCGGGCCCAGCACCACGACCGGGCTCACCGTGCTGCTGTCACTGCTGTTCTCCGGGGTCACCGGTCCCGGAACGAAATACCGGCCATCCACGCGTGCCCGGAACCGGTAGTTAGTGACGTCCTGGACGAACCCGGAGCCGCGTCCGGAACGGTCCACCGTCAGCTCCATCCGGTCACCGATCAGGTAATTCCGGAAATCGGCCAGCGCGATATCCCCGGTGTCGCCGAGCGCCGGTGAATGGTCGGAAACGAACGCGGGCAGCCCGAGAATCGACGGGCCGGTGTCGTGGCCGTCGCCCAGGTTCAGCCACGGGGGCAGCGCCGCCGGGGCACCGGCCGTCGCCGCCGAGCCGCCCGGCACCAGGTACGCCTGCAGGACATCGGTCAGCACCGACTCCGACACCAGCCAGCCGATATCGGTGACGCCCGCCTGCAGCCCCGCCGCGAGCGCCGCCGGGTGAAGCGCGCTGGCCATGCCGGCGATGTCCGCCGACCCCACCGCGCCGGACGCGGCCCGGGCTACCGTCACCGCGCAGCCGGCGTTCAGCACTCCCTGAGGCTGTCCCGCCCCCGTGCCGCTGATGAAGTAGTCCTCCTCCGCCCAGCTGTAGCCGAGCGCCACCACGCGGGAGAAGAAGTCGCCGAGCGCCCCGGCCGCGTCGGAATCCAGCTCATCCGGCACCCCGACGAAGGCCGCCAGCTTGTTCGCCTCCAGCAGCACCCGGCCGAATGACGGGCTGGACGACGGGATCGACGCGTCATTCTCGGTGAACGCGAACGTGAGGCCGCCGAGCGCCTGGCTGCCGGAATCCTGGGTGGCATTGTCCAGGACAGGCACGCCGAGGCGCAGCGACCCCATCGGCAGCACCATCGCCCGCGGCCGGATGACCGCGGGCGTGACGTACGCCATCACCTGGGCGCGCAGCTGCTCGGGCACCAGGAAACCGCCCTCGGACGGGACGCGTTCCGTCCAGGCGTTCATGATGAACTGCCGCGCCGACGCGTCTTGCTGGTCGTAGACCGCCGCCAGGAACGCATGCCAGGACCGGGCCCACGGCTGGCCGTCCAGCCGCGCGCCCGGGGCGTCCGCCCTGTAATGCGGCGAGTCGCGCAGATTCATCTCCGGTCAGGAGCCCGTGGTGGTGTCGAGCAGGACGTACGGCGACAGGGTGTTCTCCGATTCGTTCGCCGGGGTGATCGCCGACTGCACCCACGGGCGGCCGTCGAGCCGCTCAATGACCCGGTAGGCGACCATGTCGTCCTGAAACTTGTACTCGGCAGAGCTGGCCACCTGCATTGCCTGCCGGTCGCCGACCAGGTACTTGGACAGGTCGTAGAGCCCGAGCGACCCGGCCTGCGTGGTGCTGCTGATCGACGGCACCTTTTCGGAGATGATCCCGGGACGGCCGAACAGGGTGAACGTCCGGCCGTCCTCGATGCCGCCCGGCGCGCCGTCGATCGCCGACATGCCCGGCAGGAACACCGGAGGCGCGATCGCCGTGCCGCCCGGTGCCACGTTCAGCTGCGCCAGCTGCGGGATCGTGTCCGGCGCGGCCAGCCACACCGATTTCTTCAGCGACCCGGGCCACATCCGGGAGAACACCGCCGCGATGTCCGCGAACACGATCTCGTGCGCGGTCGCCGACGACTGCGCCACCGTGACCGCCCCCGGCGCGTTGACCAGGCCGAGCGGCTGGTTGACGCCGTCGCCGGTGATGAACGCCAGGTCGCGGAAGAAAGCCAGTGCCTGCGGGAAGAACGTGTTGAACCACACGTCCATCGCCGTCACCGAGTCCTGCAGCAGCTCATTCGGGATCTCGGTGTAGGCGGTGAGCTTGTTCGCGATCAGGACGAGGCGGGAAAACGACGGCGCCGACGTGCTCAGCGCCGCGCCCTCAGCCGTCCACGCGGCGGAAACGCCGCCGAAGACGCTGCCCACGTGGGTCGTGTCGTCGATCGTGGGCAGCGGCACCCGCAGGCTGTCCATCGGGATCGTGGTCGCCTGCCCGCTGACCACCGACTCCTCAAGCGTCAGCGCCAGGATCGTCGACCTGAGCGTCTCCGGGACGAGAAAGCCGCCCTCGGCGGGAATCCGCTCGGACATGCCCGCATTCCGGATCTGCAGCGTGTTCGCGATCTTCGCCTTGAGCGCCAGCAGCCTGGCGGCAAGCTCGCTGTTGCCGTCCCTGGCCGCGACCGCCTCCCCCTTCAGGGTCGCCCAGATGAACTCGCGCAGGCTGTCGCCGTACTCGGCGTCCTCCAGCTCGGCGCCCATCGCCGTCGCGCTGAACAGGTGATGCTGCTCGAACACCGCCGCCGCGTTCCGCAGCCGCGACCTCGACAGCGCCTGCTGCCTCTTCTGGCCGCCGAACGCCGCAGCCGCGCCCGGATGCCAGCCCTCTGGCGGCCGCGCGCCGAACCGGTCGGCCTGGTCGCGCATGAAACCCTGCAGGCCCGCCTGGACCTGCTCGTCAAACTGCTTCCGCAGGTCCCCGCCGTCCGCAGTGCCGGCGAACTTCTCGACGTAGTTCCTGACCAGGCCGGGGAACGAGCCGTCCTCAAGCACCGCCTTCAGCCGGGGCTTGTCATGGAACAGCTCTTCGAGCTCGTCTGGGGCCTGCGGGGTGGCCGCTGGGGTTGTCACGTGAATGCCTCCTTCAAGGCGTTGCCGAGCTTCTCCAGGTCCACCCCGGAGGTCAGGTTCATGTGCTGGCTGTTGTCCGCGTCCTCATCGCCGTGGCCGGCGTCCTTGAGGTGGGCGCGCAGGTGCGCCTCGACGCCCGCGCGGTCGCCGCCGGGGATGTCCGCGCCGGACAGCCTGGCCAGCCCGTTGTTGCAGGCGTTCACGTTCGCCGGGGCGCCCTTGGTCTTGTGGTGCGGGAACTTGTAGTTGCCCTTCTGGTCATCGGCGTCGTCATCGCCCTCGCGGTGCGGGGCAGACGCCGCCTCATCGGATTCCCAGGCGTGGCAGTACTCCAGGACCGTGTCGTCGTTCGGCATCGCCGCCACCGCGGCCGGGCCGTCCCACGCCTCATCGACCGTCGCCGTGTGATGGACCGGGAGCGCCTTGTCGGCCAGCGGCATCGACTCGATGCCCAGCACCCGCCGCCGCGCGCGGTCTCCCGTGGCGCCGTCGTCCTGACCGTCCTCGTCCGCGCCGTCGTCATCGCCGCTGTCCGGCGAGTAGGTGCCGGAGCCGCCGCAGCCGGGGCACTTCATGCCGTTCTTGCCGGTGCCCGGGTGCTTCAGCCGCCCGCTGCCGCCGCACGTCTTGCACGGCGCCCCGCCGCCCTCGCCGTCCGCGGCGCGCACCCAGGACGGGACGCGCGCGAACATCGACAGGTCAAACGACGCGGCCGTACCCTCCGGCGCCGGGCGCTCCAGCAGCCGGTCAGCCAGGCCGGCCTCGACGGCCTCGGCCGCCTTGTACCAGGTCTCCGCCTGCATCGCATCCCGCCAGCCGGGCGCGGGCTTGCCGGTGTGCGCCGCGTAGATGTCGGCCAGGTTCCCCGACACCTGGTCGAGCAGGTCCGCGACCTCCCGCATGTCCGCCGCGTTGCCGATGCAGATCCCCGACGCGTCGTGGATCATCAGCATCGACCCCGGGCTGACGACGCGCTCCTTGCCCGCCTGGGCGATGAAGCTCGCCGCGGACGCCGCCAGGCCGTCCACGACCGTCGTGACCGGGCCCGGGCGCTGCGCGATCGCGTTGTAGATCGCGATCGCGTCGAAAACGTCGCCGCCCGGGCTGTTGATGTGCACGTGCAGCTCGCGGGACGCAGGGAGCGCGGCGAGCTGCGCCACGAAGTCGCCGGCCGACACGCCGTCGCTGAACCACGAGCCGCCGATCTCGTCGTACACGTCGACCCGGGCCGGGCCGTCGCCGTCGTCGAGGTTGACGATCCGGTACCAGGGGCGTCCTTGCGCCGCAGGACGTCCCGCGAGGGCCTTCAGCCGCCGGATCTGCTCGGCACGGTTCATCATCGGGCCGCTCCAACCGCGTTCCAGGCGGCCAGCCGCCGCCGCAGGTCATCCATCCGCGCCGACGGGCCGTCACCGCGGCCTGCGCCGCCCCCGGCCGACGGCGTGAACTGGTGCTCGTGCATGGTTTCCCAGTCGCCGTGATCGGCATCGACCGTGCCGATCCACGCCCGCGGCGCCTCACCGAGCTCCGCTTCCGCTAGGTACCGGTGATGACCGTCGATCAGCTTCAAAAGCGGGTCACCCGGCGTCTTGACCAGCAGCAGCGGCTTGAGTTTCTTGCCCTTCCGGCGCCGCGCCACGAACTCGGCGACGTGACCGGGGTCGGCGCCGTCCATCCACTGCAGGTCCGGCTCGATGTGCTCCAGCGGCACCCGCACCGGCCCTGTCCAGGTGGCGTGATGCATCCACGCCATCGCGCTCGCCGGATAGTCCTCCGCGACCTGCTCGAACACCTTCGCGGCCGCGTTCTTGTCCATCACCTGAGGCGCGCCGCCGCCCGCGGGAAGCGCCCGGCGGGGCGCCATGACGCCCAGCGCGCGGGCGTCCATGTCCGCCCACAGCGGCGACCCCCACCCGGCCGCGGACCGCAGCGCCCCCTGCGCGGCCGCCGGGGCGGCAGGAGCCGCATCAGTGGCGGCGGGCGCGGCCAGCGGAGCCGTCCACCGCGGCGGCAGCGCCGGCTGGCTGCTCAGCGTCAAAGCCACCTTCATGTCCGGCAGCCCCACCGCCGCCAAGACGTCGTGCTGGTCATAGCCCGCCGTCACGAACGCCAGCGCCGCGTTCGCCTTCGCCGTCAGCTCCAGCGCGTCCGCTTCCCGGTTCTCGACGCGCGGGTAGATGAAGTCGAACTCCACGTCCTGCGCGGTCTTCCCGAACAGCGGCAGGAACTGGGTGTTGAGGACGTTCCGCCACCGCTTCAGGCGCGGCTCAACCTTCCACGAGGCGAAAACCTCCTGCCCCGTCTGCGCGTTCGCCCGGTTCACGTCATCCGACACGCCGGTCATGACTTTCGCCATGCCGAGCGCCTCCCGGATGATGTCCCGCATCGTCTCGCGGAGCTTCGCGAAATCCATGTCCTTAACTGAGGACTTGTCGTTCGGCACCCACGTGACGCCCGCCTCGAGGACCGCGATCCGGTGCGCCCGCGCGACCCCCCGGTGCGTCTCCCGCCACTGGGACACGATCCGGTTGAACTCGCCTTCCTCGAACGAGTGGTCCAGCTGGATCACGCCGCCCGGCTCCGCGGAGTTGACGAAGAAGTTCCGGTTCCACTGGCCGGCGTAGTCGGCCGCCTCGATGTCGGTCAGCACCGACTGGACCGGGCCGCAGCCGCCGTACAGGTCCTCCGGGTCGCTGAACCGGTTGAAAATGACCTCGGTCGGCAGCAGCGGCACCTGCTCACGGCCGTCCGGTGAGGTGTAGATCCAGCCGGCGAGGAACTTGTTGCGGTCCGGGACCGGCGTCATCCGGTCCGGGCGCACCGGCCACAGCCCCAGCGGGATCTTCGACGCGCCCTCCGCGAAGTCCACGACCCAGTGGCACTTCCCGGTCTGCGTCATCCAGATGTCCGACAGCTCGAACAGCATGAACCGGTCGAAAATGGGCTTCCTGATGCCGTCCACGACCACGCTGGCGGGCATCTCCAGCACGTTCAGCGCCGCGTGCACCGTCACCTGCTTGCGCTGGTCGCTGCCCCGGTCCGACGTCGTGTACCGCTGCTGCGGGCCCGGCTTGCGGAACAGCACCCAGTCCTGCTCCGCCACCGACTCCGCGATCAGCCCCACATTCGAGCGGACCGTGCCGTTCGTCTTGTAGGTGCGGATCAGCGCCAAGTCCGGGTTCGCGCCCGCCGTCATCCCCGGGGCAATCATCATCCCGCCGCCCATCGGCACCGGCGCGCTGCCCTGGGCGGCGTTCCGCGGGCCCAGCATCATGCCCAGCAGCGAGCCCATCAGGGTATCTCCGTGTCCAGCGGCACCGCGCCGGGCGGATAGGCGCTCTCCGGCAACGGCGGAAGCGGCACGCCCGGCCATGCCATCCGGGGCTGCGCTTCCAGGTCTTCGCGCATCCTGCGCAGGCGCGGCGATGGGTCGAGAGACAGGTAACCGAAGCCTTGGAGGATGCGCCGCAGCACGGTCAGCCCCGGATCTTCAGCTCGGCGACCAGCACGGCGACCCCGGTCCCCAGCCATCCCCAGAAATCGCCTTCATGCCACATCGCGGTGACCATGAAACCCAGCGCCGTCAGCGTCCCCGTGTGATCGGTGATGAACGCCGCCGCCCTGCTCGGCTTGCCGCCGCGGCCGGCGCGCGCCCTCAGCGCCAGCGCCACCTTGCCCAGCAGCGACTTGCCCGTCAGCTGCTGCGGGGCGGCCGACAGCGCCATGTCAGGCGTTCCCGGGAAAGATCACGCGACCAGGTTAATCTAACGATGGATGCAAACTCAATCTAACTATCGTTAGACACGCCAGGTGGTGACGATGGCCCCGCTGCGCGACGCGAGCGAGCTGCTCTACCCCGCCGTCTACGCCACCGTCATGTCCCTCGGCATCGACCTCGGACCGGACAACGCGGGCGGCAAGGACAGCGGCATGGCCAAGCTCGCCCTGCGCCTCGCCCGCGTCATCGACCAGGCGCCCGACGGCAAAGCGCAGGCATCCGCGCTCTGGCACCTCGGCGCCGAGCTCCACAAGGTCCTCGAATCACTCGGCGCATCCCCCGCCGCCCGCGCCGCCATCAAGCGCGGCGCCAGGGACAGCGACGGCAAGGGCAAGCCCAAGACCCAGCTCGACATCATGCGCGAGAACCGCGCCCGCAGAACCCGTGCCTAAAAAGCTCCTCGGATCCACGAGGCCACGGCTGTACACCCCCGAGCTCCGCCGGCTCGACCGGCGCACCTCCCTCGGATACGAGGCCGCCGACTTCGCCGAGCAGGTCATCGGCGTCCCGCTGCTGCCCTGGCAGCGGTGGGCCGCCATCCACGCCATGGAACTCCTGCCCGACGGCAGCTTCCGGTTCAGGAAAGTCCTCATCATCGTCGCCAGGCAGAACGGCAAATCCCACCTGAAACGGGCCGTCAGCCTCTGGCGCATGTACATGGAACCCAAAACCCAGGTCTACGGCGTCGCCCAGGAAGTAAAACTCGCCCGCAAGCAGTGGAACTTCTGCCAGGAAGCCATCCACGACTCCCCCCAGCTCGAGGCCGAATGGGGCGACGTCCGCAACGTCAACGGCGACGAGTACTTCTGGCTCGCCAACAACTCCCTCTACGCCATCGGCGCCGCCAGCCGCAAATCCGGCCGCGGCAGCAGCAACGACGAAGTCAACATCGACGAACTCCGCGAGCAGCGCAGCTGGGCAGCCTGGGCAGCCCTCTCCAAGACCATCAACGCCCGCCCCAACCCCCAGATCTGGTGCATGAGCAACGCCGGCGACGACCAGTCCGTCGTCCTCAACCAGCTCCAGGACGCCGGGCACGCCGGCCGCGACGAATCCCTCTGCGTCCTCGAATGGTCCGCCCCCGACGGCTGCGAACTCGACGACTGGACCGCCATCCGCCAGGCCAACCCCGGCCTCGGCTACATCATCAGCGCAGCAGCCATCCGCAGCGACCTCGCCAGCGACCCCCCCGAAATCTCCCGCACCGAAATCCTCTGCCAGCGCGTCCCCAACCTCAACGCCGCCATCGACCCCCAACGGTGGGACGCCTGCGCCGACGCCATGGGCACCCTCGCGCACTCCCGCGGCCGCATCGCCGCCGTCTTCGACGTCGCACCCGACGGCCAGCACGCCACCCTGGCGGTCGCCGCCCGGCTCGCCGACGGCCGCGTGCGAGCCGAGATCGCCGCCGCGTGGAAGAGCACCGAGGAAGCACGCGCCGAGCTGCCCGCGAAACTCGCCGAGATCAGGCCCGCGGCGTTCGGATGGTTCCCCGGCGGCCCGTCAGCAGGCATGGCCACCACCCTCCGGCCCCTGGCCATCAGGTACAACCGCCACCTGCACACCGTCAAGCGGCGTCCGGGCGACCCTCCGCCGCCGCCAGAAGACGGCACCATCACCGGAGCGCGCGCCAGCGAGGTCTGCCAGGAACTCGCCGACCTCGTCAAAGCCCTCCGCGTCGTGCACCCCGCCGACCCGCTCCTCGACGCCCACATCCGCGGCGCATCCAAGCTGTACACCGGCGACGGATGGAGATTCACCCGCAAGGGCGAAGGGCACGTCGACGCCGCCTACGCAGCGGCGGGAGCCGTGTCGCTCGCGCTGACCATCCCCGAACCGCGCCGCGGCGGAATCAGGGGATTCGCCGCCTGAAATAGCGAAAGTGCGCCCCAGTGAGACGCGCCCTCGCCTGCTCTGCCAATTGAGCTACGGTCACCATCCGGACCAGTCCCGGCGTCACGCAGCGTGACCAAAACAGCGATGGTGACCATCCGGGGAGGGAAAAATGGAGCCGTGCGACTCTGATGCGCCCCCTTCTGCTGGACATTTTCTGTTTATCTGCCCGATAGGCCACGTCGCATTATCGCAGGTCAGCGTGGCACTGTTACGCAGATGAGCCGGAGCCGCACGAACTCAGCCTCGTCCTCAAGGCACGTGATCTCGAACGGCTCGTCTTCTGTGCCGATGTCCTGCAGGTAGACGATCGTGCGTTCGCCGGGGTCGTCGGCGAGGGTGTGGCCGTGGTCTGCTGCGATGCTCTGGCAGGCGTCGCGGAGCGTGGTCCATAGGAAGTCGCGGACCTGCTCGTCGTGCCACATCTCGAGGTTCACTTCGTTCATCGCGACGACGCGTTCGCCCATGGTCTCCAGTCCTGGTCGTAGTCCGGGTGGCTGGCCTCGGTCTCGCCTAGTCGTGCGGTGATGAACGCGGCCAGGTCTCTGCTCGCAGCGTGGCCTCGCGGGCGATGCGCGCTGTCTCCAGCGGCGGCCTGGCGGTGATCATCGCTTGCAGGAAGTCCTCTGGTACGCCCGCGTCGCGGATGAGGTGGTCGGCGGTCTCGGCGAGGTAGGCCGATGTGAGATCGCCGTTGGGCGGTTTCAGTTCGGTGAGGACGTCGGCGGCGTCGCGGAGGATCATGAACTGGGTGATCTTTCGGGCGAGGCCGGGGTTGAGCTCGAGCAGCCGCTGCATGAAAGTGGCGTCGCTCACCGCCTGCGCTCTTCCTGCTCGCCGAGCCCGATCCTGATGGCGAACCGGTTGAGCGCGTCGAGGATGCGGTACAGGCCGAGCGGCCTGGCGATCTCGTCGAGCAGCTTCAGGCTGAGCGCACGGAACTCGGCGCATTCCTCGGCGAGCGTCTTCCCGCTCACCGTGTCGTCCTGCGCCTGCGACCGCCGACTGGTGCTGACACGGACGTCCATCCGCGGCGTCCGGTCCTGGTTCCGGCTGTGGCCCAGACGCGGCCTTTGCCGGTGGCGGGTGCGGACAGGCGGAGGCGGATCGGGCCGAGCTTTACTGATTCACTGATCCTGAGTGCCATCGGGGTTTCCCTTCGCTAGATGGTGCAGGCGCTTCTCGGCTTCCGATAGCCGTTGCACGGCCTGCTTGTGCAGGACTTCCAGTTCCTCTATGCGCCTGCGGCGGTCATCGGCCTCGCGGCGCAGTGACGCGACGGCTAGCTGTGCGTCGAGTAGCGCCTGCTGTTTCCGCTCGGCATGCTCGGTGATCAGCTCCGCGAGCGGAACGCCGAGGATTCCGGCGATCTGCACGGCCTGGCCGATCGTCACCGGCTGGTCGCCGATCTCGATCTTGCCGATCGTGCTCCGGTGGATCTTGCTCCCGGCGCGCGCCATGAGGTCGGCTAGCCGCTGCTGGGTCATGCCGGCCTGCCGCCGGACCTCGCGCAAGCGCCGGGCGAAAGTCGCGTTCAGGAGAACTGTAGTGTCCTGCACGGGAACCAGCATACGCGCCCCGGATTGTTGCAGAGCGGCTTTACCAGACGGTTCTCGGCCGTGGCGCGGGGTCCTGCGTGCTGCCGCGCCCGCGCTGCCGGTACCCGCCGCCCTCCTGCGCGGTCTTCTGCTCGTGACACTGGCACGTACCTGGCCCCTTGCAGAGCATGCGCAGGTTGTCCGGGTGGTGCGACCCTCCCTGCGAGCGCGGGATGATGTGGTCGCATTCGAGCTTCGCGTGGCGGTGGTGGCAGCCTTCGCACACGCCGTTGGCGCGGCGGCGGGCGATCTCGCGGTTCCGCCTGTAGTCGGGGCCGTAGTTGCGGGCGTCAGCCTGCCGGTCAGCGCGGGTTTTCTTCCAGGTCACCTAGTCTGGCCACCTGCACACCCAGGAGCGCCTGCTGATCCCGAGCGCTTCGGGTACCGGCTCGCCAGTGACCCGGTAGACGACCTGGCGGTTGACTCCGGCGATCCGCAGCACCGATCCCTGGATCGTGCCGATGCCGCCAGTCCCGCCCAGCTCTAGTGACACTCCTGGGTCATCGCCACGGAAGGCGGCGAGCACGGATTCTTCGTCGAGCACGACGCAGGGGTGGGCTCTGTCGACGTGCAGCCTGCCGTCGCTGTCCCATTCCAGGATGAGCATGCCGTTGAACTCGCTGCTCACGCTCACCGTAGTTTCGCTTTCCACATTTCGGCGGCGGACTCGTGCATGCCGACGGCGAGGATGACGTCGACGCCTTCGGTGTACAGCAGCCAGGTGCGGACCTTGCCGGCGTCGTCGAGGCCGCGGACGACGGCGACGGCGGTGAGCGGGGTCATGAGGCCGGGCGGCTCGGCGGCGACGGCCAGCCCGGCTATCTCGGTGCTCACAGCGGCACCCCGTGCTTCCGCTCGTACCGTCGCCGCTCGGCGTTCTTGCGGTGCCGGTAGGTGAAGGCGGGCAGCCAGTCGAGCCGGCAGCTCACGCCGTCCTTGCACACGCGCTCCCAGAGACGACCGGAGCGCTTTTCCAGCCACCACCACATTTCGACTCGCCAGCCGAGCCAGGTGCTCACGGCTGCCTCAGCAGACGGTCGGGCGAGCGCGACGGCCTGGGCGTTCTGCTCACGCACGGCGTCGCGGAACTCGCCCGGCACGGCCGTGGTGACCGTGCCGGGCGTCTCCGCCGCGCTTGCGCTCACTGGCCTGCCGGGGCTGCCTGCGTGACCGCCTGCGCCGGGTCCGGCTGCGCGTACAGGCCGAGCACGGTCTTCAGCCCTTGCGCCACGCCGGTGATGGTGCCGGGCGGGATGCCGACCGCGGTGGCGAGGCCGCTGAGGTCGTTGAGGACGTCGGCGGTCTCCGGGTTGGCGAGGACGGTGGTGACCTTGGTCAGGGCGTCCTCGTCGAGGCCCTGGAGCTTGGCCTTGACGTCGGCGAAGTCCTTGTCGAGCGTGTCGAACAGTGACATGGGTTCCTCCTGGGTTGCTGTGTCCACGGTAGCCGGGTGGACGTCCGGGGCTTGTGAGGTCAGCTGCCGTATGGCGGCCTGGCGGTGGTGGCCGGGGCGTTCGAACCAGCCGGTGACGGCGTGCCCGGCTTCTTCAGCTGCGTGTTCGGCGCTGCCCCAGACGGCATGGGCGGCTTCGCGGGCGATGTTGACCATGGTCTAGTCCTCCGGTCCCGTGCTGAGTCTGATCTTGGTCCAGTTGTTGGAGGTCGAGGACGGTGCTCAGCAGCCAGTCGGCATGCGCCTCGGTGTAGGGCCCGAATACGCCGTCGATGGTGCCGCTGTCGTGGTAGCCCTTGACGAGCACCCAGCGGGCGGCCGGCCAGACGGGCTCAGGCGAGCCGGTCGTGAGGATGCGGTAGATCGCGGCAGCCCTGGCGTCGATCGCCGTGAGCGTGGCGAGCACCGTCTCGGCGTCCCCGGGCCGCACCAGGGCGTCCGGGCGCAGGGTGACGCGGGCGTGCTCGCAGGCATGGACGAGCGTTTCCTCGCCGACGTGGATGCTGTCGATCTCCACCCTGAGCGGCTCGTGCGGCTCTGTGCTCACGTTGCGTTCCTGGTCGTGCGCCTGCGCGGCGCGGTAGCTGGCTTGGCGCGCAGGGCGGCCGGGGCCTGGTCCGCCGGGATCTCAGGTGCCGGGACCGACGCGAACAGCGACAGGACGCGGGCGCTG